>RCNF010000103.1_pt1 | contig 36539 bp, 32 predicted proteins | sample 2041311 | NCBI WGS metagenome assembly RCNF01 (sample SAMN09708228, study PRJNA481090) | Marine sediment metagenome, whole genome shotgun sequencing project. | biome: marine sediment; feature: ocean; material: sediment; isolation source: Sewage treatment plant 2 marine sediment (STP2) ...
CCCACCTCGCCATCAGGCCGGCGAGACGCCGGCCCTACAATGGATCTCGGCCCTTTGTAGTGCTGGCGTCTCGCCGGCACAGAGACCACGAACCATCGGGAAAGAGGGTTTTTGCAAGAGGCTCAGTTCTGAATTGGCCCCGCCTCATGGCGGGGGTTTTTCGTCACAACCACAAAGGCACAAAGACTCCAAGGAATCACGAAGGAAATCTGAGTCGAGCCTTCGGCTCGACTCAGATTTCTCTTTGTGTATTCTTCGCGTCTTCGAGCCTTCGTGGTTGCGACGGACGGATCGGCGTATTATCGGAGCCATGCTACGGATCAACGACCACCTCGAAATCGACGAGAGCGAGCTCGACTATGAGTTCGCGCGGAGTTCGGGTCCGGGTGGGCAGAACGTCAACAAGGTCGAGACCAAGGTCACGCTGAAGTTCGACATCGAGGCTTCGCGTTCACTGACCGACACCCAGAAGATGAGGATCACCGACGGGCTCGCCAACCGAATCACCAAGGACGGCGTCCTCCGCGTGACCTCGCAGCGCCACCGTACCCGCGAGGCCAACCGCCACGCCGCCATCGGCCGTTTCATCGAGCTCCTGGACGATGCCCTCGCCGTTCGCGCGCCACGCAAGAAGACCAGGGTGAGCCGCGCCGCCAAACGCCGTCGGATCGAGGGGAAGAAGAGGCGAGGCCAGGTCAAACGGATGAGGAAGCCGCCGAAGATCGACGACTGATCCGCGGTATCATCCCAGAAGAGGATGAAATAATGAGATTCTCGAACAACCGCTGCCCCCGGCTATTGGTTTTGTTCGCCCTTTCAGTCCCTCTGTTGTGGCCATCCCCGTCCTCCGCCCTGAGCGGCTGCCTCGATCCTGGTGGACAGTGGCCGCTCGGCCCCGTTCAATCCGTCGCGCTGTCCGGGAACGTCGCGGTCTACAGCCAGGGTGTCACCATCGAAATCGCCGATGTTTCCGACCCGTCGAACCCCGTTGTACTCGGCGCAACCCGGATCGACGGAATCCCGTATGAGATTGCCGTCTCCGGAAGTCTCGCCTTTGTTGCAGCCTATGACGACGGTCTGTTCATCGTCGATATCTCGGATCCGGCTGCACCGATCGTCGCAGGGCACTTCAGCGATCAGGTCTACGATGTTCTCGCCCGCGACAACACGGTCTTCCTCGCCGCCTCCGGTTTGACGATTCTCGACGCCACCGTTCCCACGGCTCCGGTGGTCATCGCGGTGGAACCCAATTGGAGGCCCTACGAGATCGTGCTCTCAGGAGATTACATCTACGGCATTGACGGCGGAGTATTAACCGTCTTCGACGTCACCGATCCCGCGGCACCGACAGTCGAGAACACCTTCTTCGGCAACTACCGCCACATCGCCGTCAGCGCCGAGCGACTCTTCACCACGTACGGCTCGCGCCTGCTGATTCATACGCTGACCGACCCAGGCAATCCGACCGCGGTCCATGAGTACAACACGGCGTTCTATCTTCGAGACGTCGCGGCCTCGGGAACCCTCGCCGTGGTCACCAACACACAAAACGAGCTTCGAGTGATCGAGACGACCGAGACATCGAACCCCTCCACGCTGTCAACGTGGTTGTCCCCCGGATCCACGCGGACCATAGCCGTCAACGACTCCCTGGCCTATCTCACCGCAACGGAGGGCGGCCTTCGATGGCTCGACATCACCGATCCGGCCAACCCGACAGAGGTCGGCAGCATCGACTCCAATGGTTTCTCTTACGATATCGCCATTCGCGGAAACTACGCCTTCGTGGCTCAGCGTCGATCCGGACTCATGGTCTTTGACATCACCGACCCGGACACACCAACCCCCGTGGGATTCCTTCCCTTGGCGGATGCCATTGGGATCACCATCGACGGCACCCGCGCGATTGTCGCCGGGTTCGAGGCCGGCGTGTTCATCGTCGATATCGAAAACCCCTCACAACCGACCTTGATTGGCCTCTTCGACACACCGGGCGAGGCGTGGACGGTTGAGATCGCGGGCCAATTCGCCCACGTGGCCGACGGCACCGGCGGACTCCGAATTTTTGACATCTCGAATCCGGGGAGCGTCTCGCAGATCGGCGCCATGACGGACGCCGATTCCGTCATGGACATCGCCGTCGTTGGAGATGTTGCGTACCTCGCTGATTCCTGCCGAGGCCTCTCCGTGGTTGACGTCTCGAATCCAGCGGCACCAATCAGGATCGGGGGGACATCGGGATTCGACAGCTTCTGCGCCCAGGCCATCGACGTCACGGACAACCTCGCGATTCTCGTCGAGGGTTGGTACAGCACGTACAGCGGCGAGATCTTCATCTTCGATGTGGCCGACCCGTCGGCTCCGCAGTGGATCACTCATTTCCAGAACGTTTCGGTCAAGTGGACCGGATGGGATCTCGAGGTCGTCGGCGACATCCTGTACGTCGCCTACGAACGGGTGACGGTGGCCTACAATCTCAGCGACCTCCAGGCTCCGGCCCTCATCGGCCGCTACTTTGCACCCGGCATGTCAACCGGAATCGACGTGGTGGGCAACCGGGCGTTCGTCGCCGCCCTCTTTGGGGGCGTCGCCTCCGTCGGTTGCACCGAGTGCGTCGACACCATCTTCGCCGACGGCTTCGAAGAGTGGCTCTGGTACTCCCCATGGTCTGGAGAGGTCCCCTGACCTATAGCGTGGTGATCGCCGCGTAGACCCCCGTCACCACCTGCGCCATACGCTCGTAGTCGAGGGTATCTGGAGTGTCGGTGACCTCGTGGTAGTTGGGGTTGCGGTAGAAGGCGGTATCGGTGATCATCACCGCCTTCCAGCCCTGTTGCCAGAAGTTGAGGTGGTCGGAAAAGTCGACGCCCGGCACGAACGCCGGGGCGTTCATGGACCTGACCGTGAGTTCGGCAGATCCCGCCATCCGCGCTTTGACCCGGCGGGTGAACCACCACGAGGAGGAGTTGCCGACCACGACTATGGCGTCACCCCGCGAGGAGTACAGCAGACTCATTCCCGGCGCCGGAAAGGACTGGGAACCCGGCTCATCGGAGAAATATCCGATCATCTCGAGACTGATCATCCCTCGCACGTCGGCGCCGCGCAGCGCCAGCGAGTTGGCGTGGATCGCCGAGCCCATGGCCGGCGATCTGAAATTCGGCGGTTCTTCGAGGGGCCAGAGGGCAAGCTCGATCCGGTGGGCAACCTCGGGCTGATTCCTCCCGAGCATCCTCACCAGTTCGATGAGCCCGGCCACACCGCTCGCGTTGTCATCGGCTCCCGGTTGCTCACCACACACGTCGTAGTGGGCGCCGATCACGAGAACCGGACCCTCGTCGGCGCCGTAGTGGGCGACGATGTTTCGAAAGCTGAGGTCACCGACTCCAAAGTTCTCTTCCTCGACCAGCAGCCCGCTGGACATGAGCCTGGTCTTGGCCCACTCAGCTGCGCGTTCAAGGTCGTCGGGGCGTTCGAAGCAGCGAAATCCCGGGAGTCCGGTGAGCGCCCTGACATCGGCTTCGAGCCGGGCCGGATCCGCCGAGGCGCGAGGACTGAAGTTCCGAACTTTGACGGGATTCGTCACCAGGGCCGCAGCCACTGCGAGAGTGATGGCGGTGATGATGAAAAACGGCAGAAGCCTTCGGAACATCTTCACACGAGGGAGGGTAGCACTCGCGGCAGCGGTGTTCAGTGATCGGTGACCGGGATTTCGACCACGTACCGTTGACTGATGGCGGAACCTACTCCAACCCGAGATCGACAAAAGTCGACGACCCGCCCCGAAAGCCGATAGAGACCCGCTCGTGGTCGGCAACCACCGGGAGACGGTGCTCCCAACACAGGCTCCGCAACCGTTCCATCTCCTCGGGTTCCCGACTGAGGTTGATCTCGCGGAAGCGCACATTCCGCGCATTGAAGTCCTCGACGACCGCCTGACAATGGGAACACCCGTCGGCGGTGAAAACCAGTACGACGTCGACCGAACTCACTCCTCGGGTTCCTCTGCCGGTCTCTCCCAGAGCATCTCATCGATGATCGCAGCGCCCGGATCCATCTCACGAAGGACCCGCACGTCATCCCGCCATCTCGGGTGGACCTTGACGTGGAGCTCGAGGAAAATCTTGATTCCCAGCAGTCGCTCGAGTTCGATCCGCGCCCCCTGTCCAACCGCCTTGATCATGCTGCCGCCCTTGCCGATGACGATGCCCTTCTGGCTCTTCCGCTCGACATAGATGACCGCATCGATTCGGAGCAGGGTCTCACTCTCGTTGAGGTAGTCCACCACGACACCGGTGGTGTAGGGCAACTCGTCACGGGTTCGATGAAGCAGCTTCTCGCGAACGACCTCGGCGATGAAGAACCGCTCGCTCTGGGTCGTCGTGACGTCATCGGGGTAGAGGGGCGGACCTTCCGGAAGCAGACCGAAGATCTCGTCCCGCAAGGCGTCGAGACCGTCCCCTTTGGGCGCTGAAATCGGCAGAACCACGGCTCCCGGCCGCCGTTTGCTGTACTCCTTGATCATCGGCAGCAGCGCTTCCTTGGGCCGCACAAGATCGATCTTGGTGAGCAGACCGAGGACCGGTGGCTTGACATCGCCGAGGAGCTCAAAAAGAAACTGCTCGCCACCACCCCACGACTCGGAGGCATCGACGAGATGGAGAACGAGATCGACCTCCTCGAGGGCCGAACGCACCTCCGTCATCATCCTCGAGTTCATCTTGTGCATGGGCTTGTGGACGCCGGGGAGATCGAAGAAAACGATCTGTCCACGCTCCTCGGTCTCGATGCCGATGATCCGGTTGCGCGTGGTCTGCGGTTTGGCCGAAACGATGGCGACCTTGTTACCCAACACCGCATTGAGAAGGGTACTCTTGCCGGCGTTGGGCCGTCCCACCAAGGCCACGGTACCCGCGTGTTTCACCGCCCCGTGATCCTCGGACGATTCATTCGATCCATCAGCCACGATCGCTCATTCCTCCGGCCTCGCGGCCGGCTCTTCCGTACACCGGGCCGTCACGCTGACGATCCGGCGTTCGTCCATCTCCTCGACCACAAAGACCAGGCCGTTCAATGGGTCATGAACCCGCGTGCCCGCTTCGGGCACCGTTCCGTGACGGGAGAACACCAGTCCGCCAACGGTGTCCATATCCTCTTCATCGATTTCTTTTTCAAAAAGGTCACCGAGGGTCTCGAGGGAGGCCCTGCCCTGGAAACGGAAGACACCCGGCTCGATTTCCTGCCACTCGGGCGGTTGTTTCGGGTCGTGTTCGTCATCGATCTCGCCGACGATCTCCTCGAGGATATCCTCGAGGGTCACCAACCCTGAGGTGCCCCCGTACTCGTCGACCACGATGGCCATTTGCTGCTGGTTCTGCTGAAAATCGCGCAGCAATTCGCCGAGCGGCTTGCTCTCCGGAACCACAATGCACGGATTGAGCAACTCACTCACCGCCGGCCGGATGCCGCTGATGGCATATTGAACACAGTTCTTCACGTGAACCATACCGATCACTTTGTCCACCGTCTCGTGGTAGACCGGGATCCGGCTCTTGAGCGTCTCGGCGAAGATCTCGAGAAGCTCGTCAAACGAAATCGTGTCGGGCGCGGTCTCCATCTCGGTTCGCGGGGTCATCACCTCGCGCACAACGGTGTCGAAGAAATCCACCAGCGATTCAACGAACTCGCCCTCTTCGCTCTCGAAGATCCCAGCCGCCTGCCCCGCTTCGAGATAGGCCTGGATCTCCCGTTCGGAGGCCTCTTCGTCCTCATCCTCGGCCGTCGCGGCCGGCTGATCGGCCATTATTTCCCGACCAAGAACCCGCAGCACCGGCCCGAGCACCGGAGAGACGAGACCCAGAAGACGCGCCACCGAGTCCTCGCTCAATGAATGTGCCGAAACCCGGGCGAGGATCACAAGGACCGCGGTCGCCACGACGGCGGCCCCAACCCCCTGCCAGATCGCCGGCCACGGGAACTGCCCAATCACCAGCCAGAGGCACCCTATGGCCGCGATCCCGATCCAGCGAAGGATATCCGTCACCCTGGATAGATGAGTGTCGTGATCGACGACCGAGGTCAGGATCGTCGGGTGGTCCTCGATGATCCCCTGAAATCGAACATTGCCGAGACGGGCGAGCCTGGACAAGAGCAGCTCCACCACGACATAGAAACCGGCGATGGCCGCGGCCAAGAGAGCCAGGGTCACCGGGTTGGCCAGCCATGCAGCCAAGGTCGCATTCACGACAGCAACTCCTCGCGGAGACCGAGTTCCAAGCTATTCATCTCCCCTTGATCATTGGCATGATCATAGCCCAGAAGGTGGAGGGTCGCGTGGAGGACCAGCTCCTGGAGCTCGCGGATCTCGGAGTGGCTTTGCGTTTCGGCCTGCCGCCTGGCCGCATCCAGCGAAACCGCGATCTGCCCGAGCAGGCGCCGGCCGTCCGGCAGCATGTCTCCGTCGGGAAACGACAGGACATCGGTCGGCCTGTCGCGGCCGAGGTAGGTCCGGTTGAGATCGCGAATCCTGCTGTCGCCGCTCACCAGAACGTGGACCTCGCAGGGTCCGCATTCCAAGCGCTCGAGGCACGAGTTGATCGTCGCCCGCAACGGATCAGCTGCGGGGCGTGACGGTCGCCGTTCCCAGTTGAACTGAACGCGATTCACGCTGTTGAACCCTCCTGTTGAAATCGAAACCCGGATACTCGATTCGGTGGTGGTACATATTCGTGAGCACCCACAGGAATGCAGATGCCACCTTGTCGAGCTCGGAGAACGTCAGTTCCGAGTGATCGAGTTGTCCATCTTCTAAAGCGTCGTCGACGATCTTCTTGATCATGGCCTGAAGCCGGGTGGGAGTCGGCTGTTCGATGGTCCGCGCCGCGGCTTCGACCGCATCGGCGAGCAAGAGGATTCCGAGTTCCTTGGTATGAGGCTTGGGACCGGAATAACGATAGTCGCTCTCCCGAACCTCGGACTTCCCCTCGACGGCGAGTTCTTGTGCCTTGTAGAAGAAGTATCGGATGAGTTTTGTCCCGTGATGTGTCGCGATACCCTGCCGGATGGGCATTGGGAGCTTGGCCTCGCGGGCCATTTCGATGCCCTCTTTGACGTGGCTTTGGATCACCAGCGACGACATCGAGGGTGAGAGTTCATCGTGCGGGTTGACACCTCGTTGGTTCTCTACAAAATACTGCGGCTTCACGAGCTTGCCGATATCGTGGTAATACGCGCAGACCCTGAGCAGAAGCGCGTTGGCTCCCACCGAATCGGCGCCCGCCTCGACGAGATTGCTCACCGCCAGAGAGTGCTGGTAGGTACCCGGCGCTTCGAGCGAGAGCCGTTTGAGAAGGGGCAGATTCTGATTCGAGAGCTCGAGGAGACGCTGGTCGGTGGTGACCCCGAGAAGGCTCTCCAGCAGAGGCAACAAGGAGGTCACAACGGCCACGGACAACAGACCGCCGACAAAGGCGCAACCGGCCGCGAAGAGAATCGCCTCGGGCTGTTCGGGCAGCCCTCCTCGGTAGAGTTCGATGATCAAAAAGGCGACGGCGTTGGACAGACCCACGGCGAGCGCGACGTGGCTGACAGCAGAGCGTTCGGTAAAACGCCGCGAAGCAAGCACGCCTGCGATCCCCGAAACCAGCGCAAAGATCGTCATGGTGAACTGACCGTCGAGCAGAATCCCTGCCATGACCGCCGCGCCGACGGCGAAGATCAGCGCCGGGCTCAGACCGATGAGGAGGAGCACCATGGCCGGTCCGGCGGCAAAGGGCATTCCCCAAAGGTAGGAGTCGAGGTTGGAGAGAGTCTGGCCCTGGACGCTCCGCGACACCGCCTCGGCGAGGAAAACCACCAACCGATTCAAGGCCGTGAAGAGCATCAGCAGGATGAAGATCATGGACAAACGTTGTCGGACGTCGGCCGCGGCGCCACCTAAAACCTGTTGAATCGGCCACCACGAGGCAACGACGAGCAGGACCAGGAGCCCGACTCCGAGCACCCTTGAGTACTCCGTTACCTCCTGACGTTGCTGATCGATGACCCGGAGCGTCTGGGCGACCTCGGGCGAAACCCGGTCGCCCCGGCGCACCAGGACCTGACCGCGGCGAAGGGTTCGGGACCGGGGAGCCACCTGCTTCGCGGCGTCATCGATCCGGGTGTTGGTCTCTTTCCGGCTGAGGACGATGTTGGACGAAATATTCTCGGCGAGGAAATCCATCGTCGGCTTGACCCAGCGGCGTGCAACGGCCTCCCGCGCGAGGAGCCGGGCCTGAAGGTTCCCGTTGAGATCTGACCGGCCGTCGATGACATCGGCCATCTCGTCAAGGGTCGTTCTTCGCTCTGGACCACCGGCGAGATCCCGAATCGTCAGACCGTTCTCGCCCCGCCGCTCGAGTTCACGACGATCGTCGATGACCCCGTCCCGATAGACTTCGTCGACCACCTCAATCAGGGCTGTCTCCAGCGAGGACGAGCATTCGGACTCCGCGAGGACGCTGCTCATGGCCGGCTCGATGACCAGGACCGTCGCATCGGCGAGATCGCGAGCCGTGGTGGTTTCGTCGGCCAGCCAGATCCGGCAGACGGCGAAGACATCAGCGATCTCGTTCTCGAGTTCGTCAATGATCCGCGGTTCGTAGTCAAAGACCGGCAGAACCGCGGCCCGCGCCTCGGCCCGCGCCGCCGCTGTCGCGACCTCATCCGGCAGGCTCAGGTCTCTTGGCACCACGACATCGAACGCCGCCACGTCTCCGGCGGGCCAGGTCGGGACATCGGAATCGAGGCGGGGCATGACCAGCACAGTGCAGACAACAATGGCAAGCGTTGCCCATGCCACCGGCATCTCGAGCACCCGATCCCACAGCCCACCTCGTTCTTCGAGCCCCCGCCTGATACGCGAGGTCGATCGGGAACCTCCCTTGGTCTTCCGACTGCTCACCGGCCATCCTTCACTTTCACCGCGTTCTCCGCCTCCCAGCGACCATAGCAATCGACCACTTTCTGGACCAGGCGGTGCCGCACCACATCGCGGGGGGTGAAGTGGACAAAAGAAATGCCCTTCACTCCATCGAGGATCTCGAGTGCCTCGATGAGACCCGAACGCTGGCTTCCGGGGAGATCGATCTGGGTGATATCACCGGTGATCACGACTTTGGAGTGAAAGCCCATCCGCGTCAGGAACATCTTCATCTGCTCCCGCGTCGTATTCTGGGCCTCGTCAAGGATGATGAACGCATCGTTGAGCGTCCGTCCCCGCATGAATGCGAGGGGCGCGATCTCAATCACCTGCCGTTCGATGAGCTTTGAGGTCTTGTCATAGCCGAGGATGTCATAGAGGGCGTCGTAGACGGGACGGAGATACGGGTTGATCTTCTCCACGAGATTGCCCGGCAGGAATCCGAGCCGCTCTCCCGCCTCCACTGCCGGCCGGCACAGCACGAGACGCCGAACCTGCTTGTCCATCAGAGCCGCGGCTGCCATGGCCACCGCGAGGTAGGTCTTGCCTGTTCCGGCCGGGCCAATGGCGAAGACACAGTCATCGGCGGTCACCGACCGGATAAAGAGCCGTTGATTGAGGTTTCGTGGCGCGATGAACCGCTTGAGCGTCGGCGGGATGGAGGCATCGAGAAAGAACTCGACGAGATCAATCCCGTCGTCCTCCTCCAGCACCCTGACGCCGGTCCGGAACTCCTCTCTGCCGACCCCGCTGCCGGTCGACAAAAGACGATCGAAGGATTCGAGTAACCGAACCGCGATTTGCTCCGAGCGTTCGTTATCGCCCCGGACACCAAGCTCGGCGCCGCGGGCGTTGACCGTGACGCCCAAACGATCTTCGAGATACCGAAGATTCTCGTCTCGGGTGCCGAAGAGCTTTTCAGCATTGGCCTCGTCAAACTTGAATTTCAGCATGAAATCGGCGCTCCAAGAGCGGCTCTCAACCGTGCTCGGCGGCGATCTCGGGCACGACCGACTCGAAAATCGGGACTGGGGGGTTGGTCCTGGCTATCCACGAAGATATATGCCGGTCGCTCCCATGCGCGCATTTCGTTGCGAACGTCCGACCAGTGTGCCTCTCCGCGTCATCGCGCCATTGTAGCAGGCGGGCGATCTTCTCCCATTTCAGGTCAAGGGACGCCATTCGGGATCCGCAATCCCGAGACGGGCGTTGATGGCCCGGGCGAGAACAAAGAACGCGTCGGAGAGTCGGTTGAGATACGGGACGATCCCGGGGGAAATCCCGTCAATCGCGAGCACCCGCCTTTCGGCCCGTCGGCAGACCGTCCGGGCCAAGTGAGCCAACGAAGCCCCCTGGCTGCCTCCCGGCAGGATGAACGCGCGAAGCTCGTCGAGTTCGGAGTCCATGGCATCGATCCACGCTTCGATGGGCTCGGTCGCCCAGGCCGATGCATCAGTTTCGAGCTTGCCATCGGCATCTGCAAGGACGCTGCCGATAGCGAAGAGTGACGATTGAATGGCGCGCAGTTGTTCCTCGTCAGAATCGGGTAACGGTGTCGTCAGCAGCAGACCCAGGAACGAGTTGAGCTCGTCGATGGTGCCGTAGGCCTCGATACGAGGGTGGTCCTTGGCGACCCGACCGCCCGAGAAGAGCGAGGTTGAGCCCTTGTCTCCCGTCTTTGTGTAGACCTTCATCAACGAATCATAACCGAGCGGTTCTCAACGATTGTTCCCAACCGCCCGAGAAAACCGCCCCGGATCACCAAAATGCGGGCGGGACGCCCGCACCACAATGTGCGAATGCCATGAGGACCCCAGACCAGCAATCTTGATTTAGGTTCGTAGCGAGGGCGGCAAGGTGCGGTGCCCAGCCGGGTTTACGCAGGCGAGAGGCGCGGAGGCGTACTTTGGGTACGTCGAGCACCCATCGGCAAGACAACGCCTCTGGGTGCCGTGCATCGCCGTCCGCAGCAGGAACAAAATCCCAACCGCAGACCAAAAAGAGGCCCGGCCCCGGACTGGAGGGTCGTATCGGGGCCGGGCAGGGAAAAGAGGTGTCCCGCCGAGCTGCGAACCGGCGAGGGCCAATTTCGACGCCACAATAACGTCGCGAATCCCTTCGTCTCTCTATCTATAAGCAAGGAGGATGCCATGTCGGAGGGTGTCCCCGGCCCCAGCCGCTCATCCAGTAAACGACTATATTCGCTCAGTTTATGGCGATTGGCACAAACCGGCACTTCGATCGATGCGCCCAGCTACTTTGCATTTTGCGCATCAACTGGGCACGCCCACTGAAGTCTCATTCCGCAGTCTCGGCGATGATTTCTGAGATCAGAATTCCCGGAAGCAGATTCGGGTCGAGATCATCTCTGAGTCGCAGGGCTTCGTGACGGGCGAGATCGTGGTCGCCGAATTCGAACAAGGCCACGGTTCGGATGGCCCGGACGAGCTGAAGATTCTGGTACTCCTTGAAGTCGTCTTTCGACCAATCTTCAAGCATGGTTGCAGCCGTGTCGCACTCCTCGATGGCCTCGGCGGCCCTGCCGGTTCCAACCAAGGCTGCCGCGAGGGCCGCCCTTCCGATCCCGGAGGCGTCGGGGTTGTTGTCGACAAAAAGACGCATTTCGTCCGGATCGCCGTCTCGGCTGTCTCCTCTCCTCCACCGGTTCAGACAGCCGACAGCGTCGCCGTCTTCAACATAGTCCAACGACCGGACTCGGGTGTCGGCCTCGCTGATCTCGTCCCACCACAGTCGTACACCGGCCCAGAGCGTCGTCCTGACCTCGAGCCCTTCTGGGTCGTCACGGAAGGGACTCGTGATGAACCACACGGCAGAACCGACCAGTCCGGCGTCATGACTCTCGATGGCCACCCGAAGCGTCATGTGCGGCGCGTCGAATCCCGCACGCCTGGTCTTGCCCTCATCCATGAGAGTTCGAAGCCACGATGCGGCTGATTCCAGATCACCGGTGATGGCCTCGAGGTTGGCGAGTCGATAGCCGAGATCATCATTTCGAAGTCGCTCGAACGCCGGCCGCAGGAGCTCGATCGCCCCCTCCGGATCGTCCGCCCAGGCCAGCGCACGGCCCACGGTCTCGAGGAAGATCGTCTCGTAGGCGGGCTCGGCCAGAAGAGGCGCGCATCTGTCGGCCATTTCGGTGCGAATGCCGGCGATGCCGTCGGCGGTAAACGTCCGGAACCCGGGTCTGGCATCGGAGACCAGGCTGTAGTAGGTCCGGCGCATCTCACGGAGGTCACGCCCCTCGTTCGGACCGCCGACGTGGTTGAGATATGAGTCCAGCTTGACCGTCTGGTTGAACATCGTGGCGGTCCATCCGCCGGCCGGTCCGGGTTCGAGGGACCGGTTGACCCGCCCTTTGAACATCTGCTGCTGCACCAACGGGACATAGTCGTACAGTCCACTGAGCGGCCCCATCCCGAGCTGCCCGAATGGCGGAGCCTCCGTCCTCGCGGATCGACCCTTGATGGCGGCGGTGCGCTGATCCGGCGGGATCACCCAGATCTCACCGAGGACCCCGAACATGGCGAGCCTGTTGTTGACCCCGAGGAACCGGAAGCCGGGATTCGAACCCTTTGATGGCGGAAAAATATCGTAGATGTAACCGGGGTGGCTGAGCACGTTGTCCCACAGATTCCATCGCGGCCAATAAACCAGCACCTCGGTGGGGAAATACCGACGCTGACGGCACACGGCAACGACCTCGAACCAACCATCCGCGTCGAGGTCGATCGCATGAAGGATGGGATTGACCTCGAGTCGGTACCTGTACGGCCAACGACCGATCTCGTTCTCCGGATGGATTCGCGTCACAACCTCGCCGGACGCACGGAGAATCAGGATTTCCGATGGCTGAATGACGTTTGAAAGCCCCGTTGTCGTACTGTCGATGGTCCCGACGGCGAGCACCTCGTCAACGCCGTCGCCGTCGAGATCGGCGCGAAGCACCTCCACCAGCGGTTGATCCAACCGGGACCGCCAGAGTTCCGCACCTTTCGCGTCGGTACCCACGACATCTGACCCGACCGCCTTCACGAAACTCGCCTGAGGCCGGCTATAGGCCTGAATCCCGATGATCGAAGCAGCAACGATGAGCGCCCCGATCAGCACCCCCACCATGTGACGTCGCCTCAGCTTGAACCGAAACCGAGCCCGCCGTTCGATGAGCGCACGCTCGACCTCGCCGGCGGTGACTCGTTCTTTCGGCGCCGGGACGAGCATTCGTCGGATGAGCCTATCGAGCCACTTGGGACACTCGGCGCACTCGGTTCGCACTCTCGGCGGCCGCGTCCGCTGCCTCAGCATCAGCGTCGCAACCGCGGTGTCCTCCTGGAGCGGCACCTCCCCGGTAAGACACTGAAAGAGCGTGAGACCCAGAGCATAGACATCACTCGCGGCTGTCAAGTCGCCTGCCAGGGCCTGTTCGGGAGCCATGTAGGCCGGGGTCCCAACCACCATCTCGGTTTCGGTGATGGTCCCACCCTTCATGGTCGATCGGGCAAGACCCATGTCGCATAGCTTGGCGTTGCCGACCGGCGTCAGAAGGATATTTCCCGGCTTGACATCGCGATGCACCAGACCCTTGGCGTGGAGATCGGACAGCGCAGCTGAGATCTGGCACCCCATGGCAACGGTCTGATCGACCGGGAGCCTCTCAGCGCTTGCGAGTCGGCTGCTGAGACTGCGGCCGTCGATCAACTCCATGGTCAGAAACCGCCGGCGGCCATCGTCAAAGAGGTCGTAGACGGCCACTGCGTTGGGATGACCCGGACGCGATGCCCGGACCTCCCGTCTGAGCCGCTCGAGCTGACTCGCCTCGCGGATATCGGCGTGAAGAACCTTGACCGCGACCTTCTGTCCGACCTTGGTGTCATACGCCGAAAAAACGGTGCCGGCCCCACCCTTGCCGATCTGTTGGAGGATCGAAAACCTCCCGGCCAGGAGTTCACCCACTTCGACCGGCGGCGCACTCTCGAGCTCCGGGCCCCTGGTTCTCGCCACTTCGTTGGTCGCAGTCTTGGTTGACCGCGAGGGGAATCGTCCGGGACCGGGTTTCTCAGGACTCGACATATAGGTCTGCCGGCATTCTAACCCGGCCTTTGGCGAGGCCTCGGCGCCGAACATCGATTCGTCTCGGAGGATCGCCGGTTATGGAACCGCCTTGCGGAGTCCAACTGCCGGGAGACAAGAGCCTTTTGCCGCGACCCAACCGTGGTTTCAGCTCTTCGTTGTGTTAAAGTTATCAAGATTTCGGGTCGCCGTCACCGGCGCATGAATTCACCATTGGGGAGGGCGCGTGGAGCTCAAAGAGCTGCTCATGTTCATGACGAAAAAGGGGGCATCGGATCTGCACATCAAACCGATGCGACCGCCCCTGTTGCGCATCCAAGGTCGCTTGATCCCGGTCAAATCGGCACCGCTCAAACCGAATGAGGTCGAGCAGATGCTGTGCTCGATCCTGACCTCGAAACAGAAGGAGATCTTCGAGAAATCTCTCTCGGTCGATCTCGGCTATGGCATCCCCGGAGTGGCCAGGTTCCGCGCCAACCTCTATTATCAACGTGGCACCATCGCCGGTGTCTTCCGCCGAGTGCCCTTCGAAATCCAAAATGTAAAGGAACTCAATCTGCCCGAGGTCATCGAGACCTTCACCGACTTTCCCGGCGGTATGGTTCTGGTCACGGGGCCGACCGGATCGGGGAAATCCACCTCCCTTGCCGCGCTTATTCAGAAGATCTCCCAGACCCGATCCTGCCACGTTGTGACCATCGAGGATCCCATCGAGTTCCTCTTCTCCGACGACAAGGCGACAATCTCCCAGCGTGAGGTCGGCACCGACACTCCGGCCTTCAAAGAAGCGCTCAGAAACTGCGTCCGCCAGGATCCCGATGTAATCATGGTCGGCGAGATGCGCGATCTCGAGACCATGGCAACGGCCATCACCGCGGCGGAGACCGGACACCTCGTCTTCTCGACCCTGCACACGAACAACGCAGCCCAGACCATTGACCGGATCATCGACGCCTATCCGGTCGATCAGCAACACCAGGTTCGCAGCCAGCTCTCTCTGGTCCTGAAAGCCATCGTCTCCATGCAGCTCATCAACCACGCTGACGGCAAGAGCCGCATGCCGGTGTGCGAAATCTTGGTCAACTCGCCGAAGATCTCCAAACATATCGAGGCCGGTGAGATCAAAGAGATCACCGAAGAGATGGAGAACTCGGTCAGCTACTACCGGATGCAGACCATGAATCAGTCGCTCATCGCCCTGCTTGCCCACAACACGATCACCTACGAACAGGCCGTGGACGCATCAAGTGAACCCGAAGATCTGTCCCTCAAACTGAGGAAGATGTTCCCATCCATCGAAGAACGCTTCAGGGAGGGCGAGATGGCCCCGTCACCCGCCGATTTTTCTGAAATCACCGGACTCCTCGAGACCAAGAAACTCTACGAAGAAGCCGAGGAGGCTCACCGCACGAAGATGGCCGAACGCGACGAGGTCATCTCCAATCTCGAGCGCGAGCTGACCGAGATACGGATGCAGGCTGAACAGGTCACCGACGGCACTGACGATTTACGACGCGAAGCGGAGCAGGCGAAAGCGGAAGTCGCCAGGCTTCGCGACGAATCGCAGGCGAAAATCAACGCTCTCAACGAGCGGATCCGTGACCTCAACGAAAAGCTCTCCGGCAACGGCAAGGGTTTTTTCAAGCGCTGACAGACACCGGCCACGGGTCATACGATCCAGTAGATCGGCAAACGGAGCCCGACTTTGCACGGGTGGAGGTGAGCCTTGAGCGAACCAGGTCAGGACCTCATCCGGGAGTTGCAGCCCCTCCTCCGTGAGGGTGAGGAGGAAGCGCTTCAGATCTTCCTGCAGCTGGTCCGTCCGGAGGATCTGGCGCAGTGGCTCGACGAATTCTCTGCCAACGAACGCCAACAGCTCCTCGGGGCGCTCGATTTCGACGCGGCAGGGATCGTCCTTGACGACACCACGGCTTCGATCAGAGCCGAGCTGATCGACGACCTCGAGCCGGAACACCTCGCGCGCATCGCTGAGACGCTCCCGGCGGACGAGGCGGCGGATCTCATCGGAGAGCTGGAGACCGCGGATACCGAGAAAGTCCTCCACCATCTCGACGACGAGGACGAACGCGTGCTCCGCGGTCTGCTCTCCTATCCGGAGGATACCGCCGGCGGCATCATGAACCCGGAGGTCGTGGCGCTCACGCCGGAATCCACCGTCGATGACGCCATCAGCTTCCTCCGCTCCGCCGACGAGGACACCGTCACCGCCGCGCTCTATGTCGTCGATGACGATCGACGCCTCCTGGGATTCGTCCGCCTGCGCCGCCTGGTCACGGCACGGCCGACATCGAGGCTCGGGGACATCATGTCCGAGGATGTCATCTCGGTCAACGTGCGCGCTGATCAGGAAGAGGTCGCCGACCAGGTCGAGAAGTATGACTTCATCGCCATCCCGGTGGTTGACGCCGATCGACGGCTGCTTGGAGCGGTCACCGTCGATGATGTCATCGATGTCATCGCCGACGAGGCGACCGAAGACATCTACAAGATGGCGGGTTCTTCAGCCGCAGAGGAGGAGTCGGAGTCGATCTTCCACATCGCCCGTTTTCGGCTGCCCTGGCTCCTCGTCTGCCTCGCCGGGACCCAACTGTCGACCCTTGTGCTGAGCTTCGCCAAGGGCAGGATCGGACTCTATGAGCAGATGTCGGTCTTCACCGCAGCCATCATGGCCATGGCCGGCAACACCTCACTCCAGTCGTCGACGACGACGGTGCGAAGACTCGCCCTCGATACCCTACCCCGCGGTCGGTTCCTACGTCATATCGCGCGGGAGATCTCGGTGGCCCTCCTGATGGGGGTCATCTGCGGTCTGGTCGCGGCGATGTTGGCCGTCGTATTCGGGAACGATCCGATCATCGGTCTCGCCCTCGGGAGCGCCATGGCGATGGGGATGTCGGCCGCGAGCATGCTCGGCGCCGCCATGCCCCTCGGGCTCGACATGATGGGAATCGATCCCGCGGTCTCATCGGGCCCGCTTGTTTCCACCATCAACGACAGCCTGGCCCTGGCCCTTTACTTCTCGGTCGCAACCGGGATTCTCTACTGGATGGGCTGACGCATGAACCTCCTGCAGAAAACCTCGATTGTGATAGTTCGTGGTCTCTGGGCAGGTGAGAGAACCTCTCCGCCCCTTCCTCATCAACTGCAATTCTGAACAATCGAATCCCCATAGCGGGACCCCGCCGATCAGAATTTCTTGGGGTGCGCGAAAAAGAACCCCTGTTGGAGCATCACGCCGAGGTCGACCAGGGCGAGCATCTCGTCCTCGCGCTCGACGCCTTCAGCAATGACCACCGAATGACTGGTGCTCGCAAAACTAGTGATGGCCCGCACGAGATTCTGTTTGATGGGCTGGCTCGGGAGGTCCCGGACCAGCATCTGGTTGAGCTTGATGAAGTCAGGCTGGAGTTCAGCCAGAACATGGAGGGCGCTGTATCCCGTACCCATGTCATCGATGGCGATCCGGAATCCGGCCTCGCGAAGCTCCTTGACCCGGTGCTGGAGCGCCGCCTGACTCTCGGCGTAGGTCCGTTCGGTGATCTCGAGGACACACCGCTGTGGTGCTATGGTCGATTTCGAAACCAGATCGATCAACCCGATCCCGATGGAATCGAGATACTCGAGGCCGTGGTTCGAAAGGTTGATGAAGAGCATGACATCTTTGGGCAGGCGATCGGCCCGTTCGAGCGCGAGATCGACACAAAGGTGTTCGGCTTCTCCCAAGATGCCGGATCTCTCGGCAAAACCGAAGAAGTTCTCGGCGGGTCCGAGATAGCTCCCGGACGGCCCCCGACTCAACGCCTCGTATCCCAAAACCTCCCGTTCGGGGAGGCCGATGATGGGTTGGAAAAGGGTCGTCAAACTGCGGTCACTGAGCACTCTTCGAGCTTCGACCAGCCGTGCTTCGTCAAGGACCTCACCCCGTTTGTGGAAATCCTGCCGGGCCTCCCGTATTCCGCTGTAGATGGCTCTCTCGGTCCGTTCTGCGGGTCGTCTCGTGATGATCCCCTTGCCGATCTGGAGCGTCATCAGGGTTGTATCGCCGGTATCTTTCTCGGTAATGGAGATCCCGCCGGCGAGAATCTCATACAATCGTCCCGCCTCAACCCGGTCGGCGAGAAACATGATGAACACATCGCCTCTCACCGCCTCCTGGCAGAGGATGACATCTCCCCGGATCTGCCGCGCGAGCACATCACCGAGGTAGCGAGAAACGTCGTAGAGAAGCGCGTCGTACTTCTCCCATCCCACCACTCGCTCGAGGTGCTGCTCGTGCTCGAGCCGGATCACGAACGCGGGAACCGATCCCTTGTCATCGAGGAGACGTCGGACTCGATCCATGACCACGGGGAGGGTGGGTAACTTGGTCGTTGGATCGAAGAGGCTCGCCCTGTACTGCAGCAAGCGGGTCCGCATTTCGACGAGATCCGTGATATTCCGATCGTCAGTCACTCGATGAGCCCTTGGACTCCTCGAGGAGATGCCGAACCTGGATCGCAAGTTCTCGAGGAGAAAACGGCTTGTAGATATAGGCCTTGGCCCCGAGCTGGAGGGTTTCGATCTGAGCCCGATGACCGGTCCGGGCAGAGACGACCAGCACCACGACGTTGCGTCCACGCGAATCCAGTCGCAGCAGTTTCAGAAGTTCGAATCCATCGAGATCAGGCATCATCAGATCTAGGAGAAGGAGATCGGGAGGTTCCTCGAGGACCCGGGCGAGGGCCGCGCGGCCATCGGTATAGGTCTCGATCTCATAGTCATCACTCTTGAGCACGGTCGCGAGGAGTTCGACCATGTCCGGCTCGTCATCGACGATATAGATTCGGTTCACTCTCAGCTCCAACCGCCAATCAATTGTTGGGAGTACCCGGGGAAAAGTGTATCAAAGATCGGCTCGCTCATCAGTTTCCTCACGCGGATCTTCGAACTGACACGGAAGCCAGACAAAAAAACTGGATCCGGCCCCATCCTCGCTTTCCACCCAGACAACTCCCCGGTGGGATTCGACGATGTGATGCACCAACGAGAGACCGAGGCCCATGCCGCCGAAGCGCCGGCGGATACTCTGGTCGACCTGGTGAAACCGATCAAAGACCCGGACCAACTCGCTTTCCGGTATCCCAATCCCGGAATCCACCACGCGGATGAGTACGCCGGCACGCCCTTCGTGGTCGCACTCCTCGACTCCGATGAAGACAGTGCCACCTCTCGGCGTGAACTTCACTGCATTGTCCAGGAGGTTGAGAACGACTCTTTCGAGCTGCTCGGGGTTTCCCGATATCCGCGGCACCAAACGCGACGGTTCGAAGGTGAAGGTGAGGTTATTGGCGCGGAACCGGGCCTCGTAGATCTCGGTGACCAATAAAATAAGTTGGATGAGATCAACCGCCTGGGTTTCGAGGTCATCGGGCCAGGTCTTTTCCATCTGCGAGAGCTGAACGAGATCTTCGACCCGAAGCGCCAACCGATCGACGTTTCTCCGACAGACACCCACCGCCCGGTGCGCTTCGTCGGCGAGTTGACCGAGTTCTCCCTCGTCGAGCAGCTCGAGGAACCCCTTGAGGGCGGTGAGCGGCGTTCTGAGTTCGTGGGAAACGTTGGCAACCAGATCGACCTTGAGCTGATCGAGGGCCTGCAATTCCAAGTTGGCCTGGCGGAGCCGGCCGATGTTTTGTTGAAGGTCTTCGGTCATATCGTTGAACGCATGGGCCAGCTCTTCGATCTCGTCTCCGGATTGAATCTCCACGCGCTCGTCCAGCCGACCGGCACGAATCCGTCGGACCCCCGTCTGGAGATTGGCGAGGTTTTTCGTGACCTCCCGCGCAAAGGCGATGGAAACACGATCTGCCACGACCAGGCCCAACACCAACGCCGCGACCATGAGCAGCAGGCCTCGCCGCAGTTGTTGGTTGACCCGATCGTAACTGAAGGTTGCAACCAGATTGAACGCGTAGGACTGCCCTCCGGCCTCCCCGGGGATGATGACGCGGTAGAGCGTTCGACCATCGATTCTGACCCGCTCGGCGTAGTCGTACCGGGAGTCGAGAATCGTTGCCGGGTCGAGATTCCCGATGGGCGGGCTGGCCTGGTCCTCCGACCAGATCCGGATCTCGTCGCGTGTGGCAAAGAACACCAGCTGTCCGCTCTCGCGATAGATACCAAGCTTCTCAACATCCTCGTTGAGCTGGAGAAGCGGTGAAACGCGGGTCATGAGCGGGGCACTGAGACCCGGACCGCCGTACATATCCGCGACCTGCGCCAACGGCACGCTGACCAGCGCGGCGAATCGGCGAGCTGATGATTCGAGGGCGTCACGCGTGGACTTGTAGCGATAGAAGACAACACCGAATGTGCCGACCATCAGACTGACCACCACCGCAAAGGCGATGTGGCGGGCCATTCTGGCTTGAAGCCGGCCCCGATTCCTGCGACCGCTAATCCGCATACCTCACCGGTTCTCTACTGCAGCCGACGATTGAAACTGTCCATCGCCTCACCCGCGACCCACCGGCCCTGCGGCGTTCCTCACCTATTGCCCTCCTATGGTGCTCCAATACTAATCGTAGCAGCAAGCGCAGCGATTCTTTTGGATCCTATTCCAGGTTCTGAACCTGCTCACGGATGCGTTCGAGGGCGGCCTTCGAATCGACCAGCCTCTCGGCGACCCCAAGCTCACGGCACTTCGATCCAAGGGTATTGAGTTCCCGAAGAATCTCCTGACACATGAAGTCCAGTGGCCGGCCGACGGGCCCTCCCGCGTCAAGCCGATCGGTAAAGCCCGCCAGGTGCGAGCGCAATCGAACAAGCTCCTCACTCACGTCCGCCCTATCCGCCAGGACCGCGGCCTCCTGCACCTGACGATCGGGGTCGAGCGAAGACCCGGCGCCGATCAGCTCTGCGAGCCTTTCGGAAAGCCGATCGAAGATCGCCCGGCGAAAATTCTCGCTCCGGGCTTCAAACCAGTCGAGAAAGGTCTCGATCTCGCCGAGATCGGTTCGGATCTGGCGCTCGAGCGCCGTAGCCTCCTCAAGCCTCATCACCATCAACGCCGCGACCGCCTTGGCCGTCAGCTCACCGAGCCCTTCGGCCTCTTCGGCCTCGGGTTTCGCAGCCATGGACTCGACGGTGACGAGTCCGGGGATCCCGAGCAGATCGCCGAGGGCAAGGCTCCCTCCAACACTCTGGTCCAAAGTGAGATCGGCGAGCTGTTCGACGATGCTCTGCACCGCGTCGGCATTGACGACCACGCGAACGGGCTGCGGAGCGGTGCGATCGAAGTCGACCTGGATCGTCACCCTTCCCCGCTCGAGGGTCTGGGCGACCGCGCCGCGCGCAGCTGCTTCCAACTCGGGTATTTCGTCACGCACATTGGTGCGCACCACCATGTCCAGATTCTTGTGATTGACCGAACGGACCACCACCGATGCATTCAATCGATCAGAAATCTCACCCTGCGCGCGGCCGAATCCAGTCATGCTTGCCAGCCTCATCGAATCTCCCTTGTTCACTGTTCCTCCTCATGATGAGCCGCTCGGGTCGCAACCGCAACTCCCGCGGGCGATCGACTACCGAGGTTTGAATTCCGGAGATCGCCGATCGAAGAAGGCCCGTGCGCCTTCGCCCGGGTCGCCCGATGCGAAGAGCAGCCGGAAAGATGCCAACTCGATCTCCGATCGTGCACTCACCGAGCTCCGCATGAGGTCCCGCGCTGTGCTCAGTGCGATGACCGATACCTCTTCAGACACCACCGGCGATTCGCCGTCATCGAGCACCCGCTGCACCAACCCGAGGCGCACCGCCTCGTCCGAACCGATGGGGGTCGGGTCGAGCAGACCCCGCGCCAATGCTGCCCGACCCGCCCGACCGAGAGCCCAAACCAGGCCGGGTGACGGTTCGCCTGAAGCCAGCCTCAACTCGGCACCTCGGTGGAGGTAGACCAGATCGGAGCAGAGCGCGACATCGAGAGCGGGGCCCCATATCGTCGAACCCACCTCGGCCACGGTGACCGCGCGCGATCGCGTCCAGGGCTCCAGCCCAATCCAATCAATGGCGCTGCTCTCTCCCGGCTGGGCGAAGAGCGCGTGCAGGACTCCCGGTTCACCGGCGAGGCCGCACCACGATTCCAACTGGGCCGACGACCCCTGCTCCGGATTCCACTCCACTTTTCTCACCCGCCAAGTGTACTCTCCACCGCCACGCCCGTGCCGCCGGGTAGCAACCTGCGTGCCCGATCGCGCTCAATCGCGGTCGATCTTTGCGAAAACCGACCTAAGCTGCCACATCTCAGATATTTAGAAGAAACCCGCCGGATATGTTAGAATACGCGGCCGAGTTGTACGTAAAGGAGAGTTGAATCAACCTATGGCTGATCTCTATCAGTTCCGCACCGCCCCCGAAGAGCCCCTCGATTGTGTTTATGTCCTCCAAACGTCCGGCAGTGACCCCCTCGATAATATTGCGTTTGACGCCAAGGAAAAACGCGCCCTTCGCGCGAAGATGAAGGGTTTGGCGCCGCGCGGCGAGGAGGGCGAGATCATCTCAGGCGAGTGTCCCCTGGAGAGCGCTCACCGGGTGACTTTTGTCGGCCTCGGCGACGAAAAAGCGCTCACCCACGGAAAGCTTCGCAGCGCTCTGCGCAAGGTGATGCGGCAGGCGACCAGAAACCGCGAGTACCAGATCGGGCTTGCGGTTTCGGCGCGTGTCCCCGGCCTCTCTCCAGCCGAGTCCCGGCTCTTCGTGCTCCGCGAGGCGTCCATGGCGGACTACACCTTTGACAGGTTCAAGTCGAAAAAGAACGAGTTCGACAAAATCGACGGCTTGCACATCTTTCCGTTGAGCAAAGAGAGCGAGGAGGACCTCGAGACCCGTCTCGACTCCGTCCGCCTGCTTCGGACATCGGTCCAGCTCGCTCGCGACCTGACCAACCGGCCGGGCAACGATCTCGGCCCGGAGGAGATGGCCGTGGCCGCCCGCGATATGGCCGAAGGCCTGAGCGGACTGCGAGTGACCATCCTCGGAAAGAAAGAGCTGATCAAGGAGAAGATGGGTGGACTCCTCGCGGTGAGCCAGGGATCCGTCGAAGAGCCCAGAATGATCGTCCTCGAGCATCGCCCCAAAAAGCCCAAGCGGTCGGTGGTCCTGGTCGGCAAGGGCGTCACCTTTGATTCCGGCGGGATTTCGCTGAAACCGAGCAAGGGCATGGGCGATATGAAGTCCGATATGGCCGGCGGCGCCACCGTGATCGGTATCATGCGTGCCGTTGCCGAGCTCGAGCTGCCCATCAAGGTGGTCGGTCTGGTCCCGACAGTCGAGAACATGCCGTCGGGAACCGCGACGAGACCCGGTGACATCATCACCATCTCGAACGGCAAGACGGTCGAGGTCGACAACACCGACGCCGAGGGTCGCCTCATTCTTGCCGATGCCCTTCACTACGCCACTCGCTTCAATCCTGACATCGTCATCGATTTCGCCACTCTCACCGGCGCCTGCGTGGTCGCCCTGGGACACGAGGCGGCAGGGATCATGGGGAACGACCCCGACCTCCAGGCCACCCTCAGCAGCATCGGCGAAAAGGTCGGCGAGCGGGTTTGGTCGCTTCCCAACTATGACGAGTACCTCAGCTACCTCGCGAGCGACTGGGCCGATATGAAGAACGCCGGCGACCGCTGGGGCGGCGCCGTCACAGCCGGGGTCTTTCTCAAGCAGTTCGTGCCCGAGAAGGCCGCCTGGGCGCATATCGATATTGCAGGAGTCGGATTCCTCGAGAAGGACCACAACGGCCTTCCCAAGGGTGGCACTGGATTCGGCGTCGTACTGACAACGACCTTCCTTCAAGGTCTGATGAAATAGTTCTCAGTTCTCAGTTCTAAGTTTTTAGTTTTTAATTTTCAGTTACTTACAGTGACCGACCCGTTCCCGGAAACCCGGGAGCGGGTCGTTGTATTCTTGGCTTGAGATGAGCAAAACATCGACCAGAATCGGACCGATAGAGCTCTCACCGCCGGTGGTGCTCGCACCCATGGCGGGGATCACCAACTATCCATTCCGATCCCTCTGCCGCCGCTTCGGCGCCGCCCTCTTCGTCAGCGAGATGATCACCGCCCGGGCCCTCGTCGAGGGCGTTCGAAAGGCGCACAAACTCGCTGACTTCGGTCCTGATGAATCCCCTCGCAGTCTTCAGCTCTACGGCGCTGATCCGCGATATATCGGAGAAGCCGTCAGATGGCTGGTCGGCGATGGCCGAGTCGACCACATTGACCTCAACTTCGGTTGCCCGGTGCGGAAGATCACCCGGAAGGGCGGCGGCGCCGCCATCCCGGCCAAACCAAAGCTGCTTCGATCCATCGTCCACGCCGCCGTCGCCGGGGCGGGCTCCGTCCCTGTGACCATCAAGTTCCGGATGGGGATCAACGACGATGTACTGACTTTCCTCGAGACCGGTCGGATCGCCGAGGCCGAAGGCTGTTCCGCGGTCACCCTGCATGCACGAACCGCGGCGCAACTCTACGACGGACACGCCCATTGGAATGCCATCAGCGAACTCAAACAGGCGATTTCGACGATCCCGATCTTCGGCAACGGCGATATCTGGGTCGCCCAGGACGCCATCCGGATGATGGAGGAAACCGGCTGTGACGGCGTCGCCATCGGCCGCGGCTGCCTCGGCCGTCCCTGGTTGTTTCGCGAACTCGCCGACGCCTTCGCCGGCCGCGATCCGAGCCCGGGCCCCACCTTTGGCGAAGTCGCGGATATCATGGAGGAGCACGCGCAACTACTTGTGGACTGGTTCGAGGACTCGAAGCTCTCGTTGCTCGCGTTTCGCAAACACGCCGGCTGGTACACAAAGGGGTTCGCCTCGAGCGCCCAGCTCCGCAACCGACTCATGCGGGTGGAGACCATCACCGAACTGTCCGAAGCCCTCGATGGGATCAATCGCGACGAGCCCTACCCCGAGAACGCCCACCTCATGCGGCGCGGGAAGCGACAGGGCACCCAGAGGGTGGTCCTCCCGGAGGGATATCTCGAAAATCTCGACGACGACACCCCACCGGAGGAAGAGGGCGAACCGATCTCCGGAGGGTAGGACAGCGGCCGTGGCCGAATCCGTAGCCGTATCCGTCGCCGTGTCCGAGCCTGCGTCAGTGCTCGCTCCCGTTCCCGATCCCGATCCCGATCCCGGACCGCAACCGCTGTCCCTGCCACCGCCACAGTCCAGTCAATGTACGCTCGTGATGAGTTCTCCGGTGCCACCCGTAGCATTGATCGGCACCAACGATCCACCGTTGCCAAAGAGGCTCACTGCCGAACAATGCAACAAATGGCACCACGCCAAGCGGCTCTGGTGCGTTCCGTCTCCTCCTCCACCCGTAACTGCAACAGGACACGCGAAAAGCGCGCCTCACCGGGACGTGCCGGGCACGCAATTGTGCCCGAACAACCAACCGGCACCGCGGCGCGCTACGCACAATTACGCTGCCGGGCACTCCACGGGAACAACGATGAAACCGGCTGTTCCGGCTCGGAAGGAGGCCGTCGCTCGCGCAATCAGCGTGGTCACAGACCTTCCAATTGACCACCGAATGACCACGCTGATTGCGTGATGCTAGGACGCCGGAGGCGTTCCAGAAGGCCGGGTTTGAGGGAATCAGGCATCGCGGCACTTCGCGTCCTTCGCTGTTCAACCCTGCAATCGGGCTATCAGCTGAACGCTAACAGCCGACAACTTACTGACTTGAGTGCATCGGTAGGGACGTGCCGTTGTCGCTCGCCTCTGCGCACGCAAGCACATCATCGCCGTCGGCGACGCACTTGCACGAAGGGCCGCCGCAGGAACCCTTGAGGCTGCGGCCGGTGACGATCACACCGGCGGCCATGGCCAGCACCGCCACCAGAAAAACCGCAAACGTCAGAAGTAGGGTCGCCATCAACTGTCCTCGTCAGGGCCAACACCGATTGTCATCGCACTATTCTCGCGTGGCCAGGCATCACTGGCCCACTCCTCGAACTCACCGTCCGCCGTACGGATCAAGAAAAGAACCGCCAGACCCTCCCGTTCGACCATCTGTCTTCCTTCCTCGGGCCCGAGGGCGCTGATCGCGGTGGCCAGCGAATCCGCCGTCATACAACTCGGGTGGATCACGCTGACCGAGGCAAGCCGGTGGGTCACGGGCCGACCGGTTCGCGGATCAATGGTGTGCGAGATCCGCACCCCGTCGCTCTCGTAGTAGTTGCGATAGTCGCCGGATGTGGCCATGGCGGCATCGACCAAGGCCACCGAGGACCACAGGCCTCCAGATCCGGTCTCGGGTCGTTCGATTCCGATCTGCCAGACCTTCCCGGCGGCATTCCTCCCCACGGCCCTGACTTCACCGCCGATCTCGACCATGAAATCGACCAACCCTAGAGTGGTCAGGCCGAGCGCTACCCTATCGACGGCATAGCCCTTGGCGATGGCGGAGAGATCGCACCGGATCGCAGCGTGTTCTTTTCGCAGCGTGCGGTGCACGGGATCGACCTCGAGCATCCGAAAGCCGTTGTCGGCCAGCAATGCTGCGATGGTGTCCGCATCGGGGGGATCACCAACCGGGCCAGGCCCGAAACCCCAGGCGTCGACCAGGGGTCCAACCGTGATATCGAATGCGCCGGCCGACATCTCGGCGATCCGCTGGGCCTCCAAAAACACCTCAACCATGGAATCCGAAACTTCGAACGGCTCGGTGCCGTGCCGGTTGAACAGGCTCAACTCGGAGTCATCCCGATAGGTCGACATGGCCGCGTCCACCGCGTCAACAGCATCTCGGATGGTGATTTCGATATCATCCTGGTTGACCGCGGGTTCTCGAGGGACGGCAATTTTGACCGTGAACGCCGTGCCCATGGTCCGGCCGGTCAGCACCCACTGATCCCGAGGCTCGGGGCCGTTGGGTTGCCGAAGAAAGACAACCAGAAAGAGGGCGCCGACAAAGAGCGCCGGCACGATCATCCGCTTGAGCGGGGGCGGTCCGGATGTCGGTCGACTCACCGGCCCCCCCATCGGACGTCACAACCACCAAGACTCGAAGACACAAAGTCATCCACAACAATAATTACTTTGTGAACAACTTCGTGTCTTTGTGCCTTCGTGGTTGGGGTGGATACCCGACCGTCGAAAGCAGCAGACCGCGGCGTTTTCACCGAAATTTTCCGGCCGGTGGCCCTATCCGCCGAAATCGTCCAGCATGATGTTCTCCGGCTCGACTCCGAGATCGGTGAGCATCCGGATGACCGCCGAGTTCATCATCGGTGGACCGCACATGTAGAACTCGCAATCCTCCGGCGCCGGGTGGTCCTTGAGGTAGTTTTCAAAGACCACCTGGTGGATGAATCCGGTTTCCCCGGTCCAACTATCCTCGGGGAGCGGTTCCGACAGGGCGAGATGCCACTCGAAATTGTCGTTCTCGGCCGCGATGGCATCGAAATCGTCCTGGTAGAAGGCCTCGCACAGACTCCGGGCTCCATACCAATACGACACCTTCCGATCGGTGTGAAGACGCCGAAACTGATCGAAGATGTGCGATCGCATGGGCGCCATTCCGGCGCCGCCGCCGATGAAGACCATTTCGTTTTTGGATTCCTTGGCGAAGAACTCGCCAAAGGGCCCCGAGATGGTCACCTCGTCGCCGGGTTTGAGACTGAAGATATACGACGACATGATCCCGGCCGGCACATCGGGCATGTTGGGCGGTGGCGAGGCGATCCTCACGTTGAGCATGATGATGTCGGACTCTTCGGGGTAGCTGGCCATGGAGTAGGCCCGCGTCACGCCCTCGTCCACCTTGGAGGTGTAACGCCAGACGTCGTACTTGTCCCAATCCGCCCGATACTCCTGCTCGATGTCGAAATCCTTGTATTGGATCTCGTACGGCGGACATTCGATCTGGATATAGCCGCCGGCGCGGAAGGGCACCGCTTCGCCCTTGGGCAGTTCGAGGACCAGTTCCTTGATGAAGGTCGCAACATTGTGATTGGACCGAACTCGGCAACGCCACTTCCGGACGTTGAAGATCTCGGGCTCGACCTCGATCTTCATATCCTGTTTGACCTTGACCTGGCACGACAATCTCGTCCCCTGACGAGCCTCGCCACGGCTGATATGCGAGGTCTCGGTGGGCAGCAGGGCACCCCCACCTTCGTGAACCTCGACCTTGCACACTCCGCATGTGCCCTTCCCGCCGCATGCCGACGGGATGAAGATCTTGTTGGAACCGAGGGTTGTGAGCAGCGTGTCTCCCGCTGGGACCACGAGGGCCTTGTCCGGATCCTCATTGATCGTGATGGTGACATCGGCCGATGCCACCAGCTTGGATTTGGCGATCATGAGAACGACGACCAGCGTCACGATGACGATGACGAAAACGGCGACTCCGAGAATGATGGTTTCCATCGAGAATACCTAAAGCTGGATCCCGGCAAAGGCCATGAACGCTATGGCCATCAAGCCGGTGATGAGGAAGGTGATACCGAGACCGCGCAGGGCGGGCGGGACGTCCGAGTAGACAATTTTTTCGCGGATGGCAGCCAGAGCGATAATCGCGAGCCAGAAGCCCACTCCCGAGCCGAATCCGAAGACAGTGCTCTCACCGAGGTTGTAATCGCGCTCGACCATGAAGAGCGAGGCCCCCAGAATGGCGCAATTGACCGCGATCAGAGGCAGAAAGACACCGAGTGCCGCGTAGAGTTTCGGCACATAGCGATCGAGGGCCATCTCCACAATCTGCACCGATGCCGCGATGGACCCGATGAAGACGAGGAACCGGACAAAGCTCAAATCCACAGTGTCCCAGGCGGGGTTGAGCCAGGTCAGAGCGCCTTCCTCGAGCAGGTATTTGTAGAGCAGGTTGTTGAGCGGGGTTGTAACCGTCAGAACAAAGGTCACGGCGGCGCCGAGACCGACGGCGGTTTCCACCTTCTTCGAAACGGCAAGGAACGAGCACATGCCGAGGAAGAAGGCGAGCGCCATGTTGTCGATGAAAATGGCTTTGACGGCGAGGCTGAGGTAGTGTTCGAACATCTCAGTCCTCCTGCAATTCCGGCTTCCAGGTACGGAGCCACCAAATAAAGATCCCGATCAGGAAGAACGCTCCCGGCGACAGCACGAAGAGCCCGTTGGGTTGGTACCAGCCTCCCTCAGTCACGACCGAGAGAACCTGGTGCCCGAAGAGCTTCCCGGTGCCGAGCAACTCGCGGAAGAAACCCACCACGATCAGAATCAAGCTGTATCCGAAGCCATTCCCGATTCCATCGAGCAAACTCTCGTAGGGTGGATTTTGCATGGCGTAGGCTTCGGCGCGCCCCATGACGATGCAGTTGGTGATGATCAGACCGACAAATACCGACAGCTGCTTCGAGATGTCGTAGACAAAGGCCTGAAGGATCTGATCGGTGAGAATCACCAACGAGGCGATGATGGTGAGCTGAACAATGATGCGGATGGACGACGGAATCAGATTTCGAATCAGCGAGATCGTCAGATTTGACAAACTGAGCACCGCGATCACCGCAAGCGACATGACCACCGAGGTTTCGAGTTTGGTGGTGACCGCCAAGGCCGAGCAGATGCCCAGCACTTGCGCAGCGATGGGATTGTCGTTGAAGAGGGGGTCGAGCAGGGCCTTCTTGCGTGCCTGATTCATCCCGCACCTCCCTCGTCGGCTCGGAACTGATCGAGATACGGCCCGTAGCCATCGTCCGCGAGCCAGAACCGAACAAGGTGCGAAACCGCCCGTGCGGTGATCGTCGCGCCCGACAGACCGTCAACCCGGTAGGGGTCGTCGGTGGGCGGTCCCGCGTTCCCCTTGATGACCTCGATGGCGATCTCCCCGCTGTCATCAAATGCTTGGCGCCCGGTCCAAAGGGCTTTCCATGACGGGTTGTCCACCTCGCCACCGAGCCCGGGTGTTTCGCCGTGTTCGTAGAACGTGATGCCCTCGATGGTTGTCGTGTCCTGGGCGAGAGCGATGAAACCATAGAGGGTCGACCACAATCCCGCGCCCTCGATGGGCAGAATCAACATTTCGATATCACCATCAACCACCTTCTGATAGACCACAGCCGTATTCGGCAGGCGCCTGATCCCGGCGCTGTTGGGGTCCGCAACCTTGCTCAATGCCGGATCTTTGGTGGCTTTTCGCTGGTCATATGAAGCGACATCCACAGACTCGTCGTAGATCCCCGTGGAGAGTTCCACCGCCCGAGCGACGATGCTCTCATCGAAGAGACGCTGTACCTCAACGGCCTCAACCGGCTCATCCGAGCGCATCAAGCCAGCGACGATGAGCACCTGCTTCTGACGGTCGAGTTCCTTGTTCTGCACCTGCCGCGGCCGCAGGGAAACCGCCGTGCTCGAAACAACGATGGAGCACACGAGGCACACCACCGCCGCGAAACCGATGATATAGGCGTTACTGCGTTGCTGCATTTCGCGCCAACCTTCGTTTGATGTTCGCCTGGACAAAGAAATGATCGATGAACGGCGCGAACATGTTCATGAATAGAATGGCCAGCATCATGCCTTCGGGGTAGGCCGGGTTGACCACCCGAACAAGGACCACCATCACGCCGATGCCGATGCCGTAGATCCATCGTCCGTGGTTGGTGAATGCCGACGACACCGGATCGGTGGCCATAAAGACCGTTCCGAAGGCCCAACCACCGAGAACGACGTGCCAACCGAACGGAATCGCGAAGGCCGCGTTGGTGGATGAACCGGCGGCGTTGAGCACGAAGATCATGCCGGCGGTGCCGAGAGTGACACCGGCCATGGTTCGCCAGGAACCTATCCCGGTCGCTATCAGGATGACCGCCCCGACCAGACAGAGGAGCGCCGAGGTCTCGCCCATGGAGCCGGGGATCAGACCGATGAAGGCCTGCCACCACGCGTCCGATCCGATGGCGCCCAGAGCCTTCGGGCCCTCGCCAACCGCGGTCGCCAACCAGGTGGCGCCGCTGACGCCGTCCACCCCGGCGAAGTCCGCGGCGATCCAGGGCTTGTCCCCCGAAATCTGAGCCGGGTAGGCAAAGAACAGAAAGGCACGAGCCGTGAGCGCCGGGTTGAGGAAGTTCATCCCGGTGCCGCCGAAAACCTCCTTGCCGATGATCACACCGAAGGCGACACCCGTGGCCACCTGCCACAGCGGAATCGTCGGCGGCAGGGTCAGGGGCAGAAGGAAACCGGTCACGAAAAAGCCCTCGTTGACCTCGTGACCGCGGATCATGCAGAAGAGCACCTCGATGCCGATGCCGACCCCGAATCCCACCACGAACACCGGGATGAAGTAGAGCGACCCGTAAACAAAACAGGCGACAAGGTCGGTTGTGAAATCAAACCCCATGGCCTTAAAGAGCGTGGTCTGCCAGTTATCCAGCGGAGTGGCTCCAGCGGCGATGGCGCGAGCGGTCTGCAGACCGGTGTTGTACATGGCCATGAAGACGATGGGCATCAACGCGATCACGACCCAGATCATCATCCGCTTCAGATCGAGACCGTCGCGGATGTGGACGGTGCCGCGATTGACATCGTCCGGGGTGAAGAACAGCGTATCCACCGACTCATAGAGCGGGTAGAAGAACTCCAGTTTCCCACCGCGATCGAAGTGGGGCTCCACCTTGTCGAGGAGAGTGCGAAGGAATCGCATCAGCCCTCCTTCCAAATCTCGAGGAGATTTCGCCGCAACGCCGGTCCGAAGTTTTCCTTGCCCGGGCTGACGAAGGCACACAGCGCAAGATCTTCCTCGTCAAGCTCGAGACAACCCAGCGCCTCGGCGCGTTCGAGATCATCCATCAGTAGGGACCGAAGCAGAAACGTCGGCATGATGTCGAGGGGCATCACCTTCTCGAAAAGACCAATAGGAACCATTGCGCGGTGCGCGCCGTTCGTGGTGGTGGTGAAATCGTATCGCGCCGAGGAGCCACGCAACGCCGAGCCGAAGGCACGGCTCAGGGAGAATCGGTCGAATCCCGGCCAGAACCAACCGAGGAACTTCCGCTCGTTGCCCTCGACCAGGCACGAAACCTGATTCGCATAGCGGCCGAGATAGCCGAAGACCTCCCCGCTGGCGGTGGATCCATGCAGAACCGACCCGGAGACGACCCGATTGACGCCCGGTGCGAGTTCGCCCTCCACGAGCGGTCCGATCTCAGCGCCGAGGCGGGTGGCCAGCAGCCGCGGTCGTTTGACGACCGGACCGCCCAATGCCACCACCCGGCGGACGTCAAGCCGCCCGGTAGCAAAAAGCGAACCCATGGCGGCGACATCCTGGTATCCCACGCACCAAACGGTCTTGTCGCGATTGACCGGGTCGAGAGTGTGAATGTGGGTGCCTGCGAGACCGGCTGGGTGCCTGCCGTCAAAGTACTCGACCTGGACCCCGTCGATCTGCGCTGCGCCAAGGGCCGAACCCGGCGAGCAACACACATAGACCGGACCGTCGGTCAGCTTATCCAAGACCTCAAGGCCGCGGCTGAAATCGTCCAACCGGTCCTCCATCACGACCTCGGGATCGGCAGTGAGCGGACTCGTGTCCACAGCCGTCACAAAGATCGAGTGGCAGATCTCCGTCGGAGCCGGCACTTTGGAAAACGGGCGGGTCCGCAGCGCGATCCACTGTCCCGACTCGACCAGCAGCGCCCGCACCTCGTCGGCATCGAGGGCCGACACCGCACGGCCGGTGAAGCTGCCGAAGGTTGAGAAGTCGTCATCGACCGGTCGACCCTCATGTTCAGCTTCGGTCAGTTCAATCACCAGCGATTGAAAGGCCCGTCGGTTACCGCGGTTGATCGCGACCACGGTACCGGCCCCTGGCGAGGTGAATCGAATCCCCTCTGTTTTCCTATCCTCGAAGAGCAGTTGGCCGCGTTTGACCTCTTCACCCAAGGCTGCGTGCATCCTCGGTTTCATGAACTGGTAGTCCTGAGCGAGCAGAGCGACGCGAGTCGTGGGTGGCTCTCCACCAATTTCCTGAGTCGGCTCCCCTGAAATCGGCAGGTCGAGTCCCTTTTTGATCGTGTGAACCGCCATTTCGGTGTCTTCACCTCCAAGCTCCCCGTGTCGGAGCGAGGTCGATCGTTGACGATCGACCTCGCTCCCTGCGGAATGAGCCGGCCAAGAATAAACCGGTTTTCGAATTCGTTAAAGTAGATATCTGAAGCAACCCTGGGATCGTCTATTCTGAAAGACCTAGTGACCCAGGCACGTACGGGAGGGAAAGCAATGTCAACAACACCGATTGTCCAAAGCGCGATGGGAAGATCGACTCGAGCATTCAGACTCGCCGACCCGATGAAAGAGGCCATGCACGACCTGGCCCGCTCACCCTTTCCGGCTCTCCCCGTGGTCGATGACCTCGGCGTCGTGGTCGGCATGCTCTCAGAGAAGGACTGCCTCCGCACCGTGAGCCAATGGGCATACGAAGGAGTTTCAGGCGGGACGGTCGGCGATCACATGTCCGGCATCGAGGTTCGGGTCACTCCGGAAATGGACCTGTTGAACGCGGCACGGGCGTTTCTCGAATGCAACTTCTCGTGTCTGCCGGTCACCGAAAATGATCGCCTCGTCGGCTTCATCCATCGTCACGACGTTCTCAAAGCTATCGATCGGTGGGCCACGGCCATCGACCACGAGCGCGAGTTGCGGCTCAAGACGACATCCGGCCACGAGCGGCCATCCGCCATTCAACACATGCAGGAGGTGGCCGCCTCGCACAACCGGGAACAAATGTCGCAGGTCTTCAAGAAGCACTGACGACATCGCAAATTATGAATTTTGAGTTATGAATTTTGAATTACATCGCACCATCGCAGGGTAGGCTTCGACGTTCTTTGCGATGGTCATTCATAATTCCTAATTCATAATTCATAATTAACGGTGATGATCCCTTCCAATCGCTCCCGTCTCAAACGGCTGTTCCTTGACGGCTTCTCAGCCCTCGATGTCGCCGAGTCACTGATCTCCTTCGATTTCGAATCCTCCGCATTTCACGCCGGTCACCTCATGACCGAATTCGACTTCGACGCGGCTGGAGTCCGGGTGGCGGGCTCGGCGGCGGGATACGTGCTCCGCGATGAGCTCAAGGACGGCATCTGCGGCGGACATCTCAGGCCCTTCGAGACCTCCGACCTGCTCAACGAGAACTCCTCCTTTGCCGAAGCCATCGTCATCCTCGATCGGGCGGATCGCGTTTTTGTCAAAATGTTGGGACCGGTGGGCGCCATCATCACCCGTTCGGATCTCCAGAAACCGCCCGCTCGGATGTGGCTCTTCGGGCTCATCACCATCCTCGAGATGGCTTTTTCCGAACTCATCGACGAACAATACGAGGACGACGAGTGGATCGATCTGCTCTCAGCCGGCCGGGTGACAAAGGCCAGAGAGCTGCTCGAGGAGCGCCGGCGACGCAACCAGACCGTCCACCTCTCGCAATGCCTGCAGCTTTCCGACAAGGGTCAGATCCTCATCAAAATCGAATCGACCCGGAAGTCCCTCGGCATCGCGTCAGTCCGACAGGGACGGGAGACCATCAAGATGATCGAGACGCTTCGCAACAATCTCGCCCACGCTCAAGATATCGTGACCTCTGACTGGATCACCATCGTCCGCCTGACCGAGAACCTCGATCGGGTCCTCGACTGATGGGGAAAGGATACGCTTGGGTCCGGCCACCGTACGAAGAGGAGAAGTCTGAATGAAGAAAAACCATCAAGGTCTCCTTCTCGAAGGTCACATTTATCGCAGGCTGACCATCGCTTTGACGCTGCTCTTCGTCTCATCTCCCGTACTCGATAAATTCTTCGGATCATCGAGAATCGACAGCTATCTCGTCGCGGGATTCCTCATTTTCGCGCTATACCAGATCACCCGCAGGAGCGCCGACCTGGTCATCGGTCTCGCTCTTGGCATTCCGGCCGTAGCAAGCGGGATCTTCAACGCCGCAACCCCCGATACTCCGGCAATCAACGCGATTCCGACCATTCTCGGCGCCGCATTCCTCGGGTTTCTCGTGTGGAGAATTCTCAAGGACGTTTTCTTCGGCCACCGCATCACCTCGGAGCAGATCTTCGGTTCGGTCTGCGCCTATCTCCTGATCGGGCTCTTGTTTTCGAGTGTCTATGGTTTCCTTTTTCTCGTGAATCCCGACGCCTTCGCCTTCTCGGATTCGTTGGCCAGTTATTTGGCCATCGAGCACGAGGATCAGAATTTCGGCATCTTCACCTACTTCAGCTTTGTCACCATGACAAGTCTCGGATATGGCGATATAGCGCCCATCTCGGAGATGGCCCGCACCCTCGCCTGGGTTCAGGCTGTTCTTGGCCAGCTCTATCTGGCGATCACCGTCGCAGCGCTGGTGGGAATCCACATCTCGCAGGATAGGGACTGACGGCTTTACGGCACGGAGCCTCGATTGGCGCTCTTGTGATGTCAAACCGAATAGCCGTCTTCCCGCATAGCCGTCTGCCGCACGGCCAATAGGCCGTACGGCGTTCGACGCTCTCAGCCGCCGATCTGCTCCGGCATCACTACCGACCCGAACTCCGCCTTCATGGCCAAAAGGCCCTCGCGCTGTTCGGCGTAGACCTCGAAGAGGGTGGACGGCAGGTTCTCCTCCTTGCCATAGGCCTCTTCCTGAAGTTCGATCCGGCCGAGCATCTTGTCGATGTAGAGCGAGAACTGCTTGTCATAGAGTTCGCGCGGGTAGTCCTTGTCGATGATGTCGCGGAACAAAGTCTTGAGATCGTCATACAACGGGAGGAATCCGATGGGGGTCTCGATAGCGCCCACGTCACCGTGGCTCCGCCTCTCGAGCCAGTTGAGCCACACCTTGACATCCCGCTTTTCGCCGAGCAGGCCCGGGCCCTCTCCCCCTCGCGCCTGATGGGTGAGGAAGTAGTTCAACCCGGCGAGAATCGGCGGGTCGGTAAGGTCCGGTGAATTGAAGAGCTTGAACTGGGCGGTCATGTAGTCGGCGAGGGCGCCCGGGATGAACGGAGCATTGGCCCAGGGTTGCCGGCGGACACCGGTCACGCCGAGTTCGGTCGCGGTGGCGGCGGAAACGATTGAGGCGCCGATGACCACGCCGTGATCTGCGTTCTTGGCGACCCAGATGGGCGGCATGGTGTCCGAATCACGACCGCTGTAGGTGATGACCTTGACGTGGGCGCCGGCTGCGGACTCCGCTACCTCGATGTCGTAGTTGCCGATCGCCTCATTGCGCACCGTGATCCGGGCGTTGCCGTGCGAAATGGGAATTCTCTTCCCGTCGGGGTCGGTGATGCCTTCCCACCAGTCACCCTGAAAGTTGCGCCCTTTGGTCGGCGGTTCCTCGCCGCTGCCTTCCCAGTGCGGTTTGCGATCGTCATCAACCAACACGTTGGTCCAGATCACTTCCTCCCCATGCTCACGCAGCACTTTCATGAGGTAGGGATCGCCGTCCCAGTT
>RCNF010000104.1_pt1 | contig 36397 bp, 40 predicted proteins | sample 2041311 | NCBI WGS metagenome assembly RCNF01 (sample SAMN09708228, study PRJNA481090) | Marine sediment metagenome, whole genome shotgun sequencing project. | biome: marine sediment; feature: ocean; material: sediment; isolation source: Sewage treatment plant 2 marine sediment (STP2) ...
CTCGGATCGAACCCGCGGTACGCTATAAATGGTCACTCGCTTTCCAAGCGAGCGCCTTAAGCCGCTCAGCCACCTCTCCAATCTTTGTCACCGTTCTCAACCCGCCCGGCGGGATGATTCGCCGTCTGCGACGGCTCACCCCTCAAGGGGGCGCTCACTCACTGCGTTCGCTCCGCGTTTGTCGGTCGGCTACGCCGACCTCGGATCGAACCCGCGGTACGCTATAAATGGTCACTCGCTTTCCAAGCGAGCGCCTTAAGCCGCTCAGCCACCTCTCCTGTAACACATTGTTCGTCACGCGCCGTCAGCGAAGCCACTGGTCGCTAATAGCGGCTGCGGCCTCTCAGATTCCCGCCTTCGGGGGCTGGTCCAGGCACGGCGAACCAGGTGGTCTAACTGCCCTTGGTGACGCATCTGGCAACGGTATCTCCATAAACGGCTCCACATTATCCAGATCGCTCGGAACCTCAATGCGCTTGCCCTCTGTCGCCAGTTCATAGGGACTGGGGTCATCACAGGTCAGATCAGGCTTGCCACAGGCGACGAGGCCCGCAACAGCAAACACCAAAAACAATAATTTCACTACCTTCATACTGTGATCTCTAACTCAACACCCGCTAATTCTAACGCCTGCAACATCGCGGCATGATACTGCTCGCTATACTCCGTCAACGGCAATCGTATATGAGGCGCTATCAACCCCATTCTTTGTAAGGCCCACTTGACAGGAATTGGATTGGACTCAACAAACAGCGCTGTGTTCAACGCTTGCAGCGAGTCGTCCAGACTCTTTGCCTCAGTCAGATTGCCGGCCATCGCCAACTTGCAGAGCTCAGCCATTGCCGCCGGTGCCACGTTACCGCTAACGGTGACCACCCCGTGGCCGCCGTGCTCAATAAACGGCAGCACAGTAAAATCATCGCCGCTGTAAAACCTGAAATCGTCCCCAACCAGAGCCTTGATTTGCTGCAGCCGATCAATATCGCCAGTTGCTTCCTTGATGCCAAATATATTCTCATGCTCAGCAAGTCTGGCAACCGTTTCGGGCAACATATCTGCAACCGTTCGCCCGGGGACGTTATACAGCATCACTGGCTTATTAACAGCATCCGCAACGGCCGAAAAATGCTGAAAAATACCTTCCTGCACCGGTTTGTTGTAATACGGAACAACAATCAGGAAAGCCGCAATGCCACTGGTCTCAACAGCCAGCGACAATTCGACAGTCTGCGATGTTGAGTTCGAACCCGTACCGGCAATTATTGGCAAGCGCCCATCGGAAATTTCCACCGAGCGATCAATCAACTCAATATGTTCTTCCCGGCTCAATGTCGCGGACTCGCCAGTTGTGCCAGCAACGACGAGGCCGTCGGAACCCGCATCGACATGATATTGAATCAGTCGTGTCAGAGCCGCGTAGTCGACCCGATCTTGCTCGTCGAACGGAGTCACCAAGGCAACCAGAGAGCCGCTAAACACAGTTTATCCTCGCCACAAATAAGGCGGCGATGTTACTGTTGATATCCGGCGCTGGCAAGAAACTACGACCGCGAAGCAGTCTCACGGGACAATTTGGAAATCAGCGTAGTAATTTATCTATTTTTTCTTAAGGTAATTTTTAAATAAATGTCACAACTAATTGTTTTATCAGCGATTGGAACAGATCGCACTGGCGTCGTTCAGAATATCAGCAAGGTCATTCTGTCGTGTGGCGGAAACATCGAGGAAAGCCGTATGGCGACCCTGGGTTCGGAATTCGCCATGCTTATGCTGGTATCTGGTAACTGGCACACCTTAACCCGACTACAGGAGGGCCTCGATAAGCTAAGCAAGGGAGCCGACCTGACCGTCTCAATACGCAAGACAGGCGAAAAGACGGCCAAGGAAAATCGTATGCCCTACGCCGTGGACATCGTGAGCCTCGATCAACAGGGCATCGTCTTCAATCTTGCCGACTTTTTTGCGTCGCGGGATGTCGAAATTGCGGATGTTGCAACGCGGCGCTATTCCGCCGCCCATACAGGAGCTCCGATGTTCGCCGTTCAAATGGCGATCAACGTGCCGTCGACGCTGCCTGTCTCACAACTGCGTGACGAGTTTCTCGAGTTGTGTGATCGACTGAATCTGGATGCCATCCTTGAACCCGTCAAACCCTGAATAACGGAGCAAAGTACATTGAGCGGACCTGCACTTAATCGCGTCGTCAAAGACTTCAAAGCTGAAGCAACCGGTGACCAGACCATTCGTCTGAAAGAACTCCGTGGCCAGAACGTTGTCATCTACTTCTATCCAAAGGACAGCACGCCTGGCTGCACACTTGAAGGACAGGACTTTCGTGATCTGCACGCGAAGTTTCGTCGCCAAAAGACCGTTATTCTCGGCGTATCCAGAGACAGCATCGCGTCGCATGAGAAATTCAAGGCAAAACAGGCATTCCCGTTCGACCTGTTGTCTGACCCAGAGGAAAAGCTGTGCGGACACTTTGACGTTATCCATGAAAAGATGCTGTACGGCCGCAAGTTCATGGGCATCGTGAGAAGCACGTTCCTGATCGATGCAGACGGTAAACTGCGCCGCGAATGGCGCGGCGTCAAAGTCAAAGGCCATGCGGATGAGGTGCTTGCCGAGGTACAGGCGCTTAGACAATAACGTCTTTGATTTCAGTGAATTATGTTACCTTTTTTCAAAACTACTTGCGCACAAACCTGCTTGGCTCGCTATCATTGGGAACGGACCGATTTGCACAATGTCCGACTTACTAAGCAACCCGTAACGAGCATGGTTAATTGATCAAAGTTCAAATACAGCAGGCCCGCCTGTCGCTCGCGCTCGCACTTGTCGTATTCTCAAGTGGCGCCGGCGCGGCTGACATTAGACTGCCCGATATGGGCAGCCCTGCTGATGCGATTCTATCCAAGTCCGCCGAAGCCCAGTATGGCCGTGCGATTATGCGCGACATTCGTCGTAGCGGATTGGTCGTCGAGGATCCTCAGCTCACCGAATACGTCAATGACATTGGACACCGCATTGCGGCGCAAACCAGCGACGGTGATATGCAGTTCACCTTTTTCATGGTCAAGGATTCACGCATTAATGCATTTGCACTGCCCGGTGGCTACATCGGCGTGCACACAGGATTACTGGAGGCGACCCGCAGCGAAGATGAGCTCGCGGGTGTCGTGGCCCATGAAGTCGCGCATGTAACGCAACGTCACATTGCTCGAGCGATCCACGCCAGCAGTCGCCAGAGCATATTATCGACTGCGATGATGCTGGGCGCTTTGGTTCTGGGTGCAACCGGAAGTGGCGGCGATGCAGTTCAGGGTGCGCTTGCAATCTCGCAGGGAACCGCGGCACAACAGCGGATCAATTTTACCCGCAGCAACGAGTACGAGGCCGATCGAATTGGCATTGGAGCACTTGCCGATGCGGGCTTCGATCCGAACGGAATGGCATCATTTTTTGAAGTCATGTCGCGCCAATCGCCTGGTTCTCCCGACGCCCGGATGCCAGAGTTCCTGATGACTCACCCGGTTAGCACGGCAAGAATCGCCGAGGCTCGAATTCGGGCACGCGATATGCCACGAGTGAACAGCCAGGATTCGACTAATTACGGGATTGCCAGAGCTCGAATAATTGTAGATGGTTACGACACCTTCGACGGGGCAGTCGCATACTACGAGAAACGCGAGTACGAAGATCAGACTGACATCGAACGCTACGGCCGTGCTATTGCCTATCAACGCGCAGGCCGTGATTTGGAAGCCAATCGAATATTTGAGGACCTTACGGCTAAAGATCAAAAAGTCATCGCTTATCACATTGGGTTGGGACAAACGCAGCTTGTGCTGCAGGACTTCAAAGGCAGCATGGGTACGTTCGACAAGGCGCTCGCACTGTTTCCGCGAAACGTTCCGTTGGTTATTCACTATGGTGAAGTACTGTTGCAACTTGGTCGCGCTGAGCAGGCGCACGATGTATTGCTCGATCTCATGAATAACGTTCCGCCAACTCCAGAGCAGACTCGTTTGATTGCGCGTGCAGCCAATGAGGCCGGCGACAATGCTGAGTCGCTCTATTACATGTCCGAATATCGCCTCATGATCGGCGATCTGATCGGTGGTATCGGATTCTTGCGCCAGGCGTTATCATTGCCGGAACTGCAGGAAATTCAACGCATTCGATTCGAGGCTCGCATCGACTTTATTCGCGAATTCATGTCCGAGGATCAACTCAAGCAGTTGCAGCGCAGCAGACCTGTTAGCGTGGCGGCCAGTACCCATCTCGGTACGACAACAAACTAGTCGCATGAGTACTCGAAGCACTCTGTTACTACTCATTCTGCTATTTGGTACGAGTCAACTAACTGCATGTGCCACCGCACCTGATTCTGATAAAACGGTCAGGTCGGAAGCGGACCCCTGGGAACCGATGAACCGGGCTTTTTATAGCGTCAATCAGGTTTTTGACAAAGTCATTCTGAAGCCCGTTGCAAAGGGATATGACTTTATATTGCCGTCCCCGGTTCGTCGCAGCATCATGAATTTCTCGGTTAATCTGTTTACACCTCGATCTTCTGTAAATAACTTCCTGCAGGGTAAGCCGGACCGAGGACTGGATGACATCGGACGCTTTCTCATCAACTCTACCATTGGCGTGCTCGGGCTTTTTGACGTGGCATCTGCCAGCGGCATACCGAAGTACAACGAGAATTTCTCGCAGACCGTCGCTGTTTGGGGCATCCCAGAGGGGCCGTATCTCATGGTGCCGTTTCTCGGTCCTCAGTCGCTCCTGGATGCCGTCATGATCCCTGCGGACATTCAGTTCGACCCTCTGTTTCACTACGATAATTCGTCAGTCAGAGACCGCCTGTATGCGTTGCGGGTGATTGATTTACGTTCCCGATTGCTTGTCACAGACAAGATTCTCGACGAGTCAGAAGATTCCTACATTACTTTGCGAGAGATGTATCTACAGAACCGTCAGTTCAAGATCTATGACGGAAACCCGCCGGAAGATGAAGAGTTGCTCGACGACTTTTTTGACGATGACTAGGACTCATATCGTCAATTTCGACTAATCGTTCTCAGGTGCCTCGATAAAACCGGCCCATCGCTCGCCACGGGTCAGCAAATTCTCCACTTCGGTTGTTATTGCAATAGCCAGAATACGTTCAGGAATGTTCACGTATCGAATCTCTCGCACCGTGTGATTTGCCCATGTAATCCATTCGAGCAGCAATGCCAATCCAGCAGAATCGGCCAGAGTAACCTCCGAAAAATCGATTTCCAGCCTGGTGTGCTGTTCAAATGGCTCTTCGGCGTGATGGAGTATTCGCTCGGCAGTTTCGAATGACATCTCTCCCGAAATACTGAAGCGTCCTTCACCATTATCCGTAAGCTCAAAGTCACCCATCCGAAGAAATGCCAGCCTCCGACTCGAGGCGCTCTATGACTGCACCAAGACTCGTTGAACGAATCTCCGCATCCATCTCGGTCCGGAATGTTTTGATATAGGACACTCCTTCGATGGTAACGTTGAGCATCAGCCATCCTGGGTACTGGTTTGCCAGCAAGTAATCGACTGGCGCTTTTTGGCCCCCCTCAAGAAGAACCGTGGTTTTTACCTTCGCCGATTTCCCGGTTACGTCACCCCGGAATTCTTGCACTTCGACTTTCTCTGCATCGAATTCAAGCAATCCCTCGGAGTAGCGATGCAACAAGGTCGTATAAAATGCGTCTGTGAACCGCTCGATCTGTTCATCAGTGGCTGTCTTTCGATGTTTGCCAAGTACCGCCCTTGCCGCTCTCACGCGATCAAACCGGGGCAACAATATTTCGTTGACCGCCGCATACAAGGCCTCCTTGTCTGCGGCCAGCTCTTCCTGGTTACCGTCCATCGTCTCCGCAAACAGCGCGATCGCTTCCTCAATCATTTCGCTGGGTGACTGGTCTTCTGCCACAGCGACCCCTGAACAGAAAACTGCTGCGATACAGACGACCATGGCCCGACGCATAGAAAACATTCTCATCAGCCTATTCATCGCTACTCGCCGAATCGCTATTAAACAAATACTTGCCGATCAAATTCTCAAGTACGATCGCAGACTGTGTATAGAATACTTCGCTGCCATTTTCGAGGTACATATCCGAGCCTCCGGCCTGCAAGGAAATATACTGACTTCCAAGCAACCCTGCCGTCAGAATACTGGCATCGGAATCATCTGGAATCTGATCATATTGACTATCAATCTCAAACAACACCACCGCTTCCAGAGCGACCGCATCAAAATGAACATCCTTGATACGGCCGATCGTTACACCGGACATTGAAACGGGTGCGCGGCTTTTTAAGCTACCGACGTTCTCGAATCTGGCCTTGACTTCATAGGTGTCTTTGGCTGAAAAACTGTCGCCGCCTGTAGTTTGCGTAGTCAGAAAAAATAACGCACCTACGCCTAACAGGACGAACAGACCAGTCCCCGTTTCTACTGCGCGTGTCTGTTGCACCTCATCACCTCAAAGTAAACCTGCTGTAATTATGAAATCAAAGAACAACACACCTATTGCCGTTATCACGACAGTTCGTGTTGTTGCCCTACCCACACCTTCGGCGGTAGGAATTGCATTATAACCCTCCCACACTGCCAGCAAACTGGCGATAACGCCGAATACGAAACTTTTAAAAATACCTTCGTAAACATCCGATGGAGTCAATGTTTGCTGTATTTGCTGCCAAAAAGCGCCAACGTCGACACCGAGCAGGTTAACACCGACCACATGCGCGCCGAGCATACCTATGGCGCTAAAGATCGCCGCGAGCAACGGCATCGATATGACGCCGCCCAGAAAACGTGGGACGAGAATTCGGCGCAGCGGATTAACGGCCATCATTTCCATAGCCGCCAGCTGATCGGTCGCCTTCATCAGGCCAATTTCTGAAGCAAGCGCGGTGCCAGCACGACCAGCAAACAACAACGCCGTTATGACAGGACCGAGTTCCTTAATGAGAGCAAATGCGGCAAATGTCCCAACAGAGTCTTCGGCGTTGAAGCGAGCAAGGTTAGAATACCCCTGCAATCCGAGCACACCGCCGACGAAGAAACCGCAAACCATGATAATCACTATGGACAGCGCGCCGGTGTTATAGACCTGCTTGACCACCAAACCGAATCGCCGGAATAGTAACGACGGCGCATGTTGCAGCATGCGCAGAAAAAACAACTGAAATGCACCGAAGGTGCGCACGAAACCCAGTAGAGAATTGAATAGATCGCGTATCACAAGGCTAGTCCGCATCTCTGCCGAGCAGTTGTTCCGCGTAATCCGGCGCCGAAAAGTGAAACGCTACGGGCCCATCGGCCATCCCATGCATGAACTGACGAACCAGCTCAGAAGACTCGTTGCGTAGCTCGTCCGGACTTCCCGATGCCGCTACCTTACCTTCCGAAATAAGGAAACTGCAGTCGGCCACAGCAGATATCTCTTTCACATCATGACTGACGAGAATACTGGTAATTCCGAGGGCATCGTTCATACGTCGAACGAGACGAACAATCACCCCCATCGAAATCGGATCGAGTCCGACAAAGGGTTCGTCGTAAATTAAAATATCCGGGTCCATGACCATTGCGCGGGCCAGCGCAACTCGCCTTGCCATGCCACCCGAAAGTTCAGCAGGCATCATATCCGCGGCGCCGCGCAGTCCTACAGCGTGCAATTTGGTCAGCACAACGTGGCGAATCAAACGATTTGTAAGACGGGTATGCTCACGTAATGGAAACGCGACATTCTCAAAAACCGTCATGTCTGTCAGCAGCGCGCCATTTTGAAACAACACCCCGAAACGCTGCCTGAGGAGATAGAGCTCCGACAGACTAAGCTTCGCAACGTCCACACCATCAATTAGGATCTGGCCGCGGTCCGGCACCAACTGTCGAGTAATCAAACGCAGCAAAGTCGTCTTACCGGTGCCACTCGGGCCCATGATTGCGGTAACTTTGCCACGCTCTATATTGACGTTCAGATTGTCAAAGATTTTTCGCGAGCCACGCGAGAAATCAAGGTTGCGTACCTCGATAAAAGTCTCTGTAGCTGCTGCCATTCTTGCCTCTCTGTAAGCTAATCAGGCTTTCTTACATACCAGCCTGACTATACCCTGTTTGACTGTTGCGGCGCCGTGGCGACCACCCTGGTCCGACTATATCAATCATGTCAAAGCGCTTCTTGATCGTCGGTGAACTTTCGTCTGCGGCCAGGATCGCTTTGCCGGTCATGGCTTTGGCGACAGCGTTCAACTCGTTATGGTTCATGCTGTAATTTCCAGATAATGGTAGCGAGTGGCAATAAAATGACTGAGGCCCGGCATTGGGAGCCAGAGCGGCAGTAGCATAGCAAAAAAAACGCGTCGGGATAATCGCGTCGCTGCGTAAATTATTGTCGAATATTTGCACCCAAAATGCCTCTGCCTATGGCTTGCAGTGATAAATAGGACTAAAATAGTCCTTTATCCGAACTTGGTTGCAGAACATTCGTGCTTAGAATTAGCAAACTAACCGACTATGGCACCGTAGTACTTGCACAACTGGCAAGTGAACCTACGGCTGTGTGCAGTGCTACCGAGGTATCCGAAGTGACGGGAATCGCCCTCCCGACGGTCAGCAAGTTACTGAAGTCACTGGCCCGTGCAGATATTGTAACCTCGACCCGCGGAGCAAGTGGCGGTTATCAGCTCAGCCGGGATCCGAACAAAATAAGCGCAGCCGACGTCATCGATGCTCTCGAGGGTCCGGTATCCATAACAGAGTGCAGCGCAGCTGATAGTCATTGTGACTACGAGGAGACCTGCAGTGTTGGCAACGCCTGGCAACGCGTCAATGTGGCCATCCGGCATGCACTGGATGAAGTCACTCTCGTCGATCTACTCAGAGTAAACAGTCCCGTCCCCAAATTTCGATTTGGGGGAATGGCGATAGCCGTCGAAAGAATAGACACGGAGAACAAAAACTAGTCGTATGTCCACCGAAGCCGAAAACATGGAAAACCTCGTCAATCGACGTTACGAACACGGATTCGTTACCGACATTGAAAGCGATAGCCTGCCCCCGGGACTGGACGAGTCCGTAGTCAGGGCGATATCGGCCCGCAAGAACGAACCCGAATTCATGCTTGAATGGCGCCTTCGGGCCTACAAGACATGGCGGGAGATGCAGGAGCCAACCTGGGCACACGTGCACTACCCGCCCATTGATTTCGATGCTATTTCCTACTATTCGGCACCTAAGTCGGATGCCGATCGTCCAAAGAGTCTTGACGAAGTTGATCCAAAACTACTCGAGACCTACGACAAGCTGGGCATTCCCCTGCATGAGCGAGCACGACTCGCCGGCGTAGCGGTGGACGCCGTGTTCGACAGTGTCTCAGTTGCAACGACGTTCAAGAAGAAACTGTTCGATGCGGGAGTCATTTTTTGTCCATTTTCTGAAGCTGTAAGAGATTATCCGGAACTGGTGCAGAAGTACCTTGGCAGTGTGGTTCCGCAACGCGATAATTTTTATGCCGCACTCAACTGCGCTGTTTTTAGTGACGGTTCGTTCGTGTATATCCCCAAGGGCGTTCGTTGCCCAATGGAGTTATCAACATATTTCCGGATTAATGCGGCCAATACGGGCCAATTTGAGCGGACTTTGATTATTGCGGATGAAGGCAGCCACGTGAGCTACCTTGAAGGCTGCACCGCGCCCATGCGTGACGAGAATCAGCTGCACGCAGCGGTTGTTGAGTTGGTCGCGTTGAAAGATGCGGAAATCAAGTATTCCACAGTGCAAAATTGGTATCCCGGCGACGAGAACGGCAAAGGCGGCATATACAATTTCGTAACCAAACGCGGCGACTGCCGCGGTGCAAACTCCAAAATCTCATGGACCCAGGTCGAAACAGGTTCAGCAATAACCTGGAAGTACCCCAGCTGCATTTTGCGCGGCGAAAATTCTGTTGGCGAGTTCTACTCCGTGGCTGTTGCCAATAATTATCAGCAAGCGGACACCGGCACAAAAATGATTCATATCGGCCGCAACACTCGCAGTACCATTGTTTCAAAGGGAATCTCCGCTGGGCACGCACAAAATGCCTATCGCGGCCTCGTACGAGTCATGCCGCAGGCGCATGGTGCGCGGAATCATACCCAATGCGATTCATTGCTCATCGGAAAAGACTGCGGAGCACACACGTTTCCGTACATGGAAATCAAGAATCCGAGTGCCAAGATAGAGCACGAGGCGACCACATCGAAGATCTCTGCCGATCAACTCTTCTACTGTCGACAACGCGGCATATCTGAAGAAGACGCAGTCAACATGATCGTCAACGGATTTTGCAAAGAAGTATTCAAAGAACTACCCATGGAATTTGCGGTCGAGGCGCAGGCACTACTGAATGTGAGCCTCGAAGGCGCCGTCGGCTAAGGAATAACAATGCTTGAAATTAAAGATCTAAAAGCCACGATTGGCAATACAGAAATCCTCCGCGGCCTGACACTCAGCGTGAACGCGGGCGAAGTGCACGCGATCATGGGCCCAAACGGGTCTGGAAAAAGCACGCTTGCCCAGGTCATTGCAGGCCATCAGGATTATGTGGTCACTGCAGGATCCATTACTTATCAGGGCAAGGACCTGCTCGAACTCGAAGCCGAAGAGCGAGCGCGCGAAGGAATTTTTCTCGGCTTTCAGTATCCGGTTGAAATTCCCGGCGTTAATAACGCCTATCTGCTGAAGGCCGCTGTGAATGCCAAACGCAAACACCAGGGTCTGGATGAGATTGATGCCTTCGAATTCCTTAAGTTGGCCAAGGAGAAAATGGCGCTGCTCGGCATGGATCCGAAATTCCTGAACCGTGGTGTCAACGAAGGATTCTCCGGTGGTGAAAAGAAGCGCAATGAGATCTTGCAGATGGCGATGCTCGAGCCAAGCCTGGCGATTCTTGATGAGACAGACTCTGGCCTCGATATCGACGCCTTAAGAGCCGTCGCTGAGGGTGTCAATTCTTTGCGTCGTCCGGATCGGGCAATCATCCTCGTAACGCATTACCAACGCCTGCTCGACTACATCGAACCTGACCACGTACACGTACTATCCGAAGGTCGTATCGTGCAGTCCGGTGACAAGTCACTCGCGCTGAAACTTGAAGAGAAAGGCTACGACTGGGTACGTGAGGCTGCAAGCGCGTGAATGCATCGCCGCTCTCAATTGATGATCTCAGGAACGCCGTTGCTGGCATGCCGGCCGACATGCTCAGCCCCGCCCGACAACAGGCGCTTGAGCACATCGAGAAATTTGGCCTTCCCACGACCCGTAATGAAGACTGGAAGTACACCGATCTGAACCCGGTCATCGATATCAGTAACCGCTGGCTCGCGGGCAATGGTGAGTCGAGCCCGACCACCGCTTTCGGCAGTGAAATTGAGGCCATATGCAGTTCCATTGACGCGCACTGGCTCATTATTGCGAACGGAGTCGTTGATCAGGAATCTGTTGAAAAGGCGCAAGCCGAGGGCATCGATGTTTCGTTGCTGAGCCAGGGTACGATTGACATCAACGTCAACGCCCCGCTGGCCAACCTCAATACTGCCCTGCTTCGCGATGGCCTCCGCATACGCGTCAACGACGGTATCTCGCTGAAGAAACCCATCGGGTTCTTGCTGTTCGACAATTCAAGCGCGGCAATTGCTGTTTCTCAAAGCCGCATAGAAGTTGACCTGGCTGCTAACAGTGAATCGCAATTCATCGAGTATCACGCATCGTCGGGTGATTGTGAGCACTACGCCAACTCCGTGTTCGAGCTGAACGTTGCAGATGGCGCCAGCACACGAGTTGTTCGAATTCAGGACCGAAGTCTGCTGCACAGCCAGACGGCCCGGTTCAGTGCGGTCCTCGGGCGAGACAGTCGACTCCAGCATGCAGGCTTCGATCTGGGTGGCAAACTCATACGTAACGACTTAGGTGTCGATATAGCCGGACGCGGTGCAAGCGCGAGTTTTGATGGCCTGTACCTGGCCGGTGAAGGCCAGCACATTGACAATCATACTCGCGTCGACCACCGGACCGGGCCCGCAGAATCCATGCAGGAATATCGCGGCATACTCAGTGGTAACTGTCAGTGCATTTGGAACGGCAAGGCAATTGTTCACGCAGGTGCAGACGGAACTGACGCGCAACAACAGAACCACAATTTGCTGTTGTCTGAAGATTCTGAGATAGATGCAAAACCGGAACTTGAGATTTACGCAGACGATGTCAAATGCAGCCACGGCACCACAGTCGGTCAGCTCGACGAGAATGCGGTGTATTACCTTCGCTCGCGCGGACTTGACAGACAGCACGCCGAACGAATCCTGACCCGCGCATTTGCAGGAAGTATCGTTAACAAGCTGCCTATCGCCGATCTACATGAGCCGGTTGCCGCAAAAGTGGAAAGACGACTCAACGAGATCGTAGGCCGGGGCGAATTATGAGTCAGCTACAAACTGATACCCCAGTAGGCGATACGGCACACGACTATCGACAAGACTTCCCTGCCCTGCAACAAGAGGTCAATGGTCACCCTCTGGTCTATCTCGATAGTGCCGCCTCAGCGCAACAACCAGCGTCGGTTATTGACGCTGTGTCTCACTACCAGCGTAACGATCATGCGAACGTCCATCGCGGTGTACATACATTAAGCCACCGGGCAACAGACGCTTATGAGGGTGCGCGCGAAAAAATTCGGTCATTCGTGAATGCAGCAAGCTGCTCCGAAGTCGTTCTGACCAGCGGAACTACCGAAGCAATAAATCTGGTTGCACAGAGCTATTGTCGGCCCAACATTGGCCCCGGCGATAAGATCGTCATTACACATATTGAGCATCATTCGAACATTGTTCCGTGGCAGATCGTTTGCGAACAGACCGGAGCTGATCTCGTTGTCGCGCCGATCAATACGGCAGGTGAACTCGAGCTCAATGAGCTTTATAAACTCCTCGACAGGAACGTAAAGTTCCTCGCCCTTGGACATGTCTCGAACGCACTAGGCACAATAAACCCGGTCGCAGACATTGTCCGTGAAGCGCACCAACTGGATATCCCCGTACTGATTGACGGTGCCCAGGGCGTGCCGCACATGTCAATTGACGTGCAGGCGTTGGATTGTGATTTCTACGCCTTCTCCGGGCATAAGATGTTCGGCCCGACTGGCACTGGTGTTCTGTACGGCCGCGAAACGCTGCTCGATGCCATGCCACCCTATCAGGGTGGTGGCGATATGATTCTGGAAGTTTCCTTTGACGGAACGAAGTTCAATGAGCTTCCCTACAAGTTCGAAGCTGGCACACCGAATATTTCCGGCGTCATCGGGCTGGGAGCTGCCATCGACTATCTTAACGCAGTCGGTATGGATCACATTGCTGCACATGAAGCACAGCTGCTGCAATACATGCTTGACCGCCTTGCAGACGTGGATGGAATACGACTGATTGGCACTGCACAGGTCAAAGCAAGCGTGCAGTCATTTATGCTCGATGATATACACCCACACGATCTCGGCACTATTCTCGATCATCTGGGCATCGCTATCCGAACCGGACATCATTGTGCAATGCCGCTCATGAAATTCTTCGGCGTGCCCGGCACCGCTCGCGCCTCGCTGGCCCTGTACAACAACAACGATGACATTGATCGATTTATTGACGCGCTGCTCAAGGCCAAGAAAATTTTCGCATGAGCGAACTGGAGACAAATAGCCAGGATGAACTCCGCGACCTGTATCGCGATTTAATCCTCGACCACGCGAAGAACCCGAGACATTTCGGCAAACTTCAGGACGCGACGCACTATGCGGACGGCATTAATCCACTGTGTGGCGACAAGCTAAGGTTGTATCTGCGCATTGATAGCTCGGACAGCATTACTGCAGCCAGTTTTGAAGGTTCAGGGTGTGCGATTTCAGTCGCATCGGCTTCTTTGCTCACTGAGACGATCGCAGGGTCCAACGTTTCGTCAGCTACAGCGTACTTTCGAACAGTCACAAATCGATTAACCCGTTCGCAGAGCCAGCCAGTGGATAGTAGCGATATAGATATCGGCAAAATCCGGGCACTGGATGGCGTTCGTGAATTTCCCGCTCGCGTCAAATGCGCGACTCTGGCGTGGCATGCGCTGAGTGCAGCCATGCAACAACATTCAACGCCCGCTTCAACGGAGTAGTCAACACTATGTTTGGGCATACCAACGAACCATTCTCATTATCGCGCGACGTCAAAGCAGTCATCATTCCTGCAGGCGAAGAATTGCAGTTGCGCGAAGGAACAAGCGGCTTCATCACTCAAGCGTTAGGCGGAAGCTTCACCGTCTATGTTGAAGGAAATCTGTTCCGCATCGCCGGCGCAGACGCCGATGCGCTGGGAAAAGAGCCGGTCCCAGCTCCGGAGATTCCGGAGAACGCGACCGACTCGGATATTGAAGAGGTGATCTGGAAACAGCTGATGACCTGCTACGATCCGGAAATTCCAGTGGATATCGTGAATCTTGGTCTGGTCTACAAGTGCGACGTTGTATCGCTGGGTAATGGAGAACGCTCCGTGAGTGTCGATATGACGCTCACGGCACCTGGCTGCGGCATGGGTGAGATCCTGGTACAAGACGCGCAAGAGAAAATTTCGGTTATTCCCACTATTGCCGACGTTACAGTGGAGCTGGTGTTCGACCCTCCCTGGAATCAGGGCATGATGTCGGATGAGGCCAGATTGCAAACCGGGTTGATGTAAGAGACTAATTTCGATGAAAACACTGACTTTGCTGCGACACGCCAAATCCAGCTGGGGAGACAGTGCGCTGAGTGACCGTGAGCGGCTACTCAATGCGCGCGGTGAGCGCGATGCGCCGATAATGGGTCAACGCATTGTGGCAGCGGGAATCCGCCCCTCAATGATAATCAGCAGCCCGGCAGTGCGCGCATGGACGACCGCGAAAATCGTTGCGCAGGAAATCAACTACCCCGTCGAATTTTTGCAGCGCGAAGATGAACTGTATCTCGCATCGTTGAATACTTTACTGGATGTCGTTTGCGCCCAAGACAATGAATTTAACCACCTGATGGTAGTCGGCCACAATCCAGGCTTGACGGAGTTCGCAAACTACCTGGTACCCGGACTCACCAACAATCTTCCAACTGCCGGCGTCGTGTCGGTTAGTCTGGAGACTGAAGACTGGAAACTCTACGATCGTCCGTCGAGCACGCTCCTTACCTTCGACTACCCAAAGAAGAAACCGTAAGGGCCGACTATGGCCCGCTCCTGCTAACACTCCGGTACATTAACTGCCAAACCGCCCTGTGACGTTTCCTTATAGTGCGTCGACATATCCTGCCCGGTCTGCCGCATGGTCTCGATAACCTGATCCAGAGTCACTTTGTGAGTGCCATCACCGTGCATTGCCAGAGTTGCGGCATTAATCGCTTTAATCGAGCCCATCGCATTGCGCTCAATACAGGGAATCTGCACCAGCCCTCCGATCGGATCGCAGGTGAGACCAAGGTTGTGCTCCATGCCGATTTCGGCGGCTTCCTCGATATGATCATTTGACCCACCCAACGCAGCGGCGAGTCCCGCGGCCGCCATTGAGCACGCGACTCCAACCTCGCCCTGACAACCCATCTCCGCGCCGGATATTGACGCATTGACCTTGTACAGAATGCCAATCGCGCCGGCCGTCAAGAGATAGTCCCGGATTCCCTGCTGCGACGCATTCGGCACAAATCGCATGTAATACATCAGAACAGCCGGGATGATACCGGCCGCTCCGTTGGTCGGTGATGTAACGATACGCCCACCGGCCGCGTTCTCTTCGTTTACCGCAATCGCGAAAGCATTGACCCATTCGAGTGCGTCAAGGGCAGATGGACTTTCGCGCTGCTCAAGACGACGCTTCAACTTCGCAGCTCGGCGCAAGACGGTCATATTGCCTGGCAATACGCCTTCTGTACTCAGGCCCCGCTCGACACAGGCTTTCATCGCCGACCACAGGGCCGATATGCGGTACTCAATTTCCTCCGCGGGCCGCCACTGCAATTCATTCTGATAGACAAGCTCGGCAATACTGAGATTATGCTCCTCTGCTTGGTTCAATAACGTTTCACCACTATCGAAGAAATACAGCGGCTCACCGTCGTGCTGTACCGGCTCTGGATCGTCGTTCTTCGCAATGAAACCGCCGCCGAGCGAATAGAATTTCTCGTCAGCGAGCACCTCGGCCGACTCTGTAGAGGCAATGAAGCGCATTCCATTGGTATGCCGAGGTAACTCGGTTTCGTAGTCGAACACAAGATCCGCGTCAGGATCAAAATCAATACAACCAACGTTCATTACGTCCAGCTGCTTCTTGCCGTGGATTTTGCGCAGCAAGCCCTCAACCGAGTCCGGATCCAGCGTCTCTGGCTGCAACCCCATCAAACCCAGCAAAACGGCTGAATCTGATCCGTGACCTTTGCCGGTATAAGCGAGCGATCCGTGCAATGAGACACGAATTGTCGCAACACGGTCGCCGAAGTCCAGCAGCTGCTCTGCAAATTCCCGGGCAGCCTTCATGGGCCCTACTGTGTGCGAACTGGACGGGCCGATTCCGATTTTGAAGATATCGAATATGCTTAAGGCGGCCACTCGCTAATCATCATCCAGCGACAGCAAAATCGCGTTTCCGCCTACCGCCGAAACATTGTTACTGATCGTGTATTCGCTCCCGAAACGCGGCAGGTAGTACGGACCACCTGCTTTGGGGCCGGTCCCGGACAGGCCGCGCCCACCAAATGGCTGCACCCCGACAACAGCGCCGATCATATTGCGGTTAATATAAAAATTCCCGGCGCCAGACATTTCCGCGATTTTCCTTGCACGCGAATCTATGCGGCTATGCAGACCCATCGTCAGCCCATACCCGGTTGCGTTGACTGCATCGATCGTAGCAGCGAGATTCTTGCTCTTGTATCGCAGCACATGCAATACCGGTCCAAATACTTCGCGTTTGAGCTGATCAATGTTATCGATCTCGATGAGCGTTGGCGCGAAGAACGTACCGGACTGCAACGGCTCAGGTAGCGCACAGCGATGTACGATCTTCGCCTCGCCAGACATTCTATCGACGTGTTGCTGCAGCAACGTTCTCGCCTCTTCATCAATTGCTGGCCCGACATCCGTCGCCAGCATCGCCGGATCTCCGATCACGAGCTCATCCATATAGCCGACCAGCAGATCCATGATTCGTGGCGCTACTTCATCCTGAAGACAAAGCAGGCGTAGCGCTGAACATCGTTGACCTGCGCTGTTGAACGCCGAGTACGCAGAGTCGATTACGACTTGTTCCGGTAGCGCTGAACTATCGACAAACATCGCGTTCTGTCCACCCGTCTCGGCGATAAATACCGCGATAGGTCCATCGCGGTTCGCGAGTGTTTGATTGATCAGGCGTGCGGTCTCAGTTGAGCCTGTGAACGCAACTCCAGCAACCCGGGGGTCCGCAACTGCTCGACCACCAATTTCAGCGCCATCGCCTGGCAAGAAATGCAGCACATTCGCTGGAATTCCGGCTTCGAGGAGCAACTGCACCGCTCGAAACGCAACCAACGGAGTTTGCTCAGCCGGTTTAGCGATAACTGCATTGCCTGCCGCTAACGCGGCAGCAATCTGTCCCGAAAATATGGCCAGCGGAAAATTCCAGGGGCTGATACACACGAATATACCGCGTCCTCGTAGACCATGCGTATTGCGCTCTCCAGTTGGACCCGGCATCTCGGTCGGTGCAGCAAAAAGCTTGCGCGCCTCCGCCGCGTAGAAACGCAGGAAATCAACCGCTTCGCGCAATTCCGAGAGAGCATCCGGAATCGTCTTGCCAGCTTCGGCGACGCAAAGCGCCAGCAGCTCCGCCGAATTCGCCTCGAACAGATCAGCAGCGCGGTCGAGGATCGCCGCTCTATCGTGAGCCGAAGTTCGGTCCCACGCGCGTTGGCCAACTACCGACAACGTTAATGCGGAGTCGACGTCTTCTGGCCTCGCCAAACGGCAGATACCGACTACTTCGGCTGTATTCGACGGATTTAGTGAAGGTACTTCTTCACCCGGCATCGTCTTGCCGCCGACGATCGGATGCGCATCATGCTTTGCTGTACTTGCAGCCTGCATTTGCGCCAGCAAGCTGATCGTCTGGGTCCTGTCCGCAAGATTGATACCCTTTGAATTCACGCGCTCTGTCTGAAAGATGTCAATCGGCGCGGGAATCCGTGTATGCGGCGAGAAATCAGTTTTCTGTGTCGTCACAAGCGGGTCTGCAACGATGTCATGCACGTCAATTGATTCGTCGAAGATTCGGTTGACAAACGACGTGTTCGAACCATTCTCCAATAATCGTCGGACGAGGTACGGCAAGAGATCCTCATGACTACCAACCGGCGCATAGATCCTGCAGGATCGCCCGAATTTCTCGGGGTCGGTCACCTCGGCATACAGGTCCTGACTCATTCCATGCAGCCGCTGAAATTCGTAATCGCGGCGTGACCCGGCGTAGTGCATTACAGATGCGACGGTGTGTGCATTGTGTGTCGCAAACTGCAGGTAGAGTGCATCACCTGATTCAAGACCCTGCCGTGCGCAAGCGAGATAAGACATGTCCGAGTGAGATTTCCGCGTGAACACCGGATAGCTCGAAAGACCCTGTTCCTGCGCATGCTTTATCTCTGCATCCCAATACGCGCCCTTGACAAGGCGCACTGGAATTCGTCGACCGACTTCATTCGCGGTATCAACAAGGTAACGAATAACCTCAGGCGCGCGACGCTGGTACGTCTGCACAGCCACGCCTAAACCCTCGTAGCCCGAAAGCCCCGAGTCGCGATAAACGCGGTCGAGTACCTGCATCGTAACCTCGAGCCTGTCAGCTTCCTCCGAATCGATGGTCAAACCGATCCCTGAATTCATAGCGTGTATAGCAAGCTCGGTAATTTGTGGTACCAGCTCTTTCATGACGCGCTTTTCGTGAGCGAACTCAAATCGAGGGTGAAGCGCAGACAGTTTTACAGAAATACTGGCAGCTGAAAATATATCCTCGGCACCGGCCTGGGGGCCGGATCCAATTTGATTGATCGCATCATGATAGGCAGCGAAATATCGATCAGCATCAGCCGTGGTGAGAGCCGACTCACCCAGCATATCGAAGGAGTATCTGTACGTGTGACCGCCTTTCTTGACTGAGCGCTGCAGCGCTTCCTTGATGGTTCGCCCCATCACGAACTGGTGCCCCATAATGCGCATGGCTTGTCGCATTGCCGTGCGGACTACAGGCTCGCCAGCGCGACCGGCGAGCTTACCCAACAATTGCGCTGGGGTACGCGCCTTCGCACCCTCAAATTTCAATAACTGACCAGTGAGCATTAATCCCCAGGTTGAGGCATTAACAAACAACGAATCACTTTCTCCAAGGTGCTTATTCCATTGCGCCGAAGTGATCTTGTCTGCAATCAGTTTATCGGCCGTATCTGCATCGGGAATTCGTAGCAAGGCTTCAGCGATGCACATTAACAACACGCCCTCTTCCGACGACAGATCGTATTGCTGCATGAAGGCTTCAATGCCGCCATCGCTGCTATTGTCACGCCGCACCGCGCGCACCAGATTGGCGGCTGTTTCCAGGATCTTGGCTCTTGCACTATCGCCAGGATCGGCTATACCGGATAGCTTCCTGACCAATGCTTCTTCGTCGGTCAGATAATTGTCGTTGATGTAGGAAATTTGCCCAACCTGAGCGGCTGGCTGTTTAGTAAATTGCATAAAAGTGCACCATTGCTGTGTTGCAGTTAGTGGCGTTCTTTGCCTGATACCAAGGCCAGCGATTATAGGGTATTTGCGAATCAGCCGGCATAGATATTTACCCCAACAGATTACTCACTATCCAGCGCCTCACGACCACGCTCCCGCAGCTTTCTGCGCGTATGCTTGTCAGGTCGACCGCGGGTTCGTGGCATGGACATGCGGTCCCGCTTGAGTTGCGCGACCAGTTCATCTCTCTTCGAGACCGAGTCGGGATCCTCCGTGTAACAGGCTTGCACCTCGGCCGCGGGTCCGCGCCGCGCTGGCATTGCGTGGACAACAAGGCGATAGGTCAACTGGTTCCTTACCAGTTCAACTCGATCCCCAGGCCGGGTCCTGTGACCGGGACTGGCACGCTCACCGTTCACGGTGACATGACCACCCTTGACGGCCGTTGTCGCCGCTGAGCGGGTCTTGTAGAAACGCGTAAACCAAAGCCACCGATCAAGCCGAAGAAAATCCGTTGTCACCTGCACCTCACAATTAAGTCACCTGCTATACTTTGCGGCCTTTAAGCACCGAGGGCAATACCGTGCCGTCCAGTTTTCTGCAAACACTTTCACAACAGACTGAGGCCCTGAAATCAGAGGGTCTGTACAAAACCGAACGACTGATCTCGGGGCCACAGCAGGCGGCCATTGACGTACAGAGCAATGATGGAACCGCGCATGTCCTGAATCTCTGCGCAAACAACTATCTCGGTCTTGCCAATCACCCGGAAGTTATTGCCGCCGCACATAAGGCACTGGATTCGTTTGGCTACGGCATGGCATCGGTGCGATTCATCTGCGGAACGCAGACCATTCACAAGCAACTTGAGCAACGCATCAGCCAGTTCCTCGGCACCGAAGATACTATTCTTTACCCATCGTGCTTTGACGCCAATGGTGGTCTGTTCGAGACAATTCTCGGCGCCGAAGACGCGGTCATCAGTGATGCTTTGAATCATGCCAGTATTATCGACGGCATCCGACTGTCCAAAGCGCAACGTTTCCGCTACCAGAATAACGATATGCAAGACCTTCGCGGGCAATTGGAGAACGCAGCAAAGGCCAGGGCGAGGCTGATAGCAACAGACGGCGTGTTTTCAATGGACGGCACAATTGCTGATCTTGAATCAATCTGCGATCTCGCCGATGAATTCGACGCGATTACAATGATCGACGACTGTCACGCTACTGGCTTTCTCGGTACCACCGGCCGTGGTACTCACGAGTATCGTGGGGTGATGGGCCGCATCGACATCATTACCGGAACGCTTGGCAAAGCGCTGGGCGGAGCATCCGGTGGATACACGTCCGGACGCAAGGAAATTATTGCCTGGCTCAGACAACGCTCGCGACCCTATCTGTTCTCCAATTCGGTTGCTCCAATGATAGTCGCAGCATCGATAGCGGTTCTAGACCTTCTGGAGAGGGATAACGCGTTGCAGCAGCAGCTACATGAAAATGCGGCGTACTTTCGCAAGCAGATGACTGCACGAGGGTTTGACCTGAAACCTGGCGAACACCCGATCATCCCTATCATGCTTGGTGACGCAATGCTGGCAACCACGATGGCCAACCGACTGCTCGACCGGGGTGTTTACGTCGTTGGTTTCTCATTTCCGGTGGTGCCTAAAGGTCAGGCACGTATTCGCACGCAAATGTCAGCCGGGCTGACTCGCGAACAACTGGACCATGCGATTACTGCATTTACAGACGTAGGGCGTGACCTCGGAGTTATTAGCTGATGAAAGCTCTGGTTAAAGCAAAGGCTGAGCGCGGCTTGTGGATGGAAGACGTCGCCGTTCCCAGGGTCGGCCATAACGACGTTCTGATTAAGATCCGGAGTACCGCAATATGTGGCACCGACATCCATATTTATAAATGGGACGACTGGGCAAGCAGCACAATTCCGGTGCCTCTGACCGTTGGCCATGAATTTTGTGGTGAGATTGTTGAATGTGGCAGCGAGGTCAAGGGATTTGAAATTGGCGACCGAGTGTCCGCCGAGGGCCACATCACGTGCGGCGTGTGCCGCAATTGCCGTGCCGGACGCAGACATCTGTGCATGAATACCATCGGTGTCGGCGTTAACCGTTCCGGTGCTTTCGCGGAGTACCTGTCTGTCCCTGCTTTTAATGTTTTCAAAATACCGGACGGCATCAGCGACGACATGGCATCGATACTCGATCCGCTGGGCAATGCCGCTCATACCGCCTTGTCATTTGACCTCGTTGGCGAGGACGTTTTGATAACCGGCGCTGGCCCTATCGGCGTCATGGCCGTGGCAATCTGTCGGTATGCAGGAGCTCGCCACATCGTGATCACAGATATCAACGACTATCGGCTCGACCTTGCCCGCAAGATGGGCGCGACCGCCGCACTCAATGTCACCAAAGAGACGCTCGACGACACTATGCAGAGTCTCGGCATGGAAGAAGGCTTCGACGTTGGCCTGGAAATGTCGGGAAATCCACAAGCATTCCGCGACATGCTGCGCACCATGCACCATGGCGGCAAAATCGCGATACTCGGTATCCCTCCGGAGGAGATGAGTATCGACTGGACCAACGTTATCTTCAAAGGTCTGATTTTAAAAGGAATATACGGTCGCGAGATGTTCGAAACCTGGTATAAGATGGCCAGCATGTTGCAAAGCGGACTGAACATAGAACCGATCATCACACACCATTTCGACGTCGATGATTTTCAGGCAGGTTTTGCTCTCATGGAATCAGGGCAATCCGGCAAGGTGATCCTGAACTGGTCCTGAGAACCCCAATGTCACCAAAAAACGGCTAGTCGAAGCTGCACAGACAGTGCGCATAGACGCCTTTCGGGTCGTTGAAGCGAAGTGATTCCAGCAGTACATCACCGAGCCGCTCCGCAAGACTTTCGAGGGCCGACGGCGTACGACTCAACGTGCTCGGACTGATTCCCAATCGAACCGCAACACTGAGAAAATCAACAATCGCCTGTTCGGTTGCGGTCAACTCAGTTTCGATGATTTTTGTGCCGTAGTCATCTTCATCAAGTTCTGCAAGCTCTGCAGCTGCCGCGATTGCATCCTCTAGCTGGCCCAACTCGTCAACCAAACCATTCTCGATAGCATCAACCCCGGTCCAAACTTGTCCCTGGCCAATGTGATCCACCGCAGATTTCTCAAGACCGCGATGCATCGCCACATCGGAGATGAAATCGTCATACGTGTCTTCGACAAATAACTGGAACAACTGCTTGGCGTGTGGCGACATCGCTCTGTCCGGGCGCAGCTCACCGGACCAGGGTGTCGTCCCAACACCATCCGAGGCGATACCCAACGCGGCAAATGACCGTTGATAGGTGGGGAACATGCCGAATACGCCGATGGAACCTGTAATGGTCGCCGGGCTCGCAAAAATTCTGTCGGCCCCCATGGATATGCTGTAACCGCCAGAGGCGGCTGTACTGCCCATCGAAGCCACGACAGGCTTGTCAGCTGCCCTTAGCGCTGCAATTTCGTTGGCAATAACCTCTGCCGCAAACGCGCTTCCGCCCGGGCTGTCAACGCGCAATACAACGGCCTTAACCGAGTCGTCCTGCCGCGCACGGCGTAATAAGGCAGCAGTCGAATCGGCACCGATACTGCCAGGCGGTTGCGATCCGAACCGGATCTCTCCGGACGCCACTATCACAGCGATGTTTTCCTCATGCTTGGATCCATTACCAAGCATCCTCATTTGTGCGAGATAATCATGCATACCTGCAGCGCTGTACGCGTCTTCATTCTCAGCATCCTCACCGACATACTCGATGAGCAACTCTCTCACCCCTGTCCGCTTGAGCAGGCCGTCAACGAGGCCATGGTCCAGCGCCGCGATAGCAATGTCTCCACTGGCAGCATCAATATAGTCGATCATATTGGTCGCGAAATCCGCAATTGCGCCATCATCAAGACCACGCGCGGCGACGACGTCTGCCCGGTACATAGACCACAGCTGCTCCGTGAGATGCACCGTGGACTCCCTGTCCTCGTCCGACATATCCATGCGCAGGTAAGGCTCGACGAACGATTTATGCGTACCGACGCGAAACACGTTCCAGTCGATGCGCAGCTTGTCGATCGCATCTTTGAAGTAATTCAGGTAACGGCCATAGCCTCTGAGCAGCACCATACCGCTGGGGTGAAGATACAACTCATCGGCACGAGCACCTAAATAGTAGCCACCCTGGCTCAGAAAATCGGCACTGGCGACAACCAGTTTCCCAGATGTTCTGAAGTCGTCCAGTGCAGCGCCGACGGTCTGCAATTTACTCAATCCGGCAGAGCCCAGGCCGCTCAGCTCCAGGTGGACCATCTCAATTCGATCATCTTCCTTTGCATATTGAAGAGCATCCACAATGTCCTGCACCAGCGTTTGTGGATTGTCCTCGTCCAGCAGCTCTCCGAGCGCACGTTCATAGGGATCGCCAGCCAGCTGCTCCACAAGCGCTCCGCTCGGCTGGATTACCAAGGCTGCAGATTCGGGAAGAACGGTTGGCGCACCGGCCAGCGCTCCAAAGAAAACCAGAAATACCAATAGCAACAGCACCAGGTGCATGACCTTTCGCAGTCCGTCAACACCGCTCCAGACAACAGAGAAGATGCGGACAAGTGCTTTTTTAATACTCATTTACTGGATACTCCTGCTTCGAGCAATGGCTCGATAATAAGATTCTGACACTGTAACTAGTTCGAGGGTTCCGTGTAACTGATACGGTAAATCCTGCCCGCATGATCGTCGCTGACCAACAGTGAGCCGTCCGCTATCTGCAGCACGTCGACAGGGCGCCCTGAAACGGATTGTCCTTGCAGCCAGCCTACTGCAAATGGTTCGTAGGCAACAGCTCTGCCCTGCTCGATTTTCACCAGACTGATTTGGTAGCCGATCTTCTTTGATCGATTCCAGGAACCGTGTTCCGCGATGAAAAGTTGTCCGTGGTAGCCGGGTGGAAACATCGAACCTGTGTAAAACTCGATTCCCAGCGAGGCAACGTGTGGGCCCAGCTTTCGTTCCGGTGCTGTGTATCTTGCACAGCTCTTGCCACCCCCATATTCCGGATCGAGAATCTCGCCTGCATGGCAGTAGGGAAAGCCGAAATGCAGACCAGCGACCGGTGCCCTGTTCAACTCGTCGGCAGGCAGGTCATCGCCCAGTCGGTCGCGGCCGTTATCGGTAAACCAGAGTTCACCACTGTCTGGGTGCCAGGTAAAACCCACCGAGTTGCGAACGCCTTCGGCAAAGACCTCTCGATTTGACCCATCCGGGTTCATGCGCAGAATCGTGCCGAAACCATCAAGATTGCAAACGTTGCAGGGTGCCCCGATAGCGATATACAGCTTTTCGTCGGGACCAAAGCCGATATATCTTGAGCCGTGATGATTCTTGTTCGGCAATTCGATATCGAGAACCTGAGCTTCCGGCACATCGTACAATGATGATTCGATACCCGTGTATTTGGTAACTCGAGATTTTTCTGCGACATACAGATCTCCGTCGCGGAAAGCGATCCCATTCGGCTTATCCAGATCATCTGCCAAAATGACGACATCCGGCTCACGATTAGCATGGGGAACCACCGCGTAGATCCGGTCACCACGACGCGTGGATACGAAAACCGTTCCGTTGTCCCCCAGTGCCAGAGACCTCGCGTTGGGGACATTGGCAAAGACCTCGATCGCAAATCCCGGAGGCAGCCGAATATCGCTAAGGTCGACCTCCGCAGCGGCGATCGTATTAGCGAGAATGCCGATCGCTAACACAGCCCCAACAGCAAGCTTTCTTGCAGACGGAGTTACTTCGGCAGTAGCCACAATGAAAGGTCCGGCCAGAAGGTAATCAGGATTACGGAGAGCATGAGTATGATCAGGAACGGGAATGTCGCGGCATACACATGCATGATCGGTTTCTCGAATCGATAACTGGCGATAAATAAATTCAATCCGACCGGCGGCGTCAGGTATCCGAGTTGCATTGCGGCAAGAAATACGATGCCGAGATGCACGTCATGCACTCCGTACTGCGCGGCAATAGGCAGTATCAATGGAACCACCAGCACGATCGCTGAAAATATATCGAGTATCGCGCCAAGCACCAACAGGAATAACAGCAGCAGTAGCAGAAACGATATTGGACTGGTTACAAATCCGGAAACCATCTCCAGCAACATCTGCGGTATACCGGCCGAGATCATGTAGTTGGTTGACGCGAGAGATACACCGAGGATGATCAGAATGCCACCGACCAACATCATTGAAGATCGAATAATGCCCGGCAATTGTGACAAGCGAATTTCACGCAAGATTAGTACTTCGACAATTATGACGTACAACGCGGTGACGGCGGCGGCCTCAGAAACAGCGAAGAAGCCAGAATAAATTCCACCCAGTACCACGAACGGCAGCGGGATTTCCCAAATTGACTCGCGCAGCGCGGCACCGACCTCGCCCCAGGAAAATGTTCGCAGCGGCTTGCGGTTTGCACGATTCACCCACAGGCTATATCCCGACAGCATCAAAAGCATGACCAGACCAGGAAGAATACCCGCGAGAAAAAGACTGTCTATGGGAACTTCGGCAATCACGCCGTACAAGATCAGCGGCAATGACGGAGCAAACAGCAATCCAAGGCTTCCAGCCGAAGTCACCAGGCCGAGATTGAACTTATCCGGGTAGCCGTCCATCTTCAGGGCCGGATACAAGATCGCACCCAAAGCAATAATGGTGACGCCAGATGCCCCGGTAAATGCTGTAAAGAAGGCACACGCGGCCAGTGACACGATGGCCAGACCACCCGGCATCCAACCGAGCATCGCTCCTGTCATTCGTACCAGTCGTTTCGGCGCATTACTCTCGCTAAGCAAGTAGCCGGCGAAAGTAAACAATGGTATCGCCGCCAGAAATGGCATATCGGCGATACTCTGAACTTCCAGCGCCATGTTCATCAGATCGGTCTCGTCACGAACGAAACCGAGCATCGCGCTAGTCGCTATTACTGCGAATAGCGGCGCTCCAAGAATTGCCAGCAAGACCAGCAAGATGCTCAAGGCAATCATGCAGTTTCTTCCGCCTCGATACCAAACACCAGGGCATGTAGCTTCTTCAGGACATTGACGGCAAAGCGGTAGCTGATTACTGCAAAAGCAATCGGCATAATCATGTGCGCCAGCCACGATGGCGTATCAATCAGAACGGTGTCTTCAAACTCAATCTCTATCTGCAGGTAGCGATATGCTTGCCACGCCAAAACCCCACACACCGCTGCCGCAAATATGTCGACCAGCATCTGTGTGACTTTGACGATGGAATCTGGCAATAAATGTGACAGGACATCAATGCGAATGTGCCGATTGTCGCGACAGGCAGCGATTGAGCCAACCATCGCCAACCACAGGACCATTAGCTTCAGTAGCTCATCGGCCCAGACATAGCCCGTCGAGAAAACTTCGCGAAGCAGAATCTGACCGACAGCCAGAAGTATCATGCCGGCCAATAAAGTGACCAGAGCGAAATTTTCCGCTGCGCGACCCGCGCTATCGAGGCGCGACAGGAAAGCGAGTATTCTGTGCGCCACTATTACTGGCCAGCAGCGGCGCTGTTCTGATCGCGGTAGTCCTGAATGTGGCGCAGCATTTCATCGTAAATTTCAATCGAGAAATCTCCGTTCTCTCCGAGCTTACGGTTCGATGCACGGACCGCGTCGCGAATATGTTGGAACTCTTCGTTGTTCGGAGACACGACCTTAATGCCGGTTTTTAACAGCGCATCTCGAGCCTTTTTGTTATCAATCAAGTTAGTCCGGTTAAAGTTTTCATACAACGCCGTCATGACTTCCGTAACAATTTCCTGATCGCCTTCACTCAACTTGTTAAAGGCTTTCTCTTGAATTGCCATAAAGCCAAGCGTATAGACCAGCGGCATTTCGGTGATGTACTTAACCTTCGTATGCCACTGCAGGACCAATGCGCCGATGGGTGAAATCGCAACGATATCCAGCAAACCTGTTTGTAAGCCCGTCAAAACGTCTGTGATAGGCAATGTTACCGGCGACAATGACAATGCTTCCATTGAAGCGTAGCTAATCGTGTCGCCTTCCGGGACCCAGACTCGCTTCCCTTTCAGATCCGTTAGTCCTTCCACCGGCGTATTCGACATGATGACTGCGAATCCACCCGCCGCAAAGCCAAAGCTCACATAGCCCGCTTCTTGAAGCCCTGCCCGAAGCCGCTCGTCGAGGAATGTACGGACGTAGGCGGCCTCTTCTTCTGACTCAAACATCATGGGCAAGCCGGGCAAGTTGATGTCAGGATAGATCGCCTGCAAAGATGTTGGCGTGAACGCGCCACCCTGCAAGTTTCCGATGCGTATCTTGCCCAGAACTTTGGTGTCATTGCCCATGATGCCGCCGCCGTAGTACTTGATCTGCACGCGGCCATCCGTCCGTTCCTTAATTTCCTTGGCACCGGCACGCATGTCCGTCATCCACTGCGATCCCTCAGGAGTAATCGTAGCGAGTTTCAGAGTAGCGCCATTGGCCAGACCACAAGAGATCAGTGCCAGAATTAAAAATCCCAATTTTTTCATCGTATATCCGTCCTGTTTACTCAACGGTACAGAAGTAACCTGAACCGGAGCTAAATTTGCTGCTTTTATATGTTGCTCATGCAGTGGCCAGCCAATTTACTGGAACCGAGTCCAAACTACTCGCATCTCTGCACAACAACCTCATGTTTTGGTGATTTAAAAGTAATCATCGGCCTCAAGCAGCATTTGCTCTGCTTCTTCCTGTGCCATGACATTGCTCAGCGTAAAACCGTCAGAATACGGATCTGCAGCGACAACTTCCTGCAACAGCTGATCGTGCAACTCGCGTTCGTAAAGTAACTTGGCATAGCCACGTGCATACTCAACTTTGGCGCTCAAGTCTCTACCGTCGGTCAACTCAATCGCTTTTTCGAAATACGCTCTGGCTTCTTCGGGCTTGCCTCCCAGGGCTGGCGGCCGAAGTGTCAACAAAATCCCCATATAGGTGTACGTCGCCACATTCGTATCGGCACCACTGATCGCAATGTAGTGCTCGAACAATGCTTCAACCTGAGGGAGTTCGGCCAGCGCGTTCCAGTCCGAACTGTGGGTCCGTAAGTAGGCGAGAGTCGCGAAGCCGTAAGCGTATAAGGACTCCGCATGCTTCTTTTTCACGCCGTCCAGACTTGCAACAAACTCGTCGTAGTTGTCGGTCGACCAACTACAGGCACCTACATAGCTCTCACACATACCTCGAAGACCGTAGTTTCTGGCGCGCGCCGTTAGTCGAGCTGCGCGTTCCGGATCGCCCGCAAAGACTGCCCCGTATGACGCGTACAGAGATGCGCCAGCAGCCAACAGCGCCGGATCGTGAGGGCTACCCTCGATAAAACTATCCAGCAGCAACAAGTATGACGGTGCGCCGTCGCGAACTGTTTTTGGATCATCCTGGTTCAGCATGGCACTGCTAAGATTGTCCGCGAGCCCGCTGGCGGCAGAAGACATCAAAGAGGCACAACCGCCCGTCAACAACCCTGTGAATGACAGCAACAATACGGCTAGGAAACGACTGTGTTTTAAAGTACTCATGCCACGAATGACCCGGCTCCAGAGGATTGGTTCAGGTTATCTCATCGGAGCGGCCACATAATGTGGACTCCCGCATGGTTTTGGAACCGCGGCTGCGAATTCCAGTCGTCGACTGCCCGGCCACAAATGTAGCCGGGCGCGACTGAAACTAGATTTTTTCCTTGATACGTGCGGCCTTGCCGGTACGTCCACGGAGATAATAAAGCTTCGCGCGGCGCACATCACCACGACGTTTCACAGTGATTGAATTCACCACCGGGCTATACGTTTGGAAAACGCGCTCTACACCTTCGCCGTGTGAAATTTTACGCACGGTAAAAGCTGAGTTAATGCCACGGTTTCGCTTGGCGATTACAACACCTTCAAACGCCTGCAAACGCTCACGCTCGCCTTCCTTTACTCGTACCTGAACAACGACAGTGTCACCCGGAGCGAATTCCGGAATTTCCTTGCCCATTTGTTCCTGATCGATCGCTTCTATAATTTTGCTCATCTTGCCCTGCCTGCCGATTCGTCAACCGGGTTTCATCCAAAATCAGTTCGGGGCCTTCGTCTGGCCCTGTTCCTTCAAAAATTCGTCGAGCACTTTTTGCTGCTCACGACTCAAACTCAACTTTTTCACCAGGTCAGGTCGTCGCAAATAGCTACGACCTAGAGCCTGTTTGTACCGCCACTTCGCAATACGCGCATGATCACCGGACATCAACACCGCCGGGACCCGCTTACCGTCGACCTGCTCAGGTCGCGTGTAGTGCGGGTGATCAAGCAATCCTGCCATGAACGAATCCTGCTGCGCCGACTCCGCATCGCCCAACACTCCGGGCAACATTCGAGCAACCGAGTCAATCACCGCCATGGCTGCGATTTCCCCCCCACTCAAAACGAAATCGCCAATCGACAGCTCTTCGTCCACTTCATTCTCGATCAAACGCTCGTCGATACCTTCGTATCGACCTGCCAGCAATATCATGCCCGGCAGTGTCGCCAATCGTCTCGCTGCGGCCTGATCGAATACCTTGCCTTGCGGCGAAAGACAAACAACCGGACTGCCCTTTGGCAGCGAGTCCTTCGCTGCCCGGATAGCCTTGGCCGTTGGCTCGTACTTCAGCACCATGCCAGGACCACCGCCATAAGGTCGATCATCGACCGTACGATGCACATCACTGGCGTAGTCTCGAGGATTCTCGAAGTGTAACGACATTATTTGCCGTTCATTCGCTCGTCCAACGACGCCATATTCTGCGACCGTAGCAACCATTTCCGGAAACAGACTGATCACTGCCATCTTCACGGCTTCAGTCCCATTCCCAATCGACGGTGATCACGCGCTTAGCGGTATCAACGTCGAGAATAACCTTGTCGGCGATAAACGGGATTAGCCGCTCCTGCTCGCCCTTGGTAACCAGCACATCATTCGCGCCAGTCTCCATTAAGTACGCAACCTGACCGAAATCGGTCCCGTCACGATGTACAACACTCATTCCCTCAAGATCGCGCCAATAATAGCTGCCGATCTCCGGCTCAGGCATCTTGCCGCGTAAAACTGCGACGTCACACCCGATCAACTCACCCGCCTGTTCGGGAGTAACAATATCTTCCAAACGGGCTATGACTGACTTGCCGTGCTTCTTCCCTTCAACGATAACGACATTTCGCCATGCTCCGTCTTGCTTGAGCAGGTAGTCCTCGTATTTCAGGATTGATTCTCTGGGGGCCGTGTAAGAAAAAACCTTAACCCAGCCCTTAAGACCGAACAGGCCAACAATGCGACCCAATAAAACCGGCTGATTATCGACCTCTGTCACAGTGTCATTATCCTGCAACAGTTACCTGTTGCCAGGACCCTGCAATTAACTACTAGCTTGAGCCTTGCTATGTGATTTCAGCAACGAGGAAACGCGATCAGAAGGCTGTGCGCCCTGACCGACCCAATACTCTACTCGTTCGACATCAATACGCAGATTTTCCTCATGGTCTTTTCCGACCGGATTAAAATAACCTACGCGTTCAATGTACCGACCATCCCGACGATTACGACTGTCGGTGACAACCAAATGATAAAAAGGGCGTTTCTTTGCGCCAGCGCGCGAAAGACGAATACTAACCATTGTAATTCCGTTAAAAACTGATGAAAGGCAGACATACCAGAACCCGGGCTACCCGGGTCGAGCGCGCATTGTACCCGGTTCAAACCAAATGTGAAGTGTTTTACGGACGAAAATTTTGAGGAATTTCGGGACCTTAGCAACCAGCCGATCCTGCTGGCGGTATCCGGAACCAATTTGAGCGTTTTCAAGCCCTGTCTGGAGCCAAAACACCGTTTCCGCAGCACAATTGCCTGCCCCGCCAATCCGCTGCATTGCGGCCTGCGAACTAACGAAATCCAGGGGGTAGACCGCCGCCGGGCAACCCGCGCAGCATCTTCTTCATGCCCCCTTTCGCCATTTTCTTCATCATCTTTTCCATTTGCGTAAATTGCTTCAGCAGCCGATTCACATCCTGGATCTGCAACCCGCTGCCAGCGGCAATCCGCTTCTTACGCGAGCCATTAATAGTCTTCGGAAATTGCCGCTCCACCAATGTCATCGAATTGATAATCGCGATTTGTCGACTCAACTGTTTTTCATCGGCGCCGGCCTTCAGAGCGGCAGGGTTAACTTTGCCGGGAATCGGCAATTTATCCAGCATCGCCGACAATCCGCCCATGCTCATCATCTGTTGCAGCTGATCACGCAGGTCGGAAAGATCGAAGCCGCGGCCCTTCTTGATCTTCCGCGCCAGTTTATCGGCTTTCTCTCTATCGACCTTGCCCTCAAGCTCTTCGACAAGGGTGAGTACGTCGCCCATACCCAGTATTCGAGAAGCCATACGCTCGGGGTGGAATGCCTCCAGCGCAGCGACTTTCTCGCCGACACCCAGGTAACGAATAGGTTTCCCGGTTACCTCGCGAACCGATAACGCGACACCACCTTTGGCATCACCGTCGGCCTTGGTAAGAATCACGCCCGTGAGCGGTAAGCTGGCGTCGAATTCGGTAGCCGCATTAACCGCATCCTGACCGGCCATGCTATCGACCACAAACAGTGTCTCGTGCGGATTCGCGCGGGCATGCACGGCAACAATTTCCTGCATCATTGACTCATCAATGTGCAGTCGTCCGGCCGTGTCCACAATGAGAACATCAGCATGCGAGCGCCGCGCCTCATCCAGCGCGTTGTCGACGATCTTGACGGGCTTTTGATCGATACTACTTGGACAATGCAATGCACCAACTTCTGCCGCCAGGGTTTGCAGTTGCAAGATTGCGGCCGGACGATGCACGTCGACACTCACTAACATGACACGTTTCTTGTCGGTGTCGATCAGGCGTTTTGCGAGTTTTGCGGCCGTGGTCGTCTTACCTGCACCCTGGAGCCCCGCCAACAAGATAACGACGGGCGGTTGCGCACGAAGATCCAGCGGCTCGAAATCATTGCCAAACAGTTGCACGAGTTCGGCGTGAATAATCTTCACCAGGGCCTGTCCTGGTGTCAGGCTCTTACCCACTTCTTCACCGATCGCCCGGGTCTGAATTCGATCGATAAAAGATTTGACCACCGGCAAAGCGACGTCCGCTTCGAGCAAGGCAAGCCGAACCTGCCTGAGGGTGTCTTTGATATTTGACTCTGTGAGTCTGCCCTTGCCCGAGAGACTTCGGGCCGCGTCGGTCAAACGGCTACTTAAATTATCGAACATTATTGCGATCCAGACTATTTGGCGCGCAGTTTAAATGATCGATCAGGGTTAATACAGGCGAGTGATGAAGAGATCGGCTCTGCGCAGAGGCATGCTAGTGGGCCGCTTGCTAAATTAAGGTGACACTCAGTCTGCACGGCCGCCAGTGCAGCGTTGCTCAAGCGCGGCCATAGCGGTGCTATGCCCGCACTTAACCGCCTTGCTCCGACGGCTGTCCTGCCTGCTGAGCGTTACCTTATTTGGCAAGCGGCCCACTAGACCGAGAGAATTGTGCCGACCGAGAGCATTCGAATATTCTTGTCGGGCGCGGCTTGCTTAACCTGTTCGAGGATACGCGCCTCCTCGCCCGGCTTCATTCCGGTTAACCACACCTCCGGATCGTGCTGCAACCGCTCAAGATCACGCGTCATTGTTCGCGGACAGTAATGGCCAGCTGTTGTTGCGAGCTTCTCCATTTCATCTGGAAATGACACCTCAATGACCAGAACTTTCAGGTCATCACAGGCGTTTAGCACGGGCCAAAGCGTCTCGTTAGTTTTGGTGTCCCCACTGACAGCGAAGACGCCGCCTGAGTTTTGCACCGTAAAACCGAGCGACGGCACGCTGTGGGACACGTCAATCGCGTAGAAATCACGGTGCCCTATTGTCACGGTATCGCCTGGGCTGCACACGCTATAGCGCAACATCGGTCGTTCCGGCGACGGCAGCTTCGCGAAATCCGGCCAAATCACGTCATTAAACAAGTGAGTCTGAATCGCTCTCAGGGTTTCCTCGCGCGCATAGACAGTGAGTGGCGTCTCGAAAAATTCATCGAAAACCCGGTCAACCAACATCGGCAAGCCGGCTACATGATCAAGATGCGAGTGCGTCAGGAAAACATGGCGAATCGAGTCCAGGTCCTGCAGCTCCAGGTCCCCAATACCGGTTCCTGCATCGATGAGAACGTCATTGTCAATTAGCAGTGACGACGTGCGCGATCCAGCGCCAATGCCACCACTGCATCCCAATGTTCGTATGCGCATATCCTTGCTGCCTTGCTATCTAACCGCCAATCTTGCCAGTGGTTTCGTCGTTTTCCAGCCATCCGGCGCTGTTTCATTTGCCGGGGAAGCGCATATCATCAGCCACATACAGCGCTTAAAGGGTTCTATTGACCCGCACCATATGGGATGATCAGTCGACTACCACGTTAGGGTATGGCCCCACAGGTTTCTGTGTTTCAGATCACAATTTTTTTGCTGTATTTATTGGCAGCTATCGCGTTCGCGACCAGTCGGCTACCAGGCTATAAAAGCCATGCCCGACAGCTAACAATGCTTGCATTTGGCCTGTCATTGGCAGGACTCGCGTTGCATGCGCAAAACCTCGCTTCTGGAGTAATACAAAACGATGGGCTGCGCCTGTCTATCGCCAGCGTGGTTTCTTTGGTTGCTTTTCAACTGGCGCTTATTGGCACTGTGGGAGCGATCGAAAAAACTTTGCGGGGAATGACCGCAGGCTTGTTGTTGCTCGCGGCGTTGTTTGCGTCACCGATTGGCTTTGAAGTAGCGAGCAGTAGCTCCAGCTTCACCTGGCAGATGCAGGTACATATTTTGAACTCGCTGTTCGCGTACAGCCTGTTGACGGTTGGCGCGATCGTTGCCGTTTATGCCTTGATACAAGACAAGCGCCTGCGCGCCGGAAAGCTATCGTCCATGAATCACTTGTTCGCCCCGCTTGAAACAACAGAGAAGTTGTTGTTTGGCATCACAGCGGCGGGATTTACCGGGCTGGCGGTGACCGTTGTTTCAGGCGTTATGTTTGTCGAGAATATCTTTGCCCAGCATCTGGTGCACAAGACCGCATTGTCTCTGCTTGCGTTGCTGTTATTTGGCGTATTATTGCTCGGCAGAGTGTTCGCTGGATGGCGGGGTCGACGCGCGGTCTATTTGTATCTCGGCGGCTTTGTCATTCTTTGCTTCGCGTACTTCGGCAGTCGATATATTCTCGAAGAGGTCCTGAATAGAAGCTGGGGTTGAGGCTATTTGCGTCATAGCCGCGGCTAAAGTCCGTGACCGTTCTTGCCAGCGTACAAAGGCCCTGCTCTACTAGGCAGGTTACAGTCATTTCTGAGGTGCTCTTTCGTTGAGCGATGATGTTTCACTTGGTGCCCTGTACGGGTTGCTGGTTACTCTGTTAGTGCTGTCTGCGTTTTTCTCCGGCTCGGAGACCGCACTAATGAGTCTGAATCGCTACCAGCTGCGACATAAGGCTCGGCAGGGAAACCGCGGCGCGAAGGTCGCTGAAAAACTCCTTCAACGACCCGACAAACTGATCGGCTTGATCTTGTTGGGTAATAACCTCGTCAATTTTTCGGCTGCCTCGCTGGTCGCTCTCATTGCTCTGAAAATCGGTGGCGAACCGGCTGTTGCTGTGGGTACACTGATCCTCACCCTGGTTGTACTCGTTTTTTCAGAAGCAGCACCGAAGACTCTGGCCGCGCTGCATCCCGAACGAGTTGCTTTTCCGGCCGCCCTGATCTACTACCCCCTGTTGAAGATCACCTATCCTCTGGTCTGGCTAACCAGTCAGGCATCGAACGGCGTGCTCTACCTGCTCGGGGTGCGCGATAGCGATGTCCGCAGCGATGCCTTGAGTCGAGAAGAGCTTCGCACAATCGTATTTGAAGCCGGACCGCATATATCGAACCGCTATCAGAGAATGCTGATCAGCATTCTTGATCTGGAGAAAGTGACCATTGACGATGTCATGGTTCCGCACAATGAGATTCTCGGAATTGACCTTGACGACGACATTGCACAAATAACGAAAATAGTCGCGGAGAGCGAACATACTCGCCTTCCTGTGTATCGCGACAACATCGACAAAGTCATCGGGATACTTCATCTGAGGGATTTGGCAAATCTGGCCGAACAACAAATAGACAAAGAGGCTTTGGCACAGCTGGCTCAATCGCTGCAGTAGTTCATGTATATGTAACTCTTCAGGGCCAACATTATCTAGAGGAGATAGCAAGCCATGAAGTACATGGTATGCCCCTTGATACTCATGGGTCGCCTCAATCGCATTGACATCGCGTGGTGATTCTACCACACAAATCTGCAGTTGATTTCGCCTGTGATCTGCACATATCGGGCAGATTTCATCCTCAGTGAGGTTCGCACAGATT
>RCNF010000424.1_pt1 | contig 36299 bp, 26 predicted proteins | sample 2041311 | NCBI WGS metagenome assembly RCNF01 (sample SAMN09708228, study PRJNA481090) | Marine sediment metagenome, whole genome shotgun sequencing project. | biome: marine sediment; feature: ocean; material: sediment; isolation source: Sewage treatment plant 2 marine sediment (STP2) ...
AGCCGGGGCCCCCCCCCCCGCCACCAGCCCTGCCGTACCAGTCCCGGTTGCGACGCCGTTACTGATGGTGAATCCCTGAACATGGAGATTGCCCTGGGTGGACGATCCCGGTTCCAGAACGAGCACCGGGTTCGCGCCTGCGCCGTCGAGGATGGTATTCGCCGGTGCGACGACCCGATCGGTGCAGCCCGCCGTGAATCCTCCCAACAGCTGGAGATCGAAGCTCTCCGCAGTGGTGTAGACGAACGCCGCACCGGCCGTCAGGTAGGTTCCCTGGACCACCTGAATGACATCGTCCTCGCCATCGGCGCCTGCAGCGGTGAGCGCCGGCTGCAAAGCCGCAGCGCTGTCCACGCAGGTGACGGCGCCCAGACTGCCGTTAAGTCGAAGGGCGGTGTCGCCGTACGAGCCCACATTTTCCGGAGTCCAGGCCACGCCCGGAGCCTGGAAAGCGTATGCGTAAATCCCGCCCGGGTCGGGTGCGCTGAATTCCCAGAACCAATCGTCGTAACCGAGGGCGGTGTTGTAGTAGACCTCGATCCAGTAGCTGCCGTCGGAGAGCCCACAGGGTGATCTCAGAGTGAGGGTCACCATGTACTCATCCTCCCCAGTGACGGTGAGCCCGGTTGCCTGGCGATTTGCCGAGACTCCACTCTCGGCGCACAGCACAGTACCGGGGAGACCGCCGGCATCGGCGTGGACGATTACATCCACATCATTCCAAAGAGGGAATGTGCTCCCCGGAAATGGTTCAAACCCTCCCCAAATCACCACCTCTTCAAGGGCGAACCCGGCGCCGCCCGTGGCGACCTCAAAGTCGTCCGCTATCACCTGGGAGTACCCGTAGGGCTGGGGGGTGAGGTCAAAGGACTCGTCACTGAAGACTCCCCATGCTTGTGTCGGAGGCTGATCGAGCAGCGTCACCGCTCCGGCGGTCACGGTTGCGAGCGCACCCAGCATCAATACCACCGCCATGACCGCACAACTTCGATTTGTCATGAGAAACCTCCAACGAGAAATGTTCACCAATGCAGTCGCGACAAATTCTCAATCAACCACCCTCGCCCGTGAGTAATGAGCATACTGGGTGGCGCCCATGAATGATACGCATGAACATGCTCTGTACATAAGTTTTCTCAAAACCTATAGTGGTGAGCGGATGAACATCGGAAAGCCGCCGTACTTCGCGTCAAGACATCGCTGCCTGAAGCAGCGGCGTCCGATCGGCACCACGGATCACAGTGTCAAACTTTGACCAGTCTTTCTGACGAGTCAGTACCAGAGGAGGCCAGGACCATGGAACGATTCATCTCTCGAGTCATCGGCATCACGAGCAGAACGAGGTTTTTTGTGGCGGTTGTTGCTGTTGCGATGGTGGCGTTTGTCGTCACCCCGCAAGTGGCGACCTCGCAGGTGGTACGAAAGACCGTTGGACCAAACGGCATGTTCGCCACCATCCAGGGGGCCATACTGAACTGCGCGTCCGGGCTCAACTGCCAGATCGATGTCCAGGGTTCCAATACCTATCCCGAGTACATATGGATTCCGTCCTCCTTCGCGGTCGGGAACATGACCATTAACGGGGGTTGGAACTCCAACTTCACGCTTCGCGACGACGACCCCAATACGACCATCATCGATGGTGGCGCCGCCGACGAGGTCGTGAACGTGCAGATCAGCGGCGGTTCAGTCACTTTGGATGGGTTCACGATCATGAACGGTAGCTCCTTGGCCGGCGCCGGAATCACCATCGTGCCTCAAGGAGACTGCACCGTCAAGCTCACGAACCTCATCATCAGGAACAACCACGCCAGCTTCACAGGCTCAATTCCCGGGGGCGGGGTTTGGGCATCCCTCCAGGGTAGTTCACACCTGGAGGTCTCCCGGTGTCGGATCGTCTCGAACACCGCCACGGCGTCTTCGGTAAACGGCAATGCGGCGGGAGCAGGGCTCACAATCACCGCGTCGGGCGCCGCGAGCTACCTTGTCGAGGATTCGTGGGTCGAAGAAAATACCGTCAGCAGCGCTGCCGGACAGGAGCGGGGCGCCGGCCATTACTTCACCGTCATCGAGGATGCGACCGCCGAAATCGTCAATCTTCGGGTCGCGAACAACGAGGCCACAGGAACAGGCTCGAGTGTGGGGGGCGTCGGGGGCATCCTCTACCTCGCGGGCAACGGGCAGATGACCGTCCGGCAGAGTTCGTGGGCCCTGAACAACAACCTCAGCGGAGGATCCGGCGAGCAGCTGCAAATATCGTGCTTCGACAATGCGTCCCTTCTGGTCACGGATTCGGCTGTGGCACTCGGTGAGCAGAACGGGCTGGACGGATTTGCGGCCGACACCTCGGAGCTGCGGCTCGTCAACCTCACGGTGGCGGACAATACACTAACCGGGATCGACCTCACCATCGGTGGCAGCGCAACAGTGGACCTGCACAACTCCATCGCTTTCGGCAACGGCACCGATGCTTTTCTCCAGACAGGCGTCGGCACGGGCAACAACCTCATCGGCGTCGACCCCCTCTTCGTCGATCCCGGAGCGCCCGGCTACAACTACCGCCTCGGCGAAGGCTCACCCGGCGTTGACGCCGGGAACAACGCTCCCCCTGGCGGTCTCGGATCGGTGGATCTCGACGGCCGGCCGCGGATCGAGAACGGCACCGTGGACATCGGGTGCTACGAGGGTGAAGGCATGCTTTTCTACAACGGGTTCGAAAGCGGCGGCAGCGGGGAATGGTCGGCCACCGTGCCGTAGGCGAAATCGGCCGCCACAACATCGACCTCATGCGCCCTTCGGTAGAGTGACGTCGGATTTCCGCCGAGCTTGCTCATGAAACCCGAATCTTGCCCTTCAAGAGATAGACCTGAAAGGCGAGACCCGCTTTGCCCGCCAGACGCTTGAGCTCGGAGAGGGGGACTCCCCCGACTCCAACGTCCTGGTTGTCGCCGTAGAGGAAACACACCACCCGGTCCCTGACCCTGACCGGCATGAGGTAGCAGTCCTTCGGGGGCGGCCCGCCGAGAGCCATGGTGAGATCGGCGTTATGAGGCATGGTCGGCAGCGGCCCGAGCCAGAAATCGACTCCCTGGAGGAGTCCGGAGAATACCGACGGCTCATCCACCGGAATGCTGATCGCGCGAACCGCCTGCTGGTCGACCCCCGCACCCTCGCCCCGCCAGCCCATGATGGTGGATCCGCGTTGGACAAGCATCATTCTGCGCCTGAAGATCGGGGCACAGAATCCGAGCATCGCGTCGGCGATATCGTCCCGCATCTCGACATTCTGCATGGCGTGGGAGGCTGCGCCGAGCAGCGCCTCCAAACCGATCTCGGCCTCCGCGGGCGGGGCCGTCTGGGTGGGTGGGGCCGGCGCCGCAGGCTGATCTTCGCGAACGAGGGCCACCTCACCCGAGATGGCGCCCGCCTCGGCAGCCGACTCAGCCTCCTCGTCGCGCAACGACGGAAAGAGATCACGCTCTTCGGCGCTGAGTTCGAGAGCATCCGCCGGTTGAGGCGCCATCGATCGCCTCGTCTCGACCGCCGGGCGCGGTGCATCTGACACCGGGGAGGAAAGGGGGATGGCATCCACTTTGTCCATCGAGGGCCGGCGAGGTGTCTCTTTCGCCGCCTCTCTCACCCCCGAGAGCCGCCGGACGAGTCCGGCATACCGAGCTGTGATGGGCGCCTGGTAGTGACGGTTGAGGGCTTCGACAAACCTGATCTCGAGGGCCACAAAACACGCCACCATGCAACCGGTCTGCTGCGCGATTTCGTCCTCGACCAGAAGATCGCCCGGGCTGAGAGTCGCCACCGAAAGGGTCTTGCCCTCGAGCTTGAACGGCACCACGCCGAGCCGGCTGGCGATCCTCGGCGTGAGCAACCGGACCGCTGACGGACTGGCGTGCTCGAGTTCGGACCCGGACACGGTACGGGTTTGCCTGAATTTCCCGAGGGCGTCGAGGGTGGCGGACTCGCTCATCAGCTGGAGATCGATGATCTCGGTGTCGAGTCTCCCCATCCGACCCCGCTGGGCGTTCTCCGCCCGTCGCAGGTCATCCTTCGAGAGAAGGCGCCGGGTTACCAGCCATTTGCCGAATTCGTTGTCGTCGATCACAACTCCACCCCAGAAACCGGATCGAGCATACCAAAATATCGTGACTAACTGATCTCAGCGACCGGGAAAAACCGAGCACTCAGCCCGCGTCGAGCACCCTGGCTGCGTGCTCGAAATCTTCTTCTTTGACATACAGGACATACGCGAAGCGGCCGCAGTCGGCCACCACCCCGCCCGAAGCGAAGACGTTGACATTGGCGTCGTAGAGCTTGCGATGGGTTTCCGCCAGCGCTCCGAGCTTGTCGTCGCCGCGTACGATGAGCGCGTGCTGCGGGCCCGTGAGACTGATCCCCGCCTCCTCGGCGGCCTTGGCCAACCGGCTTGGCGATCTCGGGAAGAGCACCAACTGGGTGCAATCGGCCCCCATCGGGATGGCATTGAAGGCCATCAGGCTGACCCCCGTCTGAGCAAGCTGGGCGAGGAGTTCGTAGGCCGCACCGGGACGATCCTTGACCATTGCGTGGTAATAGTCTGCGCACACGATGCTGACTGACATGGGGGCCTCCGGCAGTTTCACCTCTGAAGGATGCGTGGAGCGGGTGGGGGATGTCAAGCGGGCCATCTGGGATCACCTTCCGCGGCCGATGAGCGTTCGCTATCGCTATCGCAATCGAATGCGATTGATGACAGCGACCGTTTCCATATCAGTGTCCGAATCGGTAGCCGATCCCGTTCCCGAGTCCGAGTCCGAGGCCGAGTCCGAGGCCGATCCCGATCCCGATCCCGTTCCCGAGTCCGAGTCCGAGGCCGAGACCGGGACAGTGACCGGGACAGTGACCGGGACAGCATGATCACTCCTGGGTGTTCTTGACGTTTTTCTCGGAAGCGCGCTCACACAACTCATCGTTCCACGAGCAGGCTGGAAGCCTGCTCCACAACCGCTCGACGGCGGCTTTGTGGGGCAGGCATCCTGCCTGCCCTTCAGACCCGTCTCGGTCGGAAACGCGCCACCACGAAGTCTGACAACCCTCAAGCTACGCCTCGCCCACTCTCAGTTGCGATGACTCAGCGTCCTTTGCGACGCAACCCTGCGCCGGTGCGATGGCGCGGGACCCGCCCCTAGAACCCATCGTGCGCGGTGCGCTCGATGATCTCGTCCTGGAGCTCGCGCGAGATGTCACAGAAGTAATCGCTGTAGCCGGCCACCCGGACGATGAGGCTGCGGTGGGATTCGGGGTCGGTCTGGGCCTCACGCAAGGTCTCGGCGGAGACCACGTTGAACTGGACATGGTGGGTGTCCATCCCGAAATAGCCGCGGACGAGACCGGCGAGGAGATCGATCCCCGGTTTGCCCTCGAGGATCTGCGGCGTGAATTTCTGGTTGAGCAGGGTGCCGCCGGTTCGCAGGTGGTCCATCTTGGCCGCCGACTTGAAGACCGCGGTGGGCCCTTTTCGGTCGGCTCCCTGAACCGGTGAGATCCCCTCCGAGAGCGGCTGACCGGCGCGGCGGCCATCGGGCATGGCGCCGATCACCGACCCGAAGTAGACGTGACAGGTGGTGGGAAGCATGTCGATGTGGTACTTCCCCCCCCTGCCGTTGGGCCGGCCGTCCACCGCCTCGAAAAAGGCCTCGAAGCAACTCACCATGATCTCGTCCGCTCGATCGTCGTCATTGCCATAGCGCGGAGTGCGGTTGACCAGCTGTTGCCTGAGCGGTTCTTGGCCTGCAAAATCATCGGCGAGCGCTTCGCGAATGGCTTCGAGCGAGACGGTTCCGTCGTCGAAGACGTGGTGCTTGATGGCCGACAGACTGTCGGTGATGGAACCGATCCCGACGCCTTGGATATAGCTGGTGTTGTAGCGCGCGCCGCCGGCGTTGTAGTCACGACCGGTGGCGATGCAGTCATCGATGATGAGCGACAGAAACGGCGCCGGCGCGTCTTCGGCATAGGCGCGTTCCCAAATGGCGTTGCCGCGGTGCTTGATCTCCACGAAGTGATCAACCTGCGCGCGCCATGCCGTGAAGAGCTGATCGAAGGTGGTGAAGGCGGCAGGGTCGCCCGTCTCCGGACCAAGCTGTTTCCCGGTGCGGGGATCGATCCCGTTGTTGAGGGCGAGTTCGAGCAGCTTCGGGAGATTGAAATAGCCGGTCAGAATATAGGCCTCTTTGCCGAATGCGCCGGCCTCGACGCAGCCGCTGGTGCCTCCCTCACGAGCGTCTTCCACCGATTTCCCCTGGCGCACGAGCTCCTTGACCACAGCATCGGCATTGAAAACCGAGGGGAATCCATAGCCCTTGCGAATGACCTCGAGTCCGGCACGGAGGAACCGATCGGGGTTCTTCGCCGAGAGCTGGAGGTTGTTTGACGGCTGCAGAAGGTGCATCTCGTCGATGACCTCGAGCAGGAGGTACGAGACATCGTTGACCGCGTCGTTCCCCTCACGGGTGAGGCCCCCCACATTGATGTTGGCGAAGTCGGTGTAGGTGCCGCTCTCGGCGGCGGTCACGCCCACTTTGGGCGGTGCGGGGTGGTTGTTGAACTTGACGAAGAAGCAGCCCAGCAGTTCTTTGGCCTCGTCGCGGGTCAGACTGCCGTCGGCCAGAGCCTGTTCGTAGAACGGGCCCAGGTGCTGGTCGAGGTGGCCGGGGTTGAAGGCATCCCAGCCGTTGAGCTCGGTGATCACGCCCAGGTGATAGAACCAATATGCCTGGAGGGCTTCGTGGAAGTCGCGCGGCGCCTGGGCGGGAACCCGATCACAGACCTCGGCGATCCGTTCGAGTTCGGCGCGACGGTCCGGATCCGCTTCGACCCCGGCCCTCCTGCGAGCGAGATCGGCGTGGCGTCGAGCAAAGACGATGGCCGCGTCGGCGGCCACATCCATGGCCTCGAGCTGATGACGCTTGGCCTCGGTTTCGGGGTCGGTCGCGCTTCCCAGCTTTTCCAACGAGGCGGCAATCTCACGTCGGAAATCCGACAACCCCTTGCGATAGATCTTGCCGTCGGCCACGGTGTGACCCGGCGCCCGCTGCTCCATGAACTCGGTGAAAACGCCTGCCGAATAGGCGTCGTGCCACTCTTCGGGCAGCCTTTCGAGGACCCTGTCGCGAAGGGGACGTCCCTGCCAGTACGGAATCACCTCGTCGGCGAACCGTTGAATATCCCCGGCCTCGACCTCGTAACTCGTCAGCTTGCGCGTTCGAAGGATTTCGAGATCCTCGACGCTGTGGCAGGTGATTTCGGGGTAGGTCGGTGTCGCCTTCGGCGCCGGTCCCCTCTCGCCGACGATGAGTTCGTCATCGCCCAGGTAGAGGCGCTTGTGGGTGCAGAGATGGTGGAACGCGTGGGCGCGCATGAGCGGCACCGGCCAGCGGCCCTCGTTTCCCCGGTAGAACTCAGTCAGCAGCACCGCCCTCTCGATGGAGACCGAAGGGACGGCTTCCAGGCTTTCGCGACGTAGACGGTTCACTCGATCATTCATGCGCTCCTCCGGTGTGGACCTCGAGACCGCGCGAGCGCAATCGCTCGACCACGGCCTCGATCTCGTCCTCGCTCGGCGATCGGTAGTTGACCTCGGGGCCGGTCTTCCCCAGGCGTCGGGCTTTGTCGACGCCGATGGAGTGATAGGGCAGGACAAAAAGCGGGTGGGGGTTGGGTAGCGCGTTGATGAACGCGGCCATGGCCTCGAGATTCTCATCGTCATCGTTGAATCCGGGGATCAACGGAAACCGGATCCAGATGGCCGTGCCCTCCTCGCTCAGGGTTCTCAGGTTCTCGAGGATGCGTTGATTCTCGACCCCTGTGTGGCGCTTGTGCGCCTCGGATTCCATGTGTTTGAGATCGTAGAGCAGCACATCGGTCAGCCCCGCGATGTCTCGGATGACTTTCTTCGATGCGAAACCGCTGGTGTCCACCGCGGTGTGGAGGCCCTTATCCCTGCACGCCTCAAGACAGGCTGTAAGGAACGTCGGATAGCACAGGGGCTCGCCACCGGAAAAGGTCACTCCCCCACCCGACGCTTCGAAAAACGGCCGATCGCGCTCGATCTCGGCCACCAGATCTGCGACCGCCCGGGGCTCACCGATGAGCTCGCGAGCCTCGCCCGGGCACGCCTCGGCACAGGCGCCGCATCGCTGACAGGTGCCGTCGTTCCAGTCCGCCCCGCGCGCCGGGCGTTCACCGTTCGACTCCGGGCACGCCTCGATACACGCCCCGCACGAGGTGCACTTCCCTCCGTTGATCGCGACCTCTGGTGCACCATCGAAGCTCTCGGGGTTGTGGCACCAATCGCAGCGCAGGGGACAGCCCTTGATGAAGACTGTGGTGCGAATCCCCGGCCCGTCGTGGATCGAACAGCGCTGGATGTTGAAGACCGACACCCCGTGGGCGCGATCCTCGGTTTCGGCAGAAGAAGAGACGCTGTTTGTCATCCTGCATAAAATCTACTCCGCCGTTGTTTTATTTTCTTGTATGATTGGAAAGGTCCGACTGCGAATTCGGCACAATGGATAGGTATTAGGTATTAGGTTTTAGGTATTAGGTTTTAGGTCATCGCATGGTCAACACGGAAGGTCTTGCGTCAATCGTCGCCTCATCTGCGTACGTCGAACAGCTCTTCGACCGGGTGCCCGACGTGGTCTTCTTCGTCAAAGATCTCTCCAGCCGTTACCAGATCGTCAACACCACCCTGGTCGAGCGCTGCGGATTGGTCGCCAAACCCGAGCTCATCGGCCGCACCACGGCAGAGGTCTTCCCCTCCCCCCTCGGTGAACGCTACCTGGAACAGGATCAGGCCGTAACTCGGTCGGGCGAACCCATCAGCCAGCGTCTCGAGCTCCACCTCTACCCAAACCGGCACGAGGGCTGGTGTCTCACCGACAAGGTCCCGTTGACGGACGCCGACGGCACGGTGGTCGGCGTCGCCGGGATCTCCCGCGACCTCGAAACACCGGCGCACGCGGCCGATGCCGACGACCTGTTCCGCGCCGTGGAGCTCATCCGCTCCGACCCGGCCGAGGCGCGAACCGTCGAGATCATCGCACGACAGGTCGGTCTCTCGGCATATCAGCTCAACCGCAGGCTCAAGGATCTGCTGGGCATCACCGCCCGCCAGCTCCTGACCAAGAGCCGGATCGACACCGCGTCACGTCTGCTGCGAACCACCAACCTGCCCATCGGCGATGTCGCCCAACAGAGCGGCTACTGCGACCAGAGCGCCTTCACCCGGCAGTTCCGGAAGTCCACTGGGCTAACGCCGAGGCAGTATCGGGATCGGCATCAAGCCTCGATGTAGCTTGACAGCCCATCCCTCCTGCGCAGGTCCGCGCGATGGCCTCCAAGATCCAAAAACCAGCCGAAAAGAAAGCCCCGAGCGGCCGCGCCGCTCGGAGCCTTGTCATCGAATGTGAGAACTCCGAACCTCAGCTGCCCACGGTTTGTGTCGGGAGTCGAGGTCCAGATGCGTACTCAAGAGCTACGGAACTGACGATGACCACATCAAAACGTTGCCGGACTCAAAACCGTCCGCGAAGATCAGGTCGCTGAAACCGCCCAGCGTGGCGCTGTCGAACAATGCGTTGTAGCTCGGCACATACGTCGTCCACGCGAGTGCCGCTTCGTCTACCGGCGCCTGTGAGAGATCGACGCAGATCGATGGACGGGGATAGAAATTAGCGCCGCTGGCAACAGACCCTTCGTCAACGTCCAGAGCCGAGGACCAACTACTCGGTGTCGCGACATCCGCCCAGGAGTACCAAATGTCACTACTAGAATCACCCTGCCGATAGGCGGCATGGAATCTCCCCGATGCTGACTGACTGACCGTGAGATCGACGCTGTCCTCGTCTTCAAAGGTCCAACTCGGCATGGTGCCGACGGATGACCAAACCGCCCCACCATCATCGGAATACGAATAGAGCACATCATTGTCGGTAGACAAGGTCCTCGTCCACGCGACCATCACCGTGTCGGAATCCCAGGCCGCCGCCACAGAGGGATTGAAATCGTCGTTAGACGAAGCCGAAACCTGCACCGGTGCTTCCCAATAGGTGGGACCACCAGACACGGTGTTGTTGGTCACCCACACCTGCTGAGCCCACTCACTCCCCGACCACCCCGGTTTGGTGAACGCAACGTAGACGTCATTTCGGTGCGCAGAATACGCGATCTCCGGCCTGGTCTCGGCCGAAGTGTTTTCCGATCCTCCGGTGATGTTCAGGGGCGTGTCCCACGTCCCTGCTTGATCGGTGCTGCGCGAAAAGAAGACCGGATAGTAATCGATCGACGGTATGGCGTAGGTCACATAGAAATAGACGAGAGAGCTATAATCGGGGAAATCACAGGTAATCTGGGGATGGAGTTGGGTCGATGCGTTAAGCCAAGTAATCGAAGAATCGATATCAGTGAACAGGTAGTCCGAAGGGTCATCGGCATTGAACCGAGCCGCATGCAGTCCCCGCTCCGCATCGGAGCCCACGCGTTCGTAAACGACAACCAGCCACCTGTCGGCGCCGTTCTCAGCGTAGGCCAAAGCCGGATTCCGGGTTTCTGTCCCGTGATTCAATCCCGCCAACCACGACCAGTTCTGGCCACCATCGGTTGAGTGGTAAATCCGAATGCCACTGGCATCCAGGATGTTGACCGCCATGAAAAGCTCCCCGCTGGGCGCCGCGGCAACCGAGGGCGACCCCTGGTCGCTGGACCCATCCGTGGCGACGATATCCGGAGTCGTCCACTTGAGATCCGGATCGGTCACCGGCGGACTTAATTCAATCACCACATCTGGAAAATCGGTCCTTAGCAACTGACTGGCAGCCGGCGCCAAAGATGCGGCCATGCTCTCTTCCGTCTCGGCTGCGTCCGCAACGCCACCAAGCGAAACGACCGCCATCAACCCAAAAACAATCATGAAACAATTTCTCATCCCTGACCTCCTGTTAGTGTCGCGCGCCTTGACTCGCTCTTTTCTGAACTCTACTCATCAAGATAGGTTTCTGAACGCACGGATGCCATGGACGAACGCGACACAAACATGACGAAACGCGACAAATCCGCTCTTGCCCCCTTCAGGAGGAAGTTTTTCGTTCGCAGCTGGTTAGGACAGCGAGACCAGGGATGGAATCGGTAAACAGGTCACCACGGCAGATTGTCGAGGTTGGTGTTGCCGCCGGTCAGCATGAGCCCGACCCTCCGGCCTTCGAAGCTTTCGGAAGGAGCGAGAATCGCCGCGAGCGGCACCGCCGAACGACCTGACCCGTCCTTCTACCCTTCGGGATGCAGCAACGCCTGATAGTCGTCCATCGCTTCCAGCGGTTCGAAGAGCACCCGGTGGCTGTCGTGGAACGACGAGAACGACGACCACCCCTCGGCTCGGCTCTGACTCAGCAACTCCATGGCCCGGTCGCGATGTCCCATCCACGCGGCGATGGCGGCTCGGTAGTGGGTCGGCCAACCGTAGGTGTCTCCAGCCATTGCCTCGAGGGTGTCTTCGGCCGCACGGACGGTTTCGAGATCGCCTCGTCGCGCCGCCACCACCCCGAGCCATCCAACCACGTCGATCGAGGGAACCTCTGACGTTGAGGACAGGACTTCGAGCACGCCCTGCGCCCCATCGAGATCGTCGGCGTAGACGAGAGCCTGCACCCGGAACCAGGGTCCGAGCCGGTCGTCGTTCGGTTCCGACCGATCATCGAGGATGACGAGCGCCCGGCGAGCGAGCGAGCGGGACAGGTCGGCGCGGCCATGAGCCCGCGCCGTTGCCGCAGCCTCGATCAGCAGATCGGCCGGTTGAGGACCCGTGGAAGCGGACAAGGCACGACTCAGGGCCAGATCGAGACCATCCTCATCTCCCAGGGCAGTCAACGCCCGCGCCTCAGCCGACAACAGGAGGTGGTCAGCAGGAAAGATCTCTATTCCTGCCCTCGCGATTCGAAGTTCGTCCTCGTGATTGCCGAGGATGTGATGCGAAGACGCGCACCTCAGGAAAGTCGGGATGACAATGGGATTGGTCAAGAATCCCTCAACAATCCTCGAATCAACCACCGCCGAGGTGGCGGCGATGGTCTCTCTCGGACGGTTGAGGGCGAGGGTTCGAAACCCGACAGTTTCGCCAGTCGACGGGGTTGACGCCGCGGCAGTATCGCCGACGGCATCAGCCGTTCGAGTGATCACCTCCGAAATTCCTGTGTGTGGCTGAGGCGAAAAAGCGGCGCACCGACCGGGTGGCCGGTGCGCCTTGGTTTCAGTCCCACGCCGAGAGATCTCCCGATTCGAAGCCGTCGACAAAGAGGGCGATGTTGGTGTCGACGGTGGCCGTGTTGTTGGCCGTGACCGGAGAAACATTCCCCTTTGTATGTACAGACGACATCCGGCGGGAAAGCGGATCAAAGAGGTCCGGTGATATTCTTGGTCCGGAGGAGTTCGCGACCGTCGATGGCCGGGAAGCCCGACCATCCGCTCAACACAATCGCAAATTGGAGTGGTGATTTGTTGATCCATCGCCCGTTGACGACCAGGCCCCCGGCATGAGTGACGTCGGTGAGATCACGCGCCTGCTCGAACGACTCGACAGCAATCCCGGAGCCGGGCGGGACGCGGTCCTCGAAGAGCTCATGCCGATGGTCTACGCCGAGCTCAAGATCCTGGCGCGGGCCAACCGGTACCGATGGAACGGTGTCGAGTCGCTGGGCACGACGAGCCTGGTCCACGAGGCCTATCTCAAGCTTGCCGATCGGACCCGATCGGAGTTCTCCAACCGGAGGCAGTTCTACGCCTTGGCATCCAAGGCCATGCGCTCAATCCTCATCGACAACGCGCGCTGGCACAGCCGTCAGAAGCGGGGTGGGGGGAAGAAGCCGGCGGCGCTCGAGGAGTCCATGCTGGTCTCCGCCGAACGGTCGGAGGATCTTCTGGCCCTGGACGAAGCGCTGAGCAACCTCGAAGAGCGTGAGCCACGGCTGGCCCGTATCGTCGAGTGCCGCTGCTTCGGAGGGTTGACGGTGGACGAGACCGCCGAGGCGCTCGATGTGTCGACGGCCACCGTCAAACGAGGATGGAGTCTGGCCCGAACGTTGCTCTATCGCGCGCTGCGGGCTGCTGCGGTCTGAGATGGAGCGGCTGGAAGAGCTGCTTGCAGAGGCCCTCGGTCGACGACCGGAGAAACGTGCGGCGTATCTCGACGAAGCGTGCGCCGGGGATCCGGAGCTGCGCCAAGAGCTCGACGAGTTACTCGAACTCAACGACGACGCTGCCGAGTTCTTCGATCAGCTCTCGGGTGAAATCGCAGGGGCGGCGCCGCTTGAAATCGAGAGCGCTGCAGGGGCCCAGATCCGCATCGGACCATATCGGACCATCGCCGCCATCGGCCGCGGGGGAATGGGCGCAGTCTACCGGGCGGAACGGGTTGATGGCGAGTTCGATCAGGAGGTGGCGCTCAAGCTGCTCCACCGAGACATGGACACGCCCGAGTTGCGGGCGCGATTCCTGGCCGAGCGGCAGCTGCTGGCGGGGCTTGTTCATCCAAACATTGCACGGCTCCTCGATGGCGGAGTGACCGAGGAGGGCCGACCCTACTTCGTCATGGAACTGGTCGAGGGCCGGCCGATTACCCAGTATTGCGTCGAAAATCGACTCTCGGTGGACAAGATCCTGCGGCTCTTCCTCGATGTGGTGGATGCGGTCAGCTATCTTCACCGTAATCTGGTGGTCCACCGCGATCTCAAGCCGAGCAACATCTTTGTCGATGGCAATGGCCAGGTGAAGCTGCTCGACTTCGGGATCGCCAAGGTGCTCGCCGATGTGCCCGATGCCGGGATGCTGACTCGAACCGGCCAACAGCTCATGACCCCCGAATACGCGGCACCGGAGCAGTTGCTCGGCAAGCCGGTGACCACCGCCACCGATGTCTATGCGCTTGGAGCCGTTCTCTACGAGCTCTTGACAGGGTTCCGGCCGCACGAGGGTCGCCGCGGGGAGGATCGGACACCGACCCAGGAGCTGCCGCCGACCCCGAGTTCGGTGGTGCGGTCGGTCGATGGACGATCGGAGGCAACAGCCGTTGGTGCCGTAGGACAGATCTCCCGCGATCTCGACGCCATCTGCCTCAAAGCCCTACGGCCCGATCCCGAGGCCCGCTATCCATCGGCGGAACAGCTCGGCTCCGACATCGAGCGCAACCTCGAGGGTCAGCCGGTTCGAGCGCGCAAGGGCACGGTGGGCTACAGGGCGGGGCTTTTTGTTCAACGCCACAAGGGCGGATTGGCCGTCGCGGCTGTGGTGCTGGCGCTGATGATTGTTGGGCTCGTGCGCGAGATCAGCCTCCGAAGCGACGCGGAGCGCGCGCAATCCGAGGCTGAGGTTGAGGCCGCCAAGGCCGTCGCCGTGTCGCAGTTCCTCGGTGATCTGCTGTCTTCGGTGAACCCCGCCAAGGCCCAGGGAGAAGCGGTGGCAGTGGCCGATGTACTGGAACAGGCGTCTACGAAAATCGCCGAGAGCGGGGAGCTCGCCGGCCAGCCCGGGGTGGAGGCGACAGTGCGCCGGACCATTGCCAGCACCTACATCTCCCTCGGCCGGTACGACGACGCGCGGGAACACCTCGAGAAGGCGGTGGAGTTGCTCGGGTGGCCCGAGGCAAACGACCCTGAGACGCTGTCGGCGGCGGCTGAACTCGGCGTACTCTATCAACGACTGGGACTGGTGACCGAGGCCGAGGACCTCATCAGAACAGTGTTCGAGATCCGGGTCGAAACCCTCAGTGAGGACCACCCGGCATCGCTGACGTCCTTGAACCAGCTTGCCGACTTCCTCTTCTCCCAGGGACGGATCGACGAGGTCGAACCCCTCGACCGAAAGACCCTCGAGATCCGGCGACGGGTCCTCGGCGAAGACCACCCGGACACGCTTCGCTCGCTTAACGGATTGGCGGCAACACTTTTCAGCCAGGGCCGCTACACCGAAGCGGCGCCGCTCTTCGAGGAAGGGCTGGCCATTCGTCGACGAACTTTGGGGGACAGCCACCCTGACACCCTCATGCTGGCGAACAACCTGGCTGCCGTCTATCTCGAACTCGGCCGTGCCGCCGAAGCGGAGGTGCTTCACCGGGAGGTGGTGGAAGGCCGAACCCGGGTCCTGGGTGAAGCGCACGATCAGACCGCCATGTCGGTCCACAACCTGGGCGTGACCTTGGCCCAGCTGGGCCGGTACCAAGAGTCAGAGGAGCAGCTGCGCCGGGCTATCGTGGTACGAAGGGAAATGCCTGGGGAGCGAAGATCGCTGCTCTTCTCCGAGAGCTATCTGGCGGATGTGCTGCGGGCGCAAGGGCGGTTCTCCGAGGCTGAAGAGCTCTATCTCGAGACCCTTGCTCGCCAACGCGAAGAATTGGGCGACGACGACGGCGAGACCCTCAAAACCGCCAGCGGACTGGCCGAGCTTCGTTCGCTGACCGGCGACCTCCGGGGCGCCGAGGCACTGCTCGAGGAGGTATTGGAAGCCCAGCTCGAAGTGCGAGGCGAGGAGCACCCAGACACCCTGCAGAGCCTGACCACCATGGCCCACATCCGCAACGAGCAGGGACGGTTCGATGAGGCGCTCGAGCTTTGCGAGCGGGCCATGAAGGCGGGAACGAAATCACTTGGCGCCGAGCACACGGCCGTACTCCAGGCGGCTTGGGAGAAGGTGACGGCACTGGCGGGGTTGGGACGCAAGAACGAGGCCCGCACCCTCGCCGAAGAGATTGGTGCTTCTTATTCGAGGACCCTGGGCAATGACCACCCGTCGACCATCGAGGCGCGGCGAAGGCTGGATTCTCTAAATCCTGGATCGAGTCGAAGACCGGTCGATGGGTAAGGTCCTCGGACCCTCTCAATCTGGGGACGGGAAGAAACGTTCCAAAATCCGATCACAGTAGGGTCCGAGATTGCCGAGTTCCCTTGTGTGTTCGACAAGCGAAGGCTCGGCGGGGGTTCGCACGAACATGACGAGCAGACCGAAGACCGTTGCATCGATGGTTGTCGGCCCTTCGCCAAAGATGAATGCTCGATCGCCAAGTAGGTGCGACAACGCCGTGAGGTCCTGCCGACCCATCTCCCAGATGTCCTCGTCGCGATGGAACGCCACCCCGTGGCCTCTCAGGTCGCGCGTCATCTTTCGTCGTGCGAGACGGGTGATGACGGGTCGGATCGGCGCCGGTAGCCCGGCAAAGAACCGACTGATCACTTCAGGTCCGGATGCAACCCATCGGTAGTAGACAAAGACCTGGTAGAGGTGGTTTTCGATCAACCGCTTCACACCGAGGGCGGTGGCCGCCTGTTCGGGGGTCAGCGCCGCGTCAGGGTCGATTTCCCGACTGCGCTTGAGATGCTCGATCACCAGTGACGAGTCGCCAATCACTTCTTTGTCATCAACGATCCACGGCATCTTCCCGAGGGGGGCTCTCCTCGGGTCGTTCTCCTGAACCACGGTGTAGTCCAACCCCACCATCCGCAACCAGGTTTCGAGTTTGAGGCAGAAGGAACTCGGACTCGGCAGTCCGAACGCGGGCGGGAACTGGTGAAGCTCGATCACGGCTGGATGACCTCCCTGAATTTTGAATCTCCCCACAACGGCTCGAGCCCGAGTTCGCGGTGCAGCCTGACGTCGTGCGGCATCCCGGCCGCGAACGCCTCACCGAGCAAATCCATGGCGCGACCGGGGGATCCTCTGTGGGCTTCTATGCACGCACGCTGAAGAAGTGGTTCACCATAGAGGTAAGGCCGATCGACCTCCTGCAGCAAACCATCGATCTCTTCCGCACGCGCTCGGTCCCCGATTCGTTCCGACATCCACCCTACGGCGCCCATGGCTTGCAGGTCGCCCTCAGCGCAGGCTCGTTCGAAAAGCTCTCGGGCCTCCTGCCAACGCCCGCCGAGACACATCGCATCGCGCAGAACGCCGCCACTGACGGTTTCCGGACCCCGCCGCTCGACCCAGGCCACGGCCCTTTTCGCCATCTCGATCGGTGACCGGCGGTGCCCATGGGAACGCAACTCGAAAGCCGCCTCGACCATGAGCCTGCCTACCATGGGCAGTGCGGCCGGGATGGTGAGAGCGCGATCCAGTACTCTTTCAACATCCTCGAGCCGGCCGGCGGCGGCCAACGCCCTGACTTCGAGCTGGAGAACGGCAATCGGATTCGGGATCACCGCGGCCACCTCCCGGACCTGCTCCAGCTCGCGGTCATGTTCCCCGAGCATGTGGCAGGCCGAAGCGATCAATCTGCATCTGACGATTCCGGCCGGATGGCGGACAAAGCGCCCCCGGAGCCGGATCGCTGAACAGGCATCGACGGCAAGGCGAGGTTTGCCGGCATGCAGGGCGGTGGTGGCGACCAGCATCTTGTTCGGCCCATCGTGCGGCGCGAGTGCCTCGAGAGATCTCACGGCCGCCAATGCTTCAGCCCACCGTCCGCCCAATCGCGCGTGGAAGAACGCCCGAGTGTGTTTGTGGCCGGGTCTGTCCAACGAGCAACTGGCCTCCATTTCGTCCACGATCTCGGCCGCCGCCTCGCAATCACCGATGTTGAAATGGCAGATCACGAGGTTGGCCCACGCCGGGAAAAAGCCCGGTGAGAGTTCAACGGCGCGGCGGAAATGGCGCACCGCTTCGGTCATGTCATTGAGGATTCGTTCCCTTCCATTGAGAAACTCGCGATATGCGTCGAACGGCGGCGGCAGACCGATCACACCGAGATCCAACTGACCGAGTTCGTCGCTATCGCTCGCAAAGTGGCAGGCGAGGAGGCCGGCGATCCGCTGGCGCAGGCTTTCTATGATCTCGACGACCGAGTCCGACGGTCCGACGATCGGATCCAAAGCCCAAAGAAGTCGCTCCTGGGTTGCGTCGGTGACGTTGGCCTGGATCATGATCGACTCGCCATCAAGGTAATAGGAGCCCCACACAATCACCCCGGCACCGGTCTCGACCGATGCGGCAAGGACCGGGTCTTCTCCGGGATGGGCCTCGCTGGGCCGCACCATCTCACGTGCGGTGGAGGTCGGCACCACATCGCCGACGGCCCACCGCGCCAATCCCTGTGAGAGCCAGTCCATGGCCATGAGTCCGATGACATCCCGAGCCGGATCTCCGGTGCGGTTCTCGAAAGGAAGGACCAGAACACGTCGCGGATCGAGCGTATCGGTTCCGAGGTCGCGCCGACCTACGATTCCGCGCTCGACCACCGGGATGGCATCGGTCCTTTCGATTTCTGCGACCACCCGATATCCACGCTTTGGGATGGTTTCGATGTAACGGGGCCGGCGTGCGTCATCTCCAAGCACCCGCCGAAGTTCGGCAATGGTGTTGGTCAGGGTCCCTTCGGAGATGAATCGTCCCTCCCAGACCGAGTCGATGATGTCGTTCTTCGACACGACCTCGGGCGCCCGTGCCGCCATGAAAACAAGAAGATCCATCACCATGGGTTCGAGATGCCGGGTCTCCCGTCTGCTCACCAGCTCGTTATTGCTTGGCCGCACTTCCCAATCACCGAGTTCGAAGAACCCGTTCGTTGCCTCTCTCAGAGCTGTCTTGGGGCGCATTGTGGCCCCATTGTAGTCCTTCCCGACGGTTCGGGTGGTGGGAAACGGAACGACGACTCCCGCCCTGTGGATCGGCCGTTCGCCATCGTTTCGTCGATGCTCGTTCATGGTTAAAAAAACGGTGGACCCGGGCGTGCCCGGGTCCACCGTTCCTGCCTACCGACCCGGTACGAAGATCGGGTCGTTGGTTCCGTTGTCAACGACCGACGCATAGGCGAAGAATGCCGCACCATCAGTCGAGGAAGTGACAACCGCGAAGGCGTCATTCACATCGCCCAGCGCCTTTCGCGAGAGCACGTTGTTGATCTGGGAGGACGCGAACGGCTCGAGATCGAGCTGCTCCCCCCCGAGAGAGGAACCATCCGCCGCAAAGAACGCCACATCCACCTGGATAGTGAGATCGCAGGCGTTGACGACTCCGATGTTTGTCCTCGCAGCGGCGTCCATCTGAAGTTGGATCAGATGCTGTTGCTGCCCGGAGCCCGCGGCTTGAAGTCCATCCACACCCCCGATGTACTGACCGAAGAAGCCGTCCCCTTCATAGGATGAGGTGCGGGCCGAGGCCAAGAGATCTCCACGAGTCGCTGTGACTCTGAGAGTCCCCGCGCCTTCGACTTCAAACAGGCTCTCCAGCACGTTGTCGTATCTCACGGCACGTTCCGGCGCCAGTTCGAACGACACCATCTCGGGAGCGGAATTGGCCTGATCGCGGACCAGGAGTTCCACCGAGTAGGAAGCCGAGACGGCTCCACGATTCATGAGCTCAAGATCGGTCGTCCAACGGCTGCCGTTCGCGCCGCCAATGTTGGCCGCACCCGGAAGATAGAGGGTCCTTGGAACCAGCCGATAGACCTTCACACCGAGATCACCGGCGACGTAGATCGCGCCCGACGAGCCGACGGCGATCCCATTGATCGTGCCAAATGGCGGCAGCATGCCGGCGCCGACCGAAGACAGTTCGAGACCGCTCACGACCGGTGTGACGCTCCCGGTCTCCGGTTGAATCCGCGAAACCCGGCCCGCCGTTCCCTCGACCACCAGGAGCGAGCCATCGTAGTCTACGGCCAACCCCTCGGGACCGCTGAGTCCCATCGCCACCGGGATCGGCTGATCGAGCTCCACCCCATCGGCGATGAGCTGCCACACCATCCCGGTGGCCCAGTCGCCGACCCAGAGATCGTCGCCGTTCGCCGCCAGGCCGACAGGGAGGAAGATCTGATCGGTAGCGTCCGCCAGGACCGAGGTTCCGCCATCTCCAACCCGGAGGACCCGCGCCTGTCCCTCACCCATCCCCAAATCTACGACCACCAGGTCGTCACCGAAGGGGATCGCGTTGGCCACCGCCGGATAGTCGAGAATCTCCGAAACCACCTCGCGGGTGTCGGGGTTCCAGACCTGGACCCGACTGATGGGAAAGTAGTTCGTGAGAACGAGGTTGTCGCCCGCACCGGAAACCGAGATCGCGCCCCCGAACCCCACCTGAGGAAAGGGCATCCGCTCGTGGCTCAGGGTGGCGCCGGTGTCGCCGTCGTACTCGACCAGAGAGAAGAGACTGCCGACGAACACCGACTCACCATCCGCCCGAGCCTGAACAGCGATTCCGCTGGGGATCGTCAGACCACCCGGCACCACCGTCTGAACCGTACCGTCGGGCAGGACCACCGCAACTACGCCATCGGTGTAGCTGGTCACGAAGAGCGCCCCGGTTGGGGCGAACGCGAAACTGTCGGGTCCGAATGGAAGTTCCACATAGGTCGAGTGACTGCCGGTGGTGGGATCCATACGCTGGACGGTGAAGCCGGAGCGCTCGAGCACATAGAGCATGCCGTCGGGTCCGAATTTGACGTTGAATGGGCCGGTGATGTCATCGGAGAGGGTCTCCACAAGGGGCGGTACAACACCGACATCGATCTTCGCCACCCGACCCAGGTGGGACAATGCGCCGTACATCAGACCATCAGGGCCGAACTCGGGGTTCTTGAGGCCGCCGATGCCCTGGGCGAGCAATTCAGGCGGCTCGGCAAAGGTCGGATCGACCTCGTACAGGGTGTCGGTGAACCATGGTTCGGTCACGAACATCCTCCCATCGGGTGAAAAGACGATGGAGTTGACGCCGGGGCCGATGAGTTGGGTGGTCACCGTTCCGTCGGGCGCCATTCGGCCGAGCTCACCACTGAACATCTGCGACCAGTACATGGAACCATCGGGACCGAAGTTCACGTCCTCCGGACCATTCACTCCGCGCTCCGGCCCGATGAGATCCACCATCTGTCCCCGGCTCAGATCGAGGACCGCAATTCCGGCCCCCAGCGCACACACATAAAGGTTGCCGCCGGGTCCAAAACGCACACCGTAGGTGCCCGGCAGGGTTCCTTGAGCGAGGACGTCTTCCGCGGCCGCTGCCACACCCGCGAAGGCTGCCGCAATCAGTCCGCAGACCACCAATGCTCTGACGAATCGACCATGAGTTCTTGCGTCCATCTGTCGCCTCCTTTTGTTCTGGAGGCAATGTGGCATCCGTGCTCGTCAAAGTCCTCGGGATTGTCCAGGGAAGATCCAGGGATCAACCGACGGGATCGTGAACCGATCTCACCAAGGCAGATTGTCGAGGTTGGTGTTGCCGCCGGAAAGGATCAGTCCGACCCTCCGGCCCTCGAAACGATCTCGGTTGGCGAGAACCGCAGCAAGCGGGACCGCAGCCGAGAGAATCTTCGCTCGCTCCCACAACAATCGCATCGCTCGGATAATCGTCGCTTCGTCCACGGTGAGAATCCCCGCGAGACCGGTGCTGAGGATGCGGAAGGTGCGATCCGAAAGGGATGTCAAGAGTCCGTCGGCGATGGTCGTCGGCTTCACCGATGGATACAACTTTCCGTCACGCAGAGAGCGATAGGCATCATCGGCTTGGGCGGGTTCGGCGCCCCAGACCTCGATCTCGGGTCGCAGCGAGGACACCGTAATGGTGGTCCCGCTGGCGAGACCTCCTCCCCCCACCGGCGGCATGACCACCTCGAGATCCGGCGCCTGCTCGAGGAGTTCGAGCGCCACGGTGCCCTGACCGGCGATGACGCGAGGATCATCGTAGGGGTGGATAAACTTCGCGCCGGTTCGTTTCTGGACCCCTGCGAGGGTCGATTCCCGCGCTTCGAGAGTGGGTTCGCACTCGGTAATCTGCGCCCCGTAGCCCGCAACCGCGGCCTTCTTAACTGGTGGCGCCGATGACGGCATGACGATGTAGGCGGGGATGCCCCGAAGACCCGCCGCCCGCGCCAATGCGGCGGCGTGGTTCCCCGACGAGTGGGTGCAGACCCCGCGGGCCGCCGCCTCGTCATCGAGAGAGAAAACCGCGTTGGTGGCGCCACGCGCCTTGAATGCGCCTACTTTCTGCAGGTTCTCGCACTTGAAAGACAGCGAAACGCCGGCGATGTCGTCGATGGAGGCACAGGTCGCCACCGGGGTGCGGTGGATGTACGGCGCGATGCGCTCGGCCGCGGCTTGGATATCAGCGAGAGTGGGGTCGTCGTGCATCGCGCCATCGTATCAGCGGCCGGGACAGCAGCCACGGATCCGGCCGCTGCCACTGCCACGGCCTTCGGACACGAGGGAGCAACGCGCTCAGCGGGACGTGCGGGGCATGACATTGTGCCGGCAAGGATTCCCGGCGGCGCGTCGCCTCCACACAATGTCCATGCCGGGCACTCCACGGGAATGGCGATGAAGTCTGGCTCACGAGGCTCAGAGGGAGGCCGCCGGTGCGCGAGCAGCGTGGTCGCAGCCCTCCCCATTTCCCACCGAACGACCGCGCTGCTCGTGTGACGCTGGGTCGCCGAAGGCGGACCAGAAGGCCGGAGACGATGACTCGTCAACCGCAACCGCAACCGCCTCGGCGGCGTTTACCCTGCGGGGTTTTCGAGCATGAGAATCGCCTGATCACGCCACGCGCCGCGCTTCCAGTAGCGTCCCGGCACGCGTCCGACCTCGCGATAGCCGATGGCTTGGAGCATCCCCATGGAACGCCCGTTGTCAGCGATGACGGTGGCGATGAGCATCCGCAGACCGAGCACCTCGAATGCGTACTTGGTCCGAACCCTCGCCGAATCGGTTCCGAGCCCCCCGCCCCAAAGATCGTGACGGCCGATGACGCTCCCGGAAACCGCCACCCGGCTCTGCCAATCGATGGACCGGAGACTCGAAAACCCAACGTGGTCGCCATCGAGGGATTCGACGGCAAACTGAACGCTGCCCTTGTCGGGCCGTTCAGCGGCGCGGAAGAACTCCTCTTCGGTGCCGCGGGTCAACGGCCAGTCCCCGGTCTCCAACCACGCCGTAATCGTGGGGTCGTTGAACCAGGACAGCGCATTCTCGATGTGCCGCTGCTTGTCCAGGGGCACGAGCCGAACTTTGTCGCCTTCCCAACCGTAGGCCATCATTCGCCCCCATCGTCGACATGCATGATTCGGACTGCGGCTTCGCGTCGAAGCCCCGTGGCCATGGCCGCTGACCCGCCGTTGACGGCGAGCTCGAGGTACCCGGCGGATCCTTCGAGCAGGACCACCTCACCGTCGTGGGCATCGCTGTAGGTGCGGACCCGGCGCGCGGAACCCTCTGATGACCACGACGCCGTCGCCTCATCGTTGACGTAACCGGCCGGGAGGTTGGTCGCAAGATTACCGAATCGATCCACCGAGATGACCGTTGCCTGGTATCCCGATGTCAGGGGTTCGGGGTCCGGCAGCGGGCACGAAACCAGCAGACCGGGATCGACTTCCTCTCCGAGATGGGCGATGTCCTCGCCGCGGGCCAGCCAGGCGGCGGCCGGAGCAAAGACATCACGGCCGTGAAACGTCGTCGAGGGCTCGGCCAGACCCATGACTCGCCAATCGATCTGGACGACATCCGTAGCCTGGCCGAGACTCGCGGCGAGCCCGTTGTCCGGAACCACGAGGAATCGGCGGCCCAGCGCCATGGCGAGAGCCCTCCGATCGGTCCCCACACCCGGGTCGACAACCGCCATGACCACACACCCGGAGGGAAGGTGCGGCCAGGCGCAACGCAACTGGAAAGACGCCTCCCAGATATCGCCCGGAGGCACGAGGTGATCGAGGTCGATTCGCGGAATCCCCGGCGCATACTTCTCAAGCACGGCGTGGATGACGCCGACATAGTGGTCGGAGAGACCGAAGTCGGTCAGGAGCGCAACTGGACGCATCGGAGAAGGATATCACGCAAGGGGTTAGAAGGAAAGGGAGTTAGAAGGTCAGCGCTCCCTGTGGTCGCGGGTGAGGAGGTGAATCATGAGTGATGAATGAAGCCCGTACGGGCTTGCCCGAAATTCAAAATTCAAAATTCATAATTGACCTTCAAGCCCTCACCTCCCACTCACTGCTACCATGTCCGTCCGGAGGCACACCATGCGCGAAATGCAGCTCTTCCTCAACGGGCAATGGCATGACGGGAACGATCTCATGACCGTTCGTTCCCCCTTTGATGGGCGCGAGGTCGCACGAGTGGCCCGTGGAGGCCCCGAGATCCTCGAACGAGCCGCCTCGACCGCCCGGCGCACCGCCGATACCATGGCGAACCTCCCGCCGTCGGAGCGCGCCGCGATTCTCGAGGGGACCGCCGCCCTTGTCATCGAGCACCGCGAGGAACTCGCGGCCGCCATCTCCGAGGAGGCCGGGAAACCCATCCGACTCGCCCTCATCGAGGCCGACCGCTGCGCCGACACCCTAACCGAGGCCGCCGCGGTGGCGCGCCACCCCGAGATCGAGGCACGTGACCTCGCAGGTTTCCCATCGGGACATGGCCGGCTCGCCCTGGTACGGCGGGTTCCAGTGGGGCCCGTCCTCGCCATCACTCCATTCAACTTTCCCCTCAACCTGGTGGCCCACAAGCTCGCTCCGGCGGTGGCCGCGGGCTGTCCGGTGGTCCTCAAGCCGGCAAGTCAGACTCCAAGCCCGGCGCTCATGCTGGCCGAACTGCTCGCCGATGCCGGGTTGCCGGCAGGCGCCCTGGCCGTCGTGCCTTCACGCGGTTCCGATGCCGAGAAACTCGCCACGGACCCGAGGTTTGCGGCGCTCACCTTCACCGGGTCCATGGATGTCGGCTGGCACCTCAAGGAGATCGCCTGGAAGCGTCGGGTCACCCTCGAGCTTGGCGGCAACGCAGCCGTGGTGGTCGAGCCCGATGCCGGCGACCTCGCCGTGGTGGCGAAAAAGATCGCCGGAGCCGCCTTCGGCTACGCGGGCCAATCCTGTATCTCGGTCCAGCGGGTCCTGGCGCACGAAGATATCTATGTCGCCCTGCGCCGCGAGCTGGCCGAGGCCACCAAAGCGATCGTTTTCGGCGACCCCGGTGACAAAAACACCATCTGCGGTCCGCTGATCGACGAGGCCAACGCCGGACGCGTGGCCGATTGGATCGATGGCGCGGTCTCGGCGGGCGGCCGATTGCTCGCCGGCGGCAGCCGCGAAGGCAATGTCATCACCCCCACGCTGATCGAAGAGGCGCCGTCCGGCCAGCCAGTGGTCGCCGACGAAGTCTTCGGACCGGTGGCCTGCCTCGATCCGTACGAAGACTTCGCCCAGGCTCTCAATATGGTCAACGACTCACGCTACGGTCTGCAGGCCGGAGTCTTCACCTCGGATGTCGGCAAGATTCAGGAAGCGTGGCGGCGAATCGAAGCCGGCGGCATCATCCAGGGAGACGTCCCCACCTGGCGCACCGATCCGATGCCCTATGGCGGGGTCAAGGACTCCGGGATCGGGCGCGAAGGCCCGGCCTACACCTACCGCGAACTCACCGAGGAACGCTTGTTGATACTGAACCGGTAGTTTGTGGGGGGCTTGAGAGCCCAGTTCTCAGTTCCTAGTTTCGGGCTCCCAGCTGATCCGGTTCTTACCGCCGAAACCCGGCGTCGCCTCTGTTCCGGCCGCTGATTCTGCCTCTGCCTCTGTATCGGGCACGGACGGGGATTCGGAAACGGACGCGGACGCGGGATGGCGTGAACAGCACCAAAAAATCAAACACGGGGGATTGACAGGAGACGTTCTGTAATCTATCTTGACGCCACGTCAGAATAAAAAACACTTGTTTTCTACACTGACGCCTCGATCAAGGAGACCCTCATGGCACGGTACTCAGAGAAGCAGAAGGCAGCCCTCGACGCCCTCATGCAGGACGACGTCTACACCTGCGCCATGAAGATCATTGGCAAAGAAGGGCTCGGCGGCCTGACCATGGAACGCATCGCCTCCGAGGTCGGTGTGTCTCGAGGAACGCTTTACAACTACTTCGACGACAAGGACGCCGTGATCGATTTCGTCGAGACGCGTACCTTTGACCCCGTGCTCGAGGCCATTGCAGAGGTGAGCGCGAGCGATCTTGATCCCGATCTGAAGTTGACTCGGATCGCCGAGTGGATCTTCACCTCGGTCTACGAGGACAGCGCCCTGATCATCGCGCTCTCGCCGACAAGGCAGCTCGCGCACAAGTGCGGTGGAAAACTGGAACGAAAGCGCAAGGCCGCCCGCGTGATCGAGGAGATCATTCGTGAGGGGATCGAGGAGGGCCGGTTCAAAAAGCTCCCGCCGGTGGTGGTCACCGAGGTCTTCGTCGGTTCCCTCACCGGAATGATCGAAAGCATGGCGCTCAACGGCGAGTTCTATCGAGCCGACGCGGTGGTCCCCACCCTCATGGATCTCTTCCTCGGCGGCCTGCGCAACGGGGACTGAGAATCCACCACGACTCGCGACTCGCAACTCACGACATACGACTTACGGATCACAGATCACAGATCACGGATCACGAAAGGCTCGACATGATCACCAAACGAACCATCATCGCCATCATCGCCATCGCCGTCATCGCCGGCCTGATCTGGGCCTGCGCGGCCCAGGCGCCCACCGACACCGGCGCCGGCGACGAGGCGCGCCCGGCCAAGATCGTCACTGTCGGCACCCCTGGTGCGAGTTCCCGCACCTACCCCGGCCGGGTCCAGGCCGCGCAGCGGGTCTCTCTCTCCTTCCGCGTCGGCGGACCGGTGGTGGACATCCGTGTCAGCAAAGGTCAGCAGGTCAAAGCCGGCGAGATCCTGGCACGCATCGATCCCCGCGACTACCAGGTCCAGGTCGCCAATCTCTCAGCCCAGCTCGCCGCCACTCGCGCCCAGGAGGTCCAGGCCACCGAGGGCTACCAGCGGGTTCGAGGCCTGTATGAGCACGACAACGCCTCCAAGGCCGACTTCGACAACGCCCGGGCGGCCCTCGACGTGAGCACGGCCCAGGTCGAGGCCACCGCGCAGGCCCTCCGCGCGGCTCGGCTTTCTCTCGACGACACCTCTCTCAAAGCGCCCTATGACGGCACCGTCGCCGACCGGCTCGTGGAGGAGCATCAGACCGTTGCCGCCGGCAAGCCCATCGTCCAGTTCCAGGGCGCCGGCGGGTTCGAGGTCCTGATCCATGTTCCCGAGCGCGAGGTCGGCGAGCTCACCCGAAAGGCCCCGGCCGGCATCGAGGTCCTCTTCGACGCGCTCCCTGACAACGAGGCAATCCCTGCGCTGGTCAAGGAGTTCGCCACCGAGACCGATCGTCAGACTCAGACCTTCCCCGTCACCCTCGAGCTCGAGGGTCGGCCGTCGGCCGATCTTCTTCCCGGCATGACTGCCTCGGTGAAATGGATCACCGGCAACGGCGACCAGAACGCCGGGCTTCTGGTCGCTCCCCTCGGCTCGGTGGGCTCGAACGCCACCGGCGGCTCCTTCGTCTGGCGGGTCGACGACAAGACCATGGCCATCGAAGCCGTCACCGTCACCACCGGCGCCCTCACCGACTCGGGGATCGAGATCACCTCCGGCCTCTCCAGCGGCGACCGGATCCTCGCGGCCGGTGTCGACTTCGCCACCGAGGGCCAACTGGTTCGTCCCCTCGACACCGAGAAGGAATAAACCATGGATATCGCCGGAATCGCCATCCAGAAGAAAACCGTCACCCTTGTGCTGACGGCGGCGCTCGCCGTCGGAGGTCTGTTCTCCTTTTTCGGTCTCGGTCAGCTCGAAGATCCCGAATTCACCATCTTCACCGCCGTCATCCAGACACCCTACGCCGGTGCCTCTCCCGAGGAGGTCGAGCTCGAGGTCACCGACCGGCTCGAAACCGCCATCCAGACCATGGGTCAGGTCGAGCACGTGAGATCGATTTCCCGAGCCGGCCTCTCCCTGATCATCGTCGATCTCTGGTCCCACACCGACCAGGACAAGATCCCGCAGGCCTGGGACGAACTCCGCCGCAAGGTGGGCGACACCCAACGATCGCTGCCGCCCGGCGCCGGAACCTCGGTCGTCAACGACGACTGGGGCGATGTCTACGGCTCCCTCTTCGCCATCACCGGCCCCGGCTACAGCCTTGCCGAGATCGAGGACTACGCCAAGCTCCTTCGCCGCGAGCTGCTGATGGTGGACGGCGTCGGCGCCGTCGAACTGTGGGGCGTCCAAACCGAGGTGGTCAACGTCGAGGTCTCCCGCGCCAAGATGGCCCAGCTCGGGCTCAGTCCGCGGCAGGCCCTCTCCACCCTCTCGGATCAGGGCTCGGTCGTGTCGGACGGGCGCCTCCACATCGAGGAGCAGAACGTCCGGGTGGCCACTACCGGCGCCTTTGACAGTCTCGACGAGATGGGCAGCGTGCTCATTCGCGGTCAGGGCTCCGACAGCATGATCCGCCTCGATGACGTGGCGACCATCACCAGGGACTATCTCGATCCGCCCCGGGATCTCCTGCTCTTCAACGGTCATCCCGCCATCGGTCTCGGCGTCGCCACCGTAGAGGGCGGCAACGTGGTCGACACCGGGACCAACATCATGCACCGCCTCGCCGAGCTGGATTCGCAGCAACCCATCGGCATGTCGTTGAACCCGATCTACTTTCAGCCCGCGGTGGTGACCGACGCGGTCAACGGATTCCTCATCAATCTTGCCGAGGCCCTGGTCATCGTCATCGGCCTGCTCATGCTCTTCATGGGTCTGCGCTCGGGCCTGCTCATCGGGGCCGTCCTCCTGCTCGACATCTTCGGCACCTTCATCTACATGAGCATGGCCGACATCAGTCTGCAACGCATCTCGCTGGGAGCCCTGATCATCGCCCTCGGGATGCTGGTCGACAACGCCATCGTGGTCACCGAGGGACTGTTGGTACGGCTCCAACGCGGCATGGACCGCCTCGAAGCGGCAAGCCGGAGCGTCAAAGAGACCATGTGGCCCCTGCTCGGCGCCACCGTTGTCGCCATCCTCGCCTTCGCCTCCATCAGCGTCTCGGACGACGCCTCGGGCGAGTTCCTCTCCTCGCTGTTTCTGGTGGTGGCCTCGTCCCTGCTCCTGAGCTGGGTGCTGGCGGTGACCGTGACCCCTCTGCTCGGGATCATGTTCCTCGAATCCTCCACCGGAAACGGCCAAACGGACCCCTACGACCGGCCGTTCTTCCACGTCTACCGGGCCTTTCTCGCGCGGGCCATCCACCATCGCTGGCTCACCCTGACGGTGCTGGCGGCCCTCCTCTTCTCGGCGGTCTTCGGATTCGGCTTCGTCAAGCAGAGCTTCTTCCCCAACTCCGGCCAGCCCCAGTTCTACATCGACTTCTGGAAACCGGAAGGGACCCACATCCGGAACACCGAAGCCGAGGTCCGAGCGGCCACCGACTGGCTCCTCGAGCAGGAAGGCGTGGAGTCCGTTACCGCCTTCATCGGCCGCGGCGGCTCCCGCTTCATGCTCACCTACGTACCGGAAATGCCGAGTTCCGCCTACGCTCAGCTGCTGATCGAAGTGGACGACCCAGGACGTATCGACGAACTCCGGGAAGCGAGTGCCCTGTTCATGGCCGGGCACTTCCCCAACGCCGAATACCAGATTCAACGCTTTGTCTTCGGTACCGGCAGTGGCGCCAAGATCGCGGCCCGCTTCAAAGGCGACGATCCCGAGGTTCTCGGCGAGGCCAAGGCGATCATCTCCGCCGACGAGAATACCAAGGACATCCGCGACGATTGGCGGCAACGGGTGCCCGTGATCCGGCCGGTCTTCGCCGAAGCCGAGGCCCGCCAGGCGGGCGTCAGCCGCAACGACCTCGCCTCGAGCCTCCAGGCCGTCACCTCCGGCATCGTGGTCGGCCTCTATCGCGAGGGCGACACCCTGCTTCCCATCATTTTCCAGCTGCCCGAGGGGGAGCGGTCCACGGTGGGTCAACTCGGCAACGCCCAGGTGTGGTCCTCCTCCACCGGCCGGGCGGTGCCGATCGCCCAGGTCACCACCGGGATGGAGACCGAGTGGGAGGATCCCATCATCCGCCGCTACGACCGCCGCCGGACTATCACCGTCCAGGCGGACCCGCGACACGGCGTGGCAAACCCGGTCTTCGAGCGGCTACGTCCCCAGATCGAGGCCATCGCGCTCCCCCCGGGTTATGAGCTCGAGTGGGGCGGCGAGTACGAGAGCTCGGGCGACGCCAACCGGATGCTCATGGCCAGTGTCCCCCTCTTCTTCTCGCTCATGATTCTCATCGTGGTGGCGCTGTTCAACACCATCCGCCAGCCGCTCATCGTCTTCATGACCGTGCCCCTGGCCATCATCGGCGTCACCGCCGGACTGCTCTTCACCGGTCAGCCCTTCGGCTTTGTCGCCCTGCTCGGATTCCTGAGCCTGTCGGGCATGCTCATCAAGAACTCGGTGGTGCTGCTCGACCAGATCGATCTCAATCTCGAGGCCGGCCTCACCCCCTTCGAGGCGGTCCTCGACGCCGGCGTCAGCCGTCTACGGCCGGTGGCCATGGCCGCATTCACCACCGTCCTCGGTATGACGCCGTTGGTCTTCGACGTTTTTTGGCGCGGCATGGCCGTGACCATCATGGCCGGCCTGACCTTCGCCACCGTGCTCACCCTGGTGGTGGTGCCGGTGCTCTACGCCGTTTTCTACCGCGTCCACTCGCCCGAAAGGGAGCGTTTGTCATGACCAGGAAAGTCTCCATCATCATCGGCCTTGCGGCAATCCTCGCCGCCGCGTTGAGTGCCCCAGCCGCCGACAACGAACTGCCACTCATCCGGGTCGGCGTCATCACCGACGGACCCGTCCTGCGCGACGAGAGCTTCATCGATCTCTTTAAGCACGAGATCGAGGGCGTCGCCGCCGGGAGCTATCGCGTCGAGTTTCCCACCGACGCCACCGTCAACGGCGGCTGGCAGCCGGAGACAACCGCCGCGGCAATGGGAGAGCTTCTGGATCGCGCCGACATCGATGTCATCCTGGCCACCGGAGTCGGGGTCTCGGCCGACGTCTGCAGTCGTTCAGCGATCGACAAATCGGTGGTGGTGCCCTTCTCCTTCGGCGACTGCGCCGTGAGCTGCTCACAGCTGCCAAGCGTCAGCTCCCGTCCCCTGGACCTGGACCGAATCATCGCCCGGGACATGGAGGCCTTCCACGAGATCATTCCGTTTGAGAACCTCGCCGTGCTCATGGACCCCATGTGGGCGTCCAACTGCGCCCGGGGCCAGTTCGCGAGCACCTTCGTGCCCGCCGGTGTGGAGGTGGTATTTGTCCCCATGGGGTTCGAGAACAGCGACGTTGCCGAGCTACTCCCGCCCGGCACCGACGCGGTCTATCTCATGCCCCTCTTTCAGCTCGACGAGAGCGAGTTCAGTTCTCTCGCCACCGCGCTCGCCGAACAGGGACTGCCGACCTTCAGTCTCCTCGGCGAGACCGAGGTCGATCTCGGCATCCTCGGCGGTCTGAACACCAGAGCCACCATGGCCGCCTTGGCCCGCGGCACGGCCCTCGAAGTCCTCGATCTGATCGAGGGAAGGGGCAATCAGAAACCGGCCGGCATTGATCTCGGGGGGCAGCTGACCCTCAACATGGCCACCGCCCGAAAGCTAGGCTTCTCCCCGACCTGGGAGCTTCTCACCCGAGCGCGTCTCGTCAACGATGAGGGCTCTCGCCGCGATCGACCCATCGATCTCGCCAGCGCCATCCGTCAGGCGGTCACGGCCAACCTCGACCTCGCGGTGCAGGATCGTCGCGTCGCCGCCGGCGCCGAGGACATCCGCAAGGCCAAGTCGAACTACCGACCCCAAATCGACCTCGGTCTCGGCGGGGCGGTCATCGATGAGAACCACGCCATGGCGGCCCTCGGGAGCTACCCCATGTACGCCGCTGGATCCCTCACCTTGACCCAGCTCATCTACTCCGACGCCGCCTCGGCCAATATCTCGATCCAGAAGGATCTCCAGCGGGTCCGCGAGCTCGACCTCGACGGTCTGCGGCTCGATATCGCTCGTGATGCCGTCTCCGCCTACATGAATGTCATGCGTACGGACGCGCTGGTCCGCATCCGGCAGCAACAGGTGGAGCTCACCCGGACCAATCGCGAACTCGCCAGACTTCGGCGATCGGTGGGTGCGGCCGGCGCCGCCGAGGTGTATCGCTGGGATGCCGAGTTGGCCACGGCCCGCGCCGGCCTGCTCGACGCCATCGCCACCAGCAGTCTGAGCGAACGCCAGCTCAGCCGCCTCCTCGACGAACCCCTGACCACTCGTTGGAGCCCCAAGGATCCGGAGACCGCGGCGGCCCTCGAAATCCTCGGTGGAGCGTTAGACGCAGCCCTCCTCGCCACCCCCGACGGGTACGACCGCCTCAGCACGACCCTCGTCGAGGACGGCCTGGATCGCTCGCCCGAGCTCGCTGCCCTGGACGCCGCCATCGCGGCGCAGGAACGCGGCTTCAAGGCCGCCAAGCGTGTCTCCTACGCTCCGACCGTGGCCGCCAGCGCCGATGTCAGCCACATCCTCGCCAAGGACACCTCCGGCGGCATCGATCTCGGCGACCTCGCCGATCTCATCCCCGAGTTCGACGACACCAGTTGGAAGGTCGCGGTCCAGGCCGGCCTGCCGGTCGTCACCGGCGGCGCCAACAAGGCGCGCAGGATCAAGGCCAGAGAAGAGCTCTTCGCCCTCCAGACCGATCACCGAAACGCCGAAGAAAAGCTCTCTCAGCGCACCCTCTCTTCCCTCGACGCGGCCACCGCCTCCTGGTCCACGATCTCGCTGAGGCGCCAGGCTGCAGATGCATCAGTCCGCACCCTCGATCTCGTTCGCGATTCCTACGCCCGCGGAGCCGCCTCGATTCTCGATCTGCTCGACGCCCAGAACAACGCACTGACCGCCGAGCTCGCCGCCGAGACCTCTGTCTACAACTTCCTCGATGACTGGGCCGAGGTCCAGCGCTCGGTGGCCGGCCTCCCGGTGGGGCCGTGAGCCGGATCAACCGGTGAGAAGACACTGATCGCACGCTGAAGGAAGCCTGGCATTCCAGTTCTTAGTTTTTAGTTTTTAGTTTTTAGTTTCGGATCATCCCCTCGACCGTACTGGTTGCGATGAAACTCAAAACTAAGAACTTAAAACTAACAACTCACCTCAGCGTACCGATTCTTTCTTCAACAACGCTTCGACCTTGGCTTGGGTCTCGGCCTTGGGGCCGCTGGTGTCGATGGTGTGGAAATAGCACTCGGCGCCGAGATTGGCGGGCTCGAAATCGCCGCGCTGTTGTTCCATGAGCTCCACCCGGCCGTCGGATCTGGTGTCGTGCTGTTGACGTCCTTCGAGGCGCTCGTGCTGTTCGTCGGCGCCGCATGTTGTCTGAAGAAAGACCAGCCGCGCTCGGGTTCGCCTAGCAGCCTCGATCACAGGCTCGCGCTCCGATTGCCGTTTGAAGGCGCCGTCCACAATCACCGGGAAACCACCGTGCAGCAGATTCTCGGCCCGCTCACAGACCTCGGCGTAGGTCCTGGCGTTCATTTCGGGCGAGTAGAGCCCCTCGTTGTAGGGGACATAGACCCTGGTGTTCTCTCCAACGCCCGAGATCTGCTTGCGCACCGCATCGGTGGAAAGCACGTGCCAGCCGCAAGTCTCGCGAAGATAGCGTGCGACCGAGGTCTTGCCGGTTCCCATTAGGCCGTAGAGCACGACCAGCGACGGTCGTTTGGATCCGCCTGCGTACTCGTAGGCGAGACCGAAATAGCGCCGCGCCAGGTTTCGCTGCGCGCGTTTGGCGGTGTCGTCGAGCGCCGGATCCGACGATGTGAAGCATGCGATCTTGCCGCGAACATAGGCGCGATAGCACTTGTAGAAATCGAGAATCTCGAGCAACTCGGTGTCACCTGAGGCCTTCACATAGCTGTCGATGAAGTGCTTGGAAAGATCCTGGCGCCCATTGAAATCGAGATCCATCGCCATGAAGGCGACATCCACGGCGACATCGCCACAACGGAAACGTTCGTTGAACTCGATGCAATCGAAGATCACAGGTGTTGCTTCGAAGAAGATATTGCGGAGGTGGAGATCGCCGTGGCTTTCTCGGATGCGGCCCTGGGAAACCCGGCGCTCAAAGAGCCCTGCCTGCCGTTCGTAGAAGTCACTGGTCCAGGTTCGAATATGCTCGAACCGTTCCCTCGATATCATTTTGCCGACAAAGGCCTCGGTCTGGGAAAAATTTTCGTCGGTGTTGAATTTGACCGCCTCGACCGTGCCGAATTCGTCGATCCCCTCACCGGTGGCTGCCATCTGATAAAAGGGCACGAGCACGTCCACGAGGGCGTCCATGTGGGCTCCAGAGAGTTCGCCACGCTCGAGAACCTCGGTTCCGAGCAGGTCTCCGTCGAGTTCGCGCATGACGACAACCCAGTCGATCACCTCGCCATCGCCGTTGAGCACCGCCCGATCTCCGTCAAGAGTGATGGGAACGGCGTCGATATAGACCGACGGCGCCAGCCGCCGGTTGAGCGCGACCTCGGCGCGGCAATTCTTCTCTCGCAGCTCGACGGTGGAAAAATCGAGGAACCCGAAGTTGACCGGCTTTTTGAGCTTGTAGACGATCTCGCCGGTCAGAAAGACCGATGAGATGTGGGTCTGGAGGAACCGGACCTCGTCAACCGGGGGATCGTAGAATGACGGCTGGGAAAGGGCGTCCACGAGTGCAGCGTGATCCAAGGAGTCCTCCAGATGCTCACGATGGCGCACGTTGTCACATCGATGGAGTTCGGTCAACACGAGGCTAAGGAGGTTTGGAAGTGAGGAGGTTAGAAAGTCAGCACTCGCTTCGCTCGCTGTTCACCGCAACTCCTCAACCCGAACTCCCCCACCTTCTGACTTCCTCACTCCGAGATGTAAAACAATCAGAACCATTTTTCTCCCCTCCCGTTAACCAATTTGACTCCGCTGCGTTTAGTCAAGTGAGCACGGGAGGCACCATGACCGAGAAAGCCAAAAATCGTTTCCGCATCATCAGCCTGGTGGCGCTCATCGCCATCGTGGCCGGTACAGTACTCTGGGTCAACGCCCAGACCATCGACGACGCGACCGAGAGCGAGGCGACAGAACAGTCCTCGACCGAGGCCGTCGAAGGCGCCGAAAACGATGCCGATCCGAATGAAGAGACCGACACGGAAGAGGATGAAGAGATCCCCGTTCCCGTCGAAGTCGCCGAGATCATGGCCGGAGACATCGCCTCATATATCTCCGCCACCGCCAACCTCGTGGCCGAGGATCAGGTCAAGGTGCTCTCCGAAGCCGAGGGACGGGTCGAGCGCCTCAATGTTGAAGAGGGCGATCTGGTGAAAAAGGGCCAGGTGCTCGCTGTCCTGGTCCAAGACGAGGCGAGAATCGCCAAATCCAAGGTTGAGCTCAAGTCCTCCAACACCAGCGCCGCCCTCCTCAGGGCCCAGGACAGCTTCGAGCAGGGTCTGATCTCGTCCGAGGCCTTCGACAAGCTCAAGATGGACCATGAGATTGCCATGCAGGAGGTTGCCGAAGCCGAATGGCGGCTGGCCAAGACCGTCATCCGGGCTCCGTTCACCTCCCGCATCACCGAACGCTTCATCACCCTCGGTCAGCATCTCCGGCCGGGCGACGAACTCTTCACAGTGGCCGATTATGATCCTCTTGTGGCTCGCATCTATCTCCCAGAACGCGATGTCTACGAGCTCGAGGAAGGTCGCGAGGTGCGGATCACCCCGGCAGCCGGAACCGAGCTCAGCTTCACCGGCCGCATCCGTCAGATCGCACCCGTGGTCGACACCGCCACCGGCACCGTCAAGGTCACCGTTGAGGCCGTCAACGCACCCGCAGGCGTCCGCCCGGGAGCCTTCGTAGCCATCGACATCGTGCGCGAAAGGCACGCAGGCGCGTTACTGCTGCCCCGCGAGTCGGTGATCCGCGAACTCCGCACCGCCCACGTCTTTATAACCGAGGACAATGTAGCGGTGAAGAGGCCCGTCACCCTCGGTATCGAGGAGGGCGAGCTCGTCGAGGTGCTCACCGGAGTCGCCGAAGGCGACGCGGTCGTCACCGCCGGACAGGGCGGGCTCGACGACGGATCAAGGTTCTGTAAGTTTTGAGTTTTGAGTTCTAAGTTTTGAGTTCCATCCAACCGGGCCCGCCGAAAGAATGGCCCGAAACTAAAAACTAAAAACTACGAACTGAGAACTCACTCCGAAAGACTCTCTTTCGCTCCGGTGGAGCGACTCTCTGGGGGACAGGTATGCGCATCGTCGACTTCTCACTCCGCCGTCGTGTGACGGTATCCATGGCCGCGGTGGCGCTCCTGCTCTTCGGCACGGTGGCCTTCACCCGTCTGCCCCTCAACCTCAT
>RCNF010000171.1_pt1 | contig 36142 bp, 32 predicted proteins | sample 2041311 | NCBI WGS metagenome assembly RCNF01 (sample SAMN09708228, study PRJNA481090) | Marine sediment metagenome, whole genome shotgun sequencing project. | biome: marine sediment; feature: ocean; material: sediment; isolation source: Sewage treatment plant 2 marine sediment (STP2) ...
TGCGTGGGTCGTTGGTGAAGCCGGCGAGGTTGTTGAAGTCGATGCCGCCGCGGACAATTTCCTCGTCCAGGAGATTGCGGCTGAAGAGCGCGATCTCATACTTGGCCTGGTGCCAGCCGTAGCCGAGGCGCAGACCGACCTCGAGTGAATCGTCCTTGAACTCCGCCGACTCATAGAGCATGAATTGTTTCTCGGAGTAGTAGGCCCAGTCGAGAGTGGCGAAGAAGCCCTTGTTCACCGCGTTGGAGCGGAAATTGATGATGCCGTTGAAGACCACATCGGGGGCGTGCGGCAGTGAGTTGCCGTCGATGAGGGCCAGACCATCATCATTGATGGGATCGAGGACCGTGCAGCCACCGCCGCAGGGAGCGACGGTGAGGTTCGGATCCTTGATCTCGGTCGGGTTGTAGCTCGCGCCGAAGGTCATGAACCAGTGGGACGAGGGAGTCCACTCGATGTCGGCCTCGAGACCGTAAGCCCTCGGTTTTGGCGGCGTTGAGCAGGGCCGCGGTGTTGAACTCACCACCGACGGCGGTGATCTGCTGGTCGGTGACCTCGAAGGTGTAGGCGGCGACGTTGAGGCGCAGTTTGTTCTCGGCCAGGATGGTCTTGGCGCCGATCTCGAAGGAGATGATGTCTTCGCTGTCGGCAACGGTGACGCAGTTGGTCTCCGGGTTGAGCCCGCCCTCGAAGTCGGCGCAGAAGAGGATCCGGCCCTGGATGGACGGGGCGCGGAAACTTGTGGCGACGCGGCCGTAAATGTTGACGTTGTGGTTGGCCTTGTAGGTGGCGCTCAGATCCCAGCTCACGTTGTCGGCATCGGTGTGCTCGGTGATGGGCTGGAAGGTGGGGAGCTGGAAGGTCGGATCAGGACGTTCGGCCGAGAAGTCCTTCTCGTCACTGGTGTAGCGCAGACCCGCCGTGAGATCCCATTTCTGTCCGAGGTGGAAGTCGAGGGAGCCGAAGAGGGCGTAGGAGGTGGTTTCCTGGGTCTGGAAGGCATAGCCATCGCGCGGGTTACCGGGCGCAAGACTGTCGAAGCTGAAGGAGTCAGCCTGGAAATCCTCGTTGAAGTAGAAGGCGCCCACCAACCAGTCGACGGTCTTGTTGCCGTTACTCGCAACGCGGAACTCCTGAGTGAGCTGATCGAGGTTGGGAATGCCATCCGCCGACTCGGAGGGGAAGGGGATGAATCCGGGGCCGTAATTGCCCTCGCCGAGGAAGGCAGCGCCGAAGCCTCCGTCGATGTCGCCGCGGCTGAGCATGTTGTCGATCTTCTCGAAGCCGGTGATGGAAGTCAGCGTGGCGGCGCCGAAGTCCCAGTCAAAGCGCAGCGATCCACCGTAGGACGAGATATCCTGCGAGTTCTTGCCGTCGATGGAAACCTTGTCCTGGCGGTAGCCGTCGATCAGGCCGCCTCCGCCGGGCTTGAGGATGTTGGCGCGAAAGATCCGTGCGGTTCCGTCGACATCCCACGCGTGAACGTTGACCAGGACGTCGATGTTATCCGTCGGACCCCACAGGAGCTGGAATCGACCGGCGCCGGTTGTGTAGCCGCCGAGTTCGTCGACCGGCCCGGCTGCGTACTCATTGTCCACCCAGTCGTCGCGGGTCTGATAGAGGGCCGAAAACCGCATGGCGACCTTGTCGCCCAGGGGGACATTGACGCCGCCGCTGATATCGAAGGTGTTGTAGGTGCCGAAGGAGGCGCGGAAGTTACCACCCGCGTCGCCGAGGATCGGGCGGCGGGTCTCGAACTTGACCACACCCGCCGGTGTGTTGCGGCCGAAGAGAGTGCCCTGGGGTCCGCGCAGGACCTCGACGCGATCCAAGTCAAAGAGCGGCATGCCCTTGACCACGGGATTCTCGAGGACGACCTCGTCGACCATCATGGATACCGGCTGGGACGCGTTGAGGTCAAAATCGGGGTTGCCGAGTCCGCGGATATAGAAGCGCGGGAACGCGCGGCCGAAGGATGACTCCATCACGAGACTCGGGACTCTGCCCGAAAGGACTCGGATATCAGGAGCGCCGGCGGAAAGCGCTTCCAGATCCTCGCCCTGGATAGCTGTCATGGATAACGGGACATCCTGAATATTCTCTTCGCGTCTCTGGGCGGTGACGGTGATCTCGCCGACCATCACAGCGAGTTCGTTCACTTCTTCGGGTTCCTCGGCGGCCTCCTGGGCCCAGACCGGCATGCCGATGGCAACCATCACGAGGACGAGCATGATGAGGCGAACCAGACGCCCCGCTGATGCGTATTCCATGTTTTCCTTCCCCCTTTTTCGATGTTGGTCCGCAGACCGTTCTGATGGGGCGAGGATAGCAGAACCGGGGGGCGAAGAATCTGCAAAGCCCGCGTGGAAAACAAAATCATTGCCATTGATTCCGGTCAGGCGTCGGGGAGGCAATTCGGATACCCCGTTGCGTGTTGGATCATCCGTGAGCAGAGGCTACGAATCCGCACGAATCAGCCGGGAACGACGCACCGTCAGGGCCATGGTGGAGATGTATTGTCGTTACCATCATGGTGGGACCGAGCTTTGCGATGTCTGCGGCGAGTTGGCGGATTATGCGGACAACAAGCTCGATCGCTGTCCCTACGGCGGTGAGAAACCGGCGTGCACCAAGTGCCCGATCCACTGCTATCGGCACGAACCCAGGGAGCAGATGCGAGAGGTCATGCGTTTTGCCGGTCCGAGGATGATCTGGCGTCATCCGTATCTCGCCATCCGCCACCTCCTCGACGAGCGGAAGAAACCGCCCGCGCTGCCAATGACGGGAAAGCGATCCTGAGCGGATAGCGGCGCAGGACGGCACTCCGGTGCCGCGGATCACGGACCATCGTGTCGCAGGCAAGTACCTTGGAACTATGAATCCATTGTCAATCACAGTGGTATGTGTCCTCCTCCTGATTATGTCTCCGGTGGCGGCGCAGTCGCCGATATTCTTCGGCGATTTCGAATGGGGCGACACCAGCGACTGGAGCACCAGTGAACCCCCGCGCTGCGATCGCATCGAGGTCTTCGGTCGCGGGCTTGTCCCGACCTCGGAGATTCACGTCGCGACCTGGGGCAACAATTCGACCGGAGACGGTTCACCGGGCAACCCCTTCGCGACCATCGGCGGCGCGGTCAATAATGCCGCACCTGGTACGGCATTGTTGGTTCACGAAGGGACCTACTCAGGTGGGATTTATCTCTCCGATATCGCCGGGACGGTTGGTGCTCCGATCTGGATCGGAGGTGTGCCCGGTGAGAACAGACCGGTCATCGACGGTGGTGGCGAGGGTCTGCACCTGACCCGGGCGAAGTATCTGGTCGTTCACGATCTCGAGGTGCGCAACGCCGCCGACAACGGGATCAACAGCGACGATGGCGGTGACTACGGCAACCCGCTGGCGACCCACCACGTGACTTTCAAGGGCCTCTGGATCCACGACATCGGATCGGGCGGCAACCAGGACTGCCTCAAGCTCTCGGGCCTCGACGAGTATTCGGTGGTTCTCTCTGAGTTCTCCAATTGTGGAGGCGGGTCATCGGGCAGCGGCGTTGACCACGTCGGCTGCCATCAGGGTCTGGTCGCCCGAAACACCTTCCACGATCTCTCTGCCAACGCGATCCAGTCCAAGGGCGGCAGCGAGAACATCGAGATCCGCTGGAACCGCTTTACCGATGCGGGCCAAAGGGGGCTGAATCTCGGTGGGAGCACGGGCTTCCAGTATTTCCGGCCGCCGCTGTCCACCACCGAGCCCAACGCCGAGGCTCGGAATCTTGTGGTGACGGCCAATGTCTTCGAGGGTTCGTACGCCGCGCTGGCCTATGTCGGCTGCGTCGGTTGCGTGGTCGCCAACAACACCATCATCGATCCGGAGAACTGGATCCTGCGAGTCCTCCAGGAGACGGTCACCTCGCCGCCGTACACCTTCGAAGCGTGTCGTGACGGCGTATTCGTTAACAATGTGGTGGTCTTCGACCGCAGCACGCTTTCGACCTATCTCAACATCGGATCCAACACCGCACCCGAGACATTCACCTTTGCAAGCAACCTTTGGTACGCATGGGACAACCCGGCCCAGTCGCAGCCGAGTCTGCCGGTGACTGGGACAAACGGAATCTATGGTCAGGATCCGCAACTCGGGCCCGGCTATCGCATCGGTCCCTCGAGCCCGGCCGCCGACTCGGGCGAGACCACCCAGTGGACCTGGGGCGACCATGACGGCGCCTGCTACGAAAGCCCCCCGAGTCGGGGGGCCTTCGAGGTGCGGTGAGAGTACGGTTCATTTGTCGCTTTCGCCGGGTAACGAGATCGGCCCTGGACTGACGTGGATCTCCACGCGCTCCGTTGACGACTCTGAAGGGCAGGCTGAAAGCCCGCCCCTACAATCATCGCAATCAAGGGTTCGGGTGCGGTTACGGATCCTGTTCTTTCATCTCCGGCCTTCTGGTCCGCCTTCAGCGACCAGCGTCGCACGAGCAGCGTGGTCGTCGGGGGGATGATTGGAGGGCTCGGACCACGCTGCTCGGGCGAGCGGCGGCCTCCTTCCGAGCCGGAAGAGCTGATCTTCGTCGCGCTTCCCGTGGGAGCCCGGCAGCGTCATTGTGCGGGGCGCGACGCTTTGCCGGGAGGCCGTTCCGGCACAATGGCGTGCCCGGCACCCCGTTGTGGCGCGCTGTCCGCGGTTCCGGTAACGGCCCCGGTTGCTGCCACGGCCACGGAAACGGCAACGGATACGGCGTCGGGCTCCGGCCTGGCGATCAGTCTGAATCTAACCTCTTTTCTAATTCTGGGCCGGGATTTTCCGGCCGAAGGCCGAGAAAATGACGGCCCAGAATTAGACTAGAATCCCCAGCTGGTCCAGATCCAGAGCTTGTCGGTGTCGGTGGCGTAGTCCTGGGCGCTGTAACCCGCATACTTGATGGCGAACTGCTGTTTCCACGGTGCGGTGTAGATCACCGCGGCGTCGATCTCCGAACCCCAGTTGCCCCCACCGGTGTCGGCCGAGAAGTCGTGGTAGATGCCCATGAGCTTGAACTTGCCGAGGACGGCGGTCACCGAAAGAAACAGATCCTGGAGGCCGTCGGTCGGTGTGTTGAGAAACTTGTCGGCCCAACCGTTGAACTTGTGGAGGGTGGCCAACGGTGTTTTGAACTGGCCGTCGTCGGGTGATCCGCCGAGGACTTCGTAGCCGGCCGCAAGCGTCACCTTGGAGATCTTGACTCCGAAGTCAGCGCGGCCATAGGCGGCATCGATGTTGTTCGGGTTGTTGATATCGTTCTGGCGGGCATACTCCAGACGGTAGATCAGACTGAGGCTGTCCGACAGCTTTGCCTTGCCATCGAAGAAGGCGCCGAAGGTGCTGGTGTTCAGCCCCTGAACCGCCTCACGCTCGTAGTCGAGGATCATTCCGTAAGCCTTGACGGTGCCGATTCCCTTGAAATCGTAGGCGGCGCTGAGATGCATGGTGTCCATGGGCTGCGACCCGCCGAGGACGTTGTGCTGCCGGCCGATGTAGGAGTATCCGAGTTTGAGGTTCTTCACTCCGTTGAACTCAACGCGAGCCGCCTCGAAGCTCTGGTGGTTCTGACGCCAACCGACATTGCCGATGAATCGGGAGTTGTCGAGGACGATTTCCTGAAGACCGAAACGGAAGGGGAGGGTCTTGATGGGGCTCCAACCGAGATAGGCCTGGTTGATCTCGGTGATCGGTGCATCCGGGATCACCGGCCGGTCGGTGACGCCGTTCCAGAGCGATCCGGCACCGGCGTTGTTGTGGTCGTTGGAGAGACCGAGGTCGTGGACATCCTCGAACTCGAGATAGACCTCGAGACCCTTCCACGTGCCGGTGTTGTAGCCGGCCGTGGTGCGCAGCGTCGAAGCCTGGCCCCGCTTGTCGAAACCATCCTGGTCGACATCTTCATAGCGGTAGCGCAGGTTGAGCTTGAAGGTGCCCTTCGTGATCGCGTCAAGAAGGTTGGTTTCGGTCTTCTCGGTCTCCTCGGCGGCGATGGGCATCGCGCCGAGCGCGACGGTCAGAGCCACCGAGAGGACGAAAATCATCCTGTTGGTTTTGTTGCTTCTGAACTCTCCTGTGAACTCGGGTCGGAGTCTCGCCGTCAATCTTGGATCGAGGTCAGGAACTCGTCGCGCAGGTACTCGTGCATGGGTCGGTTCGGAGCCTTTTCTTCAGCCGGCTCGAGATAGGCGAATGGTGTCGACTCGCCATAGGCGAGGATCGAGTGGCAGAGGGTGCAGTCATCCGAGATCCACCGTCCCTGATCATCCTGAAGATCGCGGGTGTGGCAGCGGAAACACCCCGGGGTGTCGCTGTGACCGAGGAAGCTGGGATAGGCGCCCCATTCGATGTTCATCCCAGGATGGATGTTGCGCGACCAGACATCGATGGCCGCTTCTACGGCCTGGTCGATCCGGTCGTACCACCCCGATGTCTGGTTTGGGTAGTTTCGCCGATAGAAACTCTCGAGTCCGGCACGAATCCCACGCTCCGCGTCCTCGAGTGACGGGTATCCGCCCCTTACCGCTTTGACGACCTGTCGCCGGATATAGGGAAGCTCTCGGTCGATGGCGCCGAGGCGGATCTTCTCGTCCACCGCCCTGTCGGGTTCTTCATAGATGTGGGTGGCCCGGTTGTGGCAGTCCACGCAATCCATGATTCGGTGGTCCTGGCTGGCGGCGTCCGGCACGCTCAGACGGGTGTTGACGAAGCGTCGGACCTCCCCGTCGGATTGCACCCTTTCGACCCAGATCATCTCATTCCGCTGATCGTCGACCGAGGCGTAGCGGACCACGTTCTCGGGATCGACGTGCCAGTGGACCCCGGTGTCGCCGGCCGCACCGGGATCGATCTTGAGGTTGAGGGTGACGTAGTGGGGGGTCGACCCTTCGTCATCGGCATACGAGACCCGGGTCTGCAGCCTGCTTCCGTAGAACTTTGACGGCCAGTGACACTTCTCGCAGGTTTCACGCGCGGGACGCAACTGGTGGACCGGGGTTGGGATGGGCCGCTCGTAGAGATTGAATGTGGCGGAGACCATCTGCCAAGCTCCGTTGAGCTTTGAGGTCATCAGGGCGCCGACGCCTTCACCGACGTGGCACTCGACGCAGGCGACCCGGGCGTGGGGCGAGGCCTGGTAGGTGGTCCATTCCGGGCTCATGACCGAGTGGCAGGCGGTGCCGCAGAACTCGGCCGAATCCATGAAGTGGAGCATCTTGATGCTGGCGATCCCGAGGATGAGGACGTTTCCCAGGGTCAGAATCGCCACCGTGCGAAAGACCTTCGATCCGGCGGCGTCGCCCCGCACCCCGTCGCTGCCGAACTGCCGCTCGAGAAGCTCCTGGGTGGTCAATCCGGTCCTCTTGCGCTGCCGGTACCAGGCGATCGGAATGATGATCAGGCCAATGACAAAGAGAAGGGGAAAGAGCAGATAGACGATGAGACCGACATAGGCGTTGGTGACCACGCCGAGGAACATCCCGACCTGCATCACCAGGAAACTGACAAACGACGTCGTGACGAGAATCACGCCCCAGCGACCGAGGCGGTCGAGGGCGACCGCCCGGACGAAATCGAGGTAGCTCGAGAACATGCTCACTCCTCGGATTCGAAGAACCTCGTGTAGATCTGTTGCATGTCACCCGAGCGGATCTGCTTCTTCAGATCCGCGGTCTGCTCACGAACCCATTGGTGCATGGGATCGCTGGAGAGGAGCTCGTCGACAAAGGCATCCACATCGGGGTCGCCGAGTTCGCGCGCCTCGAGCAGGAGCTTGAAGTAGAAGTGCTGGGCAACCTCATAGAAGCCGTGCCACCAGGTGTAGTCGGGGCCCATCATGGCGGCGCCGTGGCGGGCGCGGCGACCCTCGTGGTGCCAGAGCTCCCAGTAGGTCCACTCGATCTTGTTGGAGAAGCTCGCCGGGTTTTCGAGGAGCTTCTTCGAGCGGATAAGGTTCATGAGGTCGGTGGCGGGGATGGCGAACTTCTCGTTGTAGAGACGCACCGAGGCGTCGAACTGGTAAAAGTGGCCGTCGGTGAAGGTTTTGGTGTGGCAGGCGGTGCAGACATCCTGCATGTTGGCGCGCTTGGCCGTGTGGTTGTCCTTGTACTTGGACACGGGCGGCCGGAGGGTCCAGGCGATCCGTTGGCCCACATCGTGGGTGACGTCCTGGTTTTTGGTGGCCGACATGTGGCACGAAGCACAGGTTGGAGCTGCGGCGTAGTCGATACCGACGACCCACGAATCGGCGTGGAGGTTCATTTGTTCTTTGCTGGTGAAGTAGGTGTTGCCGTGCTTGGACTCCTCGTAGATCTCCTTCTGAGGATGATCCGGTCCCAGGTGGCACTTGGAACAGGCTTCGGGTTGTCTCGCCTGTGCCTTCGAGAAGCTGTGGCGGGTGTGGCAGGCGTTGCAGGAGCCGAGGGACCCATCGGGGTTGATTCGGCCGATGCCCGAGTTGGGCCAGCTCTTCCGGGAGAGCTTGTTGGGGCTTGATTTGTCGATCTGGACCTTGCCGCCGTGGCAGCTTTCACAGCCGATGATCGCCACCGGGTCGCCGGCCGCCACGTGGGCGAGATAGGCATCGGCCGAGTCGAGGATCTTGCCCGCCGAGGCGTGGTAGGAGTTGCCGACCTCTTCGGCGGCCTTGGGGTGGCAGCGGCCGCAGTCGGCCGGGGTCACCAGGGTCGCGATTGTGGCGTCGTAGTGAGTGTAAGCGTCGGCGTCGCCCTTCTTGGCCTGGTGGCAGCCCAGACAGGTGACGTTGTGCGCCGCGTGTTCGGAGTCGAACCACTGTTTGTAAAGACCCGGCGATTTGTCCTTGTGGCAGGTCATACACGCGCCCGCGACTTTGGGGTCTTCGGCGGCCAGGGCTCCGGTTGAAATCACGAGGCAGAATCCCACGATCAGGCTGACGTGTCGCATTCCTCATCCTCCCGCACGGTTGTTTCGAAATCGGTGCTGCTGCTTGGACAATACCACAGTGAAACCATGCGGGAACGGTGCGAATCTCACCTTGACCGGGGTCAATTCCGGGCGGTGGAAGACAAAAAAAGGACCCGGCCGAAGCCGGGTCCTTCTGATTGTCTTGCGAGTTCTTACTTGCCCTTGTCGGCGAGGATCTTCTGCCACTTCTTGCCGATCTTGGTGAGAATCTTCTCCACCTGCTTGATCTGCTTTTCGGGCTGATCCTTGACCGTGACTTCGCCGGTGGCGCGCCAGATCATCTTCTTCTCTGTGCTTTCGTAGGCATCAACGATGAGGGTGCCAACGGTGTAGTTCCTGGCGGTCGTAGAGGACGTACCCATGCCGCCCATGCCACCGTAGCCGCCGTAGCCGTAGCGCCCGTAACCACCCCAGCCGCCGCCATAGCCGCCATAGCCGAAGCTCGTGGTGGTGTAGGAGGTCTCCTGCTCGGAGGTGATGTGATAGGTGATGAAGAGGTCGGGGTTCTCGGTGACTTCGGTGGCTCCACCTGCCTTCATCTTTGCTTTGATCATGGACTCGATGCGGTCGGCCATCATCGGGTTGGAGGCGTTGGATTCTTCGGTGTTGACGTACTGGAAGGTCTCCGGTCCGCTGAAGTCGTAGTCGTGTGCGTAGTCGATGTTGACCTTCTGGGCCAAGGCCGGAGTGGCGGCAAGTCCAAGAATGATGAGTAGTCCGAGCGTCTTTTTCATTTTCGAGCCCCTTTCGCTGATTGATGCTGATATGGGTTGCTGTAGATCATCTGTGTCGCTTGGTTTTTGACGGCTACCAACGCGCTGTTGGACGAAACGCTGTGGCTTCAATGAGTCGCAACAATTTGCTGATGCGGATTATTACAGCACCTGGAGAAAAAGGGAATTGATGTGATTAAATCTTGACAATCGGGTTACCGGGCGCGGAGATATCGGTTTCGTCGGCAGGGAGGCCTTCCTGCGTCGTGCGGCGGCCACGGTCGGGTGGTGATCTGCTGCCGATCACCATTGAGATGATGCACGCCTCTGCTAAGATCCAGTCTCGTCTGGCCGGGAGGAACCCATTCGAATGAAACGTGTTGTGGTCGGTATCAGCGGTGCAAGCGGTGTCATTTTCGGCATTCGACTCCTCGAGGTGCTTCGCGGGGTCGATGACGTCGAGGTCCATCTGGTGATGTCCAATGCCGGCAAGCGAACCATCGTTTTGGAAACGGAATCATCGGTTGAAGAGGTGGAAGCCCTGGCCGATCGGGTCTACCGGGTGGGGGACATCGCGGCCGCGGTGGCCTCCGGATCCTTCAAGACATCGGCAATGGTCGTCGTGCCGTGTTCGATGAAGACCCTCTCCGGGATCGCGAACTCCTACGCCGACAATCTTCTCATCCGCGCGGCGGAGGTGGCGCTCAAGGACCGGCGTCGGTTGGTTCTGGTCCCTCGCGAGACCCCGCTTCACCTCGGGCATCTCCGCCTCCTCGTTCGGGTCGCCGAGATGGGAGCGGTGGTGATGCCGCCGGTTCCCGCCTTTTACCATCGGCCTGCGACCGTGGAGGAAATCGTCGACCAGACCGTCAACCGGATCCTCGACCTCCTCGACATCGAGCTCGAGGACGATCTCTTCCGGAGGTGGGAGGGGCCGGAGGGAGAGTAGGGAGCAGGTCGAAGGCTCAGGTTGCAGGTTCAGTGTCCGATCCCGATCCCGATCCCGTTCCCGATCCCGATCCCGTTCCCGATCCCGATACGTGGTCAGGGTCAGCGGCAAGCCAGACCTTTGTCCTCAAGCTCTCAATGGATCGGTCGGCCTCAATGATGTATGAATATATACATACATGTATGTTTATAGTACGATGGTGGTAATGACACGAGAATTGTCGTGAGTGGGGGAGCGAAGAACACCGGCGCCAGGACGTTTGTCGCCGGACGAACGCGTCCCGATCATTTCTCCACCTATGTTCCCCGGGGTCTGGTGCGGAGACTGAAAGTGGTGGCGACCATCAGGGACGTCCCTCTCTGGGCGCTTGTCACCCACGCTCTCGAAGACTATCTCGACGAATTCCAGAGGACGAACGGAAAGCTTCCGACGTTCGATGATGGCCCGATGCCAGAGGGGGAGTAGCCGATGAATGCGAGACCGTTGTGGCACGTGCTGGTCATGGATTGGTCCGCGGTCGAGAACACACCACCTTTGTCCCGCCGACCGTTGGAGATGCAGCGCTGGCATTTCCGAGTCGAACGTCTGGCGACCATGCTGGATCAGCCGGCCGGTGAGCTTGTCCGGGACCTCAAGGAAGAGGCCAAGAACATGGCGCGGAGACAGCGGAGGGAGATGGAAGCCGCTCTTGCGGAAGACCTCGCCGTCAGCAAGGCCCAGGGGAAGCCGGTCAATCCTCCGTGGAGAAGGAAACTCCAGGAGCTCGCCGATATCTCCGGTCAGCCCTGTGATGAGGTCCGCGAACGGGTCGCCGCTGCTGCCGCATCGATCCGTGTGGTTGAGGCGCGCTAGGAGCGTGTGGTGGATGGTTGAACGGCGCCGCTGATTCTGTTCAATACACGCTCCTAGGCACTCAAGTCACAAGCCGACACCGGAGTTATTGCCGCCGGGATGCGACAAAAACAGATGAGTGGGAAGGCAAACACCCCTGCTTCGGTTTCCGTATTGTGAAGTGACAATACAGATTTCGTAGGAGGTCGCCGTGTCCCTCAGGATCGCCATAGCGCTGGTGTTTGCCGTTTTTCTCAATTCTGGCGTGGTTTCAGGGCAGGAAACGGCGGTTGAGTCCATCGTCGACATCGGAATCGAGGGTGATGGTCTTCCTCGCGAACTCAACGGTTTCGACGGTGAGATTCGGGGTCTTTGGCGGGATGGCAGAGTCCTGATCGGCGGCCAACCGGATGAATCGGCGTTCGGCCGCTTTCAGGAGATGGGCGTGACCGTGGTGGTCAGCCTCCGATCCACCTCTGAAATGGATGATCGCGAGCGGATCCCGTTTGACGAGGCCGCTCTTGTCGAGAGTCTGGGCATGGAGTATGTCCACATCCCGCTCGGAGGAGACGACCATCCGTACACACCGCAGGCGGTCGATCGTCTATCCGATGTTTTGGAGCGCCACGACGGACCGGTTCTCATTCACTGCACCGTTGCGTGGCGGGCAAGCCATATGTGGGCCGCGTACCTCGTGAGAGAGCAGGGCTTCAGTCTCGAGGACGCCATGGCGCGAGGCGAGGCCATGGCGATCGGTGACCTGCCCGTCGAGGGCCTGCTCGGTCGTCAGGTCCAACTCGCGTACGCCGACTGAACGATCCAGACGTCCGACACGCCCCCAATTGTGGCGCGGTACACTAGGCTTGCTTGGAGTGAGTAACAAGATGTCTGATCAGTCGGCCGCGTCGTCGCGGTTTCTCGGACCGGCGAAATGGCGGAGCCTCCTATCCAATCGTTTCGGTGGAGTGGTGATCTTCGTCGTCGTCTTTCTTCTGTTCTCGCTGGTGACGCGAATCGCCCTGACATCGAAGGCAAAGGAGATCCTCGGTTTTGATCTCAGCCTCGGTTACGCCTTCCTGCTCGGGTCCGCCTTCGATCTGCTGACGGCGCTTCTGTGCTCGATCCCGATCATCCTGTGGTTGACGGTCGTTCCCCAGCGGTTCTTCGAATCGTGGCCGCACCGGGTCTTGGTGATGGTGTCGGCCTGGTTTGGGCTTTTCTTCGCCGCCTTCGTCATGGCGGCCGAGTGGGTTTTCTGGCACGAACTCAGCGTCCGGTTCAATTTCGTTGCGGTGGACTATCTCGTCTATACCAACGAAGTTGTCGGGAACGTCTGGCAGTCCTACCCATTGCCGGCGATTCTCTCTGGTCTGACCCTCCTGGCGACCGGGGCATGGTGGCTGCTTCGGCGGACTGGGTGGATCGATGCGTGGTTGGGATCGAAGACTTCTCTCTCCCGGCGTCTGGTCGTGGCGCCGATCCTCCTCGTGGCGCCGCTCGTGGCGGTGGCGCTCATCAGCCAGGCCGATATTCCGGAGCTCGATAACAACAACAACCGCGAGATTGCCAAGAATGGCGTCTTTTCCTTCTTCGCCGCGTTCCGTTCCATGGAGCTCGACTACGGCGCGTTCTACCGGACCACGGACGAGCGGCGGGCCCTGCTCCGGGCCCGGCGTCTCACCGGGAGCGAGGACGGGGATTTCAGATCCGGCAACCCTCGGGATTTTGTCCACAGGGTCGAAAACCCCGGCCCGGTACGACCGTTCAACGTCGTCCAGCTGACCGTCGAGAGTCTGAGCATCCACTTCCTCGGCGCCTTCACCGATCCCCGTGGGCTGACCCCAAACATCGATGCCGTTGCCGAGGATGGATTGCTCTTCGCCCGTTGCTTCGCCACCGGCACGCGCACCACCCGTGGGATGGAGGCGCTGACCCTGTCGATTCCACCGACGCCCGGTCGGTCGATCATCCACCGCTCCGGAAACTCCGGGCTGTTCACCCTTGGATCGGTGCTCCGCGACCACGGCTACGAGACGGCCTTCCTCTACGGCGGATACAGCTACTTCGACAATATGCAGGCGTATTTTTCTTCCAATGGATACCGGGTTGTCGATCGGAACTCGGTGGAACCCGATGATGTCACCCACGCCACCGCCTGGGGAGCGTGCGACGAAGATCTCTATCGATGGACCATTCGCGAGGCCGACAGGGTCCACGCCACCGGCTCACCGTTCCATTTCTTTGTCATGACGACATCGAACCACCGGCCCTACACCTATCCCGACGGTCGGATCGATATTCCGTCGGGGACGGGCAGGGAGGGCGCCGTCAAGTACAGTGATTTCGCCATCGGAGAGTTCTTCCGGGATGCGCGGACCAAACCGTGGTTCGACAACACACTTTTTGTCATTGTCGCCGACCACACCGCCTCGTCGGCCGGCAAGGACGAGCTCGAGGTGAAACGCTATCGGGTTCCATTGATCCTCTATGCGCCTGCACTCATCGAGCCGGGAACGGTGCTGACCCAGTGCAGTCAGATCGATGTGCCGCCCACCGTTCTGGCGCTCCTCGGGATGTCGTATGACAGTCTCTTCTTCGGCCGCAACATCCTCGGCATGAAGGCGAAAGAGGGCCGAGCATTCGTCGGCAACTATCAGAAGCTCGGTCAGCTCAGGCAGAAGAAGGTCGCGGTCCTCCGTCCCGACGGCAGCCACTCGTTCTACGGGTGCGATCTCTGGGCCGAAGACCTGAAGCGGAGCACCGAGGAGTTACCGGTTCTCCTGGATGACACCGTCGCTGCGTATCAAGCGGCGTATGTGCTTTTCTCCAACGGTCTGCTCACTGAAGAGGTCATACGGAATCCGGATGCAGTCGAGGTCGATCGATAGCCTCAGTCTTCCCCCCGCTCGATCCTCATCTTCTTGACATAGGCTGCGGCCAACTGCTCGGGTTCGTCCATCCGCAGCAGCCGTGCAACCTGGAGAACGAAACCGCGAACAAAGACCGGAGCCGGAAGCTTGCTCCACTCCTCCTTTTCGATGGAGTCGAGGAGATTGGGACGGACCTTGGTCTCCACCGAGACCTGATCGAGGGTGAGCCCCGAAACCAGCCGATGGTGGCGAAGGTAGGCGCCCGGGTCACCGACCAGGTCGGTGGGCGTCCTCAGACCGGCGAGAGTCGCGTCGACATCGAGGTCATCGGTGTCCTGGGGAGCGTTCGCCGTGAGATCCGCCGCGGCGTTCGAAATCCTCATGAAGGCCTCGTCGATCCGCCCCAAAAACTCATCGCGCTCGTGTTCGCTGAGAAGTGAGTAGGTTGCCAGTGAACCCTGTGAGAACAGGCTGCGACGGGTGTGATACGCGCGGTGGACCTTCTCGAGATCGGCGCCGGGTTCGACCCCGATTACCTCCCAATCCTCCCGGCGGATTCCATCCATCAACGTCATTCTCCCTTCAGACTCGAAGAGAGACGCCGCACGGCTTTTGCGAATGGACTGTCGGGATGGGAGGCCGCCACGGGTTCACGGTCGAGGACCGAGCGGGCGACCAAGGGATCTGTGGGCAGGGTACCCATCGCGTCCACACCGATTCCGTAGTACTCGCGGCAGGCCATGCTCATCTCGGCGGCGAGCCGTTCATGGCTCGCGCTCGAGGCCCGGTTGACGACGATGGATGCGGCAAAGGTGGCGGCCGCGGCGAGAACCGCCGCGCCGGCCTCGGGGTCGATGACCATCACCCCGGCAACGAGATCGCGCGCTGATTTCGATCCCGTTCCTTTGTGGTCGGCGGCCAATTTCTCGAGAGCCGCGGCGATTTTCTTTCTCGGCTCGGTTTGTTTGAGCTTGCGGGCGAAGGCGGCTTTGATGAAGTGGTAGGCGTTCTCCACCGAGGTGGGTTCAGGAACAACGACCAGAATGCCGCGGTGCGAGACGAGGAAGAAGTCGAGCACGTTGATTCCGGTGCCGGCCCCGAGGTCGAGGATGACATGATCTGCATCGAGCTGCTGGATGTGACGGAGGATTCTGCTCTTCTGTCCGTGTTTCGGGTTGGCCATCTCGAGCAGCGCATTGGCGCCGCTGACCAGGTGGAGGCCCGGGACCGAGGTGCTCAGGATGATGTCGTCGAGGTTGGAAACTCTCCGGTCGAGATAGTCCGAAAGGGTGAGTTCCGGATCGGGCATGCCGAAGAGGGTGTGGAGGTTGGCGCCGCCGAGATCGGCATCAACAACGACGACTCGCTGGCGGCGCTTGGCGAGGACCACACCGAGGTTTGCGGCGAGGACCGATTTGCCCACACCGCCCTTACCTCCGCCGATCGCCCAGATCCGCGGACCATCGTTGTCCAAATCATCGTGAAGAATGTCGATCATTGTTGCAGCTTGACGGTCGCAGCCGAAATCGAACCGGCTCCGAGCACGCCCCTCAATGGATGTTATCACCTCAAACGTGACGTGGCCGCATCCTTCTCCGTATATAGAGCGGTGAACACACTGCGGGGGACAGATCTGGAGCAGGTATGAGCCGCAGAAAGCACCACCGAGGAATGACCGGAAGCGAACGTCATAAAACGGGTGCTCGACCCGATACCCCGGGCGAGATGCAGGCCGCGAGCCTGTCGAGCCCCTTCTTCCGTGAGGTGTGGAACACTTCGTCGAAGATGAGCTGGCAGCAGTTCGTCGCGCGATGGGAGAACAAACGCATCGCGCCGAGTATCCGAGCTGATTGACTCTCGCAGAAGCGATTTCGGAGCTCGAACGAGTCTGACGGGCAGGCAGGATGCCCGCCCCTACAAGGAATCGACGTTCTTTGTAGCGGCAAGCATCATGCTTGCCATATTCGCGACACTGTCGAGGTTCTCGAATCGCGCCCCCTGAAAGCCGCATTCGATCATCGTCACCGACTCCGGATGGCCATCCGGAATCGATCTGGCACGCGACTTGCTAACTTTAGATCTCGTACGGAGGTCGCATGCGGATTCAGACACGACTCTTTCTCGGCACGGCACTGCTGGTTCTGGCTCTCATGGCCACCCAGTGGTGGCTCCATCTGCGTCAGCTACGGGCTATGGAGGCCGAGCTCGGGGCGGTCGCCGCCTCGGTCGGCAAGGACATCCTCCAGTTCGGACCCAATACTTTTGTCCGGGAGGGCAACCAGGAGGCCCACGGGATGGTCTGGGTCGATGGCCAGGAGCTCGAGGGGGTTGAGGGAGTTAGGGTCGAACGGTTGATTCGTCATGATGTCCATGTCGCCGTGATCCCAGAGGGCAGCGATGCCGAACTGACCGAGACGATCACCAGGCAATTGATTCGCACGTCTCCCAACGGCACGGCTGTGGTCGAGGGGAACACCGTCCGCGTGCAAGCCAACCGGATCGAGATGGAGACCGACCACGAGCTGGAGATTGTCGACGAAGCCCAGGGTGGCCGCGAGGAACGGCGGTTCGTGATCCAGGTCGTCGTCGATGATGAGAGCCCGGGACGTTCTCTGGTCATCAAGGACGACGGCGGCGGGCTCCGGCGGATCCCGATCCCGGTTGAGCCCGCGGTCCAGACCTTCCGTTCGACCATGCAGCGCGGCGCGGCGGTCGGTGGTGTGCTGCTCATCTTCGGGCTGGTGGGCGCCGGGGTGCTTGCCAATCGGGTCACCCGGCCGCTGAGAGGTCTGGCCGACGGCGCCGAGGCGGTGGGCCGAGGAGAATTCGGATTCCAGGTGCCGATCACGGCCACCGGCGAGGTGGGCGAACTCCAGCGATCGTTCAACACCATGTCGGCTCGGCTTGCCGAGCTCGAGACCGAACGCGATCGGTGGCGTGAGCGTGAGCACCTCGCCCAGCTCGGCGATCTCTCCCGTGGGCTCGCTCATACCGTCCGTAATCCTCTCAATACACTTGGTTTGGCAGTTGAGGAACTCGCCGTGGGTTCCGAGGCGCGGAACGATCTCGTTGTGACCGCACGATCACAGATCCGACGGATCGACCAGTGGTTGAGGTCGTTTCTGGCCCTCGGCGCCGAAGATGCCGCCGAGCCCTCTTTGGATGATATCGGTGACCTCACCCGTGCGGTGGTCTTCGAAGCGGTTCAACAGGGACGACCGGTGGAACTCCAAAACACCGATGAAGATGTGCCGGTGACCGTTGTGGCCACCGCGGTGCGCGCAGCGTTGGCGAATCTGCTCGAGAATGCCTCCGATGTCACACCGGACGGGTCGCCGGTCGAGGTCGAGGTCCATCGGGAGAACGATTTCGGGGTGGTGAGCATTCGTGATCGAGGTCCGGGGCTGTCCGATGACGTCCGGCGACGTCTTTTCGAGCCCCACGTGACGACCAAGGTGGGTGGGTCCGGGATGGGCCTCTTCCTGGCCCGTCAGCTTGTCGTCGGGATGCACGGGGGAATCCTCGAAGTCGAAGATCACCCGGATGGCGGTACTATCGCGGTGGTGAAACTCCCAATTTCCATTCCTGAAGAGACTCATGAAGTCTGATCCCGCGGTCTCGATCCTCGTCGTCGAGGACGAGCACGCTCAGCGCCGGCTCATCGTCGAGATCCTCGAGCGTGCAGGAAACGCGCTTCGATCGGCGGCCAATGTCGACGAAGCCCTCGATGCCATCGCCGAAGAGGTGCCCGATCTCGTGCTCTGCGATTGGCGGATGCCCGGCCGCGACGGGGGAGAACTGCTGGCTGAAGTCCGTCGTCGTGGCCTCGGATGCGGCTTTGTCGTGATGACGGCGTACGGTTCCATTGCTCACGCGGTGGAGGCCGTCCGCCTCGGCGCCGACGACTACCTCGGCAAGCCCTTCGAGCGCGAGGCCCTTCTGCTCGCAGTTCACCGGGTGATCAGGACGCGTCGGCTCGAGAGTGAGAACCGGCGGCTGCGTGAGGTCGTCGGCGATGAAGATCGTTTCGGGCATCTGATCGGTGGAAGCCCCGCCATGAAGCGTCTCTATCGCACCATCGAGAAGGTGGCGGCCACCGACGCCACGGTGCTCATCGTCGGTGAGTCCGGGACCGGCAAAGAACTCGTGGCGCGAACCCTCCACCGGACGAGTCCGCGAGGAGAGGCCGCCTTCGTGGCGGTCAATTGTGCGGCGATCCCCGAAAGCCTTATCGAGTCCGAGCTTTTCGGCCACGAGAAGGGCGCGTTCACCGGGGCCCACCGCAGACGCGAGGGCAAGTTCGAGGAGGCGGATGGGGGAACGCTCTTCCTCGACGAGATCGCATCCATGCCGGTGGGGTTGCAGGCGACGCTGCTGCGCGTTCTCCAGGAGCGGCGGATCACCCGACTCGGCGGCTCCGGTGAGAAAGAGGTTGATGTCCGCGTCGTGGCGGCCTCGAATCAGGATCTTCCTCAGCTTGTGAAGGATGGAGAGTTCCGTGCGGACCTCTACTACCGCCTCAATGTGGTCCCGATTGAGTTGCCGCCCCTGCGGGACCGGCGCGACGATGTCGGGCTGTTGGCGCGGTCGTTTTTGGAGACCGCGTCGGCGCGCCACGGACGTGATGTCGAGGCGCTGCCACCGGCCGTTGTCCGCCTCTTGATGGATCACAGCTGGCCCGGAAACGTCCGCGAGCTTGCCAATGCCGTGGAGCGACTGGTGTTGCTCGCTGAGGACGGCCGGATCAGTGTGGATGACCTGCCGGAGACGATCCGGGGGGCCACCGACGCTGCGAGGGGACCGATCCGGCTGCCGGCGGAGGGATTGGCCTGGGACGCCATGGAAGAGAGCCTTCTTCGGCAGGCTCTGGAGCGGGCATCCGGAAACCGGGCGGCCGCCGCGCGGCTTCTGGGTCTGAGCTACAAGGCGTTCCTCTATCGGTTGGAAAAGCATGATCTGGTCGATGCAGCGCCGGACGAGTGATAGCGTCCCCATATCCGGAGTCCATCTCCTCATATCAGGAGCTCACAGCCCGGATCCTCCGTCCGAAGGCTGGCACGGGTGTTGCTGTAAGGAGGGTGAAGCGCAACGATTCGGCGCCGCCGGTCGGAACGCACGAGCAAACACAACGGAGGTCAAGAGCATGAGCAAGCAGACATGGGTGCAATGGGTGGTCGCAGCGATCCTGGTGGCGATAGCGGGAGTGTTCATCGCCTCGGCGGAAGAGAGAATCGAAATCAGGGTTGAAAAAGAGAGCGCCGATCTGATCAGCGTCGATGTCAATGGAGTGACCGAGGTTGTCCGCCTCGAGGACCTCGCCGATGGCGAGTCTCGCACCTTTGACGTGGGAGACCACGAACTCGTGGTCAAGCGGGTCGGCGACGATCTCACCATCATCAGCGATGGGCACGGGTTCGGCTCGTTCGGTGCTCACGGAGAGGGCCACAGCACCAACGTCTGGGTGACCGACGATGGTGAGGACATCGAAATCACCGGAGACTGCGAATTCAGTGAGAAGAAAATGATCGTGGTGAAGGTCGATGGTCTCGAGGGTAAGGACGGAGAGGTCAAGACCTACACCATCCACGTCGACGGCGACGAGGTCCTGCTCGACGGCGAGCGCAATATCGAGATCGACGAGATCATGAATCTCCACGAGGGTCACCACGGTGCAGTCTTCATCTCGGAGGACGGCGATGTGGATCATTCGATGATCATCAAGAGTCATGGGATGCACGATGGGCTGGTCAAGTACCTCTGCGAGGAAACCGGATCGATCCTCATGGTCAAGCAGGAAGACGCTCTCGAAGACGCCTATATCTGTCCGGCCACCGGCTGCGTGATGATGAAAGTCGATGAGCCGGAAGTGCGAGTGATCAAGATTCAGAAGACGATCGAGATCGACGAGTAGATCCGATCAAAACTCACCTCAGGCCACGCCGGCGACGGCGTGGTCCTTTTTTCTGTTTCGGACCTGCTACCATGTAGGTTCCAGCGGCTATCGGTCGCAGGGTTCAACAATCAGGCCGGATCATCATCAATGGGAAGGGGCGCCGTATATGGGTAGAGAACTAGTCATCCCCCGATTTCGGGCTTACGGAAGGCGGCACATCGACCGCCTCCACGCACTCGACCGGCTTTCCCGTGGTCAGATTCTCGATCTGAAGGCCGTTTCCGCTGTTCTGCCCTTCCGGGTGAACGACTATGTTCTTGACGAGCTGATCGACTGGTCCGACATCCCATCAGACCCCATCTATCAACTGCTCTTCCCACAAGTAGGCATGCTCGCGCGTACCGATTTTGACCACATGCACGATCTGGTGTGTTCCGACGCGACCGAGGACATGGTGGCCGGCGCTGCTCGGCGGATTCAGATGAGGATGAATCCGCACCCATCCGGGCAACTCGAACTCAACGTGCCGATGGTGGACGGAGAGCCGCTTCAAGGGTGCCAACACAAGTACCGCGAAACCGTGCTCATCTTCCCCACCCGAGGTCAGACCTGCCATTCCTATTGCACCTATTGTTTCCGGTGGGCTCAGTTCGTCGGGATTGACAAGTTGCGGTTCGCCGCGAGCGAGATCGAGGGTGTTTCGTCGTACCTCGGTGATCACCCCGAAGTCACGGATGCGCTGATCACGGGCGGTGACCCTATGATCATGTCATCGACGGCGTTGCGCAGCACCATCGAGCCTCTGCTGGCGCCTGAGCTCGAACACATCCGATCCATTCGGATCGGAACCAAATCGCTGGCCTTCTGGCCCCACCGTTTCACCACGGACCGTGACGCCGATGATGTGCTACGGCTCTTCGAGAAAATACGCGCCAAGGGCAAGCAGGTCGCACTCATGGCCCACTTCTCTCACCCACGGGAACTCCGTACCCGCGCGGTGAGGCTCGCCCTGCGACGTATTATCGATAGCGGGGCCGTGGTTCGTTCGCAGGCTCCCATGGTCAGGCACATCAATGACAAAGCCGAAACATGGGCATCCATGTGGGCCGAGCAGGTTCGACTCGGTGTCGTGCCGTACTATTTGTTCATCGAACGCGACACCGGGCCGAAACACTACTTCGAGGTGCCTCTGGCGAGGGCGTATCGAATTCACAGCAAGGCTCTCGGAATGGTTTCCGGTCTCGCCCGGACCGTACGCGGTCCCTCGATGTCGGCGACGCCCGGCAAGGTGCTGGTGGATGGCGTCACGACGATCAACGGTGAACGCGTCTTTGTGCTCAAGATCATTCAGGGTCGTGATCCGGAGTGGACCAACCGAGTGTTCTTTGCCAAGTTCGACTCGACGGCCACCTGGCTCGATGATCTCGAGCCGGCCTTTGGTGAGAAGGAATTTTTCTTCGATCGTTGCATCCGGGGCATGTACGACGGCAGTTGGAAACCCGAGTGGGTGGCTGACACCGATGAGGAAGAAGAAATCTCCGCCTGAGACCCGGTTGACGGTTTCGACCGGCTTACAATGACTTTCTGAATCCGCGAATCTCTTGAGGAGGGTAGGACATGTCATTGGATCTCACCGGAAAAACTGTGCTGGTGACCGGCGCCTCGAGTGGTATCGGTGCGGCCTGCGCGGAGGTCTTTGCCCAAGCCGGTTGCCGGCTGATTCTGGCGGCGCGCCGACTTGATCGGCTCGAAGCGGCGGCGGAACGGCTCCACGCCGAGTTCGGCACCGAGATCCTCACCGCATCCCTCGACGTGCGGGACCGCGAGGCCGTCGATGCCTGGGTGGACGGCCTCGATCCGGCGTGGTCCTCAATCGATGTCCTGGTCAACAATGCCGGACTCGCTCGCGGGCTGTCCACGATCTACGAAGGCGACACCAACGACTGGGAAGAGATGATCGACACCAACGTCAAGGGTCTGCTCTGGGTGACCCGGGCGGTGCTGCGGGGGATGGTGGCCCGAGGAAGCGGCCACGTTGTCAACATCGGCTCCATCGCCGGTCACGAGACCTACCCGGGCGGCAACGTCTACTGCGCCTCCAAACATGCGGTGACCGCCATCGGCCGGGCGCTCAACATCGATGTCCTCGGCACCGGTGTCCGGGTCAGCTCGGTGGACCCGGGACTTGTCGACACCGAGTTCTCGGTGGTGCGGTTCCACGGTGATCAGAAGAAAGCCGATTCGGTCTACGATGGTCTCGAACCCCTGCACGGCGCCGATGTGGCCGATGCGGTGTTCTTCTGTGTGACACGGCCACTGCACGCCAACGTGCGGGAGATGATCCTCATGCCGTCGGCCCAGGCGGCGGCGGTCCACGTTCACCGCGACACCTGAGCCTCTTGCGACATCAGGGACTCTTGGGATTTCGTGGTCCGTGGTCTTTTTGCGGGCGGGACGCCCGCGCGACAAAGGGCCGAGTTCAATTGTGGTGCGGGCGTCCGGGCTTCCTTCTGAGCATCGCCTCGGCAGGCCCGCTGGCACAGTAGGCCTTCACGCCGACGGGACGTCGGCGCTACGAAGGCACTCCTTTCAGTGAAAGCGATGTTGCAGGAGGCTGAGCCCTATTCGATCGGCACGCAGACCCGCGGGGATGGAATGATACGGGTCAGTCCAGATCGACGCAGTACTCCTGGTTCATCTCGCCACCCGGCTCGGTGGAGTAGCTGTGCCTACCCCGGAACCACGTACCCCCGACCGGCCGACGGTCGATCTTGATCTCCATGGTGCCCCAGTTGGGACCCGAGTCGGCTTCGCCCGAGGCCCGCGCGCAGAAGGTGCCCTGTCCGGAAAAGTAGAGCGTCCCGGTATCGAAACCCGATTCGGGATCGTCGATGGTCACGACACCGCCGTCGGGGAGGTCGTACTCGAACCAGTGCATGAAAGCGTCTTCGTAGATGAGGACCGCCTTGACCTCCCAGCTTCTGGGGGTGACGCGAACGAACTCGCCGACGGACGAGGCGATGAAGGTCCCGTCGCCGGACCGGTTGTCGATCCGCGAGAGATAGCCCAGCAGCGAGGCGCCGACCCCGAAGACCGCAACGTCGGCCAGTTCGACCACCTGCTGATCGATGTTCAGCAACTCGAAGACGTCGGCCTGGAACCATCCGTTGGGTCCGATGGTGACCTCGTGGGTGCCGAGATCGGTTCGGGTCTCCGCGTCGCGGGCGAAGATGGAGACCGTCTCCTCCTCGAGACCGAGGTTGACGAGGCCTATGTTGGTCCGGACGCCGGCGTTCCCCGGACGGTTCGCCGCGCCGAGAAAGTTGAACGCCTCGGACGCGCCGGTCGCCGCAAACGCCGGAATCCCCTGACCGAAGCTGCCGCTCGAACCCGCGTTGTTGGCGGTGCGGGACTGGGCCGAGAAGGGGTACTCCGACTGAAGCCGGATTGCACCGGACCGATGCTCACCGAAGAGCGTCATCACCGCGTCCTGGATCTCGATTTGGCTGTTCGGTTCCAGAGTGATGACGACCTCCTCGGGTGCGGTGTTTCCCGCCCGATCGGGGAAGAACGAGGACCGAATCTCGATGGACTCATCCATCACCCGACTCATCAGCCAGAGCTCGGTGGTCCACATGGTCCCGTGGAGCCCCGGGTTCGAGGCGGCTGCTGGAATCCACAGCTCCTCTTCGGCGGTGGCTGGGAGCACGATTGCGAGCGAGATGACGGCGACGATGAAAAGGGTGGATGTCTGACGCATAGTGAGCCCCGCTTTCGTTCGAGCGTTCCGAGCACGTTTGCTTTGTATCAATCTAAGTCTAGATGTCGAGAGATGCAATGACAACCGGCATTTGTCCGTGCCTGTGACCATGGTCACGCCAACCGATTGATGGTGCGAAACCGGTCCAGGCGGACCCTGTCGATCCGGCCAATGCTGGCGGAGGCCACTTTCGGGGCCGCTCCGATACAATCCTCACATGAAATTGCAGCAACACTCGATCATCGGCAATCGTGAGGTTGAAGGCCCGCGGACCATCACGTCGATCAACCCTGCGACCGAGGAAGAGATCGGCACCGTCTCGGCCATCGTGGCCGATGGCGTTGAGCTTGCGGTACGGACGGCCAAGGAGGCGTTCCCAGCGTGGGCCGCTACTCCTGTGGAGGAGCGCCAGAAAATCCTCCGTCGCTGGCTCGAGATCATGATCGACGAGGGTGAGGAGCTCGCCGCTCTGATGTCGGCCGAGAATGGCAAACCCATTTCCGAGGCGCTCCTGGTCGATGTGGTGCCGGCCTGCGCCACCCTCGATTACTGGGTCGCCAACGCGCACAAGCAGCTGGCCTTTCAGCCGGTGGCGCCGGAACTCTTGCTCTTCGCCCATTGGAAGACAGCCGGCTACCGGTTCGACCCACTCGGTGTGATAGCCGCCATCACGCCGTGGAACTACCCGGTGGCGATCCCCATGTGGGAGATCGTGCCCGGGTTGGTGGCCGGCAATACCATGGTCTTCAAACCGGCCTCGGCAACGGTGCTCACCGGTCTCGCCCTGGTCGATCAGGCGCGGCGGGCGGGGATGCCCGATGGCGTCCTCAACGGTGTCGCCCTTCCAGGTTCGGCAACCGACGCCCTGGTGGATCACCCGGATGTCGCCAAAGTGCTCTTCACGGGATCAGTGGATGTCGGCCGCCACGTTGCGCGGCGATGCGCCGAGAGGATCATTCCTGCCCAGTTGGAGCTCGGTGGCAACGACGCAGCGGTGGTGGCTGCCGACGCACCGTTGGAACGGACAGCCAGATCGCTGGTTTGGGCCGCCTTCATGAACACCGGTCAGTCGTGTGCGTCGGTGGAGCGCGTCTATGCGGTGGACGAGATCCACGACCGGCTGGTGAAACGGATCGTCGAACTCACCAAGGAGCTCGAGGTCGGCGACCCGTCACGCCGCGATGTCGATCTCGGTCCTTTGACCACCCGAGGCCAACGGGACATCGTCATCGAACACGTTGCGGACGCGGTGGCAAAGGGCGCAAAGGTTCTGACCGGTGGCGAAGTGCCTGAAGGTCCAGGCTATTACTACCCACCGACGGTTCTGGTCGATGTGAACGATGAAATGGAGATGATGGTCGAGGAGACCTTTGGCCCGACCATGCCGATCCAAAGGGTCCGCGATCTCGACGAGGCCATCGAAAAGGCGAACAACTCGCGTTTTGGGCTGACGGCATCGGGATTCACTTCTTCGCCCGAGACGGCCGAGCGGCTTCATCGTGAACTCGCAGCCGGGGCGGTCGGGATCAACGAACACGGGATTGTCGCAGCCGGTGAGGTCACGGGGAGTTGGGGAGGGCTCGGGGAGAGCGGGATCGGCCGCGCGCACGGCCCCTTCGGACTCCACGAGCTGGTCAACATCAAGTATGTCTTCACCGATCCCGGCGATGATGACGTCGCACCCTGGCACTACCCCTACGACGAAGACTTTGGTCAGTTCATCGGCGCCGCCCTGCCGTATCTCTACAAGACGGGGTTCGGCAAGTACGCCCACGCGATGGACCTGATGTCGAGCAAACGGTTCATCAAGAGGGTGCGAAAGACCACGCTGCTCAAGAACGTGAAGAAGTTGCTGTAGGAAGTGAGAAGGCGAGAAGTGAGATGTCAGAGGTGAGGATTCAAGAGTGATCTGTCTTCCTGACGACTAACTCGTAACGTCTCACCTCCTCACCCCTCATGACTCACTCGGCAGGAACACCTTCGGACAACATAACGCCGTAGAGTCCGTGCGGATAGGCATGGATCTCGGGCATGGCGCCGAAAAGCCAACCCTCGTAGTCGTCCTTGCCCTGCTCGATGATCACAACCCGGGCCGCTGGATTCTGCTGCTCGGCGGAACGTGACGTGATCCCGCCCAGGCTCATGACAAAGTCCGGGATGAAGGCTACCGCGCGGAGGGTGAGGCCGGTGTCGCCGAGGGGAGCCTCTTCGCCGATGACGACGTCGTGAAAGCTCTCCTCCATGGTCGAAAGCTCGACCACGCGAACCCGAATGGCCCGCCAGTCGTCGGCGATCTCGGGATCAAGGGTGATCTCGGCGTTGATCCCACCGCCCTCATGCATCCCACCTTCCATGGCGGCGCCCATGGCGTTGGCGTGGACATCGTCCGCGGACATGGAATCGTGAGTGGCCTCGGCGGTGACGTCGTCGGCCGGGGGGGTTGCGGAACCGCCACAGCCGAAGGCCGCGAGCAGGGTGATGAGAATCAGGGTCTTCGATTTGCGCATGATCGTCCTCCGGCGGCGGATTATACACACCGAGAACGGATCTCGCTTGCCCACACCGACGCGCACCGTTAGCATTGTCCGGCTCGAGTACTCATCGAGGCTCCCGAGGAGGACCATGGATCACCTGTATGAAGCCGTCAGCACTCTGATCGTGACCCTGTCGAATTTTGTGTGGGGGTGGCCCGGACAGCTCCCGCTCATCGTTGTTCTTCTCGTCGGTACCGGGCTCATCACGACCCTCCGCCTCGGCTGGATTCAGATTCGGTACTTCCGGCATGGGATTCGAGTTCTTCGGGGCGAGTATGACGATCCCGACCACGAGGGCGATCTCTCACACTTTCAGGCGCTGTCGACGGCGCTGTCGGCGACGGTGGGGATCGGCAACATCGCAGGAGTGGCGACGGCCATCCACTATGGCGGTCCCGGTGCGCTCTTCTGGATGTGGGTGACCGCGGTCTTCGGGATGGCGCTCAAGTACACCGAGTGCACCCTGGCCATGAAGTTTCGGACGATCCAGGCCGATGGATCGGCCGCCGGCGGGCCCATGTACTCCATTGAAAAGGGACTGGGCAAAGCGTGGAAACCGCTCGCGGTGTCCTTTGCCGTCTTTGCGGTGATCTCTTCTTTCGGTTCGGGCAATGCGGTGCAGTCCTTCACCGTGGCGGACCAGTTCCGACAGGATCTCGGAGTTCCGACCTGGATCACCGGCGCCGTTCTGGCCTCGTTGGTCGCGCTGGTCATCCTCGGCGGCATCGGCCGCATCGGTCGAGTCACCTCGAAGCTGGTGCCGATCATGGCCGCGCTCTATGTCGGGACCGCCATGATTGTCCTCATGATGAACATTGCCGAGGTGCCGAGCACCCTGCTGCTGATCATCACTTCGGCCTTCCAACCGGCGGCCCAGATCGGCGGATTCGCCGGTGGGACGTTCATCTTCATGCTCACCTGGGGTATCAAGCGGGGGCTCTTCTCCAATGAATCCGGCCAGGGATCGGCGCCCATCGCCCACGCGGCCGCCAAGACCGACGAACCCATCCGCGAGGGTGTGGTCGCCATGATCGGGCCCTTTATCGACACGCTTCTCATCTGCACCATGACCGGGCTCGTGATCCTGACATCCGGGGTGTGGCACGACAAGCAGGAACAGGAGTTGGTGGTCAACGACCAGGCGGCCCTGATCGCGGTGTTCGACGGGACCACCGTCGAACTCAACGGTGAACTCAAGGACTCGGATCTCGCCAATGGTCAACTCCGGGTCACCGGCGGGCGGCCTGATGGTTTCGATCTGATCCGAAACCACTCGATTGTGGATGAGGCGCAGCTCCTCATCAGCGACAGCGCCGTGCTCAAGACCAACCTCAGGGCCTTTGATGGAGTGATTGAACTCGACCCCTCGGCCGACGGCAACCTCGGGTTGGGCAGAGTGATCGATGCCGCGGGACAACCGATCAGCGGCTCGTTGATCATGCGCGGAAAAGCCATGCAGAATGGTTCGCCACTCACCGCCTGGGCCTTCCAGCGCGGCCTCGGCAAGATCGCCTTCGGCAACGGCCATCTGCTGATCACGTTGGCGGTCTTTCTCTTCGGTCTCTCCACCGCCATCAGCTGGTCCTACTACGGCGACCGGTCGATTCTCTATCTGGCAGGTCCGAAGTGGGTGTTGCCCTACCGTATCGCCTTCTGCGTCGCGAACTTCCTCGGCGCGGTGTACTCCCTCGAGCTCGTCTGGGCCTTCGGCGATCTGGCGCTCGGTCTGATGACCATTCCGAACCTCATCTCCATCCTCCTTCTGACCGGGATCGTCAAGAAGTGGACAAAGGACTATGTCGAAAAGGGCGGGCTCGAGCCCCCGGCGAATCCGGTGAAGACAAAGAAGGACCCGGCGCGACGATCATGAATTTGAACCGCTAGGACGCAAGGGACGCTGGGACATTGCACGGCGGACAATGGGACACGGATGAACACGGATCCACACGGATTTTTTTTGAAGGTGGCGTCCGGGTTCCGGTAGGACTGTCGACTTCGTGGCTACGGGTTCGGATTCCGGCAGGTTGTCGAATCGGATCTGGAACGGATTTTCACGGCACAGGCCTTGACTCAACATGGCTCTGAACGGGAACCCTCCGTGTAAATCCGTTTCCGAATCCAAAAACCACGTCGTGATACCAACCGATCCCGCCAATACGAAGTTGTACAACGATCGAGTACCAACAACCCGGTCTCAAAGAAATCCGTGCAAATCCGTGTTCATCCGTGTCCTATTACCCTGCGATGTCCTTGCGTACCTCGCGCCCAGCCGGTTCATTTTACCTCTGGCATTGAGGACACCAGACGGTGGTTCGGCCTGCGATTCTGGTGTCCTTCAGGATCGAGGCGCATCTCGGGCAGGGTTGACCCTCCTTGCCGTAGACCTGAAGTTTGATGGCGAAGTAGCCGAAGTCCCCGGATGGCGTGGCGTAGTCGCGGATGGTGGTCCCCCCCTGGGCCACCGCCTCCTCGATCACCTTGCGGGTTTCGACCGCCAGCCGTCGAAGACGGGGTATCGAGGTCCGGCTGCCCTTGCGGGTGGGGCGGATCCCCGCGCGCCAGAGGGCCTCGGCGGCGTAGATGTTGCCGACACCCGCGATGAGATGCTGGTCGAGGATCAGCGACTTGACGGGTGAGCGGCGAGCGTGGAGGAGCGGAGGGAGGAGCTCTTCCAAGGCAGGGTCGAGGGGTTCGATTCCAAGGGCGGTGAGGGATGGGTCGAAGTGTTCTTCACCGGGATCGAGCCATTGAGCGAACCCGAATCGCCGGGGATCGACAAACCGAATCTCACGGTCGTCCGAGAGCGACAGCGTCAGGTGGGTGTGCTTGAGCATCGGTTCCACGGCGTCGCACAACATCAATCGACCGGACATCCCGAGGTGGATGAGCAGCGTCCCCACCGCATCGAAATCGAGGAGTAGATACTTGCCCTTGCGGCGGGCCGTGATGAAAGCACTGCCGTCGATTCCGGATGCGATGAGCCCGATGTCGAGGGGCCGACGCATCATCACCGATTGACCACGGACCCTGGTGATGCTCAGCCCGTCGAGACCGATCTCGAGGGCGCGGCGGACGGTTTCGACCTCGGGCAGCTCAGGCACTCACGAACCTCCTCGCGGTTTCTCACCGCTCTGGAACCTAAGTCCGGATTTATGAATGATGAATTATGAATGAACATCGCAAGACCCGCTGCCCGAAATTCATAATTCAAAACTCATAATTCATAATTCTGCTCGTGTTCACTCGCCGGCGAAGACTGCGTGGAGGAGTTTGAGGAGATCTTGTTGCCCGAAGGGCGCAAGAGGGCCTCCGAGATTGTCGGTCTTTTTGATTGCCGCGCGGAGCGAGTCGATACTGAGGGTTTCGGTCATCATGAGCCTCCGCGGGTCATTCTAACGGGGAGGACAGCTGCGAAATGGCGCGATGAGTTCACTCAATCCGCGTAGCCCTGAATGTCCTCGAGCCGTACCCGGCTTTTCATGAAGTTCCCGGTGCCGCGTCCGACGAAGCGATCGCGGTCGTCTCTGAGTTCGGCGTCGGCGACGAGGAGACTTCTGGTCTTGCTGACGAGGGTGCCCTTGGCGATGAGGATCCCCTCGGTCACCGGACGGAGCAGCTGGATGTTGAAGTTGGTCGTGAGCACGAAGACATCCTCGACCACCGAATTGGCGGCGAAGAAAGCGGCGTCATCCAGGGCCTTGAAGTAGACGGTGCCATGGACGGCTCCCGCGGCGTGAAAGAACTTCGGATCGACCTCGATGCGGATCTCGGCTTCTCCGTCGCCGATGGCGATGGATGGATTGAAGTAGTCGTTGATGTTTGCCTTTGTGAGGTACATCCGCTCGAGCCGTCGGAAGTGATCCGACCCGGCGCTGGTAGGCTGCGTGCGACGAAATTCAGAATTCATAATTCAAAATTTAGAATTCATAATTCACGTTTGAGTTCCAGCGAGATCGGGCAGTGATCCGATCCCAGGACATCGGCGTGGATCTTGGCGTCGACAACGCGGTCGAGGAGATCCTCTGAGATGAAGAAATAGTCGATCCGCCAACCCACGTTGCGCTCGCGGACCCCTTTGCGGTTGCTCCACCACGAGTAGGCGCCGGTGGTCTCGGGGTTGCGATGCCGGAAAATGTCCACATAGCCGTGTTCGATGAAGCGGCTGACCCACTCGCGCTCCTCGGGGAGGAAACCGGTGTTCTTTTTGTTCGACTTGGGGTTGGCCAGGTCGATCTCCTCGTGGGCGGTGTTGACATCACCGCAGATCACGATGGATTTGCCGGCTTTGCGCTGGACCTCGGCGTGCTGGAGAACGGCCTCCGAGAAACCGAGTTTGTAGGGGACCCGGCTGAGATCATTGCCGCCGTTGGGGAAATAGCCCGTGTAGAAGAGGAACGACCCGTAGTCGGCGATGATGAGCCGGCCCTCGGAGTTGAACCGTTCTTCGTCCAATCCTCCCAAAGTGACGGATTCCGGTGTGATCCTGGAGTAGAGCCCGACTCCCGAATAGCCCTTCTTTTCGGCCGGGTTGATCCAGGTCTGGTAGTCGTCGGGTTCGCGGATCTCGGTGTCGAGCTGCTCGGGGAGCGCTCTGGTCTCTTGAAGCCCGAGGACATCGGGCTGCTCGGCGGCGAGCCATTCGGGAAATCCCTTGCGGCCGCAGGCGCGTAAACCGTTGACGTTCCAGCTGAAGAGTCGAATCGTCTTATTCTCTGGCATCGGTTCCTCCGCCGTAGAGAACCCGCTCGACGTCGTCGAAATTCGCGACCACAATGCCTTTTTCGGCGGCGAGAGCGTGTTCCCTCGGGGTGTTGAAGCCCCAGCCCGCCAAGATCGGCCGAACGCCGAGGGGCGCCACCGTTTCGAGGTGATTGAGCTTGTCATCGACAAAGGTGATTTCGTCGAAGGTCACATCGAGGCGATTGCGGAGTGCCGTGAGGTGAGCCGTCTTGGAGACCCCTGCCTCTTTGTCGAGGATGAGCTCGGGGGCAAAGAGATCGCCGACACCGAGGTGGGAGAGCAGGAGTTCGGCCGAACGGCGATCCTTGGCGGTGGCCAGGGCGATCCGCGCCTCGGCGGAGCGCCGTCGCAGGATTTCGAGGAAGACAGGATAGGGTGTGTTGAGCTCGAGCCACCCATGGGTGTCGAACGCGCGAGCGGCGTCTCGTTGCTCGTAGAATCCTCGGTGGAACCTCGCCATCCAGTCTGGGTCGACGGTACGGTAGAAAGTGTCGTACGACCCCTGGTCGGTGAGCTCGAGGAAGTTGTCCAGGGCCTTGAGCGAAACCCCAAAATCCTCTGCGCGGTTGCCCAGCGGCATCATGGACTCAAACGACACCATCACCGGGTCGTTCACGAACTCGAGCCCGTGCCAGCGACCCTTGCCGCGGCGCGAGCGCAGGCGGGCGAGGAGCGGGGAGTCGGGTGTCATGGATTCGTAGGTTGCGAGGGCCGTCGCAAAGACCTCGCGCAGGCTGTCGCAGACCACACCGTCAAAATCGAGGGCAAGTACTTTCATAGACCCGGAAGTGTACCGCGGTAGTTGCGGGGGAGTTTTCACCGCGAAGATGCAAAAAGCGCAAAGACCATCGCAATAGGACACGGATGGACACGGATGAACGCGAATTGCACGGATTTTTTTGAGAGTGGGTTGTTGGTGCTCGGTCGCTGTACAACTGCGTGTCGGCGGGATTTTGCGCTTGAACAGTTTGGTCTTTGATTCAGAAACGGATTTGCACGGAGCGTTCTCGTTCAGTTTCCTGCTGATTCAAGACATGATTCCGTGAAATCCGTCTGAAATCAATATCGACAACCTATCGGTATTCGATCACGACTCCATGAGGTCGAATCCCTTTCGAGAAACCACTCGCCCAACCAAAAAGAAAAATCCGTGTCAATCCGTGTCCATCCGTGTCCCATTTGCGATGGAACCACGCGCCTGAGTTGATCTCGCTGCGATGCATGGCGATTCCTGCGTCCTTGCGGTTTTCTGTCTCCTACGGAGTCGCCCACTTGCCGTTGACGACTTTGGCGAGCGAGAGTTGGGGCTCGGGGCCGCCTTCGTAGATGGTGGGTACCGGGATCCCGGTGGCCTCGAAGGTCTCGACGATCTTCTCCTGCACCTTGATGGCCGATGGACCGCGCATCCCGATGCAGACCATCCGCGCGTTGTCGTCGGGGGCTGCTCCTTTGTAGACGAGGCAACCCTCCCAGTCCGGCTCCGGTTCGAGGCGGGCGAGGATGGCAAGCACGAGACCCTGGGTGCCGATTTCCTGAAAGACCTGGGCGGCCTCGGCCCGGTCATAGACAAAGCTGTAGGTGGATTCCTGGTTCATGGCCATTATTTATCACGTTCGGCTCTTTCCCACCATGTCATAATCCCCCGCCTCGTTCGTTTGATGGCCAGAGGGAGATGTTCATGGCTTTTCTTTTCCGCACCGCGCCGCGCTCCGTTGTTCTTTTTCTGCTCATCACCATCGGATGCGGCGCAGGCTCTTCTGACCAACTGGCCATCCCCGATACGCCGGACGGCACCGTGAGAGTGGTCCTCGATGGACTCGTGCAGCACCACCCCGAGATCGTGTGGAACGCGTTGCCGGCGTCGTATCAGCAGGATGTCTCCGATCTGAGCCGCGATTTCGCCGAGACCGTCGATCCCGCCGTCTTCGACCGTGCGGTGGCGGTGGCGCGCAAGGGCGTCGTTGTTCTCCAAAGCAAGAAGGACCTCATTCTGTCGAGTCGGTACATCGAACAATCGCAGGTCGAGGTCTCGACGGTGGACGTGCTCTGGGAGGCTTCGGTTCACATGATCGACTCCCTCCTGGCAAGCGATTTGGCCGATCTCGCGACCCTGAAAGAGATCGATGTGGAGGCTTTTCTCTCGACGACCGGGACTGCTCTGATGGACTCTGCTGCCGAGATGCCGGCCGAAGGCTCGGAGTTGGTCAGCTTCTCCGAGAGGGTGGCGGTTTGGGAGCAGATCGAAGTTGAACTTCTCAGCAAGGATGGGGAGCGGGCGGTGGTAGTGCTCACAGTCCCGGATGAAGAACCCGTCGAGATGCCGATGGTTCTCATCGAGGATCGTTGGATCCCAACCGAGCTCTCGACCCAATGGCCGGTGGCAGTCGATCGGGCCAGGACGAGAATCGAGATGTTCGGAAGCGACGAGGCGGCCCAGATCAGGGTGCAGGTGCTCTTCGGCATCGGGATCGTCGAGGGCTTCATCGATCAGATCGTTCTGATGGAGACGACTGACGAATTCGATGATCTCGTCGGTGGCGTCCTCGGCAACGTCATGGCGACCCAGGGAGGTCCCCCAGCCATCACCGAAGGCTGATCCACGATCGCTCGGAGAAACCGCAGGTGACACAGCCCTGAGCAGATACTGCGGTTCCTCGGGGCCGGTTCGCCCCGACTTCGATAGGGCTGTGCATGCGGCCGGCACGGCATTTTGAAACACAAAGGACACAAAGAACCACGAAGGGTCCACGAAGCAACGCATTTCTTAGCCCGGGCTCCCTCCGGCCTTGAAGGCACACAGGGCCTTGCGATGAGTCAAAAACCGATCTTTGTGGCGTCTTTGTGGATCTTCGTGTTCTTCGTGTTTCAAAATCGTGCGCGGATGTTGTCGATACCGCAGATGCCGAGGTCGGATTGCGTCCGGCTTCGCTCGCAAACCAATGGGGCTGTGCGATTCCCAACCTGCTGTGGCGAAGGGCCAGCCGTCGCGGTCGGGTTTTGAAACACGGAGGACACATCACTGTTTTACCGCAAAGACCGCCAAGAACGCGAAGAACATCGCAAAGGGCATCGCGTGATTGATCCATCGCACCATCGATGGAGCTCATCGAGGGTCGAGCACTCAAGTTCGCTGAAATGATGATCACCCGGTGAGGTCGTTCTTCAAGCCGGATGCCGTCATCCGACCTCTGTTGCGATGACTTCTTGAAGTGTTTCTTTGCGATGGCCATAGCGGTCGTAGCGTTCTTTGCGTTTCATCAATGGCGCTGAAGCCGTTCTCGAGGGGGCCGTCGCAGGATTGAGCACAAAGGACGACGAAGGGTCCACGAAGCATCGCATTTCTTGACCCGGGCTCCCCCTCCGGCCTTGAAGGCACACAGGGCCTTGCGATGAGTTAAGAATCGCCCTTTGTGGTGCCTTTGTGAATCTTCGTGTTCTTTGTGTTTCAACTCCGTGCGCTGGTCAGGTGGAGCTGAGGACCTCAGCGGGGTCGGGTCCGGTGGCCCTCAGGGAGGGCGCGAGGGAACCAAGGACGCAGGAGATTACCGCCACACCGAGGCCGGCGGCGAGGAGCCACGGGTCGAAGGCAAAGAAGCTCTCAGGCTTGAATGGAAAGTCCGGTAGTCCGGAGATGAGAGCGCGATCGGCGGCCCACGCAAGTCCTGAGGCAACTACGAGGCCGCACAGGCCGGCAGCGAAACCCACGACGGCAGCTTCGGTCATGAGCAGCAGCCGAACATCGCCCCGGCTCGCCCCCACCGCTCGCATGACACCGATTTCACGCCGCCGGATCATCACCAGCAGCGCGAAGACGTGCATCACATGGAGCGCCGAGATGGCGAGGATGGCGATTCCAACCAGGCTTACGGTGGTCAGCAGCACGGTCATAAAGAAGGCCGCACGGCGGGCGCCGCCATCGCGGACATCGAGACCGAGTCGTTCGATGGCCTCGACGACATCGGTGGCGGCGTCCTTCGAGGCGATCTCGACCACAGCCGAGTGGTAGCCCTCGGCGGAGCCGTCGGGGCCGAGTTCGTGGTTGAGCCGTTGGACGAATCCGAGGGGCATGGTGATGCCCAGCGGGATTGCTGCGTCGGAAAAACCGACCAGGGTGACGCGATCCCGTGTGACCCGCCGTCCCGATGGGCGAAGACTCGATGCCCCAAAGGAAACATCGAGACCGAGGCCGAGAAGGGCCTGGGGGTTGACCTTGGGCAGCCGGTAGGCGCGTCGGAAGGCGCCGTTGTAGAGCTCGACCATGTGCTCGGAGACGATGACCGGGATCTCCTCGCGGCATTTGCCGGGACCGAAGGCCGTGACCCCGGCGCAGACGGCCCCTTCGGGACAGACGCTCTTCTGCGTGCAGGGACGCCCGGTCACACTCGGGTCGAGCCGGGGATCGTGAAAGGCCTCGCCGATCTCGTTCGCCACCAGTGACGGATCGATGCCGTCGGCCACGAGCTCGGTCTGCATTCCCTGGCCGATGAGACTCTCGCCGCCCGAGGCCAGGGCCGGAACGAGGAGCCGCATCTTGGGATAGACGGCAGCGACGCCCTCGATGGCCTCGAGCTTCGCGACCACCGCATCATCGATGGTGTCCTTGCCGAGCTCGATCTTGAGCGCAAACAGGTTGAGGTCCGTGCTCTTGCGGTGGACCTCGATCCGATCGACGGGGAAGACCTCGCCGAGGAGGACCTCGCGAACCCCCAGTCCGAGGGCGAGAAAGAACACCAGCGCCGCAACGCTCATGGCGATGCCCAACGCGCCCGCACCGATGTGACGCCAGTGGCGGGTCAGATCATCGCGGACCGATCGTGCGAGGCCCCGGCCGGTCATGGACTGTCCTCGGTGGTTTCCACCAGCACACCATCCGACATCCGCAGGAGTCGG
>RCNF010000107.1_pt1 | contig 35922 bp, 36 predicted proteins | sample 2041311 | NCBI WGS metagenome assembly RCNF01 (sample SAMN09708228, study PRJNA481090) | Marine sediment metagenome, whole genome shotgun sequencing project. | biome: marine sediment; feature: ocean; material: sediment; isolation source: Sewage treatment plant 2 marine sediment (STP2) ...
GATGAATGATGCCATCTGGGCTCGTGTCACACTCGAGTCTGGGCAGTAGCTGTCATTGGTTGGTGGATTGCAGCCACGAGGGATGCCGGCAGCGGCGATGGCGTTGATATCGCTCTCGAAGGTTGATCCGTTGTCGTCAACGAAGAAATCGACAGAGCTACCCGGCAATGCCAAGGCGCGCTTGAGGAAAGCAGCCATCTGCCCTCGAGTCACGGGCTCCGTTGGGCAATACCGATCGTTTATCGGTGGATTGCACCCCCTCGTCACACCGAGTGCCGCAAACTGCTCGATATCGGTTTCGTGGACTGAATCGTCATCATCGATGAACCGGCCAGAGTCATCGCCCTCGTACTTCTCAACGATCAGATTGTCGCTGACAGCATCCTGCATCGACAGGTAGACAGCGCCATCAACCGGTGAAGTGGCGACATCGATCAGTTCCGCGTCCGACCGAGTGGCAAAGGACGCTCCCGACGGCACCAGCTCGACAAAAGTGTTGACCGCCGCTTCGCCCGCACCGAGCAGACTATCGGTACGGATTCGCCCCACCTCGATACGCCCTGCCGAATCAACCCAACTCCCCACGGATGTGTCCTCGTAGATACCGGTAACCCCCAAAGAGTGGATGGCGTAACTTACTGCGGTCAACGTGGATCCAGGAGAGAGCGATCCAAAAACCCCGATGCCGCTCGAATCGTCGATATCCGCATCCGCAATCGTCCGTGTCGGGGCAAACTCCGCCATAAAGACAGATCCCGACTCGGTAACACGATGGAACCCGATCGAGGATCCCGGGGCCGGGTCGTTGTCGCCCGTTACAACCGCCACCGCCTGACCCTCGGTAGCGGCAACGTAGGCCACCGGGTTTATCGACCCCGCGCGCGGCGGGTCAAGCCGAAGCGTCGGATACGCGGTGTCGATCACGCCGGTCGCCATGAGCCGGACCACCCAGGCGTATTCTGCGCCATCGTCGTCGCCGCTGCCGGTGCCAGCTACGAAGAGACGCCCACCACCATCAACGGCAGCGCTCGTCGGCACGGTGAACTCGCTCAGGGCAAATGGATGGCTAATGACGTAGGCACCGGTTAGGTCGTATACGACAACCACAGTGGAAATACCAGGCCCGATGTTGGCATCTCCAACCGCATATATCCGATTGTTGCCCGTGGTCACGGCGTCGAACTTGGCATCGGGCATCGCAAACCCGGTCAGCGGGGTCAGTGTCGAGCCGTCGGCGGAGACTATCCCTCCCCACGGCATGAGGCCGGACTGTTGACCGACTGCGACGATACGTCCGTCCGGCAACACAGCAGTGTCGTTAACGGTGGTGCCTGCCGGCAAGGCAAACGAAGCCGTCCCGCCACTCCCCCATGACGTATCCAGATCGGCAGCAATCGCTACTGCCGCACTACCCCCGAGAATGGCCATTGCTACCGCCATGACGAGTATCGATCGTCTCATGCGTCCTCCTCTTTGACTCTTGTCTGACAATACCGGGAGGATGGTCAGATGTGCGAGTGAGATAAGGCCCTAGCCACAAAGCCACCGAATGGAGCCATCTCGACCTGGAGAATGGAGCCGGCGTCTCCACCCGACGATATGACAAATTCGTCACGGGAGTCCCCATCCAGAAAAGTCTGCACCGAATCCGAGCCATGGAAGAAACCGATGGGCACGCCGACAGATCGGGCGTTGGCGGAGCCATTGATTCCGGCTAAGTACCATTTGGCGCCACTGCGACGGGCTAAGACCACAAACTCCCCCGGCCGTCCGGCAACGAAACGTGTTTCTTCCCAGTTTGCGGGAACCGAACGCAAGAAATCCACCACCTCCGTTGGCTGGCGTCGATAGGACTCTGCCGAGTCCGCAAAATGCTGCAGACCGGATTCGAAGACCACGCTCAGCGCCAACTCGTGGGCAGCGGTGGTTAGCCTTGGATAAGTCTGGTCGCTGAAAGTCGTGGGTGTGTAGTCCATTGGACCGACAACATTCCTCGTGAACGGGAGAACGGTGTTATTGCTGGGTGCAGCCGCTGGATAGGTCGGCAAGAAGATGTACTGCTCGGCACCGGGCACCGCCTCCAGCGTCATGAGATGTGGCCACCGCCTTGTCCAGCCGCGGGGGACGGTGCAGCCGTGCAGGTTGACCATGAGCTGATGGTCGGCCGCATCAGTGATGATGTCCTCGATCAACTGTATGCCGACTTGTTTGTCGCTCTGGAAGAAGTCCACCTTCATGCCGACGACGCCCCACTCAGCAATCCGTCGCATCTCAGCACGCCGGACCGCACGATCGACCATCAAGTCACGGGGCTGCTCGGCAACAACGTTGTGAGGGCCTCCGGAGTTGTACCAGAGGAAGACGCCGACGTCTTTGGCCGCCGCGTAGTCGATCAGACCGCGCAACTCTGCTTCGGGGTGCATGGTCCAGTTGGCATCGACCAGCGTGTGCTCCCAGCCCATCTCGCTTGCGAAGTCGACATAGTCGCGCAGCGAGTTCAGATTCTGTGGGCTGTCAACATCCGACCACCAGCTCCATGAGACCCGGCCCGGCCGGATCCACTCTGTATCAGCGACCTCGCACTCGCGGCCCAGGTGTGAGGGCAGGGATGACTCCACAACGGGGCCAAGCTCGGGAGCCACGATGATGGCTCGCCACGGCATCGACCAAGGAAGCCGCTGAGCCGGCTCCACATCCCCAACTCCGTTGCCTTCGAGGGCCTGTGGAAGAGCTACCCGGTATTCCATGCCCTGCGGCTCTGCGCCCAGATGGCCGCCGCAGTAACCGCCGTCAACATTGGACTCGGTGATCATCACCCAGTGCGACCCGCTGTGAAAGAGAGCCGGCAGGTTCCAAGCCGGACCCGGCGCGACCGACCCGATAGGTATCGCATTGCTGTGCAGGTTCTCGTATGCGGGTGCGTGGATAGTCGGGTCCTGCGTGGGTTGCATCCAGGCTGAGCCAGGGGCAGCGAACCTGAACGAAGTCGCCTCGCTCTGCACCGTCCGCACCTCGGCCGAGGATTCGGGAAATTCGTAGCGGAAGGCAACACCGTCGTCGTAGGAGCGCAAGACAATGTCCATCCTGTCGCCGGTGCCGTTCCTAGTGTGGAGCACTCGTTCGCTGACGTGATTACGCAACTCGAGCTGCTTGCCGTGGACCATGGAATACGACTGATCCAGGGTTACCTCCGAAGAAACGCTCAGCACCTCTAGGTCAGAAACGAACTTTGCATCCGTTCGTTCGATTCCCAGCTGCGAGCCGGCGAGAACGACCGAGTCGCCATGGGCCACGTCATAGGAGAGAGCGCGGGTTCCACTGTCAACTGAGACGGTCATTCTGACGAGTCCGTTCGGCGAGCGAACTTCCCAAGGTCCAGCTGTCATTGCCTACTCCACCATGTGTGTGCACAAGAAGATCAGCGTTCTGTGCCTGCAGCTGCCCGGCAACAGTGAGGAGATTCTCGGGTGCTATTGATCGGTTGCGGAGGGCAGCTTACGCCAGTTCGGACCGGATCCAGCCGAGAGTATTCGGCAGCATTGCCTATTCATTCCCTCAGTACAATCAAGACCGTGGCAGACGAATCCGACAGCGCAGAACAGGGTCCGATCCCCGAGATCAGTATTCCGATGGAGCACAGCGGTCCCATCGCTGATCTCGATCGACTTCACGCATCGTTGCTCTTTGCTCAGATCTCCCGTATCTCCTACCTACAGCCTCATGCGGTGGACGTATACATACCTCGTCTTGGGATGCGTCTCGAGAGCTTTGCGGATCGTGACGGTGCTCAGGCATACATTTTTGGCAGCGAGACAGACCTCGTGGTTGCTTGTCGAGGCACCGAACCAAATGACTGGAACGACGTCAAGGCAGACGTCAATGCCCTTATGGTTCTCGCCGAAACCGCAGGCCGGGTACATCGGGGATTCAAACGAGAAGTCGACGATCTGTGGCCGGAATTGGAGAAGGTGATCGCGACCGACCCACGCACGCTTTGGTTCACCGGCCACTCGCTCGGTGGTGCGATGGCGACCATCTCGGCCGGCCGCTGCTATCTGGCCCACATCCCGGCAACTCCCCAGGCCGTATATACCTTCGGATCTCCACGGGTCGGCACCAAGCGCTACATCAACACCGTCACGGTGGATTTGACTCGTTGGGTCAACAACAATGACATAGTCACCCGAGTCCCCCCGACTTGGCTTGGTTACCAGCACACCGGGCAACGGCTCTACATCAACACCTACGGCAAGGTGCGCAAGATGACCAAGCGCCAGAGGACGAAGGATCGGTGGCGAGGCTTCATCCACGGTCTCAAGGAAGGGAAAGTTGATCCTTTCTCAGATCATGCGATAGCCGGCTATGTCTCCCATATCGCAGGGGCGGTGGCCGAGCTAGATGACCAAAAGGATCGGCCCCAGGCAATCTAGGACTCAGCACCGTTGGACAGGTGCTCCGCCTTCTCGGTCAATTCGAGCCACCTGGTCTCGGCGGCATCAAGGGCCTCCAGAGCCTCAGCAAGTTGCCCCGATATATCGACAATCCGAGTGTGGTCGCGGGCAGCAGCGTCGAGGCGGTCGGCCAGGTCCTCTCGTCGCCGTTCGAGACGAGGGATAATTTTGGTCAGCTCTTTGAGTTCGCGCTGATCGTTGTAGGTGAGACGCCGCGCCTTCTGTCTAGGTCTGCTGGTGGAGGATGTCAGGCGCCCGGGCACATTCGTTTTGGCGAGGGTGTCGGCACGATAGGCAGTCCATCCCCCGGGATGGTGCTGTACGGAGGCATCCGGTTCGATCGAGAAGATATCCGTGCAGGTTCTTTCGAGGAAGTACCGATCGTGGCTGGCGACCACCACTGCACCGTCCCATGCATCCAGATATTCCTCCAGGACGTTGAGTGTGTCGATATCGAGATCGTTGGTTGGTTCATCCAAGAGCAGAAGGTTTGGTGCCTCCATCAGGCTGAGCAGCAGCTCAAGCCGGCGTCGCTCCCCGCCGGAAAGCTCTCCAACTTCGGACTGCTGCTGGTCACGAGTGAACTGAAATCGCTCCAAAAGCTGTGCGCCTGAAACTCGAATGCCGCTGCTGAGGAGGACGTGCTCGAGATGCTCTCGCACCGCCTCATGCAGCCTGGTCTGGGGCGGGATGTCGCGTGGCTCCTGGCCGTACCAGCCAGGGTGAACGGTCGAGCCCATGACGACTTTGCCTTCGTCGGGTGCGATCCGTCCCGCGATCAGGCTGAGCAGCGTCGTCTTGCCTGAGCCGTTGGGCCCGACGATGCCGATACGAGCGTCGGTCTGCAGCCTGTACTCAACATGCCGCAGTACCCATCTATCGTCATAGATCTTCCCGACATTGTGGAGATCCACGACTTTGGACCCGATCCGTCGGGATGGAAGGTCGATGGTGAGGTCCTGGCGAGCGCGGCGACGTTGCTGGGACATCAGATCCTGTGCACGATCGATGCGTGCTTGCGACTTAGTTGTCCGTGCCTTGGGAGAACGCCGCAACCACGCGAGCTCTGTCTTTATCCGTTGCTGGAGCCGGTGTTCCACAGCCGACTCGTGCTCTTCGCGCCTCGCGGCACCTTCTAGATAGTCCTCGTAGGTGCCCTGGTGGGTGTGTAGCCCCTGCTCGTGGACTTCGACGATTCGGTTGGCGACACGATCGAGCAGGAAACGATCATGGGTGACCAAAAGAAGAGCTTCGCGACGTTCCCGCAAGTGGTCCTCCAGCCAATCGATCGAGTCCACGTCGAGATGGTTGGTCGGTTCATCCAGAATCAGCAGGTCACATTCCGTCCCGAGGGCCACCGCAAGAGCAAGCCGCTTCCGCTGCCCACCCGATAGCGTTGAACAGAGCGCATCGGTATCTTCGAGACCAAGACGGTGGGCGAGGGCAATAGCTTGCCTATCGGAGCCGACCACGTCGGCGACCGTGGTGCCTTCAGCAAATGTCGGGTTCTGGTGGAGGCGGGCGACCTGCAGCCCCTGGACCCGGACTATCGAACCAGCGTCAGGTTCGATCCTTCCCGAGATGATTGCAAGGAGGGTCGATTTGCCTGAGCCGTTGCGCCCAATGACCCCAATCCGGTCGCCGGCCGATATGCCAAGAGACACGTTCGCGAGGACGGGGTTCTCCGGGAACGACTTTGATATGTTCTCGAGGCTCATCAGATGCATCAGAAGAGGCTAAGCGATCTCGTGACGCCTCAAGTCAGTGTTGTGCTGGCGGGATCGAATCAAGCTACGGAGCCCCTGCGGCATTGTTCAACAGCGTCGTCAAGTGGTTGACATTAGGTTGCGGGTGACATATGGTTGCTGGTAGAGGAGCTATTCATGAACGTACTAGCTGCATACCCGGTGTCCGACCCCAAGCAAGCCGCAGAGGAACTCGTCGGTGCACATACCCCCGAATGGCTCGACGCGTTCGCCGAAGCCCTCCAGCGCCAGCGTGCGGGGGGCGAGCTTCGCCGTATCCTGCAGGTGTGGGGCCTGAGTCAGTCGGAGGCAGCCAGGAGATTCGGGGTCTCCCGGCAGTCGGTGGCGAAGTGGCTGGCTTCGGGGGTTCCCGCCAGTCGGGTTGCCGCGATCGCTGATCTGTCGGTGGCCACTGATCTCTTAGAGCACTATCTCAGAAGGGATCGGATTCCCGGGGTGGTCCGGAGGGTGGCTGCAGCACTTGGCGAACGATCGCTGCTCGAATTGGTGGAGGCGGGCGACTATCGCGGTGTCTTGGCCGGCTGCAGGGCCATGTTCGACTTCTCCCGTGCCCAGGGATGAGGACCGAGAAACTTGCCGACGGTCACGAATGGCTGCGGGTCGCTGACCCCGACTGGCACGACCCGTTAGATCCGTCGTTCGCCGCAATTCGTGGCGGTCGCTGGAATCCCCCGCACAGCTTCCCAGTCCTCTATCTCAACGAAGACATCGTTACTGCTCGGATCAATATCAGAGCGTTCATGTCGGCCTGGCCATATGAGCCTGAGGATCTTCGGGCTGATAATGCCCCGGTTCTGGTGGGGGCGATTCTTCCAACTGGGCAACGAGCGGTCGACGTCCACACCCCAGGAGGGGTAAAGGCAGTCAGCCTTCCACCGACCTATCCGCGTGATGAGGCTGGCGCAACGATCTCGCACGGAACCTGCCAACCGATTGGGGTCAAGGCCCGGGCAAGTGGATATGACGGCATTAGGTGCCGATGCGCCCAGGCGCCTGATGGCGAAGGGCGCGAGCTGGCTTGGTTCCCCGGGACCTCTCCAGCGGAGCCTCTCGGGACCAGTCGCCGTCAGTTCACCGAGTGGTACTGGGGCTGATCAGCTGGACGTTAGGGGCAATGACCCCCCCTACACTCGGCGCCATGTCCCTCCACACTCCGTCCCGCCGGCGCGCGCCGTTCTCCGGGTGGCGGGTCCTCGCACTTGCCATCGTTACTGGCGCGCTGACCGGGCCAGGCCAGACCGTCGGTGTCAGCGTTTTCGTCGACCACTTCATCGCTGACCTCGGGATGTCGCGTTCGCAGGTCTCAACCGCCTACCTAATCGGAACGCTCATCGCAGCCCTCGGTTTGCCACTGGTCGGCCAGCGGATCGATTCGCATGGTGTCCGTCGCATGATGACGATCATCGGTGGAGGATTCGGGCTCGCCCTCATCGGTATGGCAGGTGTCCAAGGGTTCGTCACTCTCGTTCTCGGTTTTTTTGCGATACGTCTGCTCGGGCAGGGTTCCTTGTCTCTGGTGAGCACGGTCGCGGTAACGCACTGGTTTAGCCGGAGGCGGGGAACCGCACTTGGCCTGTTCAGCACGGGCGTGAGCATCCTGATGAGCTTGGTACCGGTCGGGCTGAGCATGGTCATCGACGCCTATGACTGGCGTATCGCCTGGGTGACTGCCGGGGTGATCATTTGGCTGACAGTGATCCCCATTGCACGCCGCGGGATGATCGACAAACCATCATCCGTCGGGCAGGTTCCCGATGGCGTGCGCGACGCGGAGGCCACCTACAAGACGGTCGGCACCACTTCCTACACGCGCCGCGAAGCTTTGCACACCGGACGCTTCTGGGTGCTTGCCGCCGCGGGTGCTGCCTCCGCCATGTTGTCGACAGCCTTGAACTTTCACCAAATATCGCTGCTCGGGGATGCCGGCCTCACCGCCACCGAAGCTGCAATCATGTTCCTCCCCCAGACTGTCGGTGCCGCGGTAGCGGGCATCGTATTCGGGTACCTGAGTGACAAGCTTTCCGGGCGCTGGCTAATCCCGATGGCCATGTCATTGCTGGCGATCTCACTCCTCCTTGCCGCAAACCTGACACCGGGATTGACCGTGGTCGTCTATGCGGTCATCCTCGGCTCAGCGGGCGGTGCCTCGCGCTCGGTCGGCGCAACCTTGCTCCCACGATGGTTCGGAACCGGCCACATTGGGGCCATCCAGGGAACGTCCTCATTCATCGGTGTCGCCGCCTCGGCTCTGGGCCCGGTCGCTTTCTCCGTAGCCCGTGACGCCACCGGAACATACGAAGAGGCTGCAACGCTCTTCGCTTTGATTCCGATCGCGGCAGCTATCTCAGCTGTGCGGCTCAAGCCAACTCGGGCGTAGATGGGTGTCGGCCTCCGCTGGTACGGTCACGTTCATGGAAACTGAGGTGATTCGTAGCAAGCGCAGGACAAAGACGGTTGACGCCAGGGTGGTTGACGGCGTCTTACGCGTTGCCATTCCGGCCTCGATGTCTGCCACCGAGGAGCGTCACTGGGTCCAGGAGATGCATGCCAGGATCGTCCGCTCGACAACCTCAAAAGGCATCAATCTGACAGAGAGGGCTCGCTCCCTGGCCGACTCCTTGGATCTCCCTCACCCTAAGGAGATAGTGTTCTCGACAAGGCAACGACACCGCTGGGGTTCATGTTCTCCAGTCGAAGAACGAATCCGGATCTCCGACCGGGTCGCTTCGTTCCCTCCGTGGGTTCTGGACTACGTGATCGTCCACGAGCTGGCCCACCTCCGCGTCGCAAACCACTCCCCTGCCTTCTGGCAGTCGGTTGCGAGGTATCCCCTGGCCGAGCGAGCCCGCGGATATCTGATGGCCAAGGAAGGCGAGCCGTCCGCCCCGGGTATTTAACCCGCGGCCAAGCCAGCAGCAACCTCGGTAGCAGCCCGCACTCGGCTCCTCGTATACAAGCAACGACCCACAATGGCGGCAGCACCGGGTGCGGTGGCTAGCCCGTACAGCAAGTGGATCGAATCACCGCTACCCCAGCCATAGACTGCCCACAACACCGCCTGTCCAAAACCTATCGCCCACGTACTCATCGAGACGGCCTTGGGGTCGGGCGAACGAAAGGCCGCCCAGACCGATGGCCAGATATGGACAGCGCTCCCGGCTCCCAGAAGAAGACCGGCGGCGATCCAGCCACCGAGCACGGCGCTGACTACCACACCCGCAAACGCCGCGGTCGAAACAGCGATCGCCAGTCTGTTCTTGCGGCGAGTACCGACAATCATGATGCACAGCGTTAGGTAAAGCGTCGTAGCCACAACAGGGGAAACCAATCCGATCCACAACTCCTGCGACCACCGATAGCCGATCCAGCCGAGATTCAGCACCGTCCCGACAACTGCCCACATCGTCGACAGCCCCGCTACCGAGTCGAAGCTGCGGACACGGTGCAGCTGTGGGAACAGCTGCAATGTGGCCAGGAACGTCGCAGCTCCTGCTGTGAATGTGATCAGATCCATCTTCCCCCTGAGCTTGCGGTCATATGAGCGCGACCCAGCGGGCGTGATACAAGTTTTCCGCAGAGGCGGTTGCGTCGCTACTCCGCAGCTAGTGCGGGCCGGAGGACGCTCTGCGCCGCCGCAGCCAGGCAATGCCAGCTATCGGAGCACCAGCGAGAACGATGGCTGCGACTGTTCCGACGATCGGGTTCTCTGCAAAAACCTCAGCCGGGCTGGCCTCATAACCTCCATCGATGCCGCTGAAGATGACGATATTGACTGCCAGAACCATCCCAATCAATAAGCCGGCAACACCGCCTACGAAGATATCCCTAAGCCATTGTCCGAGTGGACTGTCCGCATTGCTCATTGAGTTGGTCCGGTGGAAGACTCCAACGATAGACAGTAACTCTCCGGACGCTGTCTTTAGCCCTCAAAACTGGAGGCAATATCCTCGAACGCTGCGGAGAAGGAAGCCTCCAAGATGGCGTCGACGCAAGGAGAAGCCTTGTCAGGGTCACCCGCGATAAGACGGGCCGCATGTTCTTCGGTATCACTGAGAAAGGCGGTTATGTCTTCCGCCGCGGCACCAGAGTCGATCAGTTCGTGAATCTCGCCGGCGTACTCAAGGCATGTACTTGCCGAGCTACCACCGCCACAAGAGGCGCTAGCAAGGGCGATCGCGACAACAACTGTTCTGAGTCTCTTCATCCTTACCCTTCGGATCGGCCGCTGGTCTGCTTAAACAGGTTCTCAGCTGCCAGAACTAGATCCGCTACTGTCGCTGGCATGCAAGCTCCACCCACGCTCTTGTCCGAAAAAGAAATCGACGACAGGGTCACTTCACTCGCAGCCCAGATAGACGCCACCTACGCGGACTCCGAGATGGTGGTACTCATTGGCGTTCTTAAGGGCTCGTTCATCTTCTTGTCGGATCTCGCCAGAAAGCTGACCATTCCGCATCGGATCGAGTTCATCGCGGTGTCCAGTTACGGATCCAAAGAGAGCGAACATGCCGACCCGGTGCGCCTGATCATGGACGTACGTCACGGCATCGACGGAGAAGATGTGATTCTTGTCGAAGACATCGTTGATACTGGCCATACGCTGGCGTATCTCAAACGACTGTTCTCGGCCCACGACCCTGCATCGCTGCGGACCTGCACGCTGTTGCACAAACCGGATCGGACCGAGCGAGAAGTCGATCTCGACTTCCTCGGCTTCACGATTCCCGATGTCTGGGTGGTCGGATACGGACTTGACTACGCAGAGCGCTACCGCACCCTTCCCTACATCGGCCAACTCCCTCCGGAAATGCGATAGACAGAAAGTAGCGTTGGGTGAATTCCTTAGGGCTCGCCACGAAACTCCTGCGGCTGGAGGCTGCATTCCCTGTTTAGGTGGATCTCATGTTGGTACTTTATGGTCGCAGGACCCAGGAAGCGACCGCGGATTAGTGCAGCTATGGACCATCACCAGCGACAACAGAAGACTCCGATATCGCGATATGAGGAGGTAAGCCGTCGCTCTTTTCTGCGTAGAGCGACGCAGACTGCCGGCCTTGTCGTCATCTTCCCGATCCTCTCGGCCTGTGGAGACGACCGTGAGGTATTCCAGGGTGGCGCATCAACCACGTTGGCGCCGCCGACGACAGTCACGACGACAACTCTGCCTCCGACAACATCAACCACAGCACCGACGACCACTAAGGCGGAGGTCATAGATGCCGGAGAGTCGCTGCCGTCTGGCAGCGAGATGGTGGTTGCGTTCAGCTACACCCCGTCTGCGACCGGCGGACGAGTCCGCAATCCCTATGTGGCGGTCTGGGTTGAGGACGAAGGTGGCGAGCTGGTTGACACGATCGCTCTGTGGTACCTCCAGACCCAGAAAGGAACACGCTGGCTTACCGATCTGCGGCGCTGGTACTCCGTCGACGGCAGCCAATCGACAGTAGACGCAGTTTCAAGCGCCACACGGACACCAGGCGACTACCGGGTCGTGTGGAATACCAGTGATACCGCCGGACAGCAGATCGTTGCCGGCGACTATTTCGTGTGCATCGAGGCCGCACGTGAACACGGCCCGTATTCCCTTATCAGGGAACCGATCTCGATATCCGCTGAATCGATGACTATCGCCCTCGGGTCCGACGGGGAACTCGACAATGCTGGCGTTGACCTGAGAGTCGCCTAGCGTGCACTCGATGGATTCTGAAGACACCGAAGCGGCATCGCAGTCGCTACGTCCGGCCTTGACCCGCAAACCGAGACGCCAGCTCTGGCGAGACACGCAGCGCTGGACCCGGTGGTTGCACGTCTACACCAGCATGCTGGCCCTTCTTGTGGTGCTGTTTTTTGGCATCACGGGGATAACCGTCAATCATCCGGAATGGACGTTTGGGTTTGGCCCGACCAGCGAGACCTCTACTGGCACCTTGCCCTCCGAATGGCAAGGCCCCGATGGCGAGGTGCAGTTTCTCGTGGTGAGTGAGTTCGTTCGCTCCGACTACGGCGTCAAAGGCGATGTCTCCGATTTTGGCTTCGACACGACGGCTGGATTCATCAGCTACCGCGGGCCAGGCTATGGCGCAGACATCTTCTTTGCATTGGACAGCGGTGAGTACGAGCTGACAGTTGAGCAGCAGGGCTGGGTCGGCGTTATCAATGATCTGCACAAGGGCAGAGATACCGACAGCTCGTGGAACTGGTTGATCGACGTCTCTGGTGCATTTCTAGTGCTGATCGCACTCACCGGACTCGGTCTCCAGCTGTTCCTCAAGAGACGGCGTCGCGCCGCCCTCATTGTTGGTCTGGCGGGCACGATCGCCACGGGAGTCTTCTGGTTTATCGCCGTCAACTGAAGCCAGCAGTCGGTGCTGTCAGTTGATCTCGCGACTCTTCCAGTAGCCGTTCTTGGTGATCGATCCGTCGCTGCCGACAAGCATGAAACCCACGTCGCCGAGTGAGTTGGCGAACGCGGCCCCCTCGTGGGGCGCCATCACCGTAAGGATGGTGGCCACCGCATCGGCCCGCGACGCATGAGGTGCCACAACGCTGGCCTGGGCGACATGGTCCACCGGTTCGCCGGTTCGAGGGTCGATCACGTGGCTGTACCAAGTGCCATCGATCGTCCAGCCACGACGGGCTCCGCCGCTTGTTGCCACGGCTCCAGTCTGCAGCGTGATCCGAACAAGAGGTGGCTCGTTGTCGTAGGGACGGTGTGGATTCTCGATGCCGACCACCAGGGGCTCTTCACCGATATGCAGCAGATCGCCACCGGCATTGACGGTGATGCCGTCGATCATGCCCGAGGCCAGAGCCACGCCCGCCATTTTGTCTACGATCCATCCCTTGGCGATTGCGTTGAGGTCGAGTGGCAAGGAGGTCCGGATATCGCCCAGGTCCTCAGCCTGCTCAATGCGCAGATCATCTACTGCGTCGGCAAGATCGGCCCGGTCTGGACGCTTGTCTAGCTCGGCCGCATCAGCCCAGAGGCGCATGATCCGACCCGCGCGTGCGCTAAAGGCTCCCCCGCTCAGTACCCGCCACCGTTCCGCCATGTCCCAGACCTCACGAAGCTCCGGACCGCCGTTGCTCTTTCCCACTTTCAGCAGAGAAATCTCGGAAGCATCATCGAATACGTTGAAGATGGCCTCGAGCCTCTCCAACTCCTGAATCATCAGCTGTTCACCACGGGTCGCTAACGCCGGTGCCCGCGATCGAATCGCCAGGTCGACGACGGTACCTAGGTAGCCCTGATGACGGCTGTGATATGTATCGGCGTTCATTACGCAGCGACACTAACGGCGCGCAACGGCAACAGGACGCCTCCTCAAAGCATGGGAGGCGACAACCGTATGGTTTGAGGGCCCAGTTCCGCCCGCGACTCTCCTCGGTGGCACGAATCTTGGCTATCCCGATCAGCTCGTAGAGGTCGACGCCGCTGTCGAGAGGCAGGTCCAGTTCGAGTAGCGTTGCCACTCAGCTCCGGAGGGTCTTGATTTGTTCCACCACATTGCGATGTTTCGCTTCAAGGACGGGGTTAGCGACGCCACAGTGGCGGAGGTCAGACGAGATCTTTTGGCATTGCCGGCGCAGGTCGCGTCGATCAAGGAATACAAGGTGGGCCGCGATGCCGGGCTCAGCGATGGAACCTGGGACTTCGTCGTCGTTGCAGGTTTCGACGATGCGGCTGGGTACAAGGAGTACGCCACCAACCCAGACCATCTTGCAGTCGTGAAACGCATTCTGACGCTGGTTTCTGATCGTGCCGCCGTTCAGTCCGGCGAACTTGGGTGAGTCGCTTCCTGGACCAATCCAATGGGTAGCCCTCTCACCAACATTGGGACCAATACCGATGCCTACGGGCCTGCCGAATGGGCGCTGACTCTTACGATTGGACTCATCTGGGGATCAGCATTCTTGTGGATCGCCCTCGGCGTTGATCACCTTTCACCTGGCGTGGTTGCATTCAGCCGAGTCGCGCTGGGTGCAGCCGCTCTATCTCTTTCCCCCAAGGCGCGACGTCGCATCGAACGAGCCGATTGGGGCCGGATCGCCACGGTGGCAGTCGTAGGCAACGCGGCACCGGCGCTGTTGTTTGCGGTTGCTGAGACAGAGCTCGATTCTGCGGTGGCCGGGATGATCACCAGCGGCACACCGATTCTCAGCCTGGTGGTTGCCAGCTTCCTACTGAGAGCGCTCCCACCGCGTACGCAAGCAATTGGAATTGGGCTTGGCTTCCTAGGGATCGTGATGATGACACTGCCTTCCCTACAGGGAAGTCAATCGGCTCCAACCGGTGTTGGACTGGTGTTCCTGGCGACTGTTGGCTACGGCATAAGTGGGAACCTGCTGGTCCCGCTACAGCAACGGTACGGAGGTCCAGCAGTGACCCTATGGGCGTTGGTTGCATCTTCAGTCGTTCTTGCTCCCTTTGGCTTGGCCACTTTGGCCGAATCAGAGTTCACGTCGAGCAGCGTGATTGCGGTCGTGATTCTCGGTGTCGTCGGCACTGGGATTGCTCGCTCGCTCGCGGCCACCCTGGCCGGTCGGGTTGGCGCCCCTCGAATGTCCACCACGACCTACCTGATTCCTGTGGTGGCAATTGTCCTGGGTGTCGTCTTCCGCGATGAAACCGTGTCCCCGATCGCCATCATTGGAGTTGTTGTCGTGCTCGGCGGTGCCTTCATTGCCAGCCGTGCTGTCGTAGTCGCACAGGCGGACTAGCCCGGTCACCGGAATAGACGGCTTAGCTGCGTGTTGACCTACGTACCTAAAGGGAGAGGGACCATGTCCGATTGGAATGCCCAGATCATCGAAGAATTCCGCGCCAATGACGGCAAGGTCGGCGGGATGTTCGCCGCCGCCCCGCTGCTGATCCTCCACACCACTGGTGCCAAGAGCGGCCAGCCCCGAGTTAGCCCGCTGATGTATCAAGCCCTCGATGCGGGGTATGCGATGTTTGCCTCGAAGGCAGGCGCTCCGTCGAACCCAGATTGGTACCACAACGTTGTCTCCAATCCCTCGGTATCGGTCGAAGTCGGTGCAGAGACCATTGCCGGGACGGCGCGCGTTGCCAGTCCGGAAGAGCGCGATCCGATCTGGACCCACCAGAAAGAGACCTACCCGCAGTTCGCCGAGTACGAACTCAAATCAGGTCGCGACATCCCGGTCATCATCGTCGAACCCAACTGATCACAGCCATAGGCAGAGGCGGAACTGCTATTCAATCGTCGAGTTGACGACCTGGATTGGTCCACTCCCCAGATAGAAGATGCCGGGGAAACCGCGGGTCTCGAAGCCATCGCTGGGATTACGTCGCAGCGTCGAGTCTTCGATGCGGAGCGTGCCGCTGCGGTCGTTGCTCACATAGAAGATCGCACCGCCACCTTCATTGGCGTGATTGTCTTCGATGACGGTATCAATGATCGACAAGGTGAATGTGTTGCCGTCGTTGTAGATTGCTCCCCCGCTGCCGCCCCCAGGAGTTCCGCCTTGGGCGGGATTGGCGCCATTGCCAATGGCCAGGTTGTGAGTGAACAAGCTGTTGATCACGGTGTACGAAACACCGATGCTGCTCAGACCACCGCCATTGGAGCAGACGTTGCCGTAGCCATCGGCACCACCGAAGGTGCTATTGACCACATACACCGGCAGCTCCTGATACTGGCTAAAGACGCGAACCGCGGCTCCACCAACATCTGGGCCGACGTCATCGCATACATTGTTGAAGAACCGTGAATTGACGATCTTGAAGCGACCGCCGCGCACCCAGATTGCGCCGCCGCCGTCCGGATCGTCACCCTTCGAATTGCCCTCGATAAATGTGAGATTCTGAACGGTGAGCCTCGGGTGGTCTTGGTTCTGACAATGAGACGTGGTCCAGACCAGAGACTGGTCGCAGGTATTCATGTACAAGATGCGGTTCTGACCCCTGCCGCTCAGCGTCACCAGTCCTCCGCCATCGATCACGATTTCGGGTCCAGTGTTGTTGAACACCTTCGCCTCTTGCATCATCTCGATAGTGACGGGATCAGGCCCACAATCAAAGACAATCGTGCCGCCCTGTGCGACCGCGTCAACAACCGCCTGTGAGGTACAACTGGCGGGCGTGCCGCTGCCGATGACGATGTCTGGACTAGTGATGTCCTCAGCTTGGCCATCGGCGGGGATAGGGGCGGTTCCATCGGGATTGCCTGTCGGCGGACCCGGTCGCGGTGGCGGAGTTATGGGAGTGAGTCCGAGGCCACGCATCAAGAAGGTGGCCATTTGCTCACGGAGCACCGGCTGCTGTGGGCAAAAGAGGGTGTTGGCGGGCGGGTTGCATCCTTTGGTGATGCCGGCGGCGGCGAGGCGGTTGATCGAGTCCTCGAATACACCCGAGCCATCCGTGAATCGAGCGAGCGTCGTCGCATCTAGATCCAGTGCCCGATCCAAGAACGCCGCCATCTGGCCCCGCGTCACAGCGTCGTCAGGGCAAAACAGGTTGTTGGCGGGCGGGTTGCATCCCCTGGTGATGCCGGCGGCGGCGAGGCGGTTGATCGAGTCCTCCAGTACACCTGCGGCATCGGTGAACGGCGCGGCATCAGTGGCGGGCAAGTCCAGTGCTCTCACCAAGAATGCCGCCATCTGGCCCCGCGTCACAGCATCGTCAGGACAAAACAGGTTGTTCACAGGTGGGTTGCAGCCCTTGGTAACCCCAATCGCTGCAATCGCCTCGATAGCGCCTTCGTGAGCGCTCTTGTCATCGTCGAGGAAGGTACCGCCCGGCGGCACGTCGGCCAGCGCGGCGCCGGCTGCGAGGACCGCAGCAAAGAGAAGCGCCACAGCGACCAATCCATACCGGAGTTTGTTGCTCATCTCGCAAGGCTAATCGGGGCCCCGGATCTATCGGAGACCTAGGAAGATGTTGAATATCTCCAGCTCCGGCTCCACGGCGATTATTCACCACCCTCCGAGTCGTTGAGGCGCCTCTCGACTGGGGTCCGGAACCGTGGGATGTGTCTGCGCTCACCGAGCCACAGCTGGAGTGCCTCCGCCTGAAGCTCGATCTTGGCAATCGCGGCGTTGCTGAGTGGCTCCAGGTATTCCAAGCGGATTTCACCGTCCGGGTGCTGTGCCCATCCGCCGACGATGCGGCCGTCACTCCAGATGGTGGGGCCCGCGTTGCCGTTGCGGTCATACAGTTGATCTTGATGTTCGCCGAGGTACCAGTCACGGTCCTTCCAGCCCATCACGGTCAGATCCAGTGACGGCAGCAAGGCTGCCCATGGCTCCGTTTCCTCCGGCGTCTCCAGATCCCCTGGCAGGACGTATCCAACTTCACCGCCAAGATCGACCTCTACAGCCCCACAGCCGGCCAGAGCCGCCCGAGTCAGGCCAACGCCCCACCCGGTCCACCATTTGATGTCGGTTAGCGTTCCCGGTCCGTATGACGTCAGCCATTTGGCGACCAGCTGAGTCTGCGCATCAGGACGGTCGAGCGCATCAAAAGGTGTGTCGAGCCATTGGTCAGTGCGCGCCCATCGATACTGAGTCGAGGTCCAACCACCACGCGGTCGGACCCGGATGATCCGGTTTGAGGTAGCGAGCAGAAACAGAACCCTGGTCGATAGACCAACCTGACCCGCCCATTTCTTCCCGTGGCCGAAGCTGAGCTTCACTGCGAGCTCGGGCACCCGTGCGGTCAGGTCCCGGGCGGTCGCTTCGCCAAGATCCGCCAGCGCCTCCATGGTTCTTGACTCAACATCCTCCAACCAGGCGTCGCCCGCGGTGGTGATCCCCTGCGCCTCGATGTAGCCGACCAATCGCTGTCGCTCTCCGCCCACTAGCCGCTGGGCACAGGCAGCATCAATGACCTCGCCGAGCTGCGGCGGCACCACGAACATGGTGCGCCGCATCCCAAGCATGCGTAGCAATGTGCGATCCTCGTACAGGGCCTGTTCCAGATCGAGAGCATCAAAGCCATCCACCCGCGCCTGGCAGCTGAGGTACGGCGTTGCCGGGTCGCTCGAATGAAGACCAAGCAAGGCCTCGGCGACGTTGATCGCCGACTTGGCCCCCGCCGCCAGGAAATGACGCTGACCAAGCCGTGCTCTGCGCTGCGCCGTGTTGATCGTGTACATCACGATCAACAGTACAGATCACGCGGGGACCATATGCTCAGGCGCCATGGACCTCACCCCTGACATAGTCAATGAATTCGTAGCCAATGCCTTTCCCCTTACCGTCAACAGCGGCTATTCCTGTGTAGAACTCGCACCCGGCACCGCGGTGGCCCGGTTGGCATTTGACGCAGCGAACGTTCGGCCAGGTGACATCGTGCCCGGCCCCGCCGTGTTTGGAGTCGCCGACGTCTCGCTCTGGTATGCCATCTTCACCGAGATCGGGATCGAACCGATGGCCGTCACCAGCGATCTCACTATTCACTTCCTTCGCCCCGCGATCGGTTCGGCGCTCTTGGCGCGGTGCACGCTGACCAAAGTTGGCAAGCGACTCGCCCACGGCGAGATCCGCATCTGGGAAGAGGACGATGATCCCGATCGCCTCATCGCTTTTGCTTCAGAGGCGTATACCCTCCCCGACCGAGGCTAGGTTCTTGCCTATGACACACGAAGTACTCTCGCTGCGAGACCAGAGCCGGACGACCGACCAATGGCTCAATGAGCGTCTCAGCACTGTCCTGCCTCCGGTCATGAAGCGAGCGGGTATTGATTGCTGGGTCATGACAGCTCGGGAGTACAACGAGGATCCCGTCGTCAAGACCATGCTTCCCGCCACCTGGCTCACGGCACGCCGGCGCACCATCCTCGTCTTCACGGCGTTTGGGGCGGAGCGAGTAGCCATCGCTCGCTACGGGGTCGGCAGCGCGTTCCCCGCGGGTTGGTCGCCAGACCAAGAGCCCGATCAGTGGCAGCGTCTCGCCGCATATTTGGTGGAACAGAATCCCCAGAAGATCGCCGTCAATAGGTCAGTAACGTTTGCCGTCGCGGATGGGATGACAGCAAGCGAGGACACCGCGTTCCGCGCCGCCCTTCCCGCATATCTCGCCGAACGGATCGTGACGTCTGACGCTCTGGCCGTCGGCTGGCTGGAGACTCGCAGTCCGGCGGAGAAGGAGATGTACCCCGACATCTGTGCAAGAGCTCACGACATCCTGCGCAGGGCGCTCTCGCCTGAGGTGATCATCCCTTCGATAACAACGACCCAGGACGTCGAGTGGTGGCTCCGGCAGGAAGTCCAGTACCTTGGCTACGAGACCTGGTTTCATCCGAGCGTCTCGGTCCAACGAGTCGCATCGGACGCGGGCAGCGAATCGGGCCACGGCCAGAACGGAGTCATCGCCGCCGGTGACCTGGTCCACATCGACTTTGGAATCGCCTATCTCGGCCTACACACCGATCAGCAACAGCACGCATACGTGCTTCGTGACGGTGAGACCGTGGCTCCCGACGGCCTCCGCCGTGGGATAGCGGCCGGCAACCGTCTCCAAGACATTGTGCTCAGCCACTATGCGACCGGCATCACCGGCAACGAGCTACTACAACGGTCGCTTCAAGAGGCGCACCAGGACGGCTTGCTGGCGACCGTTTACAGCCACCCAATCGGTCTGCATGGACACGGTGCCGGCCCAACAATCGGTCTCTGGGATCAACAAGATGGCGTTCCCGGCACCGGTGACTATCCCATATGGCCAGATACGGCGTACTCGATCGAACTCTCGGTGTTGGTCGATGTTCCGGAATGGAAGCATCAGAAGGTACGCATCATGCTGGAAGAGGACGCCCTCTTCGATGGTGAGAACATCACCTTCCTTGACGGACGTCAGACCGAGCTCTGGCTGATCTAGGGCAATCGAACTCGGGACAAGCGGCAACTATTCACCACCCTCCTAGCCGGGTACTGTCTTTCATCTGGAGCACCAGGAGCAGAGAATGACCGCGATCGAACTAGGCCCATTCCCCACCGATCCTGCCTATACCGAGGCAGTCGAGAGCGATGGCACTGACCCTCTGCGCTCTTTTCGCAGCAGATTCGTGGCGCCCGATCCGGACTTGATCTACCTGGATGGCAACTCACTGGGTCGTCTTCCCGTCGACACAATCTCGCGGATCCAGGAGGTGGTTGACGTCGAGTGGGGGTCACAGTTGATCCGGTCGTGGCCGGAGCGCTGGTGGAACCTCGCCGATGAGGTGGGTAGTCAGCTCGCACGTCTGATCGGTGCGGCCCCGGAGGCTGTCGTGGTAGCGGACTCCACCTCAGTGATTCTGTACAAATTGACTACGAGTGCGATGCAGGCTCGGCCGAACAGAAAACGGATAGTCACCGACAACCTGAACTTCCCGACCGACATCTATGTCGCAGGGGCAGTCGGGGAGGTCTCTGTTGTCGCCGTGTCACCGTGGGACGACGATCCAGAGCAGACGCTTATCGACGCATTGGACGGCGATACCGCCCTGCTTCTGCTGTCTCATGTCGCATTTAAGAGCGGATACCTATACGACATGGAGAGGCTCACCAGGGCCGCCCATGAGGTGGGGGCGCTTGTCCTGTGGGACCTCAGCCACTCGGTGGGGGTTGTTCCCATCGATCTGACCGGATGTGATGTTGATCTCGCCACAGGCTGCACCTACAAGTATCTAAACGGTGGCCCCGGGGCACCGGCGTTCCTGTACGTATCTCCCAACCTTGAGATGGAGAACCCGCTTCCCGGGTGGTGGGGTCATCGCGACCCGTTCTCGTTCTCTACAGACTTTGAGCCGGCAGACTCGATCCGCAGATTCCAAACCGGCACGATGCCGATCCTGTCGTTGTCCGCAATCGAGCCGGCAATCAATCTGGTCGCTGAAGCCGGGTTGGAAGCCATCAGGGCCAAGTCGGTCGAACTCAGCGAGTTCTTCATCCGACTGAGTGATCGTCTCTTACAGCCGCTTGGCTTCTCGCTGGCGTCGCCGCGAGATTCGAAACGTCGCGGCTCACATGTCTCACTACAACACCGCGATGGCTGGCGAGCAACTCAGGCACTGATCAAAGATGGCAAGGTCATCCCCGATTTCCGGGCCCCCGACAATATCCGCTTCGGCTTTGCGCCCTTGTACACGAGCTTCGTTGATGTGCACACAGGTGTCATGCGGCTCACCGAACTGTTCGCGGTAGATGCCATGTCACGTCATCCTGATACTCGTGGCTCAGTATCGTGACAATCGACCCGGCAGCTGCCCTCGACCTGGCTGACTACAGACGCAAGGTCGCATCTCTCTATGAAGCGGCCCGCCACGGAGGCCCGGGCCTGTCGACGCACTCGCGTTGGATCGATGCCCGTGATGTTCTGTTCCGCAGCCATCCCCAAAGCGCCATACGCCTATCACCCAAGCTGCGTGCACAGCACCGAGTGGAGTTGCCCGCTGGGTCCGCCGCAGAATCGGACTTCCATGTCGATCATCGCCGGCGAACGCCTGACCGAGGTCTAGCCAAGCGCAAACAGCACGACTGCACCTGCACCCAGCGCAAAGCCGACAAGCTGGGCGCGGGCGATCTTCTCTTTGGCGAGTAGCCACGCAAGGACCACTGTTGGCCCGGGCGCCAGTGCGATTACCGCAGCGACCACCGCAACTGGCCCGAGCTGATAGGCAAGAACGCTGAGCAAGACGGCAAGCGCGGTGAGTACACCGACACCGACATCGATGGTCAGCGCGGTGCGCTTTGGTCGCAACAATCGCCCTGATAGGACGGCCGCGGTGAGGAGCAGCAACGTTGCTGTCACTTGCGATACAACGCCGGGGGCTATGCCGCTATCTGGGCTGGTTTGCCCGAAGAACACGCCGGCGAATCCGAGCAACAACCCTGCCAAGGCCGCAATGCCAACAGCCTGTGGAATCGCAAAGGCGCCGGTGGAACGATGACTTGACGCAGCCACGAGCGCCGCAGCCGGGAAGGCAACCAGCAGACCCGCAATTTCGAGCTGAGTCAGGTTGTCCCCAAGCAGCGGACCCAGGACCGCTGGTACCGCCATTGAGACCAGACCAAGCACGGGAGCGATTACCGCGATGGGACCTCGTCCCATGCCGATCATCAGGAGCGGCATCGCCAGACCAACGACTACACCGGCGGCGAGTGCCCACCAAAAATCGCTCCGAGTGAACTCCTCGGGCCAAGCCAAGGGCAGGGCGGCCGCCACGACGAGCACACCGACAAGGGAGCTGATCAGTGTATAGGTGAGCACGCTGTCATTTCGCCCATCACGCCGCAGCGTCAGACCGGCAAGATAGTCGGCGATCCCGAGCGAGAGCGCGGACGCTATGGCGAGGCTCAGCACCATTGGCCGGCCTCCCTGTCCACGTCGACTGCTGTTTCCCGGGGCAAAAGCTAGTTGCTACCCGAACCGCTGGCGATTCGTTGAGAGATGCCAAGGGATGGCGCGGTAGTATCCAGCGCATGTCAATAGTTGTAGTTGGAAGTATCGGAATCGACTTTGTCGCAGTGGCCCCGCGTCTGCCAAAGGTTGGCGAGACTGTGCTTGCGTCCCAGCCCCTGCATATTGGACCCGGTGGCAAGGGCTTCAACCAGGCAGTTGGCGTTGCCCGCCTAGGTGGGGATGTGCGGTTTGCCACGAAAACGGGCAAAGGAAATCTCGGCAGCCAAGCCAGAGCGTTCCTCGAGGCGGAAGGGCTCCTTGGTCCGCTGTCCAGAGAATCGGACACTGACAACCAAGTGGCTTTGATCTTCGTGGACGACAGCGGTCGCAACATGATCTCGGTTACCCCTGGCGCAAGTGCTGACCTTCTACCAGCCGACGTTGCGGAGCTTGGCCTCAGCGATGGCGACATCCTGTTGGCTCAACTCGAGATTCCTATCGCCACGGTCACTGCGGCAGCTCGCCACGCCAAAGCTGCAGGAGCCACGGTTGTTCTCAATCCGGCGCCAGCGGCCCCACTGCCGGACGAGCTGCTGTCCCTGGTCGATATTGCGACACCGAACGAAACAGAACTCTCCATCCTCACGGGGATGCCGACAGACACGACGAACCAGGTAGTTGCCGCCGGCGAGCGCCTGATCGAGATGGGTGTCGGAGAAGTTGTCGCCACTATTGGGAGTAAAGGCGCCGTCCATATCAAGCGCACTGGTAGCACGAAGTACGAATCGCTCCTCGTAGATGCCATCGACACTACGGGCGCTGGCGATGCCTTCAACGCGGGCCTTGTCGTGGGCATGAGTCAGGAACTCTCGTTTCCTGAGGCCATCAGCCTCGGTTCGAGCGCCGGTGCCTTCTGTGTGACCAGGCTCGGTGTCCTCGACGGCCTTGCCACCGCGGAGCAGCTAGCTGGCTTCAAACGCAGCGTCTGACCAAGGAAGACGTTGGATAGTTCCAGTTCCAGCTGACCAGTGCATGGGCAACGCTCACCCCGCCGCTGCAGCAACGAGCCTCCTCACCCGGTCCGAATGGACCAAGCTGGGTGGGATTGCCGAGCCGATCCGGGGACGTTCGCCCCTGGACCGGGCTGCCACTTCTCTGGGACGCTAGAGCTTGCGATGAAATCACTTATTCTCAGACTGACACTCGTGGTGGCCCTGGTGGCCGTGGTCGCCTTCCCTGCGATGGCGAGCGCTCAAGAGACTGACCTCGACAGCAGTCCTAACACCGACCTCTGGTACCCGCCGGTGGCGGAGGAGTCACCCAGCGTCGCCCTCTATTTTGTCTATTCGGAAACCTGCCCGCATTGTGCGAACGCTAAACCGCTGATCACTGAACTCGAGGCGTCATACGATTGGCTGGAGATCACCCAGGTCAGCACCCAACTGGCCACGGACGCCCAGATCGATACCGTCCTTGCCCTTGCCGATGAAATCGGCCAGGACATCGTCGGTGTCCCAACATTCCTTTTCTGCGAAAGCATGGAGGTGGGCTACGACACCATCGAGACGACTGGGGCCAGTATCGAATCGGACATCGTCGCCTGCCATGAGGCACTCATAGGCGCTGGAGTAGATGAGCCAGCGAAGGATGACGAGGATCTCCATGTTCCGATTCTGGGTGACATCGATACTGATGCGGTCTCCCTGCCGCTGTTTACCGTCGCAGTCGCTGGCTTGGACGCATTTAATCCGTGTGCCTTCTTCGTTCTGCTGTTCTTGCTAAGCCTGCTCGTTCATGCCAGGAGTCGATGGCGGATGGCGCTCGTCGGGGGTGTATTTGTCGTCATCTCTGGTGTGATGTACTTCGCTTTCATGGCCGCGTGGCTCAACGTGTTCCTGGTTACCGGTCAAATGCGCTGGGTGACGACCATCGCCGGATTGATTGCATTGGCCTTGGCCGTATTCAATATGAAGGACTACTTCTTCCCCGATGCCGCGGGCTCGCTTTCGATCCCCGATTCGGCCAAACCTGGTCTATTCGCCCGGATGCGCAAGTTGACCACAGGTGACTCGATGCCGACGGTACTGCTCGGTACGGTGGCCCTGGCCGCCGTAGCCAACAGCTACGAGCTGCTCTGCACCGCCGGCTTCCCTTTGGTTTTCACCAGGGTGCTGACTCTCAACAACCTGCCAACCGCGAGCTACTACGGCTATATCGGTCTCTACAACGTGGTCTACGTGATTCCGCTTCTGGTGATCGTCGGTGTGTTCGTCGCCACCCTGGGCTCCCGCAAACTGTCAGAGGGTGAGGGACGCTTCCTCAAGCTGATGTCGGGGGCGATGATGCTCGGTCTCGGTCTGTTGTTGCTGCTGAAGCCAGAGTTGCTCGAGAACATGCTCGCCGCCGTCGGCATCATGGGGGCATCGGTAGTCGTGGCTTCCGTCATCTCGTACGTCGATCGACGGCGTTATCGGGTGGCCTAGCCAAGCATTCAGCCGAGAGCCCGGTGCAGGAACGCCGCCATCTCTGCCCTGGTAACAAGGGCGTTGGGACAATAGAGACTATTCAGCGGTGGATTGCAGCCCTTGGTCACACCAGCGGCCGCAAGAGATTCTATGTCGGCTTCGAAGATCGACCCATTGTCATCGGTGAAGCGATCGCCGCCGACAGCGTTGTACTCCAGGGCGCGGACTAAGAAGGTTGCCATCTCTGCCCTCGTCAGTCGACGGTCGGGACAGAACCGATCGTTTGTCGGCGGATTACACCCTTTTGTAACCGCTGCTGCGGCGAGAGCTTCGATCTCTGGTTCGAATAGCGAGTCGTCATCATCTCGGAACGGATCGACGTTCCCACCGCTGGGAAGTGACAGCGCCCTGGAAAGGAAGGCGGCCATTTCACCTCTGGTTACACCCGAGTCTGGACAGAACCGGTCATTCGTGGGCGGGTTACATCCCTGGGTGACGCCCGCGCTAGCCAACCAGACGATGTCTGCTTCAAATACCGATCCTTCGTCATCACGGAACGGCGGAACGAAGAACACGTCATCGCCGCAACCAACCCGATCAGGGCCGAAGGCGAGAGAATCGAAGTTGATCTGGTTGTCGACGAGAGACTCACCGCCTCCGTAGTAGATATCAAACCAGAAGCTCTTGATGTCGATGTCGGCCTCGCCGGATCGTCGAAATGCGATGTCGTTCTTGGCGAAGGCGGCCTGGCTATCGACCCATCCTTCCAAGATTCCGTCATGTGCACCCGGTGTGTTGAGGTCAATGTGGCCTTCAACGCAATACCAGGTGCCGTGGTCGAGCGTGGCCACGTCGAGATCCCAGGTCCAGATGTCGCCTCGGGTGTCAGGGCTATCCAGGTGATAGACGTAGAACCCGATCAGCGTCTTGTCGTCTGGGCCGTTGGGATACCCAGGCTGATTAGTGTGCGGATATGTGCGCGAGAACAGCATTCGTGCCGAGAAGCATGGCTCCGCCGCGGTTGAAGGCCGACCCCCGAGACAGTTGTAGGTGTAGAGCCCACCGATTCCGGGGAGCTTGCCCCGGTTGGGCGGTTCGATGTAGAAGCCATCGGGAAACTGGACCCAATACCGCCACCACAGTTCCTCGGGGTCGTCGAGTCCATGCTCTGAGAAGTACCAGTGAGCGCTGCCCCCCCAGTGCTCGCCCTGCGGGATCACAGAAGCCAGCCCGGACCCGGTGTGTCCTGCAGCCAGTGGTTTCATGCCCCAGGCCCCGTTAGAGAAGACCCCCTCGACGCCGTCAGAGAACGATTCGTCCAAGTATGTGTTTGAGGTGGCTGCGTCGGCCGGTGCCAGGGCAAATACCACCAGTGCCACCGCTATCGCCGCTAGTCGTTTCATCGCGCTCCCAAGAGTTCCCATGGCTGGGAGCGTAGACAACCGCGGGGCCTAGCGGTTCATTTGGAGCGTGCCGCAATTAGCTGCGGTCGACCAGATTGGTAGGGCGAAGCACCAACAACCACGTCAGTACCGCGGAAAGCGTAATCAGGGTCAGCGATGTTGCTCCTACTTCGGCAAGGAAACCGTCCTCGGCTGCGCCCCACACTCGGGTGGCCAAGGTCTCGAAGCCGGTTGGCGCCAACAACAGCGTTGCCGGCAGTTCTTTGAGGGTTGACAGCATCACGAGGCCTGCTCCGGCTATGACTCCCGGCGCAATGAGGGGCACGTCGACTGTCAAGAATCGCCGCAGGGGTCGCGCCCCCAGGACTCTGGCAGCTTCCCCATACCGATCCGGGAGACCCGCCACAGCGTCAACCGACGCTCGATGCGATTGCACGCCAAAGTGTATGACGTACACAACAATCAGCAGCGGCAGGCTTTGATAGAACGCGGCGAGGGCAGGTGGAGCCTGCAATACCCAGTAGACGAGCGCTAGCGCCAGTACGAGACCCGGCAGGGCAAACGAAGCCGCAATAGCCACGCTCGAAATCGTTGCTGCCCAGGAACGATCGCGATGTTGGAGATAGGCCGCAGGCAACAGCGCAAGCATCGCAACCGCACCGGCAAGGATGCCAGCCGTTGCCGACCGCATGGCAGGCCCCACGAGCTCGACCAGGCTGTCACCAAGGGTACCCAGGGTGATGCCGGCTGCACTGGTACCGCGGCCCCACCACACTGCAAACACAGCTAGCGGTGATAGAAGCACCAACGAAAGAAGGCTCCCGACCAGAACCGCGACAGGAATGCGGGTTCGTCCCAGTTCATAGATCCTGGCCGTTCCCACCGGGAACTCTGTGCCTCGATCTCTGTTGGCAAAGCGTCGTTCGACAAGAGCGATCACAATCGCCAGCGACCCGAGGAGCAGACCGAGAATCAATGCTGTGTCCCTGTCGGCCAGCCGCGATGAGTAGATGACGCGAGTGACTGTGTCGTATCGCATCAGGGACACTGCTCCGAAGTCGCTCAGCGCATAGAGGAAGGCGATCAGGCCCCCAGCCAGTACGACGAGTCGCAGTTGCGGGAACACGATGCGACGGGTGATCTGGGCTCGGCTGTCGCCCAGCAGCGTTGCCGCATCCTCCAGAGACCTACTCATCCGTAAGAGACGAACCGCTACAGGCAGGTAGACGTACGGATAGGTCAGAGCGGACAGCGTCAACAGGGCACCTGGGAAACCATTGGGCCGTGGTATCCATTCGATGAGACCTCCTTGACCGAAGGCGGCGCGCAGCGCCGCTGCCCCTACATAAGACGGGATCGCCAGCGGCAACGCCGCGGCAACCAACCACAGTTTCCTGCCTGGTACATCAGTTCGTGTGGTCACCCAGGCCAGCGTCACCCCAACCAGCGCGCTGACAAACGCGGTGGCGGATGCCAACGCCACCGAACGGAGTAACGGACCAGCGATACTGCTATCACGCAGACTTGGGTTGGCTGCAGCAAGGACGTTCCAGGTCAGGTAGAACAGCGGTGACAAGAACACGGCAGCGGTGACCAGGCCGACGGCACGGAGCTTCCACAACGTTGGCGCATCGGTCATGTCGGTACGCTGTTCACGGTGCCTCAAGACCACTTTCCGCTATCAAATCCGTGGTTCGAGCGAGCCCACCGCTCAAGCCATTGAAGTCGTACGTCGCCACCTGGATCTCCTCAAGTGCTGCCAGAGCAGAATTAGGCTGACTGCCGCTCGCCAACGGGTATTCAAAGGTCTCGTTGCTGAAGAAGCGCTGAGCCGAGGGCTCCAGCAGGTATCTGATGAGAGTCTCAGCTTCGGTCCGTTTGGTCGAGCTCTCCATCACGCCTACCGCACTGATAATCACCAATGAGCCGACATCGTCGAAGTAATGATTTCTTGACTCCAACCCCGGATCTTCAGCGAGTGCTCGTAGGTTGTAGTAGTGGTTGACGAGCCCCATTTCTACCTCTCCGCGACCCACAGCCTGGACGATGGAACTGTTGTTGGCGTATGTCGCGGTTCGGTTCTGTTCCAGCCCGTTCAGCCAATCCAGGGTCACCTCGTCGCCATGGATTTCACGCATGCCGGTCACGAAGTCCTGGAACGAACCATTGCTTGGGGCGACTGCAAGACGCCCTTCATATTCAGCACCGACCAGGTCGAATACCGAGGTCGGAAGGCTGCTCTCGGCAACCAGAGCACTGTTGTAGACAAGGACCCTGACCCGGCCCGATAGGCCGACCCATCTGCCATCTGAATTGCGATAGTCATCGTCGACGAGCCCCAGGGTGGTGTCGGAAATCTGCGCCAACAGGCTATTGCCGGCGAGTAGCCCGATGGCGCCAGGACTCTGCGAGAGGAACAGGTCGGCCGGGCTCTTGTCTCCTTCTTGCTGGATCAGAAGCGCCAAGTCGGCCGACTGGCCGTATCGCACCTCAACCGAGACACCGGTCGAAGCTGTGAACTCCTCGAACAAGGGAGCGACCAGATTCTCGGTACGGCCTGAATAAACAACCAGCGATTCTGTGTCTGACCCACCGCAGGCGCTGACCAACATCATGGCGGCGACCATGACGACCAATGTCAGCTTCTTCATCGGGAGTCTCTCTCTCGAAGGCACGGGTATCAGTAGCCAGTCGCCTAGACCGAAGCCGGGCCGCTGGTGAAGACCACCGCGGGACCACCGTTGTACGAAACTGCCACATCGTCCCCAACAGCAAACCGTGGAGCCCGTAGCTCGCGAACCAAGATCGACTGGCCAAGGCCTTCGAGCTCGTAGGAGGTGTCGTGGCCGTAGAATTCAACCGAGGCAACCGTCGCTGCCGATCCCTTTTTGATGGACAGGTACTCGGGCCGAACCATTACGTTCCCTGCGGTATGCAGCGGCTCCTGGGTTGGCAGCACCCCAATTGACGTGAGTGCCTCGCCCCGGTGCGGCTGCGCTTCCAATAGGTTCGCATCGCCAACGAAGCTGGCCAACCATTGATCGTCGGGGGTGTCGTAAATCTCCGTCGGCGTACCTTGCTGAACGATGGCGCCGTTGTTCATGACCGCGACCTGGGCCCCGACGACAAATGCTTCTTCTTGGTCATGGGTAACAAACAGGGTCGTGATCTCGAGATCGGCAAGGAGCCGAACCAGGTCTGCGCGAACGCGGACGCGGAGCTCCGCATCCAGACTCGAAAACGGTTCGTCGAGCAGCAGCAGATCGGGCTGGGGTGCAATAGCTCGGGCGACAGCCACCCGTTGTGCTTGCCCGCCCGATAGACCCGCAGTACGCCGATGTTCGTATCCCTCGAGGTCGACCATAGCGAGCGCGGTTTGCACCCGGCCCTCGGCGGTCTCAGACCGGGACAGGCCGTAGGCAACGTTCTCCGCAACAGACATGTGCGGAAAAAGCGCCCCATCCTGAAACACCATCCCAATTCGTCTCCGCTCGGGGGCGATGAAGGTCGACTCGTCCGCCAAGACCGAGCTTGCGACGCTGATCGTGCCGCGGTCGGGACGTTCGAGCCCTGCGATGAGACGAAGCAAGGAAGTCTTGCCACAACCGCTCGGGCCAAGCAGAGCCAGGGTCGTGCCGCCGGCGATGTTCATGGAGACATCCTCGAGAACCTGGGTACGGCCGAACGAGAGTGCAATGTTGGTGACTTGGAGAGATGGCGCAGTCATAATTTCCACTATGGCGAGGTTGTATATTAGGCAGACCGCCGCGGAATCAGTCACGGCTTCGCTAGAACGACCGTTCCATCATCAATACTGAGTGGTAGCGGTCCATTTTGTATCCGACCTCATCGAGAACCCCAACGTCTCGGTAGTCGTGGCGATGATGCAAGGCGACCGATGGCTCGTTGGGCAGTGCGATGAGTGCGTACGCACGATGAACGGGCGCCGCGGTCAGCTCGTCGATGAGTTTGCCAAGCAACAGACCGCCCCAGCCCCTGCCGACGCTTTCGCCCCCAAGAACCATTGTCGTTTCCACGGACGAGGAATAGGCCGCCTTGTCCTTGAAGAGGCTGCTCGATGCAAACCCGACGACTCGACCTCCGCTCTCAAGAACCAAGACCCGGTAGCGCCGCTCCTGATCGTTGTACTTGGTGAACCAACGTTGCCGTTCTGTGATCGTCCACGGCTCCTCGTCGAAGGAGGTATGCCGACCGACGATGTACTCGTTATAGATCTCGTTGACACGCACGAGGTCCGCAACTGTTGCATCTCGAATGATCTTGTCCATCGGCGGCGAGAGTACCTGATTGCCTGTCCTCGATCCTGACAGATCGCGTCGAGCAAGTTACACCGACGTAATTGATCCGCCCGGCCCATTCCCGAATTTGCCAGTTTCAGCGAGACTTCAAGAACGCTCCCCCAAAGGGTTCCCGGTGCACCGATTCATACGGCTTCTCTATGCCTCAGACCCTGAGCTTGCCGCGCACGGTCGAAGGGCATCGCTCCTGGCTACAGACATTGCGAAGCAGATGTCTCTCGACACAGACTCCGTCGGTCGCCTCGAAGTAGCAGCAGAGTTGCACGACATCGGGAAGGTCTTCCTTCCTCGCGATATTCTGGACGAACCGGGACCCCTTTCCGCGTCACAATGGGTCGAGCTGCGCCGTCACCCGATGATGGGCTACGAGCTCGTGCGTGATCGGGTGCCCTCCGAGGTTGCACAGATCATTCTCACCCACCACGAGCGCATCGACGGGGCCGGCTATCCAAATGCAATGGCTGCCGCGTCAATTCCACTCGAAGCAAAGGTGTTGCAGGTTGCCGATGCCGTCGACGCCATCACCAGCGTTCGACCCTATCAGCGAGCACTCCCGGTCGACTATGCGATCGAGGAGATGATCCGTTGTGCTGGAACCCAGTTCGACATGAGCGTCGTTGAGGCGATAGTCCAACTCAGCGAAACGGAACTGTGGCTAGAACGCCGCTTTGGCGATACTGACTCCATCCTCGACGAGATCGCGGTCTAGGCAAGCCTCCGCTGCGACGACGTGTCGAGAATATTTCAGCGTTAGCTTCGGTTGCACCTTTCAGACGCAATGAGAGGAAAACGCAATGAACGGCTTCGACTGGGCGATGCTTGTGCTTCGTGTTGGTGCGGGTCTGGTGATCTTGGCGCACGGCATCAATCACGCTCGTGGCCGCAGCCGGACCACAGCCTGGTTCGAGTCGATCGGATTCCGCAAGGCAGAAATGCAGTGGTTTGCGTCTACCGCAAGCGAGCTGGCGATCGGTGCGGCGCTCATCATCGGCTTACTGACCGGACCGGCCGCAGCAGGGCTGATCGCCGTCATGTTCGTGGCCTTCTGGTCGGTCCACAAGAACAATGGATTCTTCATATTCCGTCCCGGTGAGGGTTGGGAATACGTTGCAACCCTCGCCATCATTGGTGCCACCATCGCCCTGGCGGGACCTGGGTCTGCCTCGGTAGATAACGCATTGGGAATCGATGAGACTTTCGCCGGCGGTGTTGGCGGCCTTCTCATCGGCGGAGGCTTGGCGGCGGCCGCCCTCCAGCTGGCCACATTCTTCCGCCCCCCGACAGCGGACGGCTAGCTTTCTGGACGCTCGCTGGCAGGAATGGCGACACGTGCCGTGCGTCTTGTGAAGTAGAAGATGCGAACCAGGTTCGCAATCAGGTCCGTCTCGAAGCCGTAGGTTTGTACACGATTCGGCTCGTCGACTACCAATCGCTCCACCTGGTGCCGGCCCGTCCTTTTCGCAAGCGTGTTGATCTGACTCTTCATTGCACCGACACGTCGGGCCGCGGTCTCGTTCTTCTGTGTGACCGCGAGCATGGCGAGGTCTAACGCCTCTTTGACCTCTTTGTGGAGTTCGTATAGATAGTCGGCGGTTTCCTGGCTGACCACCAGCTCTTGACTTATTCGTGACAAACCCAGCTGGACCAGGTTCGTCTCGATGATGTCGCCGATGGCTTCGAGGTTGTTGGTTGCCTCCATGAGCTGCAGCAATTCGTTCGATTCTCGGGACCCGAGCTCTTCTTTACTCAGCTGCCCCAAATACTCAAGTATCGAGCCGTATAGTGAGTCGACCTCATCGTCCATCGCCTCGATGGTCACCAAGTCAGAATTCGTTCCAGATATCACGGCAGGAACTACGTCACGGAGCATGACCCGGACGCGTTCCGCCAAGCGGAGCAGCTCCAACCGGGCTCTGTCGAGCGCCAACGCTGGGGTACTCATCAGTCCCGCATCCAAGTACCGAGGTCGAACGACTTCCGGCTCAGGTCGATCGGGCACAAACCGGACAACCAAATCCGCAAGCTGTTTGCTGAAACCAATGAAAACCACAGTGTTGACAACATTGAAGATGGTGTGGGCGTTGGCGATCTGACGGGCCAAGCCTCCCCCGATCCCCTCCACCCAGCTTGCGAGCTGTGGGATAAACGGGAGCCACACTAAGACTCCAATCGTATTGAAGATTGTGTGAATCCAGGCCGCTCGCAAAGCATCCCGAGGTTTACCAATCGCGGCCAATTGGGCGGTGACGCTGGTCCCGACGTTTGCGCCAAGGACCAAGGCAATACCTGCCTCAATCCCGATCAGGCCCTCAAAGGCCAAGGCCAGCACGACACCGGTGGTCGCTGAGGATGACTGAATGACCGCGGTGAAGATCGCCCCGGCGACCACACCGGCCAGGGGGTTGCTCATCCCAGCCATCCAATCTCGGAACGGTTCGAAGTCGCTGAGTGGGCCCATCGCGTCGCCCATCACGGACATGCCGAAGAAGATCATGCCGAGGCCCATGATCAAGCCGCCCTGGGCACGGCGCGACTCATTCTTTGAAAGGAACCGTATGGCGAATCCAAAGCCGAGCAGAGCCAGCGCATATCGGGTGACCTTGAACGCGATGATCTGGGCGGTGACCGTGGTGCCGATATTGGCGCCCATGATGACGCCGACTGATTGCTCCAACGTCAGCAGGCCTGCGGTAATGAATCCAACCACAAGCACCGTGGTGATCGATGATGATTGAATCACGGCGGTTAGTCCCGCACCGGTGGTGGCTGCGGCAAAACGATTGGTGGTCAGCTTGTTGAGGATCCCCCGCATCCTGTCGCCAGCGAGCACCCGCAGCGACCTCGTCATCCGATCCATACCCATGAGAAACAGCGCAAGGCCGCCAAAGAGCCCGCTTAGAACCAAAAAGCTATCGATGGATCCGGATTCAGTAGCCGATTCGGCCAACGCGATTAATGGATATACCACTGGTCGCCAGTCTCCTCCCGAGCGGTCAGCTGTGACTGCACGATAATCAACAAGATCGGGTTCGTGCGTCCTATAGGACCGGCAAGCCGAGAGCGCGGCTTATCACCAAGCGCTGTATCTCGGAGGTGCCCTCGCCGATTTCAAGGATCTTGGCGTCCCGATAGAACCTCGCAACGGGTGAACTCTCCATGAACCCGGCACCGCCGAAGATCTGTGTCGCAATCCGAGTCGCGGTGACCGCCGCTTCGCTCGAATACAGCTTGGCGACCGCGGCTGCCTCCTTCACCGGCCGACCCGCGTCCTTGAGAGCGGCCGCCCGATAGGTAAGCAGCCGCGCCGCTTCGACCATGACCTTGAGGTCCGCACACTGGAAAGCAACACCCTGGTTGGCACCAATGGCTCGACCGAACGCTTGCCGCGTCTTGGCGTGTTCAACTGACACTTCGAGACAGGCCTGGGCTAGTCCCAACGCCAAGGCCGAGATCGCAATCCTGCCGTCGTCCAATGTCGAAAGAAACTGGTGGAAGCCTCTTCCGCGACTACCGAGCAGATTGTTGGCAGGGACGCGGCAATCCTCGAACACGAGACCCCGGGTGTCGGAGGCATGCCAACCCATCTTCTTGTAGGCCGGCTCTACCGTGAAGCCTTCGGTTCCAGCAGGGACGATGATCGAAGAGATCTCATTGTCGCCGGTGCGGGCAGCAATCGTAACCACCGACGTCATTTCGGTTCCGGCGTTGGTTATGAAGGCCTTGGAGCCGTTGATCACCCATTCGTCGCCGTCGAGTGTCGCTCTCGTCTTGGTGGCACCGGCATCGGACCCCGCTTCGGTTTCGGTGAGGCCGAAGCCCGCCAGCGCCACTCCGGATACCAGATCGGGTAGCCACCGTTTCTTCTGCTCAGCATTCCCATATGTGAATATCGGATTGATCCCCAGCCCAACGCCTGCCTCGAGGGTGATTCCCATGGACTGATCAACGCGCCCGATTTCTTCGATGGCAACACACAGCGACGTGAAATCGCCACCCATGCCACCGACCTCTTCGGGAAATGGCAAGGCAAACAACCCAAGCTCACCCATCTTGCGAACCGTCGCTGCCGGAAACTCGCCCGTTTGGTCCCACTCAGCAGCGTTCGGTGCGATCTCTGTTTCCGCAAAGTCCCTGACAACCTTGCGGAACGATTCGTGATCCTCAGACAGTTCGAATCTCATCTTGTTCCCCTCACGGACGCGTTGGCATTATTCCGTTCCGAATCAACAAGTCAACGATATGCTCGAGTGGTAACCCGATCACAGTTGAGCGCAGTCCTTCAACTTCATCAACGAAGCCCTTACCCTCGCCCTGCAAAGCGTACGCACCAGCCTTGTCAAGGGGTTCGCCGGTGGCGGCATATGCGACCGCTTCGGCGGCGTTGACGGGCCGCATAGTGACCCGGGCCGCATCGATGCCACTCTCGACAATTTCTGCTCCCCTTGCGAAGGCATATCCGGTGTAGACAGTATGTGTCCGGCCTGCCAGCGAAAGCAACATCGCAGCGGCATCACTCTCGTTTACCGGTTTCCCGTAGACACGATCTCCAAGGACAACACTGGTGTCGAATCCGAGAACACAGGCGGCGCGGTCTAGCTGCGCAGCAACCACGGCCGTCTTTTCCCTAGCCATGCGGACCACAAAATCCTCTGCTGGTTCACCGGGTAATCGGATTTCCTCGATGTCAGGCGGAGTGACGGTGAAGTCAAAGCCAGCCATGCTGAGGAGAAGGCGACGGCGGGGCGAGCCGCTGGCCAGCACGAGATAAAGCTCACTGTCTTCGGTCTCTTGGCTATCTGCTGTCATATCGCCACGCTAGCGCGCCGATCCAACCAGAAGCGCTGCAGACGACTAGGTTCTGGGACCGCAGTCAGAACTTCCCTATGACTATCGTGTCAATAGGGGGACTACCAAACAGAAAGCAGAAGATGCGTTGGCGCAATCTTGAACGCAGCGAGAATGTACAGGATCGGCGAGGCCAGGGCGCCAAGGTGGCGGGGGGCATCGGTGGTCTCGGCATCATCGGTGTGTTGCTGGCCCTCTTTATGGGTGGAGGCGGCGGAGACGTCGGGGACCTGCTCGGTCAGCTTGCCGCACCCGCAACGACCGCACCGGCGCAAGACACGTCCGAATTCGAGGGTATTGACGATGACGAAGCGTTCGTCATGGC
>RCNF010000108.1_pt1 | contig 35901 bp, 38 predicted proteins | sample 2041311 | NCBI WGS metagenome assembly RCNF01 (sample SAMN09708228, study PRJNA481090) | Marine sediment metagenome, whole genome shotgun sequencing project. | biome: marine sediment; feature: ocean; material: sediment; isolation source: Sewage treatment plant 2 marine sediment (STP2) ...
CTCAGCGGAGAGTTCGAGCAGGGTTTCGTGGACGTGTTCGAATCGGTGAGCGCTGGTGCTCCCGTACTCCAACCGGAGCCAGTTTCGCTCAAGCGGCGACCGTTCCGACTCCCCGATCGATCGGGCCTGCCGACGCTGGACTCATATGCCCACCTGCGGACGCCAGACGGCGAAGCCCGCGTGGTCGGGTACACCGAGGCGACCCGCGGCTGCAAGCACCTGTGCCGGCACTGCCCCATCGTCCCTGTATACCAGGGTCGATTCGTCACCGTTGATGCTGACATAGTCCTTGCGGACATCCGACAGCAGGTCAGCGCCGGCGCCCGCCACATCACGTTCGGTGATCCCGACTTTCTCAATGGGCCGTTGCACTCGCTGCGGATCGTACGCCGGCTGCACGAAGAGTTCCCCGAGATCACCTATGACGCGACCATCAAGGTCGAGCATCTGAGACGCCAGGCAGATCTTCTCCCGGAGCTCGTCGCCACCGGGTGTGTGCTGGTGACGACCGCTATCGAATCCTTCGACGGGGCGATCCTGGAACGCTTCGACAAACAGCACACAACCGACGACCTGGAAATCGCTCTGAGGGAGGCGAGAGCTATCGGGCTGGCGATCAACCCAACTTTTGTGACGTTCACGCCATGGACAACAATCGCTGGGTTCATTGACTTCCTCAAGACGATCGTGCGCCTCGACCTGGTGCGAAACATGTCACCCATTCAGTACGGAATCCGGCTCCTGGTGCCGGCCGGCAGCCGACTCTTGGAACTCTCCGAGGTGGCCGATCTGGTGGATCCGTTCGATCCAAACATGTTGTGCCATCCGTGGACTCACCCGGATCCCGCGGTTGACCAACTCTTTGACCGAGTGACGGCGATCGCATCCGGAGCCGCGACGCTGACAGAGATCTTCGAGCAGGTCTGGCGAGCCGCTCATGACGCTGGCGCCTACTCGACGCCACCACCGCCAGATCTGGGAGTCCTGCCCGCGGCAGCTATCCCCTACTTGACCGAGCCTTGGTACTGCTGAGCAGAGCCCACCGACGAGCAGTTCGCTCGTCTCTAGTCGAGAAGTTGGATGCTCAGGCCGCTTGGCAGCTTGGGAGCGAACCATGTCGATTTCGGCGGCATCACTCGCCCTGAATCGGCAGCCGTCATCATGTCCCCAACTGATAGGGGAAATGGCAGTAACCATGCATCGGCTGCACTATCGGGCTCACCGCGCTCTGGTAGGTCCGCGACAAACTTGAGACGCCGGTCAGTGCTTGGATCGGTAATGCCGAACACCGGCCCCAAAATCTGATTCTGAAGCAAGTCGACATCAAGCAGTGCGGAGTTGGACAGCTCGCCGCCGCCGAGCCGGAGCCGGAAGTAGCGTTCTCTGACCTTCACTCCGAACTCGAATCGCATGCGCGGCCGAGCTTCCGCTTCGCTGACCTCCTCCATGCGATGCTCCTTAGTGAGGCGATCGACAATGGCGGGTGAGTCGAGATCCGGGTCGAACACGCAGCGGGCGAAGGAACGCAGGCGCAGCTTGGTCGTGGAGAATAATCCGGCCGGGAAGTGCCCATCCATCCTGCCCTCTTCCGCCGCGACCGCTGATGCGGCGGCAAGTCGGTGATGGCCATCGATGATATAGAGACTCGCGTCGAACGTCCGGCAGAGCTCCTCCGCCTCCGAGCCCGCGACCACCCACAGCTCGTGAGAGGCACCAACTGCCCCAGTGAAGGTCGAGTCGGCTGCTCGCCCCACATGGGCTTCGATCACGGCGTCGATATCGGCGTACCTGCGATGGGCCAACGCCACCGGATTGCCGTAGACACGAGTTGACCGGATGTACTTCGCCATCTTCCGCTGGGTCTTGCCGACCGTTTTCTCGTGCCGCTTGACCAGACCGGAGTCGTAAGCCTGGAGCGAAACGTCGGCAACGATGCCAGTGACCGAGTCGTGGCCGTCGGTCTGCCGATATACGAGGACCGCCGGACCAACTTGTCGCAGAGCCCCCTGCTCCTGACATCCTTTGAGCCAGGCGACGGCCTCATCGTGGGAGGCCCTCGCTCCGCGTCCGAGGGAGAAACGGAAACTCAGCGGGTCTCGACGAGCCGCCTCTTGCTGCTCAGCGGAGAGCATTGACGCCGGTGGTCCCACCACGCGGTGAGCAAACTCGGACGCAGGAATGAAGCCGGTAAACGGTTGAAGGAGGCCAGACACGGCCCCATCTTCGCAGGCACAGCCCCCTCGGGCCCAATTGGATACCGTTGCGGACCGAGCCGAACGACAGACGCAGCCGAGCCCCCGTGACGGCTGAATTCTGGCGTCAAAGGGCAACAGCCCATCAAGGGGATCACATGCTCCCGACCGGTTCGCTCGCAGGACGGTACAAATGGCACGCTCAGCAAGCCGCGGGGTCCTCGTACTCGCTGACGGGGCGCTCTTTGGCGGACCATCGATCGGCGCCGAGTCAACACCTCTATGACCGGATACCAGGAGATCGTCACTGACCCGTCGTAAGCGAGACAGATCGTCACCCTTACTTCCTCACAATCCAAGGTGGTCACGTCGTCGCCAGGAGCCTGCCGTCGGGCCAAGACGCCGTGCTCAACGTTGAACCTCTCCAAGCCCATCACACCCGGTTGCTGGCCTAACCACAGGCTCGCAATCCGCTGTGGTGCACGTCAGGTTGCTCGTCTCTTGGTGGTCAGCCCGCAGGCACCTACAGACCTTGCCGGGCACTCTCAATCATCGGAAAGTGCCGCCTGCACCGGCACGCCCGGGACTAGCGTTATCTCTTCTGCGAAATGGGTGATGGTCAGCTTGGTGCCCTCTCGCAGCGTGTAGGTGGCGGCACCGTCTTCGATTGCCACCTCGAGCGTTTGACCCCGGACCGACAGTGGGAAGCGAAGGCGTGTCAGCTGGTCGGGCAATCGGGGTCGGAACGTCAGGTGCCCATCGAAATCTCGCATCCCGGCAAAACCGTACACCAGCACCATCCAGGTACCGCCCATCGATGCGATATGGCACCCGTCACTCACGTTGTGCCCCACATCGGCCAGATCCATCAACACGGCGTATCGGCCGTATTCCATGGCCTCGTCCATGTAGCCGATCTCAGCGGCTGCGATGCTCTGGATGCAAGCCGACAATGATGAATCGCCAGTCGTTAGCGGGTCGTAGTAGTCGAAGTTTCGTTTCTTGACATCGGCGGGGAATTCGTTACCGAGCAGGAACATCGCCAGAACCACGTCAGCCTGCTTGATCACCTGGTGCCGGTAGATGGTGAGCGGGTGATAGTGCAACAAAAGCGGGTAGCGATCCGGTGGGGTGTTGTCGAAGTCCCACACCGGATGTCCCAGGAACTCGGAGTCCTGGAGATGAATACCGGTCTCCTCGTCGTAAGGGAGATACATGGCATCCGCTACTCGCCGCCACTCATCGAGCTCGGATTCATCGAGCTCGGTTCGGTGAACCAGGGCCTTGAACCGGTCGGAATCCTTCTCTCTGAGAGCTGCCACCGACGCCGCCGCGTAACGAAGATTGAGCCGGGCCATGAGATTGGTGTAAAGGTTGTTGTCGACCACCGTTGCGTACTCATCGGGACCGGTCACGGCGTGAATCGAGAAGCGGCCCCCTTCACGCTGGGAAAAGAAGCCGAGATCTGTCCACATACGAGCGGTCTCCACAAGCATCTCGACGCCCTCGACATCGAGAAGGTCAGTGTCCCCGGTCATGTCGACGTACTTCTTGAGGGCATACATGATGTCGGCGTTGAGGTGGTATTGCGCAGTGCCGGCCGCGTAGTATGCCGATGCCTCTTCGCCGTTGATTGTCCTCCAGGGAAACAAGGCTCCTTTCTGTCGCAGCTCTTTGGCTCGTTCGCGTGCCTTTTCCAACATGCTGTGCCGGAAGCGCAACAGATTCCCGGCAATGCGGGGTGCGGTGTAGATCAGGAAGGGAAGGACGTAGATCTCGGTGTCCCAGAAGTAATGGCCCTCGTACGCTTGGCCGGTCAGACCTTTGGCTGGAACGCCGGCACCTTCCGCCCTGCCCACGGCTTGCAGGATCTGGAGCAGATTCCACCTGATGGCCTGCTGCAGCTCACCCTTGGGCCCATCCATCAACTCGGGATCGCCCTCAACCTCAACGTCGCTGCGCCTCCAGAAGTCGTCCAAGTACTCGCGCTGATCGGTGACCAACTGGTCGAAGCCTTCGCGTACAGCCCGATCCAGGGTTCGCTCTGCCCGGTCGCACAGTTCGTCGACGGGGACGCCCCGGGATGTGTGATAGGTGAGGTATTTGGTGATGGTGATCGGCTCGCCTTCGAGGGCGTTGACCGTGAAGACCACTTTGCCGACGTCATCGGAACACTCTGTAGCGACCAACTGGGGGCACTCGGTCTCAATCACATGATCGGCAGCGCAAGCCAACGTCATCTTGCTATTGCGGGTTTGATACCCCAACATCACCCGCTTGTCGCTGCCGTAGCTCCGACGTGGCACCAACGGATGTTCCTTGAACCCTCGCGCCTTGCGGGGATCGAATTCTCCCGCCGCACCGTCGCCGGAGTTGACCAGCTGTGATGAGATGACCACTGGAGCCGTGGCGTTAAGGACGGTGACGCGGTAGGAGATCGCGGCCAGATGGCGGTGCCGAAATGAAACGAGACGGCGCGACTCGATGAGCACCTGCTTGCCCGCGAGGGTTTCCCACAACACCTTTCGATCGAGCGTCCCCGCTTGCATGTCAAGCGTGCGCCGGTACTCCAGGAGATTGGCGGTGGGCAGGTAGAGCGGCTCGTCGTCGACATACAGCTTGAGGATCTTGCCGTCGGGAACGTTGAGCATTGTCTGACCGGTCTTGGCGAACCCGTAGGCTCGTTCCCCGTAGACGATCGGCCACGTTTCGTGGAACCCGTTTATGAAGGTACCGGACTGGTGGACCGGCCTCCCTTCCTCGAAGTTGCCCCGCAACCCCAAGTAGCCGTTTCCGATCGAGAAGATGGTCTCAGCTTGCGGGAGATGGCGCCGATAGAAACGCGTCTCAACCATCTTCCATTCGTCGATGGGATAGACAAACTCAGGCGGCCGAGCCATTTCACGCTCGATCATGTCCGCCTTCTTGGTCAAGCAGTTCATCGAGATCACTGACGACAAAGTCGGCGCCGCCGGCACGGAGCGCCTCCGGATCACCGGTGCGATCAACCCCGATCACCAAACCAAACCCACCGGCCCGGCCCGCCTGAACCCCCGACACCGCATCCTCGACAACGACCGTACGCTCCGGGTCGACACCTAGGCGACGGGCACCTTCGAGGAAAGTATCAGGAGCCGGCTTGCCGGCGAGCCCGAGTTCGGCCGCCACTACCCCGTCAACGCGGAAGTCAAACAGGTCATCGATGGCGGCAGCCCGCAAGACTCGCGCGCAGTTCTTGCTGGCCGAGACGACCGCAAGGGCGAACCCCTCGTCGCGCAATTGTCGCACCCAAGCGACCGACTGCTCGTAGACGTCTACGCCTTCGGTATCCAGCAACTCACCGATGAGTTCGTTCTTGCGGTTGCCGAGTCCGCAAACTGTCTCTCGATCCGGGGGATCATTCGGGTCTCCAAAGGGCAGGTCGATGCCGCGTGATCCGAGGAAGGACTGCACACCGTCGTAGCGCAGCTTGCCGTCCACGTAGCGTTTGTAATCGGTGGCAATCTCGAAGGGCTGAAACGGCTCGCCAGCTTCTTCGGCGCGCTTTGAGAGGTATTCGTCGAACATCCCCTTCCAACACGCCGAATGCAAACGAGCGGTTGCGGTCAACACGCCATCAAGATCGAACAGGACTGCATCAAATCGGTCACGGACTACACGCTGGTGCAATGTCACCCCAATCTGTATACAAGTTCATCGTAGCCCTGCCGGGTGTTGGCTCTGTCATCCTTGCGGTCCTCCTCTGACCGGACCTCATGAAGCCAACTGGAGCAGCAAATGGGTGATGAGGATCCTTGTCGTGGCCCCGACCAGATTTGAACTTGCGCTACCGCCTTGAGAGGGTTCACCAGTGCCCAACACACCTTCTCCCAAGCCCGGAGTCGGCCGGTGCCCCAATAATGAGCCGTTGCCCCTGGTCAGCGTTCTTCACGGTCGCCTCCGTCAGGGCGAGCTGCTTCGGCGCCAATGGGCACTACGAGAGCGGGGCACGGGGCGAGCGCCGCCACTTCGGAGGTGGTGGAACTGATATACGTCCGATCAATTGTTCCGCGGGTTCGTCGGCCCAGGGTAAGGGCTATGCCCGGATGCTCCCGGGCGTAGTTGAGGATTTGGTCTTCGGGGTCGCCGCGGCGAATCTCAACTCCCGTCACAGGGTTCGGATCAGGCGCCGGGAGAAGTGCACGGACCCGGCGGGCAACCTCGTCTTGGTCGTGTTCGCTTCCTTCCGGAGCGACGTACAGGCCAATGATGCTGTGCCCGAACTGGATTGCGGTCGCAGCTCGTCGATGTCGATGTGGAGGCCGATGAAGAACAGCAGGATGAGCAGACCGATCTCGGCGAGGAGACCCAGCAAGGGGGCGAGTTCAGGGGATCGCACCGAGGATGGACGGAATGCGGTAGCACGCCAGCAGTGTGGCGAGTAGGTAGATGCCGGCGAGAAGAGCAGCAACGTCGAGCAGAATCTCACCGAAACCAACTTCCACGCCGACACCTAGCAGCAAAGCGGCTTCCAACGTCTCGTTCATGGCTCGATCCCTTCCCGGGTCCTGCCGCTACCCCGCATCGGCTCCGAGGAACCTGCTGTAGGCCCCGGTTTCGGTGAGGTGACGTTCCGGATCCATCTCGCCCTCCCACACAAACCCCGTGGCCTCGTTCTCCAGAGCGACGTGATACACCACCGCGTCCGGGGCAACTACCGGATAGGACACCGTCAACTCCCAGTCCTCCGCGGTGTATTCATAGGTCTCGGAGCCGACGAGCCCCCCAGGTGTGGCGCGACGGCCGGTCCACTTGAGATCCCCAGAAAGGAGCTCGGGGAAGCGGTCGGTAACGTAGTCACATGCGGCATCGCAAGCAGCCAAAACCTGTTCCGACCCTTCCTCAACAAGGCCATCCGAAGCGACTCGCCCCTCCCAGGAGAACCCTGTCATGGGATTGGTCACGACAACGTCATAACCCGACGGGTCGGAGGCAGGCACTGAGCCCCCAATGGTGACGACCCAGGGCAAAGCGCTGTACTGGTACTCGACCCAATCATCGACCTGCTGATCTTCTGCCTGAATCTCTTCCCATCCCATGTTCGGCCCGAATCCCACGAGATAGCGAAGTTGGAGATACTCCAACGCCACATCACGTGCATCGAGCAAATCGTCCGGCGCCGACGAAACCTCTGACCCAACGGCCTGACACGCCGTGACGGCCAACATCAGGGAAACAACCAATATCAAGTGTTTAAGCATTTTGACTCTCTTCTCTGAAACTGATCCAAGACCGACACCCTTTAGTTGCAGGTGTCTAATCACATTGGACCGCGTCCTGCTCATCAAAACGTTCCGCTATGTTCAACGGCTCATCAACCGTCCGATCGACAACAGCGCTCGTTGTGGTCGCTCCCAATCCCAGCCTGACTTGATTGGGACCGACCAAGCCGGCCGGCCAGTGCTACCAGAGAGGGGGACTCGGACGGCTGGAGTTGCCAAATCCGGGCCGGATACGCTCATGACTCCAGAGAGTAAGTAGTAGAGTTTGCGGATGAATACGCAGCAGAGAGTGGCGTTCGCCACGTCCAACGGCAAGACCATCACGAAGCATTTCGGCCACGTGAAATCATTCATTGTCGCCGAGATTGCCGATCTCCAAGAGCAAAGGCGATACGTTGTCACAGTCGATAGATCTGCGACTCACGACAGAGGGGAAGGTCGCGGCCACGACCATGACGCCAAGCTTCTGCCGATCGAGGATTGCGATACCGTCGTAGCCGGAGGAATGGGCACTCCAATGGCAGCACGGGTATTGGACGCCGGCTTCAACCTGGTCCTCACGTCCGAGCCGGACATCGACAAGGCTATCGCACGCTTTGCCGATGGAACGCTGCAACACGAACAAGAGCTAGCGCACGCACCCCGAAACCAGTAGAGGGTGCCCGCTGCCATTTCCGCAGCCAAACCCCTGCCGGGTTTAGACCGGCGTTGCCAATCCGAATGGCTAGCCCAACCCAACCCGCTCGTTGAACTGGTCAATCAGCTCGTCGATCGGGTCGACCACGGCCTGGATACGGGTCCGGTAGTCAGGGTCATACCACTGCGCCTGAATCTCTTCGTAGGTCTTGCCTTGCTGCTCAACCCACGTGTAGCACTTCAGGTTGTGAACCCGCTTCCTGTCGTAATAGGGCCCAACAGCCGTCGTTAGGACCTGGTTGCTCAGACCCTCCGGAACTCGTATCGGAATCTGGCTCCACGGGGACGCCACAGATCGTTGATGCTCTATTGAAGGTTGTTGGAGCGGCCTGTGAACAAACTGGGGCATCTTGTGAGTGGGAAACGCCGAAGACAGGTAAAACAGCCATGACCAAGGACTACCCCCGGCATTCCGAGCCTTTGCAGTCGCTGATCGCCCAACTTGGGCACGACATCTCGGCGACGATGAACGGGCTTGGTGCTCTGCATAACAATGCTGTCGCCGAAGGCAAGTTGCCGATGTAACCGGCGCAGCGAGGGGCTAGACGGCAGCGGCAAGCCCGGCCCGGCGGAGCGCCCCCCTGCTGAGCCGGGCTCTTGTCACGAGCAAAGGAGGTAACTCTCAACACTCTAAGCTCATCCAACATCAACATCATCACAAATGGTGTCCCCGGACCTATCGGTTCGGGGACACCACCGAACGAAAGAGGAACGCAATGACTCGCAGCGGCTGGTTTGCAGGGACAGAAGGAAAGGTCCACTACCAACGGTGGGAACCAAAAGGGCGGCCGCAGCGGATTGTTCAGATAATTCACGGCTACGCCGAGCATGGTGGCCGCTATGGCCACGTCGCTGCAGCCCTCACCGCCCAAGGCGCGGTTGTATACGCCGATGACCACATCGGACACGGTAGGTCCGATGGGGAACGAGCGCTGATCACCGACCTCGGCCACGTTGTCGACGACCTCCACTACCTTTCTGTGATAGCGAAGTCTGAGTACCCAGGTCTTCCTCTGATTCTGGTCGGCCACTCCATGGGCGGCCTTCTTGCCGGGCTAACCGCCGAGCGATGGCCCAACGAAGTCGCTGGAGTCGCTTTCTGCGGTTCAGTCCTCGGGGACTGGGATTGGCTTCGCAACGTCCTCAACGAACCCGAGCTGCCGGACGTTCCGTTCGATCCGCTCAGCATCTCCCGCGACCCAGCGGTCGGGGCCGACTACGCCGCCGATCCTCTCGTTTACCACGGGCAGTACAAGCGGGGACTCCTCGAAGCAGAAGCGGAGGCACTCGACATATTCCAGCGGAACAACGACGAACTGACTATGCCAATCCTCTTCCTCCACGGCACCGAGGACCCCTTCGTGCCATATCGGCGATCTCTCCAAGCCGTGGAAGACATGCCGGCAGTGGACAAGACCATCCACATCCTCGAAGGTGCCCGCCACGAAGTGCTCAACGAGATCAACAAGGACGAAATCATCGGCTATCTCACTGCCTGGGCGGAACGGGTCGCCCGCTAGTTTTCATTAGCGACGGCCACCTGGTGCCGAGGACCGCATAAGAGCTCGATGGATAGCCGCAAGCACCTACTCGATCGAGAACTCGATGCGGTAAGCCGCCTCGTCGAAATGACGTATCAGCTTGTAGCCGGTATCGCTGAGGAGACGAAGCATGGCGCCGTTCTCGGCGAGAACTAACGCTATAAAGCCGGTAACTCCCTTTAGCCGTGCATACACGGTGAGCTGATCTAGCAGTCGGCTCCCCAAGCCGCAGTTCTGGAAACCGTCTTCGACCAGGAGGGCGATCTCAGCGACCTTGTGGTCCGAGTCACTGTCGTCTGACAGGACGTCGAAGCGGCCCACGGCCACCATGTCGTCTCCGTGGATGGCAACGAATGCCATCCGATCCTCGTAGTCGACGGTGGTGAAATATCGGAGCTCGCCCGAGCTCAGAGCCGGTTTCGGGCTGAAGAAGCGAAAGTACGCACTCTCCGGCCCCACTCTCTCGAAGAAACGTCGTTCCCGATCAGCGTCTTCTTGTCGGATCGGCCGGAGGTGAATGCCCCTCCCATCCGACAGCAGGGCATCAGACTCAAATTCGCTTGGATACTCCGACATGCGGTCTCCGTGCGTAGCGACTCCGCTTCCGAACCATCATGGCCTGATCCGGTGTCGACGCGAAGTCAAATCGGGTGTTCTCACAGACTCAAGGGTGACAAAGGCTTTCGAGTTGACCCGGCGTATTCGTTCGAGCACGTCAGGGGCCCTTTTCCGAGGGACAACGGTGAAGGCCACGCGAACCTCTCCGTCGAAGCCCTCGGCGTTGACGACCGTGACACCGTATCCGGCTCGCCGTAGTTCATCTGCAACAGATGGGCTGCCGACCGGGGTGATCGCTCTGAGGATGGAATGGCCAAGGGCCAGCTGGCGCTCTATTAGTGAACCAAGCACCGACCCGATACCAAATCCGAGAGCGAATGCGATGATGCGCGGCGGCGAGTCGAGGCTGGTGAGCACAAACCCCGCCGCGTACAGCCACACCAGGCTCTGGACGACACCGAGCGCCCCGGCGATCCAGATCCGGTCGCGGACCAGCATCACGATACGTATCGTTCCAACCGAGACGTCGCAAATCCGCAATACCAGAATAAGCAACGACACCAGCAACGTATTCACTGGTCGAGCCTCTCTTCGACCGGTGCCCATTGGTCGAGGCTCAAGAATCGCTTCCTTTCATCGCCAATGAAGCCAACGTAGCTCCCACGCTTCACGCACAGCTGGAGCATCAATCAACTCCGCATCAACAATCCCACCGGGAAGGGTTCTTCACTGTCAACGCAGCACTGCCGTATGCGTCGCGATGCAGGGGCTATCGCTGGTTCCGAGGCAGACGTTGCGCCACCCGTTCCAGAAGGTGCCGATGGCTGAATGGCTTGCGGATCAAGTCGTCGTCGTCGATCTTGACGCCGGCGCTTCCCTCGGAGGCGTAGCCCGACATGTACAAGACGGGAAGGTCGGGAAGCTGGTCGACAAGCCGGGCTGCGAGCCGGGGACCGGACAGGTCGGGCATGACGACGTCGGTGAGGAGAAGGTCCGGTTTCTCGCCAGCCGCAACGTATTCCAGGGCTTCTTGTGATCCAAGCGCTTCGAGTACCCGGTAACCGGCGCTGCGGAGTATGTCGGCAGCGAGCTCAAGAACCTCGGCGTCGTCCTCGGCAACCATGATGAGATCATCTCGAACGGGTCGTTCAATCGGCAACGCCTCGTTCTCTGTAGCCTCAGCATCTGGCTCGACGGCCAGCAAATGGATAGTAAAGGTGGAGCCGCTGCCTGGTGTTGAAGTGACGCTAATCTCGCCCCCGGCATCGAGGATGGCTTCGTACACCGACGCCAGGCCCAGACCGGTACCGACTCCTGGGGCCTTGGTGGTGAAGAACGGCTCGAAGATCCGATCGCGAGTCGCCGCGTCCATACCGACTCCGGTGTCCGTTACACCCACCTCGACAGCGGGCTGGTCAGCGTCCCTGACGGGGAAGTCATGCGACGGAACATTGCGAGTCGTTATGCGGAGAACGCCACCGCGAGGCATGGCATCTCGGGCGTTGGTGGCGAGGTTGAGGGCTACCGCGGCCAGATGAGCCTCGTCGAACCTCACAAACGGTGCCGTTGAGTCCAGCTGATACTCGACGGCGATGTTTTCACCGACGAGCTGTCGCAGCGTGTCCATCCCCGCCTCAAACCATGCGTTGATATCCACTGTGCCAGCAGTCTTTGCGGTCGAGCGACCCAGTTGCATCAGCGAAGACACCATATCCGATCCCCTGGCCACAGCGCCTGCGATGGAATCAAGCCGTTTTGTCGCACCGTCCGTGAGGCTGGACTCAGCGGCTACAAACTCAAGATGACCCTGGATGACGACCAGAAGGTTGTTGAAGTCGTGGGCGATGCCGCCAGCAAGCTGACCAAGCGACTCCATACGAGCCGCATGGATGAGGCGCTCGTTGAGGTGTTTATGGTCATCGATGTCTTGGATTGCACCGATAACCCGGAGGCCGGGCGAGTCTCCGTCTTCGGCCACGGTGCCGCGGACGTGTAGCCAGCGGTATCGCGCCTCGTCGCGTCGCACCCGGAACTCGACATCGAACGATGACCGAGTCTCGATGGCGGCACCGATGGCGTCCTCCAGCCGGGGCCGGTCATCAGAGTGGACACGATCGAGATACGCCTCGTACGTGGCTTGGTCGGGTTTGTCGCCGAGTCCGAAAAGGTGCCGTGCTGTTTCGTCGCCGACCATATGTCCGGTGTTGACCTCCCACTCCCACGTGCCGAGTCCCGCCACATCTACCGTCACCTGGAGTCGTTGTTCACGATTGTGCAGCGTTTCTTCGGCGTGGCGAGTCTCCGTGAGGTCGCGCATGAACCACACTTCCTCACCGATACCGGTGTAGCCGCTGAATTCCACTAGACGGCTCGTGCCGTCCTTGCGGGTGATGGTCAGGACGTCGGGTTGCGAGAAGTGGGCCCGGCGGCTCCCCTCGTAGATTTGACGAGCCCGTGGTTCGTCACGCGGAAACACCGTCGCAAACCATGTATCCACATGGGCAAGCTCGGAGGTCTCATACCCAATCAGTGCCTCAGCAAAGCTATTGAACCAAACCGCATCCCCCCGTATGTGAACCGCCGCCCCCGGCAAACCGGCTACGAGTGCTCGCAATGGCTCACCGGCAGGCTCTGCAACCCCCCTCTCGTCCGTCGAGGCGCGATTAGAGGGCGGTGCTGCTGTATGTCGCGTGTCATCGGCTTTCGTGTGATGTTCTCGGCGATGTCGGCCCATCATCACTTACCTCCGTCTGCTCACATGGCGGATCGACTATCAACCCGATCATCGGCACCGGTCATCAACTCTAGATTCGGTTGTGATCAACCCACGATCAACCCATCGCTGGAGCGGCCATGTGCGCCACAAGGCCCTATTGCGGTACGAATCGGTATCCTGCTCCCCGCAGCGTCTCGATACGACACGGCATCGCCGGATCAGGTTCGATCTTCCGGCGCAGACGATGAATGTGCTCACTCACCGTGGCCGTGGTCTGCCACTCAGCAGACGAGCCCCACACTCGATCTAGCAGCATCTCGCGAGAGAACACCTGACGGGGCGATTCGGCCATGAACACAAGCAAATCAAACTCAAGTGCAGTCAGCTCGACCTTGTGGCCGTCAACGACCACGTCGCGGGTGCGAAGATCAATGGTGACATCACCGAAGTCGAGTAGCTCGTCCGGTAGTTGCTCGTGGCTCCGCCGCAGCACCGCATGGACCCGCGCCAATAGCTCTCGGTGCGAGAAAGGTTTCACCAGATAGTCGTCGGCACCAAGTTCAAGCCCGACAACCCGGTCAGCCTCGTCCCCCTTGCCACTAATCACAATCGTGGGGACGCGCCCATGGTTCTGCAGTTTGCGCAGAACGTCGAGCCCTTGCACCCCGGGGAGCATCAGATCCAGTATCACAAGATCGGGATGATGAGCCGGGAGCAGCGCCAGCAGCGACTCTCCGTCACCGATCGCAGTGACCTGTAGCCCATCCTGCTCCAACACGTCACGGACGAGTCCTCTGATCTCGCGGTCGTCGTCAACCACCACGACATGCGGAACTCTGCTACTCGCCATCGCGCCTCGATCCATGGAGCGGTCCTCTTGGGCGCTCTCAATATTAGGTCACGGAAATGTCCATCACGCCGACGATCGCTCGACGTTGACGCTCCGTTGATGCCACATCGAGACAAATGCCAAGAGCAGGCTTCATCATGAAGTGATGAAGCCTCTGCGCAGCGTCACAGAAGTGCCCCGACACGAGGAGAACCACTCGAATGTCTGCCTCAACCAGCGATTCAACAACACCCCTCGTATTCGGGCCGGTGCCCTCACGCCGCCTCGGCCGCAGTCTCGGAATCAACAACGTACCCCCGAAGACCTGCACCTACGCCTGCGTGTACTGCCAAGTCGGCCCGTCCCCTGCCAAGGAGGTAGCGCCTCGACCTTTCCATCCGCCCGATGAAATCGCCAGGGTGGTCGCAGAACGGGTAGAAGACCTGCAGGCAGCAGGCAAGACCATCGACTACCTCACATTTGTTCCCGACGGCGAACCCACCCTGGACAACGGCCTGGCAAAGGAAATCGAGCTGCTGCGCCCTCTTGGTATCAAAACCGCCGTCATCACCAATGCGACACTGCTGTGGCGAGAAGAAATCCGAGCAACCCTACTGCGAGCCGACTGGGTCTCAGTGAAGGTAGACGCCACCGACAAGACAACTTGGCGACACATCAACCACCCACACGAGGCGCTGGACCTTGATCACGTCTTAGAGGGCATCTCTACATTCTCGAGGGAATACGCCGGTGACCTGACTACCGAAACCATGCTCGTCTCGGGCATCAACGATGGTGAGGAGTGCCTGGAAGGGGTCGCCTCGTTCATCGCCGACCTCAACGTCACCAACAGCTATCTGTCTGTACCCACCCGGCCGCCGGCGGTTCGTGGGGTGCGGCCCCCGTCCACGACAAGCCTGAATCGCGCATTCCAGATCCTCTCGCAACGCCTTCCCAAGGTCGAATTGCTGATCGGCTACGAGGGCGACGACTTCACCTCAACCGGCGATCCGGTCCACGACCTACTGAGCATCTGTGCCGTTCACCCGATGAGGCGCTCAGCCGTAGAACGGCTGTTGACCCAAACCGGCAGCGACTGGACCACTGTGGATTCAATACTGGCCGAGGGTCGCCTTCTCCAGGTCGAATTTGGGGGCCACGATTACTACCTCCGACCCATCGCCTCGCCATGAACCAGCTCTCGAGATATGGCGCGATCATGAATCTCATCAAGAGGGCGACGACACTCGCCACAACGACAGCTGCCTCGCATCTTCGAGGTTGTGCGACGGAGGGTCTATGGAAATCAACTTCACTCCTATCGGTATCGTAAGAACGCGGGCAACTGAAGCTGAGGTTCGTGCCGAGCAGAGCGACTTGGAGGGGGATCTAGAAATCCTCCCCGAGTTTGCCTCTGCTCTGGACGGAATAGATGGATACTCCCACCTATTCCTGATCTATCACTTCGACCGACTCAGACCCGCTCAGATCGGCCCTCTGCAAGTCAAGCCGCGGCGACTGATCAGAAGAGGTTTCGAACTGGACGATCTCCCTCTCCTGGGAGTTCTGGCACTCGACTCCCCTACCCGACCCAACCCGATCGGGCTCACCTTGGTGCAACTCGTGGAGAGGCAAGGAACACGACTGACGGTGAGCGGGTTGGACTGCTTCGACAAAACTCCCATCCTCGACATCAAAGGCTACCAATCGGATTACAGAACACTGGAGCTCTCGTTGCCGGATTGGTACAGACGGTTAATGGACGAATCGGGGCACATCTAGCGGCAGGGAAGATGCCCAGCTTTGCGGATACTCGTCGCCATGGGGTTCCCCACCGTTCTGCGAGGCACCACTCTGCGCTGGCGCGACGGCCGCACAGACATTGCCAGCCTAAGCGTCACAAACCCCAAATACCTCGTCGGGTCCAACAGCTACCGCTGGCTCGGTAGCATCTCGAGCCAGCTCTGTCGTGTCGTTGTGGTTAGAAGCCACCAACGCCATCACGGGCACACAGGCCAGCACCCTGAGTGGGGTGAGGGCGTTGAACATGGAAGCACCTCCTGAGCGGTAACCCGTCGTTATGCCACCCCTGGGGCCTGCGCGGAAGAGCATTCCAGCTGGTAGACAGAGGTTTCCCTCTTGCGGTAGCCCGGATTCGGCGAGATGATGGAACTGGAGCCAGTTAGGCCAACATGGTGCCCACAATCGAAGTCCGTAACTTGCGAAGAACCTACGGTGACGTGAGGGCTGTTGACGGGATTTCGTTTGAGGTTGCCGAGGGAGAGATCTTTGGTCTGGTCGGACCCAACGGCGCCGGGAAGACCACGACCATTGAGTGTCTCGAGGGGCTACGCAGCCCTTCGTCGGGTCACGTTCGGGTACTCGGCATGGACCCGTCAGCAGAGAGGCGGGCGATCACCGAGAGAATCGGCATTCAGTTGCAGGAGAGCGCACTGCCGCCCCGACTCCGCGTCGAAGAGGCGCTCGCGCTGTTCGGGTCCCTCTACCAACGCTGTGCGAAAGTTGATGACCTCCTGGACCGGTTGTCACTCACCGAAAAACGTAAGACTCCGATCGCCAAACTGTCGGGCGGACAGAAACAGCGCGTGTTCATCGCTCTGGCGCTTATCAACCGGCCAGAGATGGTCTTCTTGGATGAACTGACAACGGGACTCGACCCTCAGGCGAGACACTCAATGTGGGACCTGGTATTGCAGATCCGTGACGGTGGCTGCACCGTTGTCTTGACTACCCACTTCATGGAGGAAGCCGAACGGCTGTGCGACCGGGTCATGATCGTAGACCGGGGCCGCATTGTCGCGTTGGACACGCCTGAGGCGTTGATTGGTTCGCTCGGAGCCGACAAGCGGATCGTCTTCGGTCTTCCGGAGGGACAGGACGTGGAGGTCCTAACGACGCTCTCTGCTGTCAGCAGGATCGAGCAAAGCGATGGGCGTGTGATCGTATATGGCCACGGCGATCGCTTCGCCAGTTCCGTCGTTCATACCTTGGAAGGCGCCAAGGTTGCCTTCACCGACCTCCGAACGGAGCAACCGAACCTCGAGGATGTGTTCTTGGCGTTGACCGGCATGGAGATGAGGGGATGACCCATACCGCCGCGACGGGAAACGGAACTGTGGTCCATAGTGACAGCTCTGTGACGCTTCGATCACTCAGGTCGCTCGTCGTCGCAAACCTCAGGCTGTTCGCACGAGAGCCGATCGCGGCGTTCTTGACGTTGGCCTTCCCGGTAATACTGGTTCTCATCTTCGGGACGATCTTCGGGAATGAACCAGACGAGATGTTCGACGGGTACGGCTCCATGGACGTTTCGATGCCCGCCTACACGGCGTTCATACTCGGGATGGTTGGGCTCCTCGGAGTGGCCGTCAACACCAGCAGTTACCGTGAGGCGGGCATCCTCCGACGCTTTCGGGCGACACCGCTGCGGCCGCTGGTCTACATCGCTGCGGACGTTGCCGCCAATCTCGTCATGGTGCTGGCAGGAATGGCCGGAATGTTGCTGGTGGGATGGGGCCTGTACCGCGTTCGGTTCGAGGGCAATGCCGGGAGCGTGTTCCTCGCCGTCATCTTGTCGAGTCTCGCGATGTTCGCCGTGGGTTATCTGATCGCCGGACTGGCGCCGAACGCCCGGACCGCCCAGGTCATCGGAATGGTGGTTCTCTACCCGATGATCTTCTTGTCAGGTGCGGCAATGCCATTGGAGGTATTACCCGACACGGTCCGGACGATCTCGAACTTTCTCCCCTTGACCTACGTGGTGCAACTTCTGCGCGGACTATGGGTTGGTGAAACGTGGGGATCTCTCCTACTCGAGACGGGCGTTCTCGTCGGAATCCTCGTGGTCTGCACCACGATCGCCGTCCGGCTCTTCCGCTGGGAGTAACGCACAACCCGCCACCCAGTGACTGACACCGCAGCGAAGTGACCCACATTTCCGAAGCTAGCGCTGACTGCCCTGAATTGATCGTCTCTCAGCCGATCGGGTGAGAGGCGTACCTCCTTCGATTCTTCGGAAGGCGCGGCACAGTTGTGGCCGTGTCCAGTATCGTTACACACTGTTCGAGACCGCTCATGGGAGTTCATCGGCCGGAGAGCAAACCCGCCATGAACGCGTCGTCGTTACCAAGAACGGAATACCCGTTGCGGTATTCGGCGACTCCGTTGCGGTAGCAACCCTGGATCGAAGCCCGAGACGAATCGGCCTTCATGAATGGTGACCTCGTCCTGCAAATCTGTCTGCTGGACCAGTAAAGGGCTAGCGCACAACGCGCTGCAGTCTGAATAGATATCACGGGCTCACCGGCGAGAGACATCCGGCCTTTGGCGCTCCCCACCGTTACCTGGGCCTCCACCCGCGCGGTCGCAAAATCGAGTGACATGTCGCGACCGTTTCTACCGTCAGTTTCATGTCGTTCACAGCAAGTTGACAAGGTGTTGAACTGGCAGATACGTGGAGTTCAAGTAGCTGCCGGAGGGTGGTCTAAGGAAACAGAGTGTTTCCAAGGAGCGGGTCGTGAAGGTATGGATCGATCAAGACCACTGCACCGGCGACGGCCTGTGCGAAGAAATCGCACCGGATGTCTTTGCGCTGCTCGGCGATGGTCTTGCCTATGTATGCGAAGGAGACACGATCTACGCCGAGGCCATGGGGAACCCGCAGGGCGCCGCCGGCGTCGCGATTGTGCCCGCCGAGCTAGAAGACCTGGTCTGGGAGGCCGCTGATGAGTGCCAAGGTGACTGCATTTTCGTTGTGCCCTAGTGGCTTGATCAACCGTGCGCGCTGTGGTCAGGAAGAGGCGAGGAAACCATGATTGCCCTCCCGAATCTTGAGGCGTATCTACACCCGACTGATCTGCCTGCGGCGTTGCGAGAACTCAAGGAGGGTGGAAGCGGCGCCCGGCTTATGGCCGGGGGGACGGACCTGGTGTTGCACGGCCCAAAGGACATCACCACCCTCGTCGACCTCGGTGGACTACGCCTCTCGTACGTCGAGGAGAAGGACGGCACGATTGCTATTGGAGCGACGACCACACTGACCGAGATACTGGAGCATCCGGCTGTTGCCAGTTATCTCGGCGGGGTCATTCCGGAAATGCTGCGCCAGGTCGGCTCCCCACTTCTCCGCAACCGGGCGACAATCGGCGGCAACCTCATGCGACGGCAGCCGTGGTCCGACGTAATCCCGCTGTTTTGCGCGCTGGGGGCGAGTGCCACTCTCTTCGATGGCGAATCCCGGCCTCGACGACTGGACGACATCTACGCTGGAGCGGGCCATCCGGCCGATGCGATTCTGACCGAGGTAGTGCTGCCGGAGCAGCCCGCAAACACCGCAGCCGCCTTCCGCAAATATACGCGATCGGCGGTTGACGTTGCGATCCTCAATTGTGCAGCGCTGACACAAGTTGACGATGGGCGGTGCGCCGACATCAGGCTGCTCGTCGGCGCGACCCCCCGTCTTGCGGAGACAGTCCCCGCAGCCGAGGATTATCTCATTGGCCAAGAGCTGACCACTACAACCATCAAGGTCGCTGCAGCTGAGGCGGCAGCGACGGTGCGTACGGGGGATGATTTGCGCTCCAGCGCAACCTACCGCACCCACCTTGTTGCGGTGGGGATCACGCAGTGCCTGGAGGAGATCCGCCACCGCCTAGGGGAGGCCCCATGAGTCAAACGATCTCATTGACCTTGAACGGGAGTAGCCGTCACTTCGCCATATCGCTGGGAGAGACCTTGCTCGAAGTGTTACGGCGCGAGGGTCTGAAGAGCGTGAAGCTCGGTTGCGACACCGGCGATTGCGGGGCCTGTGCGGTGCTGGTCGATGGACGTGCGGTGAATGCCTGCATGGTGCTAGCCGTGGCCGCCGCCGGATGTTCTGTCACTACGGTCGAAGGTCTCGAACAGGACGGCCGTCTCCATCGTCTGCAGGAGGCATTGCTGGATGCTGGCGGCGTTCAGTGTGGTTTCTGTTCACCTGGAATGGTCATCGCCGCCGTCGATCTGCTCTCCCGTAATCCACATCCCACCGAGCCGGAGGTCAGAGAGGGTCTGGCAGGGAACCTCTGCAGATGCACGGGTTATGTGAAACCCGTAGATGCCATTCTTGCGGCCTCCGCCGCAGCCGAGGAGGCCGGCCATGACTGATCAACGATCTCACACGTTTGACGTCGTTGGGCACAGTGAACGCCGAGTTGACGGATATGCGCTAGTAACCGGCAAGCCTGTCTTCACCGGTGACCTGGGTATCGCCGACATATTGCACGTGAGGTTCCTCCGTAGCCCTCATGCTCACGCCCGGATCACCCACATCGACACTTCTCAAGCCGAGGACCTCCCCGGGGTGGCGCTGGTACTCACCCATGAGAACACCCCCGCCCGCCGCTACACCACTGCGGGCCAGGGCTTCCCCGAGCCGTCACCGTACGACGCCCGCATGTTCGACACCAAGGTTCGCTTTGTTGGCGATCGGGTGGCCGCGGTGGCAGCCGAGAGCCCAGACATCGCCGATCAAGCGCTGCATCTCATCGACGTTGATTATGAGTTGCTCCCCAGCGTATTGACCATCGACGAAGCGCTTACGCAGGATGCTCCGGTGATCCACGATGAGGACGATGCGGAGAACATTACGGATGCCGCCCACAACACTGTTGCGATCGTCGCTGTGGATGTGGGTGATGTCGAGCAAGGACTGGCGGAGTCGGCGGCGATAGTCGAAACCACTTGCGAGACGCAGTACGCACAGCATGCGCCGCTCGAGCCACACATCGTGCAGAGTTACCTCGACAATGACCGCAGGTTGGTACTGGTAAGCAGCACCCAGGTTCCGTTCCATGCCCGCCGGATCGTGGCGCGGCTGCTCGACCTGCCCCTGCATCGGATTCGGGTGATCAAACCCCGCGTTGGAGGCGCCTTCGGAGTGAAACAGGAGATCCTCCTCGAGGATGTCGTCGCCTTGGTGACGATGCGTACCGGGCGGCCGGCGCTCGCGCTCATGAGCCGGCCGGAGGAGTTCTTCGCCTCCCGCACCCGCCATCCGATGCGGATCAGGGTCAAGCTGGGAGCCAATGCGGATGGGGTGCTCCACGCCATTGACATGGTCGTGATCTCGAATACCGGTGCCTACGGAACCCACGGCCTAACTGTGATGTCAAACGCCGGGTCGAAGACCCTACCTCTCTACAACAAGGCGCCCCACGTGCGTTTCAACGGCACGGCCGTCTACACCAATCTTCCCGTCGGTGGGGCTTACCGAGGGTATGGTGCGACTCAGGCATACTTCCCCCTCGAGACCGCTCTGGACCAGCTCGGCGAGAAGCTGGGAATCGATCCCGTCGAGATGCGACGCCGGAATCACATCCGTCGCGGCGAGACCTCACCGATCTTTGCGGCGATCGGCGAGGGCAAGGAAGGTGTCGAGCAAATCATCAAGAGCTGCGAGCTCGATCGTTGCATCGAGCTCGGTGCGGAGATGATTGGTTGGCAAGCCAAGCATGGCACCCACAGACGTGCTGGACACTGGGCCCATGGGGTCGGAATGTCGATCCACATGCAAGGCTCCGGGATCGCGGCAGTCGATATGGCCGCCGCAACCATCAAGATGAACGACAACGGGTCATTCAATCTTCAGATCGGCGCCACCGATATCGGTACAGGTTCAGACACGATCCTCGGCCAGATCGCCGCCGAGGTGCTGACCGTGCCGCTCGACAAGATCATTGTCTATTCCTCCGACACCGATCTGACCCCCTTCGATACCGGGGCCTACGCCTCATCCACCACCTATGTATCCGGCAACGCCGTGCGTAAGGCGGCGGAGCAAGTCAGAGAGCAGATTCTCGATGCAGCTGCCGCAATGCTCGGACAAGAACCAAAATCGCTTGCTCTCGCTGCGGAACAGGTGGCAGGAGCGGAGGGCCGTAGCGTCAGCCTTGAGGACATCGGATTGCGGACTCTCTACGGCTCCGAGCAACACCAGATCGGAGCGACTGCTTCCTTCGTCGGAGACGAATCACCGCCGCCTTTCCTCGCCAGCTTCGCCGAAGTCGCCGTCGACACTGACACCGGCAAGGTCAAAGTCGTCGAGTATGTCGCCGTTGCCGACTGCGGTACCCCGATCAACCCCAAGGCGGCCGAAGGCCAGCTGGAGGGAGCTGTTGCCAACGGCATCGGCTACGCCCTAACTGAGGAGATGCTCATCAGCCGCCGCGGCAGAGTCCGCAATCCCAATTTCTTCGACTACAAGATCCCGACGGCTCCAGACCTGCCGAGAATCCAGGCCATCCTGGTCGACTCCTATGAACCCACCGGGCCGCACGGAGCCAAATCGATTGCAGAAATCGGCATCAACGCGCCAATCCCGACCATCGCCAACGCCATCTACGATGCCGTCGGCATTCGCCTCAGAAAGACACCGTTCACCCCGGAACGAGTCATGGCCGCCCTGAGCGAAATGGCCCATCTGACCGAAGGGAACAGACAATGAACGGTCGGGAGGCTCCCATTCTTGGTTCTGGTGTTGCCGCCGTTGGCGTTCAAGCAACGCTGAGACATCGACACCGATGGCAGAAAATAATGGGCTGGACCAGCAGAGAGGAATAGTCATGAACGAAAAGCGTGGCCTTTTGGTTGCCATAGATGGATCCCCAGCGGCAGAGGACGCTATCAAGTATGTGGGGACGATGATGGCCGGGCAGCCGTCGGTAGAGGTGCATCTCCTGCATGTCCTCCCTCCGATGCCGCCCCGACTGCGTGAGCAAGGAGGTGCCAGCTCAGCAACGGAAGAGCAAGCACTTGGCGCCAAGCTAGAGCTTGAACGTAACGACTGGGAGCGGGAACAGATCAGCCACAGTCAGCCGCTCTTTGAGCAGGCTGAATTTGTCTTAGCGGAGGCAGGTTTGGCGACGAGCATGATAGAGGAGGAGTGCCGTCTAGCCACCGATTCGGAGCAACTGAGCGAGATCTGCTTGAAAACGGCTCGCAATGCCGGTTGCAATACGATCGTGGTCGGGCGGGAATCGTTCTCATGGCTTGGAGAGCGCTGGCACCAACACCTATGCCACGAGATCGTTCGACGCGGGGAGGGCTTCGCTGTCTGGGTCGTTTGCACCTAGACGGCGGCTTCCATATCGAGGGCGATCAAGCGATCGATGGGCCGAGTTCGCCGCGGCTATCGAGGCAGCGCGATACGGCAAGCAGTCCGTTCAAGTGGCATCGCCGACAGGCAACAGGAGAACCGGAACGTCGGTCCGAGCCAGAACCTCGCGTATGACTTCCGCATGGCCTGGTGTTAACCGTTGCGCCCATTCGAGGACGATGAGGTCGACCTCGTGTGACCTGCCGACGCTGAGGACGTTCTCGCCTAGTGCTCCGGTGCGAAGGTCAAGTTCGGCGTCGTATTCTTCGGCGAACCGCGCCAAGAATTCATGCGACCATTCATCGAAGTCATCGCGGCTACTGTCCCAGAACGCCGGCACGGTGTCCTTGTCGAAGACGTGAAGCACAATGACTTCCACGCCTGAGCCAGCGAGCATACCGGCCACCTGCCTCGAAGAACGCGCAGACGCCTCGGTCCCATCGAGCGGGATCAGAACACGACGCAGCGAAGCCCCAGGGCCGGGCGTGTAATCAGGGGGTACGACCACCACGGGTTTGTGCGCCCCTTCCGCAACGGCGATCGCCGTGCTCCCAGCCGGTCGCCTTCCCCCAGGCTCCCCGCGCAACCCGAGCACGGCCAGCGCTACGCCCTCTTGGCGGAGTCTCTCCAAAATGATGGCTGCTGGATCCCCGCTGTCGATCGTGAGGGGGACGTGGGCGGCTTGTGCGGCGGCGCTTGCTGTGCCGTGGGCGCCTTCAGTGATATGAAGCGCCTCTATGGTGGCATCGATGCACTCGGCGAGAACTGCGGCAGTCTCTAGTACAGGCTTTGATGCTGCGCTGTTGTCAATGGCTGCGAGTACTGTGGTCATGGGTCACCTCGTTCCAGATCCCTTCTCTTCTCGTGAATCGAGCGCCGGGTCGGCCAACTTCTACGCTCCGTTGTTCGGGGAACGAGACCGGGAGTACGCCATTGGTCTCGATCTGTACCTCTTCGTGTCGGATTCGGAGACACGCCCAGGTGCCTCGGAACGTCAGCCGAAGCTCGAGCTCCTCCCAAATGCTTGGAAGTTTCGGATCGATGCGCAACGCACCGTTGTCACTACGTAGGCCTGCGAAACCGAACGCGAGTGCTTGCCAAACGCCACCCATGGTGGCGAGATGAAGCCCCCCGCCCGTTGTGCCAGTGAGATCGTCGAGATCGATCCGCGCCGCGATGCGCAGCATCTCCAACGCCTGATCGGGTTTGCCGGCACGCGCCAGCAGCGAGGCGTGAATCGCTGGAGAGAGCGAACTGCCATGGGCGGTACGGGGTCCGTAGAAGTCGAGATTGGCGGCGAGCGAATGCTCCTCAGTCTCCTCGGGTGTCATGTGGTGGAGCATGAGCACGTCGGCTTGTTTGACTATCTGCGCGCCGGTCACACGGTCTCTCCCCAGCAGAAGATCAGCGGCTACCGGAGGGTCGGCGATCTCACCAATGACGAGGGGCTCCAACTCAAAAAACCCGTCAAACTGTTCGTACACGCCCGTGGCCGAGTCATATCCATCGACCAGAGCATCCGCAAGGCCCCGCCAAGCGGTGACCTCGCCAACAGTGCCCCCATGTCCGTCGCTCCCAACCAGCTCTGCAGCACGTCGAAGATTCCAACGTGCTATGACGTTGGTGAAAGCGTTGTCCCTGACAGATTCGTGGTACTCGTCGGGGCCGCAAACGTCGTCTATGTGTGCGGAGCCGGATTCATCTATTCGAGCTCTCGAAGCCCAATAGCGAGCTGTCTCGGTGATCAAGTGACGTCCGGGCCCATCGATAAAGCTCTGGTCACCCGTCCAGTCGGCATAGCATTGAGCCGCCCAGGCCACATCTGCAACGATGTGGACCTCCTGCTCTCCCGTGACTATCGGGATTACCTGGCCGTGATCGTCGTGGGCCCATCGCGGCGTCACATCAAACCCATCGTGTGCTGACTCCCACGGGAACCTTGCTCCAGTGCGGCCTTCCTGTCGGGCAGCACGTCGGGCCGCAGGGAGCCGCCGGATCCGATACTCCAGCATGGCTCGCGCAGATTCTGGATGGGTGGCCGCTAGCACCGGGAGCACAAACACATCAGAGTCCCAGAAAACGTGACCGGCATAAGCAGGGCCGGTGAGGCCACGAGCGCCAACAGCAGCTTCGCCTTGAGTGCCGACCGATCCGTGGAGATGAAAAAGGGCGAATCGGGCTGCCAGCTCCATTTCGGGATCCCCCTTGATAGCGACACCGCTGTCGTGCCAGCGCGAAGCCCACGCGGCGCGGTGCCGGCTAAGGAGACGGTCGAATCCCTCCGCCTCGGTTGATCTGACCCCACGGATGGCTTCCTCCACTTCTGGCATACCGTCGGAATCATGTTCGTAGAAGACAAGGCGCTCGACGGTATCTCGATCTCCTCTACTACTGCGATCTTCACTTGCAGCCGCGACTATTCCACCCTTGAGTCGCGACGCTGTGAGCGCCCAGCAAATCGAAGCCTCGATACCGGCCTCATTGAGCATGCCTGGAGCTGAGGGCTGGAGCGGAGGCTGCCACTCCGTCGACCCGCTCGGCGTTTCAGCTCGCAAAGCAGCCACCTCGGGACGATCGAGAGAAACGAACCGCGCCCACCGCGACGATTCCCCATTCTGGGAACAGTGGACCACCCCGGTGTGTAGGTCCAAGACCGCTCGATCGTCGGCCCCCGACCGGGGCAGGCCAAGCCTTGACCCATCCGGTGCGGCGAGGAGCCGAACGTGCCCATCATCCCCTGTGTCATAGACCCCGGCAACAACAACACGGGGACCGGAATCTGGACGCGGGATAGCCAAGCCCCCCCTGGTACCGAGGAGCCCATTCCCCACCGCCAAGAGACTGTCGGAAACAGATGGTTGCACTGTGCCATCCACCGATATCGTCCAGGCTGGGTCTTGATCGATGTCAGGCACGCGTTTCTCGCGGCGCCGCCTGAGCTGGGCCTCGAGGATGTCGCTGAATCTACTGGGGCCGCCTCCGAGGTGGATGACTTGGGGCGGTACGCCGTCTGGTTCGAGGCCCACCGAGACGAAGGTTGCCCGCTCTGCTTCAGGAACGACCATCAAGGCGTCGCTGCCTACGACACCCCCCACATCGCCGAACTCGTCGCCTGCGACCAAGACAAGGCCAGGCCCAATCCCTTGCTCCCAGAAGTTCTCCATCACCCAGCGCAAAGAATGGCTCTTGTCGGTCAACCCGATTTCTATATGTTTAACATCACTGGTCACGCGTGGATCAGCGAGACCAGCGTCAGTTGCCGCCGCTTCGGCCCATCCAACTACTTCGGCAAGCCCGGCCACGCCAGCGGCTTGGAGGCGCTCGGTCACAGCATCCAATAGCTCGGATAGCCGCGCCTTAGGGGGATCCATCCATTCGTCGACTGGAATTAGATCGATCTTCCTCCGATTGAGCCGGTCGTAGGTAGCTGCCGTAGCGATACCGAGTTGTCGGAGTCGGCCTGACAGGGAATCGGCAGCCTCAGTAAGCGCAAGCTCTTCCTCCGCCGTAGCTGTACGCCGCCACACGAGCTCCGGGCCGGTAGCGCCAACTCGGAACACCTCCGAGCCACGGTTAAGACACAGAAACAGTGGGCCGGGTCCGGCGGGACGTGCCCCTAGCTGACCGTCAACGTTTGCCACATTGGTACCGCTCACGATGGCTACAGCAACACCTTGGCGGCACAAGGACATGAGTTGCCTTCGCACAACGGAGGCATCGGCGTCTCGATCAGAGACCGCAGTGCCGTCCCAATCAAAGACAAAACCGGCGAAGGTCCTATCAACCACTTCGTTGCCGTTTCGACTGGGCGTTTCGTTTGCCGACATTGCCAACACCTCGCAGTCAAAGCGCGTTATTCAAGCGGTGCCGCAGGGCGTCCTTGAGGCACCCGGCGATACCAGGCTGCGCCAGTCCCAGAGCCACATTGGCCTCGATGATTCCTTCGGGACTTCCACAGTCGGAACGGTAGCCATCGTACCGGTAGTCATACAGAGGGGTATCGTCCATTGCGGCCGCCAAAGCGTCGGTGAGTTGCACCTCGCCGCCGGCCCCCCGGGGCAGGGAGCTGAGATGGGCAAAGATGTCTTGCGTCAGAACGTATCGGCCGATCGGCGCAAGGCGGAAAGGGGCATCCTCCACTGACGGTTTCTCGACAACTCCCTCGACCCTCATGACATCGCTGTCGCTGTTGTTGCCGGGGTCGATAATTCCATACCGACTCGTCTCCTCGGCGCCGACCTCCATGACGGCGACAACATTGCCGCCCGTCTCCCTTTGCACATCGATCAACCTCTTGAGCAGGTCACCCTCGACGATCAGCTCGTCGTCGAGCAGCACCGCAAAGGGTTCGTCCCCCACTATCCGTTCGGCGCAGAGAACCGCATGGCCAAGACCGAGAGGCTTGGGTTGGCGGACGAAAGCCATCGTCCCCGGAGGTAGAAGCCATGCATCGGCAGCCTTCTTGACCTTTGTCATTCAGGGGACCTTTCCGGTGCAGCTTGAAGCGGCGCAACACTGCGGGCTGGAGCGAAGCGGTTCATCATGGTGCCGGGACACCGCTCTCGAGCAGATCTGTGTACAGATCGATGTGGTCACGGGCCATACGTTCAGCACTGAATCGTGTCTCGACCGCGGTGCGGCAAGCGCTGCGTTCGATATCGTCGATGTGGGTTACTGCGTCGAGCATGTTGTCCTCGTCGGCGCAGATGAAGCCGGTTATGCCATGTTCGACGATCTCGGGGGCGGCGCCTTCTGGGAATACGATTACGGGGGTGCCGCAAGCCATCGCCTCGATCATGACAAGTCCGAAAGGCTCCGGCCAGCGGATGGGGTCGATCAGGGCGCGAGCCGAGCGCAGCAGCTCTTTTCGTTCCTCTTTGTTTGCCTCGCCGACGTATTGGATACTTCGTCCAAGTTGGGGCTCAACTAGTTCGTGGAAGTAGTCGCATTCATCTTGTTCACGCATCTTTGCCGCAATCAGGAGCGGGATACCGCTGCGCTGTGCTACCCGAATCGCCCGGTGAACCCCTTTCTCCGGTGCCATTCTTCCAAGGAAGAGGAGGTATCCGCCGTCCCCGGTGCCGGCGGGAAAGTCACTGAGATGGATGCCGTGGTGGATGACCCGTGCCACGGGTACCTCCGGTGCCTGAGATCGCTGATGATGGGAGATGGCGACCACAGCAGCGGTCTCTGCGATGCGGGCGTACAGGGAGCGGGCGTCCTCGGTGAACGGACCGTGATTGGTCGTCACGACGGCGGGGTGTGCATACTGCCGAGCGTATAGCGGTCCAAACACGGTGTGGTCATGTATGACGTCGAGGTCCTTAACCGCGTCGTAGGCTGCCATCACGTGACAAGCCTCGGCCACAACTGAACCCATCGGAGTTGCAGGCTTATCAAACACCCATGCCTTCGGCACCTGGCAAGTCGAATCTCCGGTGGCGAACAGCAGGACGTCGTGCCCTGCAGCGACCAGGCCTCTGGCAAGCGAGTCAACTACTTCCTCCGTGCCTCCGTAGGACAACGGGGGCACGGGCACCCACGGGGTCGAAACTAGTCCGATTCTCATCAGCGGCTCAACGCTCCTTCCGCAACGGTCTTCGCTGCTCGTTATCAGATTGTCCGATGCGATTGACGGGAGCCTCCCGAGGAGTTCAACCCCGCCTCAACTCCCACCTCGGCCGGCGGCGGTACATGTGCGGCACAGAGCGATGCCGCCCTTGACCCACAAGGGCCAACGATCAGTAGGCAGGTTCGACTACCCCACGGCGCCGGCGGCTTCCATGTCGAGGGCAATCAGGTTGTTGATCTCGACGGCGCAGGCGAGTGGAAGCTCACGCAGGATGGGTTCGACAAACCCCGCGATCAGCATCGATACGGCTTCGTTCTCAGAGAGGCCCCTGCTCATCATGTAGAAAAGCTGGTCATCGCTGACACGCGAGACGGTCGCTTCGTGACCAACGTAGGACTCGGACTCCCCATCTTCGATCGTCGGATGGGTATCGGTTCGAGAAATCGAGTCAAGAATGAGCGAATCACACCTCACGAACGAACGGGATCCCCGGGCACCGTCCTCGATATGCACCACACCTCGATAGCCCGCTCGCCCACCGTCGCGGCAGATCGACTTCGAAGTCACCAACGAGGTGGTGCCCGGAGCGAGGTGGATCATCTTGGCGCCGGTATCCTGGTACTGACCTCGCCCGGCGTAGCCAATCGACAGAACCTCACCGTGGGCGCCGGAGCCGCTGAGGATTACGGACGGATAGTTCATCGTGAGACGAGCGCCGATATTGCCGTCGATCCACTCCATGGTCGCCTCTTCGTGGGCAACGGCTCGTTTGGTCACGAGGTTGTAGACGCTCTTCGACCAATTCTGCAGACCGGTGATACGACAGCGGGCTCCCCGTTTCACAACAGCCTCGATAACCCCGGCATGCAGGGAAGCAGCAGACAGGTTCGCAGCCGAGCAGCCGTCGATATAGTGAACAAACGCTCCCTCTTCGACCACAACGAGCGTTCGCTCGAACTGACCTAGTCGGTCGGCGTTGATTCGGAAGTACGCCTGCACCGGCAAATCAACATGAACACCGGCCGGCACGTACAGGAAGGATCCTCCCGACCACACCGCCGCGTTGAGCGCGGCGAACTTATTGTCGTCAAACGGGACCACCGTACCCAAGTACTGGCCGACCAGATCCCAGTGTTGACGTACCGCAGTATCCATGTCGGTGAAGATCACCCCGAGCCGATCCAGCTCGGGTCGGTTGTGGTGATACACAACCTCCGAATCGTATTGGGCGCTAACCCCGGCGAGGACCTCCTCCTCCTCCGCCTGTGGGATATCGAGACGCTCGAAAGTATCCCTGATTGTGATGGGGACCTCGTCCCAGTCATCTACACGGACTCGGGTAGGTCGCATGTAGTAGCGAATGTCGTCGAAGTCGATGTTCTCGAGTTCGCCATCACCGCCCCACACCGGCATCGGCATCCGCAGGAAGGCTTCCAGCGCGGCTAGACGGCGATCCAGCACGTCCTGCGATTCGCCTTTACGAGCCGAGAGATCACGAACGATGAGTTCGTCGAGGCCCCGGCTGGCGGAGTACTCGTACTCTATCTGGTCATGCCAGCCCAACCGGTACGTTCCGACCTCTGGCGGTCTGTTGACCATGGCGGACGCTCACTCCTCAGATCCGGCTCGTAGCGAAACTCAGCATCGGCGGGGTGGCGGCCTGCGACATTCCAGCCGCGGTGCCATCAGACGTTATCTGACGCAGAAGCCGCCGCAGCTCACCGGTCTGGTTCTGAACTTGCTGAAGATCGCCACTCGGGCCCCCCACCATCCGGTAGGCCTCCGCAACCAATACCTCACCGTGGACCCGTTCGCGGTCGCAAGCATCAGGCCCCAGCTCGACGAATCGGTGCTCGACCTGATGGGCCATGCTGTCGAGTTCGTTGAATGCATCAATTAGCTGTCGACGCCTGTGGTCCTCGTCTCGGTGTTGCCCGGCCCAGGGATCCACTAGTGCCGACGGCCCGCACCTCAGCACACGCGACCGCACCAAACGTTCTGCGGTGCCGCTTGCTGTCTCGTTCATGTTGATTCTCCTTCGTACCCGCTCGACACCTGTCTCAGCGCTTCTAGCCCCATCATCAGCGGTGAACGTCACGACTCGGTCGTCACAACATCAACACCCGATCAAATCCCGCTTGGCTCCGGAGGGGTTCGACGATTTTATTGACCTGCGATACATTGGTCAGGGGTCGACCGCACGTGATCGTAAGCTGGGGCAATGCGTCTGATCACCTGGAATGTGAACTCGCTCAGACCCCGGCTTGGCCGGGTCCTAGCCCTGCTTGAGCGGGAGCAGCCCGATATCGTCTGTCTCCAAGAGACCAAGGCCCTCGATGGCGAGCTCCCAGCCGACCAACTGTCAGATGCCGGGTACGTGACGACCTCGTACGGTCAGCGCCCCTACAACGGGGTAGCGATCCTGTCTCGGTCGGCTCCCGACCAGGTCACCCGGGGCTTTGTGGGGGACCCGACTCCGGACGACGCCCGGGTCCTTACCGCCCGGTTCGGTGATCTGACCGTCATCAATACGTATGTCATCAACGGCCGGAACGTGAACGACCCGATGTATCAGGTGAAGCTCGAGTGGCTCACCGCATTGCAACACTGGGTTGCGGGTTCTTTCGACCCGACCGACGCCCTCATCCTGGCCGGGGACTTCAACATTGCCCCCGACGAGCGTGACGTGCACGATCCGGCCCGTTGGGAAGGGGCGATCCATTTCACCGAGCCGGAACGACGCCGGTTCCAGGCACTGCTCAAGTGGGGGTTTGTCGACTTGTTCCGCCAACACGTCGTTGATGATGGTCACTACACGTGGTGGGACTACCGCGCCGGTGCCTTTCATCGACGCTGGGGGCTCCGGCTAGACCTGATCCTCGGGAGTCAAGTGATCGCTTATCGTTGCGACGAAGTACGGATCGACCGCAACGAGCGCCGACCGACTGCCGGCGAGGGCAAGCCCAGCGATCATGCCCCGGTCATCGCCACCTTCGGCACCTGACAAAGCCAAGTTCCGCCCTGTCAAGCGCCACTAGGCTGACTGCGGCGCGGCTAATCAGAGGATCTACTGCTCAAATCTGGAAGTGGTTGGAGGATCGGTTGTGGCAACGGTACCGAGAATCATCGCATCTGTTTTGGGAGCCGACTATGCGCGCCTCGGCAATGAGGTTTCCGAGTTGGAGGAGGCGGGCGTCGCTGGCATCCAATGGGACATCATGGACGGGGTATTCGTTCCGTCGATAACGTTCGGCGCGGCCATCGTTGAGGCTTGTCGACGAGTCTCAACCATCCCGTTTGAAGCTCACCTCATGGTCGTACATCCTGAGCGCCATATCGACAGATTCCTCGACGCTGGCTGCGAGACGGTTATCGTCCACGCCGAGGCAACCGCCGATATCGCCACGGTCGTTGGCGCTATCAGCGAGCGGGGTGGCCGGGCAGGTGTTGCTCTCAGCCCCGCAACGCCAATCGGCGGCCTTGAGGACCATCTGGCCCATATCGATCGGCTACTGATCATGACCGTCGAACCCGGAGCCGGCGGCCAGCCTTATCGCCACCACGTCGAAGAAAAAATCTCCGAGGCGCGACGGCTCATAGACAAGCTCGGGCTGCCCACAGTGATCGAGGTCGACGGCGGAATCACACCCAAGACGATCGCGACGGCACAGCACGCGGGCGCCGACCTATTCGTCTCCGGATCCTGGATCCTTAGACACACCCAAGGCAAGGCGGCCGCAGTGAAGGAACTGGCCCAGGCGGGCATCCATGGCAAGTGAGTGGGCGCCGATTGCCCTAGTCGTAGAGACCATCTGCCAGGCCGGTGGAGATCGTCTCAGCAGTGTCTCACTCCTCCGGGGGCTCGCCAGCTAGGGCTGGGTGGGACTGCTGGTTCTCCCACGTGACCGAGAGTTCCCCGTCGGCGAGATCCACTGTGATCGTGGCGCCGTCCTGGACATCGCCGGAGAGCAATGAGCGACCGATGCGGGTTTCGAGTTGGTGTTGGAGATACCGCTGTAGCGGCCGCGCGCCGTAGACAGGGTCGAACCCTTCCTCGGCAATGTGGTGCTGCGCTCTGGGAGTGACGATCAGGTGTAGCTGCCGACCGGCGAGCCGCGACCGAAGGTCGTCGATGAGGAGGCCGACGATCTGTTCGATCTCGGCCATGACAAGCGGTTTGAAGAGCACGATGTCGTCGAGCCGGTTGAGGAATTCCGGACGGAAGTGACGGCGCAGCTCACCCATGACAGCGTCGCGGGCATCGTCTGTGATCTCGCCGCGCTCCGTGATGCCTTCGAGAAGGTAGTGGGACCCGATGTTCGAGGTCATGATGACCACAGCATTGCGGAAGTCGACGGTTCGCCCTTGAGCATCGGTAAGGCGGCCGTCGTCGAGGATCTGCAGCAGCGTGTTGAACACGTCGCTGTGGGCCTTCTCGATCTCGTCGAAGAGCACCACCGAGTATGGCTTGCGCCGTATCGCTTCGGTGAGCTGGCCTCCTTCGTCGTAGCCGACATAGCCTGGAGGCGCACCGACCAGGCGGCTGACGGTATGACGCTCTTGGTATTCGCTCATGTCGATACGGATCAGGCTCTCTTCGCTGTCAAAGAGCGCTGCGGCAAGGGTCTTCGCAAGTTCGGTCTTGCCGACACCGGTTGGTCCTAGGAAGATAAAACTCCCGATAGGGCGGCGGGGGTCTTTGACCCCGGAGCGGGCTCGGATGACCGCATCGGCTACGAGTTGCACGGCTTCGTCTTGGCCGATGACTCGTTCGTGCAGGATCTCATCGAGGCGGAGGAGCTTGTCTCGTTCGCCTTCCATTAGGCGGCTGACCGGGATGCCGGTCCAGCGGGCAACGATATCGGCAATCTCGTCGTCGGTAACCTCCTCGCGCAGCAGCCGGCGGGGTCCCTGCTTCTCCTGCAGACGCTCTTCCTCGGCAACCAGCCGCTGCTCGAGTTGGGGAAGTTCGCCATGACGGAGCTGCGCTGCCGTGTTGAGGTCGTAGTCGCGTTCGGCTTGGTCGGCTTTGATCCGGACCTGTTCGATTTCTTCTCGGAGCGCCTGGACCTTATGGATTGCCTGACGCTCGGCCTCCCATTGGGCGTGCATGGCGTCGGTCTCGGCTCGAAGATCAGCAAGTTCCCGGCGCAGCTCCTTGAGTCGGCCTTTGGAAGCTGAGTCGCTCTCTTTGGCGAGGGCGGTCTCTTCAATCTCCAGGCGTGTGACCCGGCGGGTGGCCTCGTCGAGTTCGGTTGGCATGGAATCGATCTCGGTGCGCAACATGGCGCATGCTTCGTCGACAAGATCGATGGCCTTGTCGGGTAGGAACCGGTCCGAAATGTAGCGGTGGCTGAGGGTGACCGCGGCGACCAGTGCATTGTCCTGGATCTTGACGCCGTGAAAGACCTCGAGACGTTCGCTAAGCCCGCGCAGAATCGATATGGCGTCCTCGGGGGTGGGTTCGTCGATCATGACAGGCTGGAAACGACGTTCGAGGGCGGCGTCCTTTTCGATGTGTTTGCGATATTCATCGATGGTTGTGGCACCGATCATGTGCAGCTCGCCGCGAGCCAGCATTGGCTTGAGCATGTTGCCGGCATCCATTGCGCCTTCGGCGGCGCCGGCCCCGACGATCGTATGGAGCTCATCGACAAATAGCAGGATTTTGCCCTGGGCCGCCTTTACTTCGTTGAGAACCGCTTTGAGTCGTTCTTCGAACTCGCCACGATATTTGGCACCGGCAATGAGGGAGCCCATGTCGAGCTCGAACACGGTCCGGTCACGCAGACCTTCGGGCACGTCGCCGCGCATGATCCGCTGGGCGAGGCCCTCCACGATGGCGGTCTTGCCTACACCAGGGTCACCAACCAGAACGGGATTGTTCTTGGTCTTGCGGGAAAGAATCTGGATCACTCGCCGGATCTCACTATCACGGCCGATGACGGGGTCGAGCTTCCCGGTGCGGGCATCGACGACAAGGTCCCGGCCGTACTTCTCGAGTGCCTCGTAGCTGCCCTCCGGGGTGGCGGACGTGACCCGTTGGTTGCCCCGGATCTGGGTGAGTGCAGCCAAGAAGGAATCTCTGGTGATTCTCTGATCGCTGATGATTCTCGCCGCAGCGCCACCTTCATCGATGAGGGCAAGGAAGAGGTGTTCGACCGAGACATATTCGTCCTTGAGACGTTTTGCCTCGGCGTCGGCGGCTTCGATCAGCCTGCTCAGCCGACGACTGACAAAGACCTGACCTGGGGTGGCCCCCGGCCCGGTTACTCGCGGCCGACGTGCCAGTTCTTGCTCAGTCGCCCCGACCAGCTCCTCAACATCGATGTCGAGTTGATCGAGGAGTCGCGGCACGAGAGCGTCGGATTCTTCTATCAGTGCCAAGAGCAGATGCTCGTTGTCGGTTTCGGTTTGATTGAGGCGGGTGGCGGCGGCCTGGGCAGCTGACAGCGCTTCCTGTGATTTCTGAGTGAGCCGGTTCGGGTCCATGTCAGTTCTCCAAGCTTCGGGAAACGCCACGGCCGGACGCCCGTTCTAGTTCTTCAATACGGTCCAAAAGGTCGAGGACTAAGCCGACAGCGCTGTAGTTGAGCGCCAGGTCACTGCGCAGCCGTTGCATGCGAGCGATGCGGCCCACCTGGGCCGAAGAGAACCACATCTCGTCGCCAGTTTGGGCAGCGGGCTCGATTAGGCCCAGGGTCACGAATCGACGGACCAGGTCGGGGTGCAAGCCGCACCGTCTGGAGAAGATGTCGATGCGGAGCAACGTCGTTCGGACGATCGGGAGGCTCATCGTGCCCTCCTCGGGTTGAAATCAGACGCAGTCGATAGCTCGGCGAATAGCGCCTGTTCTTGGTCGGTCAATTCTTTGGGAACAGCGATCTTGACCACGGCGTACAGATCGCCGGCTGAGCCGTTGGCGTTGGGCATGCCGCGGCCACGTAGTCGCAGCTTCTTCCCACTCGATGTGCCGGCGGGGACCTTGACCTTGGTATCACCGTCGGGGGTTTCGACCGCGATCGTGGCGCCCAAAGCCGCTTCCCAAGGCGCCAAGGTGAGATCTACCGAGATATTGCGGCCATCAACCCGGAACCGGCGATTGGGCAGCAATCGGACGAGAAGATGGAGGTCTCCGGAAGCTCCACCGAGAAGGTCGAACTCGTCCTCGTTCATCTGAACGGCATCGAAAGCCCGAAGCCATGTCTCGCGCTCAGGAAGTTCTCGGGGAAACCGTCGGCCCTCCGGGGAAAGTCCCTGAAAGAGAGAGTGGAGATCGGCATAGAGGGGACCCTGGAAGGTACCCGGGATCAACTGGGCCGTCCTCCGATCCCATCTCGAGTCCCGTGATGAAGTTCAGATAGAGGGCATCGATTCCGTCC
>RCNF010000109.1_pt1 | contig 35901 bp, 26 predicted proteins | sample 2041311 | NCBI WGS metagenome assembly RCNF01 (sample SAMN09708228, study PRJNA481090) | Marine sediment metagenome, whole genome shotgun sequencing project. | biome: marine sediment; feature: ocean; material: sediment; isolation source: Sewage treatment plant 2 marine sediment (STP2) ...
TTATATTTTTGGCATTGGCTACTGAAGTGCCTCCGAATTTTAAGACTTGCATGGTATTGGATTAAAGGTAGAGAACTTAATTTTCCCCTTTTCTCCAATAAACTCCAGTACATCCTCCTCAGCACTAAAATCTGAAGTAAAACACCAAGAGCCGTTTCCAAGAACATCAGATTCAAATTTAAAATTAGCAAGTACGATGTCTTCTGCTGAATATCTCCCAGCTTGATTTTCTGCAAAACCATTTGATTTAATAATGGGGCCAAACAAAAAGTCCAGATAATCAAGCTGATGGGAAGATAAATCAAAAAAATGACCTCCTCCTGCAATCTCGGGAATAACTCTCCATTGCAGGTTTTTTGAGTCCAGATCAGACTCCATAAAAGGTTTGGTTAAACGAATCTGGACAAATCGGACATCCCCAATCACCCCTTTTTCTATCAACTCTTTTACCAATAAAAATCCGGGCAAAGACCTTCTGTAATATGCTACAAAAAGTGGGACTCCAGTTGATTCTGACACTTCGTTCATTTCCTGACATTCCTTATAGTTTCTGGCCATAGGCTTTTCAACATAAACCGGTTTTCCGGTTTTCATGGCCATAATAGCATATTTTGCATGAGTATCAGGCGGAGTTGCAATATATACAGCATTAACTTCTTTATCATTAATTAAGTCTTCAGCTTTATCATACCATTTTGGTACCTTATGCCTTTGAGCATAGTTTTTTGCTTTTGCCCCATCCCTCCTCATGACAGCAATCAATTTCGAATTATTTATTTTATTAAATGCAGGTCCACTTTTTAATTCCGTTACAGACCCACACCCAATGATACCCCACTTTATTTGTTCCATTTTCACTAGCTATGCTTGTTTGCTCTTAGGTCTTTTTGCCATTAGTTCAATATCAGTAAGATCAGAAATCATAATTGGTTTCCCTGAATCAATACTTTTTCTGGCGGCTATACCAATTAGAATGGACATCGCTCCATCTCTTGTTCCTGCAGCATGTTTGAAAGGGTCAGGCATCCCCGGATTTCTGAAAATCATATCCTGCAACCGCTGATCTCCACCACCGTGGCCACCTGAGGATCTGGGAACCTTTACCAATTCGTAATTGTTCCAGTTTTTATTTACCATAATCTCGCGATAATCGGTTGATATGTCTTCTTTATCCTGCGACATCTCTAGTGCATGCAGTTCTGCCTGGTTGATTTTTTCATCTTTTCTCCAGGGGATATCTTCCCAGGAATCAACTCTGCCATCAAAGCCATTAAACGCTACTCTATATCCTTCGTAAGGAGAGTAAGTTGTTAATGAGTAACTTACCGTAATGCCATTGGCGTATTTTATTTGTACTGCCATTTTATCAAATATATCTATCTCATCTCTAAAGAGGCAGTTGTCACGTATGTATCCATCGTATTTCTCATTTGCAACATAGAGGTCCATAAGTCTTTTATTTTTGGTAATGTCCCAATAAAATTTACATTTTTCAGTATGTGGGCATGTTCGGCATTTGTCACCGCGAAAAGCATTGTTTTTCCCATAATGTTCCAGTGCTCCAAAGGCAAACACTTCTACAGGGTCTGAATCTATCCACCAGTTTAGCAGGTCGAAATGATGGGTGGCTTTGTGAACCAGCAGTGTACCGCCTTTATCTCGTAAACCGTGCCATCTCCTAAAATATGAAGCCCCGTGATAAGTATTCAAATACCAGTGGAAGTCAACAGATGTAATACGACCAATGGTTCCTGATGAAAGTATTTCTTTAATTTTTGTTGGATGTGGCCCAAACCGGTAGTTAAATCCTACGATTACTTTTTTACCTGTTTTTCTTTCCGTATCAATAATTTTTTGGGCTTTTACATCGTCGGTTGTCATGGGTTTTTCAGTTAAAACATCTGCTCCCATTTCCAGGCCTTTGATAATAAATTCATGATGTGTTGAATCAACGGTTGTAACCATTACAAGATCAGGCTTGGTTTTGGTCATCATTTCATCAAAGTTGGTGAATGTTGGGCAATCCACTCCAATATAGCCCTTGGCATATTCCAATCTACCTGGGTTTATATCGCAAAGACCAACAAATTCAACAAGATCAGAGTATTGTTGAACAATTCGCCTGCCCCAGAAAGAGGAACCTCTCACACCCGTACCCACTAAAACGATCTTCCTTTTCTTATCTTTTAAGGGGTTTGCAATAGCTGAAACAGGATTTGAAATGAGGCTTCCTGCTGCAGCAATGCCAGTGGTGGCAATAAAATTTCTTCGACTAAATTTTGTTGTTTCCATAAGGTATAAGTGTTAAATTATTCAAATTTATCTTTTGTAGCCCATAGACCGAGGGCAGGATTTGATATAAAATATATTTTTTCTCCGTTCGGTAGAATATTGTAACCATCCTTGAGTTCAGACGGATTATACTTTGACATCATTGTGTTCAGTTCGGCAAATTGGAAGCCTACTCCTTCAATTTCTTCTCTGCTCAACCTACCCGGGCAATATGTAATATTAAACCTACCTTCTGATGAGCCATGAATTAAATGTGCAGCAGCAGCGAGGTTGTTGCTTAAATCGGCATTTTCTTTTACTGCTTCAATGGTATTTTCCGTACCATTATACCCATATTTACGTATTAATTTATCTATTTGAGGATCTTCACCAAACTCTTTTACTCCTGGTCCTAATACTATTAATTCTCCTTTATCTGCAAGGGCCATTCGGGTTCTGTAAATGGCCTTATTCCCAAGCCATGTACTTTTGTATTCTGAAGGGTCTAGGTAAACGACAACCTTATCAAGAGGACTTGAAAGCATTTCAAAATTCACTTTGAAAGAAAGTTCAGCCGCTTTATAGAAGCATTCATGATCATCTCCAATATAGAGGCCACGAGGAACCAATTCACCTGATTCATCTCTATCAATGACTGTAAGGATATAAACTATATGGGGCAAATTTGACGATAAATGATCTGATGCATAATTCAGGACAGCACGAACCGGGTTGTCAGCCCTACCCATAATCCTTTCCATTCCGTAAACTGCTCCCAGGTAATGACTTTTATTAATCCCCTCAGAACCTCCCGTACCTACAAATACGTTCTTATTGTAATTTGCCATTCCAATAACTTCATGAGGTACAACCTGTCCAATTGATAAAATTAGATCGTGGTTTCCCTCAAGCAGTAAACTATTTACCTGAGCACTCCACTCAAATGATACTTTCCCCTCTGATGCCTCACGAACAAAACTCTCCGGCACCTTACCGAGGGTAATTACATCGTTTCTCCAGTCATGAACTCTGAATAGCTCCATTGGGATATCACCAAACATTTCTTCAAGCTCATCAGGCGGCATAGGAGAGTGAGTGCCTAAAGCCGGTAAAACATCAGTTAAGGAGTTACCATAATAATCATAGATCATTTTGGTGAGATCTCCTGCTCTTGAATGAATTCGGGTATTATCAGGGGGAATGGCCAACACTCTCTTTTTTGCACCCAATTTTGCAAGCGCCTCAAAAAGACCCTTTTCCATATCCTTTTTAGTGAGTGCTTCTGTTTCCGATCCAATTTGATAATAAATCATATTGCTATATTTTGATTAATTCCAGGGAGGAATATTGGGCAATGATTTGTTAAATTCATCTATTAATTCCTTTTCGTAATTACCGGCATAGGAGCCATTCAGGAATTTATCAGCAGCTTCTTCGTAAAAACGTTTCCAGGAACTTTCTTCATGCCCGGGAACAATGGGAAAAAATAAGACTCCATTATTTTTGGCTGCATTATAATCACCAGGAGCATCTCCAATCATTAGTATTTTATCATCAGGAAATTTCCCTTTTGCTGCCAGTGCCAGGTGTTCAGTTTTCGTACCATACTCCTGACCTGCAATGATTCTAACATATTTGTCAATCCCATTTTCTTCCCATTCTCTTTCAAGGGCTTCCACAGGTGTTTGTGATACTACAATGGAGTCAGTTCTGTCTTTTACTTTTTCAAAAGATTCTTTAACCCAGGGAAAAGGTTTTAAACCTTTCACCCATTGACCTATTTCTTTGTTTATATTTTTGGACCAGCTCAAAACGAGGTCTATATCCGGGTCCTGAACTACCTTCGCATAGTTTTCCAGAGTAGGATTACCCAGTTTTGTCTCATTTTCAGCCCATTTTTCAAGAGCTGATAAATCCGGAACTTCAAATCCTCTGGATTTAACATCTGCCCGATCATTCAGTAGGTCAAAACATTCAATCAGGGCAAGGAACCTGTTTATACCACGATGTTGAGAATATAAGTTTACAAATTCCCAGGTTTCTCGTGCAATTTTTGAAATAGGAAGTAAGCCATAAAACCTTAAAGTGTTGGGGCAAAAGAATTCTTTTTGCTTTGGTTCCATGGAATCAAATACACATCCATCAGAATCGATACCAATGAAGTACTCTTTAGTGGGTTGAAGATCTTTTAATTTTTGTTGAGGATTCATAGTTCTATATTTTCTCTTGATTCAAGTAAAGTATAATCTAGCTCAATATTAGTATGCTTCTGGCAAATAATCATTTAGTTTCTTATCAGCGAAAATCGGTTTGAATTGTGTAAACCTCTGCCTACCATCCACTATGGGAACGGAGGGCCAGTCATCACCAATCAGGGGTCTGACGTAATCCAGGAATTCATCTGAGACATCAACCCTACTCTTAGTAATCCATTTTTCAGGGAAAGTACGTTCCGACAGGGCCACTTTTTCCAGCGGCACTTTATCATAATATACATTGTAAATTTTGCCAGGTTTCCGTAAAATTGTGGCCATCCATCCATTCCCTTCAGATAGAGCAATGTCAACCGCTTTTTGTCCAACTTTGTAAGCCTCTTCAAGGTCGACCACTGAGGTGTAGATGGCAGAAGATCGCTGATCTGTTCCCATTATTTGCCCACGAGCCATTCCTTTTGCTTTCAAACCAGCCTGATTAAGGTAATTTACGACAGCCTGACTAGCTGAAAGTTTTACTGATCCAAACGAGGTATGACCAAAGGCGTCCTTTGCTTTATCAGCTTCACCAATATCAAATCCTTCGCTAACAACAACAATACATCTGCCATCCTTCTTTAGCTGATCGTTTACTTTATCAGCCATTTCTGACAATCCAAGTTTCGATTCAGTAAGGTAGATTTGCAGAGGCGTATTTCTATCAGGGTCGGCAAGCCGGGCAGCTGCTGGGATATATCCAATTTTTCTTCCCATGGCCTGAAGAACCAATACAGGATCAGCAGGGGAGGAACCATGGTTTTCTTCATTTGCATTTTGCACCAAATGTGTCCAGTATCTGGCAACGCTGCCAAAACCCGGAGTGTGGTCAATGAGTTTAAACTCATTGTCTCCTACATCATTGTCAATGGTTTTTGGAACCCCAACTGCAATAACCTCGAGGCCTTTCTCCTTGCAAATCTCACTAACACGATAAGCTGTATGCTGAGAGTCATTACCACCTATATAAAAGAAATAACCAATGTTATGTGCCCTGAAAATATCCACTACCCTTTCCATGTCTTTTAACTGGTGATCTTTAATTTTGTACCTGCAGGTACCAATACTACCCGCTCCGGGAGTGTTTCTCAGCAAATTTATCTCTTCTTTGTCCTGAGCTGTTATATCCAGGAGTTCCTCCTTTAAGACACCTTCTATTCCATGCCAGCCTCCATAAATTTTTCCAATCTTTTCAGGATACATTCTGCAGGCCTCAATAATGCCTCTGAGTGAATTATTTATAACAGGGGAAGGTCCTCCTGATTGTGCTACAATTACATTCTTTTTCATGAACAATAATCTATTCAGTTAATAACTAATAACTCGCTATACTCCGCTATATGCATTAAATCCACCATCAATAGGCACTACAATACCCGTAACGAAATTCGAGAGGCCAGATAACAGGTACAAAATGGTTCCATGAATTTCTTCAAAGTCTCCAAAACGCCCCATTGGGGTATTGTTGATTATTTTTTGTCCTCTGCTGGTAAGTTCCCCAGTTTCTTTATCATAAAGCAGGAATCTATTTTGTTCACCAACAAAAAAACCAGGAGCTACGGCATTAACTTTAATGTTTTGTTTGGCCATATGTACAGCAAGCCATTCAGTAAAATTATTAATGGCCGATTTTGCCGCAGAATAGGCACCTACTCTGGTTAAAGGATGGAAAGAGCTCATTGAGGAGAAATTAATTATAGAACCGCCTTCCAGTTCAAGCATATCTCGACTGAATACCATGGTAGGCAATAAAGTACCTGAGAAATTTAATTCATACACATTCCGGAACCCTTCCACATCCATACCGTAGAATGATTTTTCCAATTCACCCGGCTCAGTAGATTCAAGAAACTCAACAGCGGTTGTTCCTTTTGGAGAATTTCCTCCGGCAGCATTTATTAAAAAGTTTACTTTTCCTAAATGATCATTTGTTTTTTTCTTGGCCATCTCAAGAGATTCTTTATCCAGTACATTGGTCTCTATACCAATGGCTTTATTGCCTGTAGCGGATTGAATTTCTTCGGCAACTTCTTCCGCTCGTGAACCATTCAGGTCAAGAATGGCCAGGCTTATTCCAACCTTTGATAAGTACATAGCCAGTGACGAGCCAATGGCTCCACCTCCACCTGTTAGTACACATACTTTGCCATCTAAATTCTTGAAAATTGTATTTTTCATTAGCTTAGCTTTTCAAAATCAATATAAAATTTATAGTTTTCTTTCGTTATTATCGCCAAAGGCATGTAATTTGTTTTTTCAATTTCTCGCTTTTGTATGAGGGTGTCAAAAATTGCCAATAAGCCCTGATATCCCTGAGTAATGGATTTCTGACAAATTAGAAAATCTATGGTTCCATCTTTCAGAAACTTAATATTTGCTTCAGTTAGATCATAACCCAGGATAAACAGTTTCCCTTTTCCTATTTTATCTATTTGTGCCGTTACCTTATGGGCTGAAGAAGTAATAAATATACCCCTGGTTCTGTTGTGAATATTCTCAGATAATACTTTGTGGAGTTTTTTTTCATTTTGGGAGGAGATATTAATATGAACGATCTTGCATTTAGGATGATGTTCTTTCATATATTTATTAAATCCTTTTTCACGATCCCTGAAATGGGGATGATTTACAAGTTCTCTGGCAAAATTCAGAACTATTACTTCCGATCTCTTTTTTAGATTAAAACTTAGTAGTTTTCCGGCCAGATAACCACTCTGATAAGAGTCCTGCCCATAAAAGCTGAGATTGTCCTGACCTTTAATAGTGGAATCGATAAAAACATAAGGGATTCCCTTTAGGTCACATTTCTTGATAAATTCTTTTGATTCACGTTCAAAAACCGGTGCAAATAATATCCCGTCCGGATTTGACAAAATAATATCAAGAGTTTGTTTTCTGAATGAGTTCTCATCTTTCAGGTTGAAAAAGTGTTTTTCTACAACTACACCATAACCTGAAATTTCTTTTTCAGCTTTTTCAATCCCGAAAAGGGGAGCGCCCCAATATGCATTGTCTTTGGTTCGATGCGGAATTAATGTGACAAACCGAAATATTTTATCAGATGCTAGTCTTTGTGCCAGTAAATTTGGTTGGTAATTTAAGTCTTTGCAGATACTTAATACTTTCTCTCGGGTTTCGTCGGATACTCTTCCTCGATTGTATAATACCCTGTCAACTGTAGCCTTTGAGACACCTGCCTTTTCAGCTATATCATTAATTCCGATCCTGACTGTGTTTTCGATGATTTTAGGATTTTAATTAATGTAATTATTTTCTGGATGCTCTACAAAATTAAGAATTAATCTGGATATTGCGGGAACGTTCCCGCAAATTTATTAATCTTTTTCAAAGAAAGTTTTAAGTCCTACAAAATTCGCCTTTAAGGAGACAAGTTGTCTCTTTTGATTAGAAAGATTTATAAGGAATAATGCCTGGCTGAATATTGATCCAGGTTGGAATAAATGCAAAGTAAGGAAGGGGGCTCCTGTAAATATATTTCTACCGGGTGAAATGCTTAAGCATTTCATCTCGGTCATTATGTGAATCTTCCTGGCGCTTCAAACTCAAATAAATGAGCAAAGAGAAAATAGGAATTATGGGCATAAGAATTGCATTTCCTATACTTCCCAGGATTAACTGAGCAGGATTGCTCGCAAGTTTACCCGCCTGAACAGAGCTTGGGTCTTTCATAACCTCAAAGAAACTGCCCGCAAACGGAGCTATGGTCAAAGCTGATATTATCATAGATAGAACCATATAAAGCAGGAAAATTAGGACAACATATCCTACCGTCTTCCAAAATTCAGAATGAACAAGTTTGAAACATCTTGAAATGGCATCCAATGGTTTTGCATCTTCAATTATCACCAATGGAACAATGGGGAAAAATACGGTACCAAGGTAAATAAAGGCCAGGAGTGACCCTATAATCAGGAAGAATACTCCTAGGGTTGTTCCCACAAGAATTATAATACTGGTCAATAAGGTGGCTCCCAGTAAGGGTAAATAATATTTACTCACCGATTCTGAAAAAATGGTTGAGTGGCTTTTTTCTGACTCCGACCCTTCATTTAGCAATATAGCTGTGATAAACAGGTGTAACAAGGTATAAGCCAATATCATTAATAAGAAAATAAGCAAGGAGTTTTTTAAAATACCCATGGCCTTTTCCGGATCCTCAGCCAATTCGTAGAAATTCTCCATGTATGGATTGATTAACACGGAACTTAAATATTGTATAATAATTACTACAACAAAACTGTATAAAAAGAACCAACCAAAGTTTCTTTTATAAATTTCCCAGGCACTCTGGAACAAAGTGTCAAGGTTTGTCTCCTTATAAGAAGTATGATTCCGGTAGTTTTCCACGAATTAATTATGATTAAGTTTAAGTTTCTATTATCGAAAAGCAGCTAATATTACCAAGCTTCATTTTTTCAGGGACAAAACTACATAAATTCCGCGTATGAGAAAAAGTTACTTCTGGTTCTGGAAAATTATTGGAAAACCTTGAGATCATATTGCTTATTAATTAAATAATAGGGATAATTATTGCAGCTTTAATTTTGTATTTATTTGATTATGAGTTGTTTCTAAATAACTTTAATGTGATATGAGATTTGACCTAGGTTGTTAAACAGAATTAAATTATATTTAGTTGTAATTTATAAACAGCCCAAGGCTTTTTAATATATTGATTATTAGGGATATGAATTCATTTTCCTCTTGTAAAATCGATTTGGCAACATCTTATTTTTGTCAGGGATTGTGGATTTAATAATTAAGGAGTTTCTTTTTAGCTTAAAAGTCTGAATGAAGAATACATCTTTAAGTGATATTGCACGCAAACTTGGTGTTTCTACCACATTAGTTTCATTGGTTCTGAATGGGAAGAGTAAAGAAAGTCGGATCAATAAAGAAATGGCTCAGAAGGTCTTGAAAACGGCCAGTGAAATGAACTACAAGCCAAATCAGCTGGCCAGAGGCTTACGAACCGGGAAGACTCATACATTAGCATTAATAGTAGCTGACATTTCCAATATATTTTTTGCAAGGCTTGCCAGGGTCATTGAGGATGAAGCTGGGAAATTCGGTTACAAGGTTATGTTTGGTAGTTCAGACGAGAATCCCGAGGAATTAGATGAAATGCTAAATATTTTTCAGGAAAGAAAAGTAGATGGCTTTATCATTTCCCCAACCATTGGTAGTGCCAAATTTATCACAGAGTTGAAGAAGAAAAATATCCCTTTTGTGCTGATAGATCGCTACTTTCCAAAAATAAAATCAAACTATGTAATTGTTGATAATTATAATGCCTCCTACAGGGCAACTTCCCACCTATTAAAATTTGGATATAAGAGAATTGGTACTCTGACTATCTCTCCTGAATTGTCACAAATGCGGGATCGTATGAGTGGATTTAAACAAGCCTTACGAGATGAAGGAATAAGGTTTGAAAATAAATTTGTTGGAGATATTGAGTATAACGATCTGAGGGAAAGCGTTTTTGAAAATGTAAAAAAACTCCTTTCCCCACCTTTGAATGCAAGGGCCCTCTATTTTCAGAACTATATTTTGGGAGTAGCAGGATTGGAATGTATCAAGGAAATGAAACTTAGGGTACCTCTTGATGTGGCGGTTGTTTGTTTTGATGATCCAATTGAGTTTAGACTTTTTGAGACTCCAATAACGGCTATAAAACAGCCCGTTGAAGAAATTGGGGAACAAGCAGTTCGAATTCTGCTTGATGAGTTAAATGGTTCTTCAACCGGTGAAAGAAATGTAGTTCTACCTACTCAGTTTCATGTGCGTCGTTCTTGTGGAAACCTTGATTTTTTGTAAATATTTGAATTAGAAATAGAGAAACGTGTAATATAATTTTTACTAAAAAATGTAATCATGAAAAAAAGTCTGTTTCCTTTTATTTCTGTTTTTCTCATTGTTGCCTTGAATGGATATGGGCAAAAAACGGAGTCATTCAATGGACTTCAAACTCACATGGGTAACTTGTACCGGCTTTCAAATGCAAAAACAAGGTCAATTAGTCCCGAAAACTTTACAGGAGAAAAAGGGAAAGGTGGAATGGCAACACTTGAAGAGGGCTCTGCTGCGAATGCTGCAAGGGAGCTAGGGCAGGGATGGAAGGTAAATCCCTATGTGCATATTCAACCTGGGGAAACCTTTGTTCTTGCAGAAATTGAAGGTTCTGGAGCAATCAATCACATTTGGATGACTCCATCAGGAGATTATCGGTTAAATATTTTACGATTTTATTGGGATGATGAGGAGTTACCCTCAGTAGAAGTACCAGTAGGTGATTTTTTTGCTTCCGGTTGGGGAAAAGGAAATGAACCTCTCATACAATCGCTGGTAGTTTGTATAAATCCAAGGAGCGGATTTAACTCATACTGGCAAATGCCATTTCGCAAAAAATGCAAGATTACCATGGAAAACATGGATGATGAAAAGATGACATTGTATTATCAGGTTGATTACACACTTACTGAAGTCGAAGATGATGCAGCCTATTTTCATGCTCAGTTCAGAAGAACAAACCCCTTGCCAAATATGACTGATTTTACAATTGTAGATGGAATTAAAGGAAAAGGCCAATATGTTGGTACCTATATTTCGAGGGGTGCATTTAGTGAAGGTTGGTGGGGCGAAGGTGAAATAAAATTTTATATGGATGGGGATACTGATTTTCCTACTATTTGCGGAACTGGTGAGGAAGATTATTTCTGCGGATCCTATGGTTTTGAAATGAGAAAGGATGAAAACGGAAAGGATGTATACACACCTTTTAGTTCTCTGTATTCAGGTTTTTATTTTATTGAAGACTCTAAGGAAACTGACTACTTGAGTAGAGTTGGAGAATACCGCTGGCATATTACTGATCCCATTCGTTTTGAAAATGATCTTAAAGTGACCATCCAAAGCTTAGGCTGGCAAAGTGGTGGCCGCTATCTTCATCTGGATGATGATTTGTCATCTGTAGCATACTGGTATCAGGCAGAACCACACAATCCTTTTCCGAAAACCCCAGTTAAAGCTGATTTGGAAATAATCCTTGAAAAATAAGTGTAACTTTTATTTACATATGACATGAAAAACTTCCTTCACCTGTTAGTTATAACATTCATTTTGATTACATCTTCTGGATTCCTGGTGGCTCAGGAGAATGAGTGGCCCATTCTTAAACATTACGATGAAAATCATGTGGATCAGGTTGCTTTACCTCTTGGAGGAATAGGCACCGGAACGGTTTCTCTTGGAGGACGTGGGAACTTGCTTGACTGGGAAATCATGAACCGTCCTGCAAAAGGTTACAATCCAGGCCCAAGTTTTGAAATAGCTCCTTTTTTTGTATTGTATACGAAACAGGGCGACAAGACGGATACTCGATTATTAGAAGGGCCAGTTCCCCTGTATAATTATGAAGGAAGTAGGGGTGTAGACAGAACAACAAATCATGGGATGCCTAGGTTTGAAAAGTCAACTTTTGAAACAGCTTATCCATTAGGTATTGTTAATTTAGTTCATGAGGGTCTTCCAGTTGAAGTAAGGATAAAAGGTTTTAACCCCTTCGTTCCCACAAATACTGATAAAAGTGGTATTCCAATAGCTATTTTAAGATTTGAAGTAACAAACACAACTGATGCAGTAGTTGAAGCTTCCGTATGTGGATCAATGCAAAATTTTATTGGTGACGATGGGAAGTTTGGAGTCGCAAAAGGAAATGTAAATGATTTTAAGGATGAAGCTGATTTCAAGGGAATCTTTTTTTCGTCAGAAACTCTGGATAATGAGGAAGAACAGTGGGGAACCATGGCTCTGGTTACCACCTCTGTTGAAAATGTGACTTACCGGACAAATTGGAAAAAGCAACATTGGGGATCTTCAATCCTTGACTTTTGGGATGATTTTAGCCAGGATGGTGAACTGGAGGAACGTCCTTCCAGTGGAGAAAATATGCCCATGGCATCTTTGGCCACGAAATTTATGCTTAATCCTGGTCAGACAAAGGAAATCGAATACCAAGTTAGTTGGCATTTTCCAAACAGGATGGCCTGGGCATCTTCCATGCTGAAGAATTATTATACCACCCAATATTCCGATGCACTCGATGTGGTTCAAAAGACCCTTCCTCAATTAGAACTCCTGGAAAAAGAAACCATAGAGTTTGTTGATGCTTTCATCCATTCTGATTTACCGGAGGAAGTAAAAGAAGCAGCTTTGTTCAATTTAAGCACCTTAAGAACTCAGACATGCTTCCGAACCGACGATGGTTATTTTTATACCTGGGAAGGCTGTAATGATGATTCCGGCTGTTGTTTTGGTTCTTGTACTCATGTTTGGAATTATGAACATGCAACCGGTTTCCTATTTGGTGAACTTGCAAAAGGAAAAAGGGAAGTAGAGTTTGGAATGGCAACAAATACGGATGGATTAATGAGCTTCAGGGTCAGGCTACCAAAGGAGAATACCAAAGCATTTGGATTGGCTGCTGCTGACGGGCAGATGGGTGCTATAATGAAAATGTATCGCGATTGGCAACTTTCTGGTGATAATGAAATGTTAAAAAGATTGTACCCTAATGTTAAGAAGGCCCTTCAGTTTTGCTGGATCCCTGGTGGCTGGGATGCAGATACAGATGGGGTCATGGAAGGAATACAGCACAACACAATGGATGTGGAATATTACGGTCCCAATCCACAGATGGGAATCTGGTACCTTGGAGCCTTACGATCTGTTGCAGCAATGGCCACTCAAATGGGTGATAAAGACTTTGCAAAGGATTGTTTGGCATTATATAACAATGGGCGCAAATGGATTGATTCCAATCTTTTTAATGGAGAGTATTATATTCACAAAATTCAGATTCCAGAAAATATTGACAATATAAATCCGAGCCTTGTGATAGGCATGGGTGGAGACGATAAACTGGAGCCAGATTATCAACTGGGTGAGGGATGCCTGGTTGATCAGTTGGTGGGGCAATATGTGGCCCATATTTGTGGGCTGGGTTATTTGGTGGATCCTACGCATGTCCAGCAGACCTTGAAAAGCATAATGAAATATAATTACCAGAGTAATCTGAAAGATCATTTTAATAGTTTTAGGACCTATGCCCTGGGTGATGAATCGGCTCTCTTAATGGCGAGTTATCCCAAAAGCCGTCCTGTAAATCCATTTCCATATTTTACAGAAGTGATGACAGGTTTTGAATATACAGCTGCTGTGGGGATGCTTTACGAAGGATTAGATGAGGATGGCCTCTTGTGTATTAGAAATATTCGTAATCGTTACGATGGCTTTAAACGAAGTCCTTTCGATGAAGCTGAATGTGGCCATCATTATGGTCGTGCTATGGCAAGCTGGTCATCTGTGCTTGCACTTACTGATTTTAACTATTCTGCCGTTTCAGGCATTTTGCAAATCACTTCTGATGTAGGCACACATTTCTGGTCCACTGGATATGCTTTTGGTACTATTCATATAGTAGATGAGCTTAATTTAAAAAAGGTAAGTATTAAAATTATCCAGGGATCTGTTAAGCTTAATGAGATTCAGCTTAAATTTTTCGGAAAAGCAAAGGTGAAGACCAGGACATTAAAAAAGGGTGATGAGCTGATGATTCGCGTAAAAAGTACCGACCAAAAAACTGCTCAAACCTTAAATGTTATTTCAGATAAAAAATTTGATATCGTTGCGCCCGTTGAAATTCTGGATAATAATAATGAAATAATCAGGACAAAATCTTTTGATGAGGCTTTTGAGGTATTCTTAAATTGCAGTAGTTCAGGAGTTAAAATCAGGTACACGCTTGACGGTTCTGAGCCCAATTCCAGGTCAACCCTTTATACAAAACCGATTTCAATTAAAGAACCAGGACGTTTAAAAGCTCTCGCTTTCTTAAGAAAGAGGTCTGGGCTGGTTTCTACATATGCTGACTTCGTAAGGGTGAAGAATTATGCTTTTATAGAATTGGTGAATTCCCCATCTCAGAAATATCCGGGTAAGGGTGCACAGACATTGGTGGATGGTATAAAAGGGACTTCTAATTTTTCTGATGGCAAATGGTTGGGTTTTGAAGGCGATGATTTGGAAATTACTTTGGATATGGGAGAGAAAAAAGAAATCAATCAGATTAAGGTTGGACTATTTAAGGGTGAAGACTCATGGATTTTCCTTCCTGAAAACATAAGGTTTTTCTATTCCACGGATGGAACTACTTATAGTGAAAATCTTTTACTTCCGGGTTCAGATCTTTCAAAGAAGGATGGAAGTTTGTATGAAGGGATTTTGAAAGTAGACTTGCCAGAATCTGTACAATACATTAAAATTAAGGCGAAAAATATAGGAACATGCCCTGAAGGACATGAGGGAGAAGGGAATAAGGCCTGGCTTTTTGTAGATGAGATAACAATTGAATAATTTATAAACACAAATTAAAAATGAAAACATTTGCTAAGATTTTTATTACAGTATTGATTGTTTTAAGTTTTTCTACTTGCACTACCCAGGAGCCTGTAAACTACCTGGAAGAGACACAGGAAGATTTCGATGCCAGAATGGAATGGTGGCGAAATGCCGGGTTCGGAATGTTTATCCACTGGGGACCTTATGCGGTACCAGCAGGAGTTTACGAAGGTGAAGAGATTAATGGTATAGGAGAATGGATAATGAATTCGGCACAAATTCCTATTGGTGAATATGAGGAGTTTTCACGCCAGTTTGTTCCGGTTGAATATGATGCAGATGAGTGGGTTAAGGTAGCTAAGGAGGCTGGGATGAAATATATTATTATCACCTCTAAACACCACGATGGATTTTGTTTGTGGGATTCCGAAGTGTCAGAATATGACGTAATTGATTTTTCACCTATCAATAGGGATTTATTGAAAGAACTAAAGCATGCATGCAATAAACATGGTATAAAACTGGGTTTTTATCATTCTATTATGGACTGGCACCATCCGCATGCCCAGGCTCCCCATTATCCCACTTACAACAATGGTGAAAAAGTTAACCCGGAGTTTCCTTTGTATTATGAGGAATATATGAAACCCCAGCTTGCAGAATTGATCAAGAATTATGATCCGGAGGTTTTATGGTTTGATGGGGAATGGGTACCAGAATTCACCCATGAGCAAGGACAGGATCTATATCAGTTTATCAGGGAATTAAAACCAGAGATAATTATTAATAATAGAGTTGATAAAGGAAGACAGGGTATGATGGGAATGAGCAAAGGAGACAAAGAGTATGCAGGAGACTTCGGCACACCTGAGCAAGAAATTCTTGAAGGTGCATCAGTTTTGGATTGGGAGTCCTGCATGACTCTGAATGATACCTGGGGATATAAATCCGCGGATGATAACTGGAAATCATCTGAAACCCTCGTTCATAACCTGGTTGATATTGCTTCCAAAGGCGGAAATTACCTCCTGAATATTGGACCAATGGCCAATGGCTTAATTCCGGAACCTACTGTAAGCAGATTAAAAGAAGTGGGTGTTTGGATGAAAGTGAATGGTGAGGTGATTCATAATTCCAGAGCAATTAATAACTATATGGAAACGGAGACTTTATATTTTGTTTCTGAAAGGGACAAGAAACATTTATATGCCATAACCACTCAATGGCCTGGGAATTCAATGAAGATTAAAAATGTTAGGCCTAAAAGTGGGACGAAAATTAAAATGCTGGGATACGAGAAAGCATTGGAGTGGAATGACCTGGGGGAAGAGGGAACAGAAATTTTAATACCGGCAGACCTGCAAAATGAAGAAAATAGACCATGCGATTATGCCTGGGTGTTTAAAATGAAGGGCGAGGAGGTTAAATAAAGGAAGAATCGAATTATTAATTCATACAGGTTTTTAAAAATGATCAAAATGGATAGAAATTTCATTGTAATCACAATATTATTAGTGATTCTTACTGGATGTAACAGAAGGGAACAGCAGGAATCACAAAAACCCAATATTATTTTTATTCTTGTGGATGACCTCGGTTGGCGTGATGTTGGATACATGGGATCCCGTTTCTATGAAACACCAAATATTGATAAATTGGCAGGCATGGGAATGTCCTTTACGAATGCCTACGCGGCATGTGCAGTTTGTTCCCCAACCAGGGCTTCAATAATGACTGGGAAATACCCGGCAAGACTGGGGGTAACCGATTGGATTCACTTTCTTGATCCTGCAGCTGCTGAGACTGCTGAAAAGGGAGAACACCCTCAAGAGTATGTTGGTGATATCGGACAGAAACTTATTTGCCCACCAAATAAATATTGGCTTGACCTGAAGGAAATAACTGTGGCCGAGATTCTTAAAGATGCGGGTTATGTTACGGCTCATATCGGAAAATGGCATCTGGGACCGGAAAAATGGTGGCCTGAGAACCAGGGATTTGATTTTAATTATGGTGGTGCTGATCTGGGCCAGCCGCCTTCCTATTTTGATCCATACAAGAGGAATGAAACCCGTCCAGGGATTCCAACATTGAAGCCAAGAAAAGAGGGAGAATACCTTACGGATAGAGAAGCTGATGAAGCAGTTAGGTTTATCACTGAACACAAGGATACTACCTTTTTCCTGAATCTTTGGCATTATGCAGTGCATACACCCATACAGGCCAAGGATGATATAGTACAGAAATACACTAATAAAACTCCGGATGGTGATCAGAAGAATCCTGTATATGCCGCAATGATAGAAAGTGTAGATGAGGCATTGGGTAAGGTTCTTCTCTCATTGGAAGAATATAACCTAATGGATAATACTATTATCGTATTCTTCTCAGATAATGGGGGTTTGGTACCAAAAACTTCAAATAAGCCCTTACGTATTGGGAAGGGATATCCCTATGAAGGAGGAATTCGGGAACCAATGTTTGTTTTCTGGCCCGGAAAAGTTAGTCCTGAATCAGTATGTGACGTTCCTGTTACAAGCGTCGACTTTTTACCTACAATTTGTTCAATGGCCGGAATTACCATACCAAATATTGAAGGTTTAGATGGTCAAGATCTTACTCCTTTACTAATTGGTGAAGAGGATTCAAATCGGGAAGCAATATTCTGGCATTTCCCTCATTACAGAGGACAAATTTTTCCTTATAGTATTATTCGAAAGGGTAATTACAAACTATTAAAACGTTATGAGGGGAAAACTTTTGAACTCTACGATCTGGATAATGATATTTCAGAGACAAATGATTTATCTGATTCACAGCCTGAAAAGGTAAAAGAATTGAATGCTTTGTTGGAAGAGTGGCTTGTCGAAACCAATGCTAAGATTCCTGAACCAAATCCAAATTATGTTGCACCAGAAGAGATAGAACATCTTGGGATTGGGAAGTCTTTAATGTTAAAAGAAAGTCCAAGTAATCGATATGGTGATGGAAGCTCATTAGTTTTATTGGATGGCTGGCTTGGAGGCGGAAATCAAGGAGTAAACTGGCTGGGCTTTCAGGGAAATGATTGTGTAGCAACAATTGATCTTCAAGGTGTGGAATCTTATACAAAAGTATCAGCTCGCTTCCTCCAGAAAAATAATGCCTGGATATTTTTGCCTGAAAAAGTCTCTGTGGAAGTATCTAATGATGGAAAAAATTTTGTCCTGGTAGAAGAAAAAGAAATTGATCCACTACGTAAAGCTGATATAAACCGGGTAAAGGAAATTGAATTCTCCTTTTACCCTAAGGAGCACAGGTATTTACGCCTTACGGCAAAAAATATCCAATTTTGCCCGGAATGGCACCAGGGAGCGGGGGATACAGCCTGGCTTTTTGTTGATGAGATTGTCGTTGAGTAAACAATATTAAAATAATTTCGATGAAAAAAAGATTAATAATTGGCATGGTAATTTTATTTCTGACCAATTCTTTAATGGCCCAGGATAAAGTTGAACCGAATTGGGAGTCAATTGATGCACGCCCTGTCCCAGAATGGTTTGGGGATGCAAAATTTGGCATCTTTATTCACTGGGGGCCCTATTCTGTCCCGGCATGGAGTCCAAAAGGCACATACTCTGAGTGGTATCAATACTGGATGCAAACAAAAAGTCTTTTTGGCAATGGTGAGTTTACCGGGTCTGAGGTTTGGGATTATCATGTTAAAACCTACGGTGAAGACTTCCCCTACTATAAATTTGGGGATATGTTTAAAGCAGACTTATTTGAACCAGATGACTGGGCCAATCTTTTTGTTAAATCAGGAGCAAAGTATATAGTAGTTACTTCAAAACATCACGATGGATATACCTTCTGGCAAAGTAAAGAAGCAAATGATCGTGGATTTCTATGGAATAGTGTGGATATTGGTCCAAAAAGAGATATTCTAGGAGATCTTTCCGCTGCTGTAAAGAAAACAGATGTTAAAATGGGAATTTATTATTCTCTGTATGAATGGTTTCATCCATGGTGGGAAAATGATAAAGAACGTTTTGTTGATGAGCATTTTCATCCCCAATTTAAGGATCTTATTACCCGATATGAACCAGATATTATTTGGGCAGATGGTGAGTGGAGCATGTCCGCTGAGAAATGGAAAACTCCTGAACTTCTGGCCTGGATGTTTAATGAATCTTCCGTAGGAGGAACCATTGCTATAAATGACCGCTGGGGTAAAGGCATACGAAAAAAACATGGGGGTTACTTTACCACAGAATATGAAGCCGGAGCTGAGTATGATAAACCATGGGAAGAATGTCGTGGTATGGGTTTCTCATTTGGCTACAATAGAAATGAGGATGTACAGGACTACAATTCTCCACAAACTTTGGTTTTAATGCTGATCGACATTGTGAGCCATGGGGGAAATCTATTATTGGATATAGGGCCCGATGACAGAGGTAGAATCCCAGTAATTATGCAGGAACGCTTGCTTCAAATGGGTAAATGGCTTGAAGTAAATGGAGAAGCTATTTATGGAACCACAAAATGGACCTCTCCGGTTCAATGGTCAGAAGGAGATAAGGATTTTAAACCTGAGCAGCATTATACAGGTGGTGATTTCATATTGAAACAAACCATTGATCCGGAACCTGGTTATGCAGTTAAAGAGTTATTTTTTACACAAAAGGAGAATGATATTTATGTAATCAGTCCAAAATGGACTGGCCCTGAAATTGTAATCGAGGGATTTGGATCGATTCACCCTCATAAAGTTGTCTTCCTGGCAACAGGTCAGGATGTTTCTTTTGAAAAAAGAGGGAAGAACCTTGTACTCAAGTTACCTGAGTTGTATCCCGGAAGTCTCACTCCGGAATTGGAGTATGCCTATGTGTTTAAATTGTCTCAAATAGAAACTAAATAATCATTAATACTATATAAAATGAAAAACGAAAGAAGAGATTTCTTGAAAAAATCAGGTTTGGCTGCAGTTGGATTGGCTGGCCTTTCTTTAAATAAGGGATATGGAATAAGCCCTGACCCAAAAACCAGTAGAAAAACTTCTAATTCAGGCAGATTAAATCGAATTGGAGTCTCTACATATTCTTTCTGGCAGTTTAACGGGCCAAAAGAAGAAACACCCATTGAAAAATGTATAGATGATGCTGCGCGAATGGGATTTGATGGAATAGAATTGTTACTCGTGCAAATGACTTCAGAAGAAAATAGCTATTTGCAGAAATTGAAGCGGCGGGCATTTCATGCTGGACTTGACCTGATGGGGTTTTCTACACACCAGGGCTACATTTACCCAGACCCTGAGCTCCGAAAGGAAAATGTTGAAAAAACAATCCGCCAGATTGAATTGGCATATGCTCTGGGTATTCCAACAATGCGTCTAAATACAGGGAGGTGGGGGACAATTAAGTCATTTGATGACCTAATGGCCAACAAGGGCAAAGAACCCATTTTGGAGGGCTATACTGAGGATGATGGCTATAAATGGGTTATCGATTCAATTCAAAAGTGCATGCCAAAGGCCCAGGAATGTGGAGTGGTATTAGGACTTGAAAATCATTGGGGATTAGGTAGGACAGCTGATGGGGTCCTGAGAATTGTAGATGCAGTTAATTCACCCTGGTTACAGGTTACAGCCGATACTGGAAATTTTTTAGAGAATCAATACACTCAATTGGAGAAGCTGGCTCCAAGGGCATTTCTTATACAGGCAAAAACTTATTTTGGTGGAGGAAAATGGTATACCCTTGATATTGATTATGATAAAGTTGCTGAGATATTTAAGAAAGTAAATTACCAGGGTTATGTCTCAATTGAATTCGAGGGCAATGATGATCCACAAAAAGCAATTCCCAAAAGTCTTGATTTGATCAGGAACGCCTTTCATTAGCATTTGCCTATGGTGAAGAAAGTGATTTTTTATTATTTCGTCCTGGGAATATGGCTGGCATTAGGTCATAGTATTTGTGCTCAAAACTCTCATCTAAGCCTACCTGTGCCCAATAAAGCTCAATTGGCCTGGCAGGAGGCTGAGTTGGGTGTAGTTTTTCATTATGATCTACACGTTTTTGATGAGGAACAGTATGGGCAGGGAAATAACCGGATTAATCCGGTTTTAAACTATAATATTTTCAACCCTGAAGAGCTCGATACAGATCAGTGGATTAGAGCTGCAAAAGCGATGGGTGCAAAGTTTGCGATTTTGACTGCTACTCATGAAACTGGATTTGCATTATACCAGTCTGATGTGAATCCATATTGTTTAAAAGCAATTAAATGGCGCGATGGAAAGGGGGATATAGTACAGGAGTTTGTTAATTCCTGTCGGAAATATGATATTGAACCAGGAATATATTTAGGTATTCGATGGAATTCTTTTTTTGGTGTCCATAATTTTGTAGTAAATGGAGAGGGGGAGTTCCAGAAGAACAGGCAACTCTACTATAATAGAATGGTTGAGGGTATGGTAGAAGAAATTTGTACCCGGTATGGGGAATTATTTGAGATCTGGTTTGATGGAGGAGCCGATCACCCAGATAGAGGAGCTCCGGATGTACTCCCTATTGTGAAGAAGTATCAGCCCACATGTTTATTTTATCACAACAGTCAGTTAGCAGAAGCCAGATGGGGAGGGTCAGAATCAGGAACTGTTAATTACCCATGTTGGGCAACTTTTCCATATCCTTCTGTTGATCAGACTGTTTATAAGGATATTAATCAGAATAATTTTTCTCTACTAAAGAGTGGAGACCCTGATGGGAAGTATTGGATGCCTGCCATGTCAGATGCACCATTAAGGGGATTCAATGGCCGGCATGAATGGTTTTGGGAGCCAGGAGATGAAAAACACATCTTCCCCTTGTCTAAACTCCTGGAAATGTATTACAAGTCAGTTGGCAGAAACTCTACTCTTATTCTTGGCCTTACCCCCAATCCCGAAGGATTAATGCCTGAACCAGATGTTCAAAGGTTAAGAGAATTTGGGGAAGAAATCGACCGTAGGTTTAAGGCACCTCTTGCATCAACTTTTGAACAGGAAAATAGGACAGAACTATTATTTAATGAGGAAACAATAATTAATCATTTGATTTTAGAGGAGGATATTGTACAAGGAGAAAGGGTGCGCGAATTTGTCATTGAAGGCAAAATAAAGGATAAATGGAAACCCATAGTGAAGGGATCTTGCATAGGCCAGAAATACATTACCAAAATAGATGATACAAAAGTTTCAGGGATACGGCTTAAGGTACTGAGGTCATCAGCACCAGTAGCTATTTTGGATATTAGTGTTTACAATGTAATTGAAAACCCAGTCGAGTAAAAGCATGAAGAAGCTCCTTCTAATACTTATCTGCATGGTAGTATCTCAATGGGTAATGCCACAAGAAAATTCTAATTTACATGATCCCGATAAGTATTACTTTCATAAATTGAGATCAGGAGTTGAGTCATCAGGCCATGTATTTTTAAAGAATGACAAAGGTATTGTGGCTTTCCTGGGAGGATCTATTACTTATAACCATGGTTGGAGAGATTCCATTTGTCAGTATTTGACAAATAAATTTCCAAAAACAGAATTTGAGTTTATAAACGCTGGAATACCTTCAATGGGATCAACACCTGATGCTTTTCGTTTGGAAAAGGATGTGTTAAGTATGAGGAAAATTGATCTCTTGCTCGTTGATTGTGCTGTTAATGATCGAACTAATGGAAGAACATCGCTGGAAAGAGTTAGAGCTACCGAAGGCATTGTAAGGCACTCGCTGGAGAGCAATCCCATTTTGGATATAGTATTATTGTATTTTGCTGATCCATGGAAAATGGAAGATTACAGAAGCGGGAACGCTCCCGCAGAAATACTGGATTATGAGAAAGTAGCGAAACACTACAACATATCTACTATCAATCTTGCGAAAGAGGTAACATCCCGTATTGGTGCAGGGGAATTCACATGGGAGGATGATTTTATTGATTTGCACCCATCACCTTTTGGTCAGGGAATTTATGCTCGATCAATTGAATCTCTTTTGGAAAAGGCTTATAACAGACCCTATGGACAAGCTGGGACTGATCTCGAAAAAGCCCTTCCTATGAAAATTGATGAATTCTGTTACAATAAGGGAGTACTTATTCCAATTAGAGAGTTTAAAAATGTTAGAGGATGGAATATTATTGAGGATTGGAAACCTGAAGATGTTGCTGGTACCCGAACTGGGTATGTAAATGTTCCAATGCTTGTGGCGAATACATCCGGCGCTGAATTAAATATTGAGTTTGAGGGCCGAGCAATAGGGATTGTTGTTGCTGCAGGTCCAGATGCAGGTATGATTGAATATTGCATCGACAATGAGGCCTGGGAGAAGCTGGATCTTTTTACAAAATGGAGCGAGAATCTCCATCTTCCCTGGTATTACCTTCTTAATGCTGAATTACCAGAACAGAACCATCTTTTGAAGATTAGAATTTCCGAAGATAAAAATCAAGCCAGTAATGGAAATGCTTGTAGGATAGCACATTTTTTTGTGAATAAATAAGTTTGAAATGCACCGACGACAATTTATTAGAAATACAATATTGGGTACTGCATCAGCAGTTATTCCATCAGTAGTATTTGGAAATAATAATTTTGATGAACTACCCAATGTGTTAATAATTGGAGACTCCATTTCTATTGGATATACTCCTTTTGTGAAACAACTGCTCCTCGGTCAGGCTCTAGTTGCCCACAATGAGGGGAATGCCCAGCATACTGGAACTGGTCTGGAAAAGATTGACTCCTGGTTAGGAAATACAAAATGGGACGTAATACATTTCAATTGGGGATTGTGGGATCTCGTATATCGAGATTCAAGTTCTGAAGCTTATGGAAACAGAGATAAAGTAAATGGGGAAATTACAAGTAATCTGGAACAATATGGAGAAAATCTCCAAAAATTGGTCGATAGATTGAAGAAAACAGATTCCCATTTAATCTGGGCTAATACAACTCCGGTTCCACCAGGTGAGGGAGGGCGCATTAGTGGGGATGAGCTTAAATATAATGCTGTAGCAGATAGGATTATGTTAGAAAATGGTATTCCAATTAATGATTTATATTCATATATGATTGGTCATATGGATGAATACCAGGTGAAATATGGAGATGTGCATTTTACAAAGGAGGGATATGAATATTTAGCTTTAGAGGTAGCAGCTAATATAAAATCAGCACTCTTGTAACTTTAACGACCAAACAATACAGCTATTCAGTTGTCTTTTGGAAGTATTAAAAAATTTTGAAATGAAAATCGACTCAAGAATATTTTTTACTTTTTTCTTACTTAGTCTATTCATATTTTCCTGTTCAACCTTGAAACATAAGGAAAAGAAAGCAGTAATTGACTATCCAAAAGGAAGCTTTGGGTATGACCTGAACTTTTTAAGAAGCAAGGATGATCTTGTTGTCTTGCGAAATAGTACAGAAATGTCACAGGTGATAATTTCACCAAAATACCAGGCTAAAATATTTACCAGTACGGCTCAGGGCGATGCAGGAAAAAGTTTTGGATGGATCAATTACGATTTGCTTTCGAAGGATACCATACTTGACCATATGAACCCTTATGGAAGTGAAAATCGCTTTTGGATTGGTCCTGAAGGTGGTCAGTTCTCAGTTTTTTTTACAAAGAATAGTGACATGACTATTGAAAACTGGTACACACCAGCAGCTATTGATACAGAACCCTGGACTCTGGATACAAAAACAGAGAATTCAGCTCATTTAATTAAGGATATGCAGCTTACGAATTCTTTAGGTACCAGGTTCAAAATAAAAGTAAACCGTGATATCATTTTGCTCGATGAGGGAGATGTAAAAGATATGTTGCGAACAGAAATCGGAAATGGTATTGATTGGGTGGCTTATAAAACAGTAAATAAAATAACCAATACTGGCCAGCAGGAGTGGACCAGAGAAACCGGGACTATCTCTATATGGATATTGGATATGTTCGCCCCGGGAGAGAATATTACTGTTGTAATTCCCTTTGTAAAGGGAGATATGAATCAGCTTGGGCCAATCGCAACTACCAACTATTTTGGTGAAATTCCATCCGAAAGACTGAAATTTGGCGATCAAACCATCTTCTTTAAGACCGATGGTAAAAAGAGAAGTAAGTTGGGTCTTGCTCCTGGAAGGGCAAAGCCAGTAGCTGGTAGTTATGATGAAGATAGCAAAGTCTTGACTATCATCCATTATTCAATTCCTGCTGGAATTGTGGAGTATGTAAATCAAATGTGGGCTTGGCAGGAATATCCCTTTATTGGTGATGTTCTGAACTCATACAACGATGGTCCACTGGAAGATGGTAGCCAGATGGGGCCTTTTTATGAATTAGAAAGCTCTTCTCCGGCTGCATTCCTTGCCCCGGGAGGAAGTATGACTCATATTCACAGCGTTTTTCATTTTGTGGGTGAAGATGATAAACTGAACATGATTTCAAAATCGGTATTGGGCGTAGGTATTGATGAAATAAAAGCAGCGTTTTAAAAGTTAGATTTATGCAAGATTTAAAAATTCCCCAGTTAGATCTTTTCATAATCATTTTCTATATGATTGGGATTCTTGTTGCCGGTGTCTGGGTAGTGAGAAAACAAAAAATGACTTCCAGTTCTTACTTCCTGGCAGGTCGTTCGTTAAACTGGGTGTTTATAGGAGCGGCTTTATTTGCATCCAATATTTCTACTATACATATGGTGGGACTAGCTGCTGCAGGCTTTGAGGATGGTATGGTACAGGGGAATTTTGAATGGATGGCAACTTTCTTACTTGTGGTATTAGGCCTTATTTTTGCTCCTTTCTATTTCAAGAATAAGATATCCACTTTACCTGAATTCCTGGAAAAAAGATACAATGGAGTAGCAAGGGGAATGCTGGCTTTCATGGCTATTGTAGGAGCGCTTTTTATGCATATTGGTATCAGCTTATATGCCGGAGCAGTGGTATTTGAGAATTTTTTTGGTATTAACATCTGGATATCCATAGGAGTAATTTCTCTGATCACAGCAATTTATACAGTGCTTGGTGGATTAAAAGCAGTGGTAATAACCGAAACCATACAAACCGTGATCTTAATATTTGGAGCATCCATCATGGCTTTTTTGGCTTTCCGAGCCCTCCCAGATCATGGTATACATTCTTATGCTGAATTAAAGGAGGCACTAAAACCTGATCAAATGGTACTTCTTAGATCCTATGAAAGTAGCCCTAAACTTCCATGGTATTCTATATTACTGGGTTATCCTGTAATAGGATTGTGGTATTGGTGTGCTGACCAGACAATTGTTCAGCGTGTGCTTGGTGCCCGGTCGTTAAAAGATGCTCAGATTGGTCCTATATTCGCTGGATTTATAAAGATTCTCCCTGTTTTCTTAATGGTAGTTCCTGGAATTCTGGCCTACGCTTTATTCGGAGATATTATCAAAGATCCCAATGATGCCTTACCAACATTAATTACTGAATTGTTGCCAAGTGGGTTAATGGGACTTCTATCTGCTGCCCTGCTTGCTGCTTTAATGAGCACCATAGCCGCTGCACTAAACAGCTCAGCTACTCTGGTATCTGTTGATATTGTAAAAAAGCTTAGACCACAAACTACGGATCAGCAACAGGTGCGTATTGGAAGGTGGACCGCTGCCATTGTTATGGTTTTGGCCATTGCCTGGTCTCCCGTGATTGAAAGATTTATAAGCATTTTTGATGCAATCAACCAAATTCTTGCAGTTCTATCACCACCGATAGCAGTAGTTTTTATTTGGGGTGTATTTTGGAAAAGAGGAACAAAAGAAGCTGCTGTGACTTCAATTATTGTAGGCTTTCTTTTGGGTGTTGCAGTATTTCTTATTGATTTTCCAGTATTTGGAGATGTTAAAATCATTACTGATCAATGGAAGATCCCATATATGATGCAATCATTCTGGCTGTTTGTGATCATAAGCATTATTTTTGTTTTAGTGAGCCTGGTTACACCCAAGCCGGCACCTGAGAAGATTGAAAACCTGACATTTAAGAAACCACTTTCATTTTTGCTTGAAAGAAAGGTAACGGGTATTTCCGACCCCAGAATTCTTTCAGCAATTCTTGTGGCAGTTATGATTTGTTTGTATATAATTTTCAGTTAATCGAATAGAAGTTAAAATGAAGATACCTTTTCAGAAAATTACCAGTCTAATTCTTCTTGCCATTATTTTGGTCTCCAGCTGCGATCGAAATAAAGCTGTAAAACCAAATATTATCCTGGTAATGGCAGATGACCTGGGATATGAATGCCTAGCTTGTAATGGAGGAGAATCCTATAAAACTCCGGTTCTTGATGAACTAGCAGCAACTGGAATAAGATATACTTCCTGTTTTTCACAGCCGCTCTGCACTCCATCACGGGTTCAGATAATGACAGGTAAATATAACAACCGAAATTATAGTGATTTTGGCATTCTTCCACCCGGAGAAACAACTTTTGGAAATTTACTCAAGGAAGCTGGTTATGAAACGGCTATTGTAGGAAAATGGCAACTATTTGGAAGCAAAACGGATATGCGAGTTTATGGGCAGGGAACTTACCCCACCAATGCTGGCTTTGATGAGTATTGCCTATGGCAGATAGACAAAGTTGGATCAAGATATGCTGATCCCTTAATTCATTGGAATGATTCTGTCCCTAAAGTTTTTGAAAATGAATATGGCCCGGATGTTTTTTTTAGGTACATCGATGAGTTTCTTACAAAAAAAAGAGAAGCCCCCTTCTTTTTGTATTATCCAATGGCATTGCCGCATGACCCGCATGTACCTACACCTGATTCTGAAGAATGGGATTCTTTGCCCAACCATAAAGATGACAGGTTCTATAAAGATATGGTTGAATACATGGATAAATCTTTAGGTAGAATTGTATCCCGCCTGGATGAGCTTGGTTTAAGAGAGAATACAATTTTAATTTTTACAGGTGATAATGGAACAAATCGCCGGATTGTTTCTATTGCTGATGGAAAAGAAATAAAGGGTAAGAAGGGGATACCCTGTTTTTACGGAACTCATGTACCTCTTATTGTTAATGCAGGCAATATGTCTAATTCAGGAGTTATAAATAATGACCTGATAGACTTCTCTGACATTCTTCCAACCATTTGTGAGTTAGCTGGTGTTGAGCTGACAGAGTTAGAAACTGATGGAATAAGCTTTGTTGGAACCTTAAATGGAGAGAAAGGGACCAGGGAATGGATATACTGCTATTATAATTCTGGGAAAAAACGATTTCCTTTTGCGGAGTTTATCCAGGATCAAAAATATAAATTGTATGGTGATAATAGTTTTATTTCAATTCTGGAGGATCCAGGAGAAATCCATCCCTTAAAGACGGATAGCTTAAGTGAAAATGAACAAAATCATTATCTTCGTCTGAAAAGCCAGTTAGAACAGATCTCAAAATAAGCATTATGCATAGAATTTTATTCTCATTATTCATCTTTTCATTTCTGTTTTCTGCATGTAATTCTAATGCTCAAAAAGAGAAAACCTCCCCGAATATAATCATCATCTTTGCCGATGATCTTGGTTATGGAGATCTAAGTTGTTATGGAAATCCAACAATTCAAACTCCTCACCTAGATAGGATGGCACAGGAAGGAATGAAGTTTACCCAGTTTTATGTTCCTTCACCTGTGTGCACCCCCTCAAGGGCAGCATTATTAACCGGTTGTTACCCAAAGAGAGTTAGTTTGCACAAGCATGTTCTTTTTCCAAACTACGATTATGGAATTAGCAGTGAAGAAGTATTGATTTCTGAAATGTTAAAAGAAAAGGGATATAGTACGGCTGTTTTTGGAAAGTGGCACCTGGGTCACCAGAAGGAATTTCTTCCTTTGCAGCATGGTTTTGATGAATATTATGGCATTCCTTTTAGTAATGACATGAGTAGGAAAGAACAGGTGAAGGTCGGTAATACAAACTATAAGTATTATTTGCCTCTTATCTCTGGAAACGATACAGTTGAGCTGGATCCTGATCAAACTCAATTCACAAAGATTTTTACTAACAAAGCCCTGGAATTTATAAAGTTACATTCTAAGGAAAAATTCTTTATCTACCTGCCTCACCCTATGCCCCATATTCCTATTTATGCTTCAGAAGAATTTCAAAAGAGCAAAAGAGGGGATTATGGAAACACTATCGAAGAGATAGACTGGAGTGTTGGGTCTATATTAAAAGCATTAAGAGAGGAGGGTATTGCTGAAAATACAATGGTGATATTTACTTCGGATAACGGGCCATGGTTAAAATATAAAACAAGAGGAGGATCAGCAGGTCCACTTCGTGATGGAAAAGGTACAACATGGGAGGGAGGGATGAGGGAGCCTTGTATATTCTGGTGGCCTGGAACCATTAAAGCGAATAGCCTGTCTAATAGCTTTGTTACCTCCATGGATATTTTTCCAACTATAGCTTCAATAGTAGACTATGATCTTTTGTCACATAAGCAAATTGATGGATTAAATATTGCAGATCATTTACAAACAGGGAAAGAATTAGCAGATAGGACATTTGTATATTATAGTTCACAGGGGAATATTGAGGGTATTAGAAATGGCTCCTGGAAAGCACTTAAAAAGCAAGATGGTTTATATCTTTTTAACATTGAAGAAGATATTCAAGAGAAATTTAATTTAGCTGAACAATACCCTGAAAAGCTGAGTGAATTAATTATTGAAATGGGAGAATTTGACAAGAAAATGGACCTGGAGATGAGACCTCATGGAGTACTTGGTCAAAAGTAAATATTTGTACCCTGGAATTAAATCAAATTTAAACTAGAACCTATTTAATGAAAATGAAAACGATATTTCTGTATGTTTTTGTAGCCGCACTTGGCGGATTTCTATTTGGTTTTGATACCGCTGTAATTAACGGGGCAATGCCTTTTTTTACGGATTATTTTGATCTTTCATCAGCCATGCGGGGGTGGGCGGTTAGCTCTGCTCTTATTGGATCAGTAGTAGGAGCATTATTTATCGGTCGGCCCAGTGATTATTTTGGTAGAAGAACAATGTTACGATTTTTAGCATTGTTATTTCTGGTTTCGGCTTTGGGTACTGGCCTTTCAAATAACTTTTCCTGGTTTGTTGTTTACAGGTTCCTGGGTGGTTTGGCAATTGGCGGGTCATCGGTTCTTTCCCCCATGTATATTTCAGAAATTTCCCCACCTCAATACAGAGGACGTTTAACGATGACTTTTCAGCTAGCCATTGTAATAGGTGTTCTGGTTGCCTTTTTTTCAGATTATTTGTTGTTGAATACAGGTCAAAATAATTGGCGGTGGATGTTTGCTTCAGAAGCAATTCCTTCTTTGGCATTCTTTGTTCTCTTATTTTTTGTTCAAAGAAGTCCGCGCTGGCTTGTAAGAAATGGTGAGGTAAATGCTGCAAAAAAAGTTTTGGAGGATTTAAATCAGGGCAATGTTGATCAGGTTTTGGAAGATATTGTTGAATCAATTGATAATGAGGTAGTATCTAAAAATATTTACCTCTTCAAGAAACCTTATTTGGGTTTAGTTTTGATTGGGATTTCGGTAGGTTTTTTCAATCAGTTTACGGGTATAAATATCATTATGTATTATGCTACCGATATTTTTAGGGCTACTGGGATATCCACCAGTTCTGCCATAGGACAAACTGTAATTATCGGATTTATCAATTTAATTTTCACCCTTGTGGCTATGCGATTTATCGATGTGATTGGTAGAAAGAAGTTGCTGCTGATAGGTTCGATAGGGATGTCCGTATTTCTGGCTATTTTTTCATGGGCATTTTTTAACGATCATTTTACAGGAAACATATTGTTGATTACTCTGATAGGATTCATCGCCTTTTTTGCTTCTTCTCAGGGTGCAGTTATTTGGGTTATCCTGGCGGAAATGTTCCCGAACAATATTCGTGCACGTGGTACCTCAATCGGTTCTTTTTCGCATTGGTTTTTTAACGCACTTTTAGCATTCCTATTTCCTGTAATTGTAGGCCAGTTCAGTGATGGAAAAGGAATTGGATATATTTTTGGAGTTTATGCTCTTATAACTTTTTACAGCTTCTTTTTCTTCAGGAAATACCTAACAGAAACCAAAGGGAAATCCCTGGAGGAACTTGAAAAAGAGGTGTTAAAATAATTTCTTGATATTATGATTATTAAAAGTTTATTAAAGAATATTTTGACTTTTGGCATACCTGTTTTTCTTTTATCAGGATGTGCTGCTCCAGAGCCAGAAGCTCAGAGTCCCAACATTCTTTTTCTTTTTACAGATGACCAACGGTTCAGTACCATCAATGCCTGGGGATATAATGATGTTCAAACCCCCAATATGGATCGTTTGGCTGAAAAGGGATTGAGTTTTACCCACACCCATATCATGGGAGGAACCAGTGGTGCTGTATGTATGCCTAGCCGTGCAATGTTAATGACAGGTAAAACTCTGTTCCACCTGGAAAGGCAAGGTGCAAATATTCCAATTGACCATAAAATGATGCCAGAGGTTTTTAAAAATGATGGCTATTCAACATTTGGAACAGGTAAATGGCATAATGGCAAAACTTCATATTCCAGAGCGTTTACCGATGGAGGAAAAATCTTTTTTGGTGGAATGAGTGACCATCTTAAGGTTCCTGTCTTTGACTTTGATTCAACTGGTGAATATCCTGAGGAGAATAAATATTTTGCGAAGGAATTTTCAAGCGAATTATTTGCCAATGAGGCGGTTAATTTTCTCGATGAATACTCTGAAGAGGCTCCTTTCTTTTTATACGTTTCGTTTACAGCCCCACATGACCCCAGGATGGCTCCTCAAGAATTTGAAGACCTTTATCCACCTGCCCAAATCAGAGTTCCTGAGAATTTTCTCCCAATACACCCCTTTGACAATGGGGAATTGCGCATTCGGGATGAAAAATTGGCACCATGGCCTCGTACTCCTCAGATTGTTAAGGATCATTTAGGGGCATATTATGCCATGATAAGTCACCTTGATGCACAAATTGGAAGAATTCTGGATGCCCTCGAAAAATCTGGCAGATCAAGCAATACAATCATTGTTTTTGCTGGTGATAATGGCCTGGCTGTTGGACAACATGGATTAATGGGGAAGCAAAATTTATACGAACACAGCATCAGGGTTCCGTTGATTATGGCAGGTCCTGGTATTCCTGAAAGCAAAAAAACAGAAGCTTTGTGTTATCTAAATGATATTTTCCCGACTTTATGTGACATTGCCAGGATTTCACAACCCCAATCTATCGAAGGAATTAGCTTATTGCCATTGATTAAAAATCAAAAATCAGTAGTACGAGATGATGTGTTTTATGCTTATCTGAATCTTCAGAGAGGAATCCGTACTGCCGAAAATTGGAAATTAATTAAATACAATGTGGGAAATGAGGATACTACCCAATTGTTCAATTTAAATATTGACCCCTTGGAAATTAACAACCTGGCTGATGATGAAAAGTATTCCCCAATCTTGAATAAGTTAACAGAGAAATTGAAAGACTATATGTTAGCTATTGATGACCCAATGGACATTGATAAAGAAAATTGGGGTAAAGAAAAAAAAGTTTTACCTCCTACTAGAACAGATCATAAAGGGAAAGGAAAGAATGTAAAAATGCTTACCGAATGGAGTCCGAAATACCCTGGGAATGGAAAGTCTGGTTTAACGGATGGGGAACATGGTCTTTTGGAGGTTGGCCATCCAGCCTGGCAAGGATATGAGGGAGTGGATTTTAAAGCAATGATAGACCTGGGTGAGGAGATGAATATTGGATATTTGTCATCAAGGTATTTGCATGACCCGGGTTCATGGGTCTTCCTTCCTCAACAGGTTCATTATTCCATTTCATTGGATGGGAATTCATGGAATCAAATTGGAATTGTGGACCATGATATTCCTTTAAAGACTGATAAAGTAATGTTTCATGAGTTTGGACTTCAATTTGCAAATCAACCTGTTAAATATATAAAGGTTGAAGCAAAGAACATAGGGGTGTGTCCACCATGGCACCATGGTGCCGGTGGAAAGGCATGGTTATTCGTCGATGAAGTAATTGTGAAATAAATTTGACCGGAAGTAATTGAAACGCTTAGAATGATATGAATGGCTTCCAGAGAATTCAAAATGTACTAAAGGGTGAATGGCCTGATAAAAGGCCAGTAATGTTGCACAACTTTTTGCTTGCAGCCAGGGAAGCCGGCTTTACCCAAAAAGAATATAGGGAATCTCCTGAGAATATTGCAAAGGCCCATATACAGGCAATAGAAGAATACCAGTATGATGGTATACTGGTTGACATCGATACAACAAGTTTGGCTGCATCATTAGGGGTTCCGGTAGACTATCCTGAGAATGAGCCTGCCAGGACATATGGAGTAAAATTAAAATCGCTTGAGGATGTGGAAAGCCTTAAACCAGTTGATATTTCAAAGAATGAAAGAATTCAAATTTGGCTTGAGGCCTGTCGGATAATAAAGAAGTATTTTGGGGATGAGATATTTGTGAGAGGGAACTGTGATCAGGCACCATTTTCTCTTGCCAGCATGGTGCGAGGTCCGGCAGATTGGATGATGGATTTAATCACTGATAATGATTTTATTTCTCAGTTATTAGATTACTGTACAGATATCACTCTTCAATTTATTAATTTAATGTCGGAAACAGGAGTCGATATGGTATCTAATGGAGATAGCCCGGCTGGCCCTGAAATGATCTCACCAGAAATGTATAAAAAGTATGCATTTCCCTATGAAAAGAGGATAGTCGAAAAAGCCCATAAGGAGAATCTCCCATATTGCCTTCATATTTGTGGAAACACTGACTCTATTCTTGAGGATATGCTCTATACAGGAACAGATGCTCTGGAGCTGGATTATAAAACAAACATTCAGGAAATATTCAAAACATGTAGTGATAAAATTACATTCATTGGTAACATTGATCCCTCAGGTATTCTGGCAATGGGGAAGGTGGGTGATGTTGAAAGAGAAACTATTAAGCTTCTTCGGGTTTATAAAGATTCACCTAGGATAATAATCAATGCTGGGTGTGCTATTCCTGCCGAGACCCCATCTGAAAATATCAGAAAAATGATTGAAATCGCCAGGCGAGATTAAAAAAAGTAGATCTTAATTATTGCAAATTTATATAAGTCAATCAGAAAATAAAATGGCAAATATTTATTACGTTGGAGATTGGGCTGTCTTAACAGGACCTGTTTTTGCAGAAACACCTTTTAATTATACACACAAAGGCCTGGAAATATTTAATTATGGCAAATGGTTAAAAGAGGCACTGGAATCTTCTGGTGAGCATCAGGTGACTTCTGTTCCTTCATGGGAATTCTATAATTTGGGACCGGGAGAATATGAAAAAATTCTTCAAGCGAATGATGTTATTATATTTAGTGATGTGGAAGCAAAGTTGTTTCAGTTGGCTCCGGACTTTTTTGATCGAAAGAAATTTGGAAGAGGTGTACTCACTTTCCCTGATCGTATAAGGCTTACTGTTGAGGCAGTTAAAGAGGGAAAAAGTGTTTTGTTTCTCGGAGGTTGGCTTTCGTTTACAGGTGAAATGGGTAAAGGAGGATGGAACCGCACTGGGCTAAAGGAGATACTTCCGGTTCAGTGTCTTGATTATGAAGATCTAATTGAGAGCACAGAAGGGTATTATGCAAAAGTAGTTGAAAAAGGTTCGGCTTTTTCAGAGATTGATTGGAATACATTCCTTCCCATATTAGGTTATAATAAAGTTAGCTCAAGAGAGGGTTTTGCAACTATATTACAAGTAAAAGAAACAAGTGATCCTCTACTTTGCTATGGTCCTATTGGTAAAGGGAAGGTGATGGCCTATATGTCGGATCCAGCCCCTCATTGGGGATGTAATTTTGTTTTCTGGGAAGACTATAATCGTTTTTGGCTATCATGTCTCAATTTACTTTTGTAAATATAAATGCTCTCATGAAAAGATAAATAAAAGTATTTCAATAATTAAAAAAGTATGCGTCAGATTATAATTTTTATTGCTCTATTTCTATTGATTCCCCTCACACATTTCGGACAGGGAATTAGAATTTATATTTCACCCGATGGAAATGATGGTTGGGATGGAACCAGCCAAAAACCTTTAGCTAGTGTGAATAAAGCAAGAGATATTGTGCGGGAAATGAAGCAAAATGGCTTAATAAAAGATACCGTAAAGATTATCTTCAAAAATGGAATCCATTATCTCAGTGAACCTTTGATCTTAGGCCCTCTAGATGGTGGATTGGATGGCAGTCCTATACTTTATATGGCTGAGCAAGGCTGCAATCCAGTAATTTCTGGTGGTAAAAGAATTGAAGGATTTAAAGCCCAGCCTGATGGAACCTGGAAGGTAAGAATACCTGAGGTAGTTTATTGGAATTGGCGTTTTGAGCAACTATATATTAATAATAGAAGATCAGTTAGGGCCAAAAGCCCCAATAAGGGATACTTTAATATGAAAGCTGTTGTTGAAAATATATGGAAGCAAGGTACTGGCAGGGCGCCTGAAAGAGCTGAACAAGTAGTTGAGATAGATGAGGTCGTTTTAGATGAGGTCTCAGGATTGCCTCCATCAGTATTTAATGAAGTAGTGATGACTGTTTATCATAAATGGAATATTACAAAACGAAAATTTGAGTCTTTAGACATCGGAAATTCTATGATTTATACCTCCGGTACGGGAATGAAACCCTGGAATCAATGGAAGCCAGATCAACGATTTATACTTGAAAACTATCGGGAAGCCCTTGATGAACCTGGAGAATGGTATCTCGATAGCTTAGGATATTTATCATATTTACCACTCCCCGGGGAAGATCCTGAAAAAGTGGAAGCCATTGCTCCTGTAATTGAAAAGTTTATAATCCTGCAAGG
>RCNF010000110.1_pt1 | contig 35800 bp, 38 predicted proteins | sample 2041311 | NCBI WGS metagenome assembly RCNF01 (sample SAMN09708228, study PRJNA481090) | Marine sediment metagenome, whole genome shotgun sequencing project. | biome: marine sediment; feature: ocean; material: sediment; isolation source: Sewage treatment plant 2 marine sediment (STP2) ...
TCCAGACTTCGGCGCGTCTTTCGCCTCATGATCGGAGTGCACAGACGCATTTGTTTGTTTGATTGCCGAGTCCGGCACAATGTCGTACGACCACGCAAGAACGATTGCTATCGGATAACCTAACAGCGTAACCGCGACAATGAAGGTGACGAATTCAGGCGGCAGACTTCGCGCCGGGCCGATAACATCGGCTGCCTGGATGACAGCGAACCCGACGATGCCGTACACCATGGCAACGCGAATAACTTTGCGTCGCCTCAGCTCTGCAAAAAAATCTTGCAATCGATGTTTCGATCCTCCCATTCACTGATCCCGATGAATGACATTTGAACTCTGTCCCCCGCGGCGAACAACCGTGCTACCTAGAGGAATCCACAAAGATATTTTAGCAGTTATTGATATACCGGCAGTTGCTAAGTGCGCTTCGAGTCAAGCCAAAATACCACCGCCGCGAACAGGAAATAGGTTGTAAGGGCTGATATAGCCAGGACTAACATGCTGTTCAGGAGTTAGATGAGCCAAGGAGCCAATTTTTCGCCTCATCAACTTCCAAAAAAACACGTCCCGGAAAGCCGCGATTCGAAAGAACGGATTCAATAAAAAATACAGTCCTGTAGCCCTCAGGATTGAGTTCGACCCAGGCAATGCGGAATTTCTCGTTAATCTCTAACCGCTCAAACAGGTCTGCGATCTCAAGCGCATCATAAGTCTCAATCGGAACTGTTGTTTCTGCGATGCCCAGAACATCGAAACAGTCATGCGCCCGGCACGCATCGCGTACCCTAGTCCAAAGCTTCTCCGCGAACTGAAAGCTCTTCTCGCCATTTGAGATGACCTGGATGTGGTCACTCTCATGCGAAATGATGAGTTGATCTGTCACACATCCCCCCCCCGGACTCTGTGCCTGACCAGATATTGTTTTGCCAGATAGCTGCATATCATACGCTGTAACGGGGGATGCGTACTTCGGGGCCACTCGCACCATTAATTGAATTCCAGACACGCACAATCTCAATCGGCGAAAATGCCGCTATAATTAATAATATTTTTCCTTTTAATCCAATTGACTATAGTGCTTTCTTAATATCTTTCTTGCTTGATTTAAACTGCAATTTGCTGTCTCCGGCAACATACCAAAGCCCCCACGCTGCCCAGATAGCGATAACAGGTAGAACTATCCAGTAAGCAGTCTCGTCGGCCAGGTTCCAGCCAGTTGCATTGCGCGCAGCATCGACAGACGCCAGAGATACGACCGGCCAATAAACAGTGATGCCAAGCGCAGCACTTGCCAAAGCACGGCCCCAATCCTTGCCATTCCAGAGACCGAACAGGCCCGCTGCCAGGAGTGGCATATATATGAGAAGGTCGGCCAATGCGAATCCGTACCAGAAGGCAACTCCAACCTCTGTAATTTGCGTCGCAGACTCCTGCGTGCCCATCGCCACACCGATATCGTAGTCAAATGCCGGGATCGCCTGCGCATACGCAAGATAGATGAGCAGTAACCACCCGGGACCCTGCAACATCCAGAAACCGCTGCCTCGGTTCGCCATCGACCATCCTTGCCAATCAATTACGCCGCCATATTTTTAGCACGGCTGCAGGGATCAACGTATAGGGGCATTCCGAAAGACTGCTGGCGTTACATTGTTGATCAGATTACTGCTCAGCCTTGCTGGCACACTGGATACACAGCACTGCAGTCGGATCAAATTCGAGACGCTTCGGATTGATTGATTCGTCGCACGACTCACAAACACCATAGTCACCGCCATCGATACGAGCCAGCGCGGCAGTGATCCTGCGCAACATCAATTCACGGCGCCGGCCAGACGCCTGCGCCATCTGCTGCGCCTGCATGGCATCCATGCGAGAGAGTCGCCCTACCCGGGCCTGGTCCAGTTCAACGACCTGTGAGGCTTCATCGCTGATAACAGTCGCAGTCTTCAGCTCCTCGCGGAGGGCCAGAAGCCTTGTACGCATTTCAGAGGCTAAATCAGGCACAGCATTGACGCCTGTGCTGAGTTTGCTAGCACTGCCTGTCGGGATGTCTGCATTCGCTCAGGCAAACATTCAAAGGTTGGAATTGCGCAGATAGCACCGCAAAAGCCGGCCGCTACGTTTGCGGCTTTTTCTTCGGTGTTGGCACCAGGTTTACGCGACCGCGCTTACCCATACGGCGCTCATTAAGCTGGCCAACAACCTCTTCGACCGCCTCGGTCACCGCCCTGAGGCTTCCCTGGCGATAGCCCTGGATAACATTCGGACCTTGGGAAATCACGTAGCTATACCAGTTCTTGCCTTCTGTACCCTCGGGCGCGTCCGCTCGCTTGATAGAAACGAGACCGTAGGGTTTTCCCAATATTGGGGCTTCTTCTGCCACTTTTATTTACCTGCAGGTGTTCAAGCCCGCCAGATTGGTGTTTGGCAGCGCCTGATTTCAGTTGTGTTGTTCCGGAATTGGCCCGACAGCCACTATTGCGCCACCGGTCCCACCACTCCCCGTCGCCGGGCCTCCTCTTCGGGGTTTGCCACATGCCAGAGATAGACGTGAGGAGCAGTATTGTCGGGCATTATATCCTGAAACGCGCGCAACCGGGGAACAATTCAGTCGTTATGTTCGGCTGCTCAGAATACGACCTGCCGCCCAAGCAGCGGCTGGCCCGGTCTGGCCCCGACTACCAGCGTGCCATCGCGGACCACAAACTCCCCGTTAACGAGCACAAACTCGACTCCTTCCGAATAACTCAGGTCGGCTTCGAATCCTGCTGTATCAATGATATGTGCCGGGTCGAATATGGTGATATCAGCATCCGCGCCAAGCTGCAGCCTGCCTTTGCGCTTCATCTGTGGTGCAATACTCGCGAGCCGATCAGCAGGCATGAGTGTTATTTTCCGCAGCCCATCCATCAATGGCAGAACGCCTTGTTCGCGAACGTAGCGACCCAGAAAACGCGAAAATGTCCCCGCACTCCGCGGATGTGCGCCCGGAGCGTAGGGCATACCGTCCGATGCCACCATCACCCGCGGATCTGCCATCACAGCCTGAATCCACTCCGGCTTCATCATGTGAATGATGAGAACACCACCTTCTTCGCGGTACTCATTGAAGGTCTTTTCAGTGAGTCGCTCACCAGTATCCTGCCACTGCAGGTCCCCGTAGGAGATTCTCAGTTTCTCCTGCCAGCCTTCGTCAAAGATAGCCGACTGGATACTGGTGGAGGCCGCCGTATAGGGATACGCCTCCGTCGTTATATCGGCACCACGCTCCTGCGCACCCAGAATCAGATCGAGGTTGGTCTGGTAATCCCAGAGGCTTGAGCTGTTCATATGTACGATGTGCAACGACGCACCCGTGGCCACCGCATTAGCAATGACTTCCTGCATTGGTGCAATGCCCATATCGCGGACATGGGTATAAATTGGCGCCTCGTGTTCAGCGGCGAACTGGAAGAGGCGGAAAATCTCGTCGTAGCTCGCACCAGGGTAATACTGGTGTGGCATGCCAATACCCAGGGCTCCTCCCTGCAGTCCCTCCGCCATGCGTTTCCACAGCTCTGGGTAATCCTGCGAATCCAGCGCTTCATAGCTACCTTGTTCAGCGACCTCATTCAGTCGATCCCAGGCCTCGGGATCAACCCGGCCTGCCTCGCGCACATCGACTACTGCTGCACTGAACGCGTCCGTATATTCGGGCATCGCCCAGGTGCGCAGCGCCGCATGAGCAATACTCGCACCATAATTAATCACAGCATCATCTTTACGACGCGCAAGAAAGCTCTGCATGTCGATGACGCCACTCTCCAGTTCAAGTGCCGTGGTAACACCGTCCATCGCCTGGAAATCGTTGGCCCGGGCACTCTGCCCGTGCGCATGAAGATCGATAAACCCCGGCGCAACCACCAATCCGCTGGCGTCAACCAGCCTCTGTCCCTGCAAGGGCTCCTTCGAGATAGCAACGATACTTTGTCCACGGATGCCGACATGACGAATTGCGTCAAGACCCGTCTCCGGATCCATGACCCTGCCGTTGGCTATGACAACGTCATAGTTGTTCTGGGCAAGAGCAGGTGCCAGCAGAAAAATAAAACTGGCAACGAGCGTGGCGCACGCCCACCCAAGATGGCGGTAAATAGCAGATTTATTCATTGCTGCTCCTGATTGAGATACGGGCCTAATTCGGTCCCCGACTGAATCCTCGGTGTCCGCACGGGATCAAACGCCCGTTCGGATCGAACTGAATTTTGCATGGTATTTGTATAACACAATGAAAAGCATTGCGCGTAAAAGCCCATGTGGTGACGTTTCCAGCACCCGACCAATCCATTGAAACTACTGACTACGACCGCATGAAAACCGGGCGATTTACCGCCATACGTATAATCCACTGCAAATCGCACACAAACAATATCGCCGGAGAGTCATTGTTGGAGTATTCTCAGCAAAACAATAAAAGGAGTCCGAGACGATGCGATCAGTTCAGGATATTCTCAATACCAAAGGGACCGACGTCTGGTCAGTAAAGCCTGACGACATTATTTTCGATGCCATCAAACTAATGGCGGACAAAGGTATCGGCGCGCTGTTAGTGATGGAAGAGGACAAGCTCGTCGGCATCGTTACCGAGCGTGACTACGCACGAAAGGTTGTGCTTGAAGGCAAATCGTCCCGGGAGGCTTCTATTCACGAAGTCATGACAAAGAAAGTGCTTTGCGTATCGCCAGAGAGAACAATTGACGAGTGCATGGCACTTATGACCGATAAACGCATCAGGCACCTGCCCGTCGTCGAGCACAAGCAAGTGGTTGGTTTTTTATCAATCGGTGACCTTGTGAAAGCCGTGATCAGCGAGCAAAAAATACTCATCGATCAGCTGCAGCACTACATATCCGGGTCCTGAGCCCCGCAGTGTCGATAGCCATCCATGACGGCCATCGCAAAAGGCGGTGCCGACACCGGCTGCGCCGCACAAATTAACTGAAATGTCCGCCGCAGTACGCGCAATTTTATTTGTTGGAAGCATCGCCCGTCCGCTGCGTTTTATCGGGCCTTACTCGCACTGGCCATGACTGCGTTCAACGGAAAATCGACAGCGCCGGTGCTATCGCAATAGTCCGCAAATCTCTCCTGTGAATCGTTAACGACGGCAGTCAGGCTTTTCTCATCAACACTTTCTGCGAGCACCCATGACTGTATCTCAGTCCTTACAAATCCATCAAGCGACGGAAACTTCGCACGGCCATCATGAGCGCTGATGTCGACATCAGCAACTCCAGCCGAAACACATAATTCAGCCATCCTTCCATCTTCACCAAGTGCAAACGGCCATGCCAACGATGATCCTGCGGCATCATCGATCCGCTCCCGGGCTATATCTACCAACCCCGCATAAACCGGATTCTGGCTCAGGGCTTCCCAAACCGTTATCACCATCCTGCCGCCAGGTTTGAGCACTCGCCACAGCTCGCTAACTGCCAGGGCCGGATCTGGCACAAACATCAACATGAAAGATGCAACCGCCACGTCGAATGACCCGTCCTCGAATGGCAGATCCATGGCATTTCCTTGCTGAAAATTCGCATCCGGACAAATACTGCGAGCGACCTGGAGCATGCTGTCGCTCAAATCGAGCCCCGTAACGCTGCCATTCGGCCCTACTCGTTTAGTGACTTCACGGGCAAAAACGCCAGTACCGCATCCCACCTCGAGAACATGATGACCCTCAACCGCAGCGGCAGCATCGATAATTCTTTGCGGCCACTGATCGAATATTGCAGGCACAAAGTATTGCTCATACCCTTGCGCTGCCGCTAGCGTCAGCCCCATTTCGTCAACTTCAGACATCTCATTCTCCCAATTTTTGTTCGGCAAACAGTCAGCCCCCCGCTACTGGGCAATTGCAGTCGGATGAATTCCTTCCCCGTAAACAAATCTCGATCCAACCGCGCCGACAACAGCAGTGCGGCGGCTCAGGCCCAACTCTGATCGCAGGCGTATGAGGGGCTCGATTCCGGTGCAGTGACCAGCCATCAGATTTTGAATGCCAACTTTGCGTAGTCGGTCTGAGGTCCACAGAAGCGTCTCGTCGTCTGCTGCAAAAAGATGCATGCCGCCCATCAGTGCCTGGATCGAATGGTTCTGAATCGATCTCTGCACCTGTTCGAGCAAATTGACAGAACCTGCATGACCACAACCCAGCAAAACAATCGGTCCCCCGGGTGTTACTACGGTGAGCCCCTGGCTCTCCGGCACAAAGTCTTCGACCCACGCCCCATCGATATTCACCTTCACTGCCCGGTTATAAGTCTTCTCCTGGTGATTCCTCTCAATCGGTCCCGTCACCCAAACTGCCGGTGATATTTCTGTTGCTTCGGAATAAACGACAAATTCGACACCAGCCGCCTCCAATTCCCTGCGCATCGCAATCATCAGATTGCGTTCTTTGTCACCGCTGGTACCTGGCTGGCGACGCGAAAGAAAGAATCCTTCAGCGACATGGATTCTGCGCATTGCATTGGCATTTTTTGCACGCAGATCTTCAAGGAGCGGTAGCAGACCCGTTGTGTGATCGGCATGGAAGTGACTGAGAACAACATCCGTCGCGCAGGAGAGATCGACATTGAGCACTTTGGCATTTCGCAGCACTGTGTCCGGGTAATTACCTGCATCAAAGAGCACACATCGGCCGTCAACCTCAATGAGCGCAGAAAATCCCCACTCTCCAATCGTGGCACCGCTTGCAAGATTGGAAGAGAGAATGGTTACAGCGACCTTTTCCGCAACACTCGATTCCTTCGCGAGCACAACGTCGCCGATCGCACCTGGCAAAAGTCCGCACAGAATGAATGGCACTGCACCCGTTCTTATTCGAGATCCCATATCTACCCCCAGTCTTCTTGTGTGAGCTCGCCGTGCGCTTCCGGCTCTCATGTTAAATGCAGTGCAACGAACTACTTTGAATCATACAGTTGCTCAGAAAAGGAAAATGATGAAATACTAAATCCCTGATTGAAATAAAACTTATGGGCTTGCGAACGCGCCGTGCCGGAATCGAGACGAAAGAAATTACAGCCAGCTGCCAGGGCTTTCTCGCGCAAGCAATTTAGCATGAGCTCTCCAAAGCCTTTCGATCGTGCACTTGCCGATGTGACCAGGTCATCGACATAAAGATGCTTACCCATAAATAAATTTGAGTAAATCCTATAGCCAGCGACAGCAACGACATCTCCTTCGTCTTTGATAAACGCCAGTCGATAACCGTCCACTTCCATTGCTCGAACTGTCTGCAGAAACTCTTCTCGTTTTAATTGTGTACGAAGTTCGTTCATGACGTCGAAACAGCTCTGAATTTCCCGATCCGTACCAGCGTCTGTTACCTCAATCTTTTTCATTGCCTATACCTGAATCAAAGATCACAACGCGGGTCTGCTGCCTGGACGCGGGCAATCACCTCACGGCTTATTGGAATTGGATCACAGCCATGTTCCAGCTCGCAGATCAGGTCGAATTTCGCCTCAGCCTTTATGTGGCAACCGAAACAATTACCACCAAATTTGTTGACGACATCCACAAAGCCCCGGTTGCGAATACTGCTACCCTCGGCCGACACATCAAGCTCAAAGAATTCCCAATCACGTGTGGCCGCGTTCCAGCCTGGCCTGTGTTTGACCATGACTTCAGTCGGTACGAGCTGCACAACCGATCCGGGCGGATAGACACCCCCATCTATGGATTGCGCGACTTCTATGGTCGCGTCAAGATCACCGAGCAGGTTATCTACAAAGAAGTGCCTGACTGCCATCATTTCACTGAGACACAGGAATGAATCGGCATCAATTATCAGCTCAGGGACTTCAGCCGCGGCCGGCATGGAGGTGACCGACTGTGCCGTAACATCGACAACAGCTTCATTTCCAGCATCTTCTTTTGCACAAGCTTGTAATGTAAAAAGTACGGGTACGAGTAATATGGTTTTCCATGCCATAGCCTTTCCAATGCGTATCATTTTCATCAAAACCTCCGTTGATTTTGCGGTAATTCTACTAAAGGCACCGCCAGGAATGTCCGCCCAAAATCAGCACTACTTATTTGCGGCAATCATCGAGTAAACGATTTCTCGAAAAGAAACGACGGCCCCATTGCTGTCCCATAAACTTAAGACCAACACTAAATCCGTGCAATCCCGGAAAATCGCGGCAAGATGCCGCTCCTGCGACGGCTGCGCAGAACCCGTAGGAGCGCCATCTTGCCGCGAATGCGCCGTACTTGTTTCTTGCGGCCATCCAATTCAACCAGCCTGGAGTACAGGAGGATCTCCCTGTACTGCGCTCCGTCAGACACATCAGGTTTCCGCTTGAATTCCGTCCGGTGACCGCACGGTGCCCTGAGTTTCATGTTGCAACGCGTTGTTTGTATCAATTCCTGGCGCGCAATGCAGCAAATTCATGCCGTTGCCTGAAGATGTGGTATTCCGATAAAATTTCAGGCTATGTCGGGATATAGATCGCGACCCACTGCTGTCCCATAAAAACGAGTTTCCTGGCGGTGGGCTGAAGTGTTGGCGCGATGTTCCTGTATTTTTGCGGAGTCGGGACATTGCCCGCTGGGCGGGCTCCTACATCTCTAATTAGCAACTGTAGGAGCCGGCCGTACGATAGTTAAGATCGATTAAAAGTCGCCACGATCTGTCTATCGGCACGGGCGATTGCGGGCTATTCGAGTCAACTTGACGCTTTATCCGGGCACCGATTTTGCGTTTATAGGACAGCAGTGATCGCCAACGTCGATAAAATGAACTACTGCAGCGGGACCAGGGCCTCAATGGCGAATTTCGGCTTTTCCCTTTGTTTATACGGGTAGGCATATCATTTACGTTCTACCGAATCTATAATCCGCGCCACTTCGACTTACCCCCAGAAAACCCAATGTCCAAGATAGAGCGACTTCGTAACATCGCCATCATCGCCCATGTCGATCATGGCAAGACCACGCTGGTCGACCAGCTGCTGCAACAATCCGGGACGCTCGGAGAACGCGCGGCTGTGCCCGAACGAGTGATGGATTCCAGTGACCTCGAACGTGAGCGTGGCATTACAATTCTGGCAAAGAATACGTCCATAAAATGGCAGGATTACCGGATCAATATCGTTGATACACCGGGACATGCCGACTTTGGTGGTGAAGTTGAGCGCGTACTATCGATGGTAGACAGCGTGCTCCTGCTGGTCGATGCCGTTGATGGACCGATGCCACAAACCCGCTTTGTCACGCAAAAGGCCTTTGCACAGGGATTGCGACCGGTTGTTGTGATCAACAAGATTGACCGTGACGGTGCACGTCCCGACTGGGTGCTGGACCAGACTTTTGATATGTTTGACCGCCTTGGAGCGACTGATGAGCAGCTGGATTTTCCAGTGATCTACGCCTCGGCGCTACAGGGCTATGCCAGTACCGACTCCAAGAGCCGTGACGGCAATATGACTCCGCTTATCGAAGCGATCATCGAGCATGTTTCACCGCCTGATGTTGATGAGTCCGGCCCCTTGCAGTTGCAGGTTTCAAGCCTGGATTATGACTCTTATGTCGGGACTCTGGGTATTGGTCGGGTACAGCGTGGAAAAATCGAGACCAATACGCCGGTCAGTATCGTCGGTGCGGACGGTTCTGTACGACATGCCAGGGTTCTCGAGTTATACGGATTCGAGGGTCTTGAGCGAAAGAAAATACCGCTAGCCAGTGCGGGCGATATCATCGTATTCAGCGGCATCGACAAGCTCTCGATTTCTGACACGATCTGCCCGAGAGATCATCCTGAGGGCTTGCCGGCACTGACTATCGATGAGCCGACCATCAGTATGACTTTTCAGGTCAACAAATCTCCATTCGCAGGACAGGATGGCAAATTTCTGACGAGCCGCCAGATTCGTGAACGCCTTGACCAGGAACTCAAACATAACGTTGCCCTGAGAGTTGAAGCTACCGATGATCCGGACAAGTTTCGCGTCTCCGGTCGCGGCGAACTGCATCTCTCAGTGCTAATCGAGACCATGCGCCGCGAAGGCTTCGAACTCGCTGTTTCCCGCCCCGAGGTCATCATTCATGAAAAGGACGGCATCAGGCTCGAGCCCTGGGAGCAACTCACTGTTGATTTCGAGGAAGAGTATCAAGGTGGGGTAATGACCCGACTCGCGGATCGCAAGGGTGACCTGCAGGCGATGTTGCCGGATGGCAAAGGCCGCGTGCGGCTTGATTACCGAATTCCCACTCGGGGCCTGATCGGTTTCCGTACCGAATTTCTGACCGCCACCTCAGGCACGGGACTGATGTATCACATACTGGACAAATACGATCAATATGTCCCGGAAACGCTCGGTCAGCGCAGCAATGGTGTCATGGTTTCCATGGTTCCGGGTAAGGCACTGGCGTATGCGCTCTTCAATCTACAGGAACGTGGCAAGCTTATGATCGGCCATGCCACAGACGTATACGAGGGAATGATCGTCGGCATCAACAGCCGTCAGAGCGACATGGTTGTCAATCCGACCAAGGCGAAGCAGTTAAACAATATTCGCGCTGCGGGCAATGATGAGAACATTGTTTTGACACCACCGATTCGCTTCTCGCTCGAGCAGGCGCTTGAATTTCTGGATGATGATGAATTGCTGGAAATCACGCCGCTGAATCTTCGCGTCCGCAAGAAATTTCTGGCGGAATCGGACCGCCGGCGCGACTCGAGACTGCAGGCCTAGCCGGCAAAAACCTCCCGACTTAGAAAGGGTCCGGCCGTTTGCAACCGCTTTCGCTGCCGTTGCAGGTCATGGTCGTGAAGACTTCTGACTGTAATAACCAGGCACCGTTTTCGGCTCGTTGCCATTTGGCGGCGTAGACTCCGGACGCATTTATTTTCTTGCCGTCCACCGTGTAATTGCAACGCCAATTGCCGAGTTCTTCGGCGAGGCCCCAATCCGGGTTCGTACGAATCTCGCGTGGCTTGCGGTCGCATATGAAAGAGGGGTCATCCGCAAACAACGTCTTCCAGTTCTGGTATTCGTTTTCCGCGCCATGGTACTGGGCACTACGCCCGGTCACGATGTGATAATTCGGCGCGAACAGGGGTTTGATGGCATCAACATTCTTGCTCTTGATGGCCTGGTTAAACTTTTCGCGGACATCACGAATTGCAGACTCTGCCGAATCCCTCGATTCGGTACTATCATCCGCGACTACGGGACTAGCGAGAGAAACAAGCAGCAAAATAAGCAGGGTTGTTGCTTTCACTATTTCCTCAGTGTGTTTCGCAGATACTCATCGAATGACTTGCCAACCTCATCGTGTGCCAGGCCGTACGCGACTGTCGCTTGCAGATAACCAAGCTTGTTGCCGCAATCGTAACGTTCGCCGCTAAACGGGTAGGCATACACCGCTGCGTCATCCAGCATATCTGCTATTGCATCTGTCAGCTGAATCTCGCCACCAGCGCCCCGACCGGTTTTCTCAAGCTTGTCGAAAATTTGCGGTGCGAGCAGGTAACGTCCGACGACGGCAAGATTCGACGGCGCGTCTTCCGGTTTCGGTTTCTCGACTATTTTCGTCATCCGCTGCCCTGCGTCTGACGCGGCAACGGCAACGATGCCGTAGCTCGACGTTGTTTCGTGCGGGACTTCCTCAACGGCAACAACGCTCGAGCCGTGATTCTGATACTCGTCAGCCATTTGCTTCAGGCATGACGGCTCACCGGCGATTAGATCATCAGCCAGGTGGACGAAAAATGGTTCGTCTCCCACTGCTGGTCTTGCGCACAGAACAGCATGTCCAAGCCCGAGTGGCTCACCCTGTCTAATGTAGATGCAGGAAACCCCTTTCGGCACGATGTCTTTTATGCAGTCCAGTAATGCTGTTTTGCCTGATTCGGCCAGCGCGCGCTCGAGTTCCGCATCTGTATCAAAATGATCCTCAATTGCTCGTTTCGAACTACCGGTCACGAATACCAGCTTCGTAGCACCCGCCGATATTGCTTCTTCGACGGCGTACTGAATAAGTGGCTTGTCTACTATGGGTAGCATTTCCTTCGGGCTTGCCTTGGTTGCAGGCAAAAAACGGGTTCCGCGCCCCGCGACAGGAAATACAGCGGATCGGACAGTTGGATACAAGATCAGTCTCCGGCTCTCATTAAAGATGCCGAATCATAGCCAAATTCGGCCTGCAATGGGCACGTCACCCGTCACAACACTGAATGTGAACTGCTTGACTGTGCGGAGCTGCGCCAGGTCAACCTGGCGCAGCTCGCGGGACTATAGAACAATCTACGTCCTATTTAGACTGGTTTGCTGTCGAATTCAGAAGAATGAATTCACGATTAAGCTCGACTGTTCGCTCGCCTATGCCCTTGACCAAGGCTAACTCCTCCGGGTCCTTGAATGGCCCGTTAGCCTTGCGAAATTCCACGATCGCGAGCGCTTTGGTAATGCCGACCCCTTTCAGCTCCGCCGAAATGGTTTCTGCATCGGCAGTATTGACGTTAACGGGACCCGCTGTTGCAACAATCGGCCCAACCATGACGATCAACAATGCTGCCAGTGTCTGTCTAATTTTTTTCATCTGAAACTCCTTATCAGTGTTGTTAACTTCTCAATCGCACACAACGGAGCTTACGGCGACGGCGACCGATGAGCCGCAGGCGAAAATCAGGAGTTTGTCGTGAAATGGGCTGAAAGGCCCGGCAGATCGCTAATTAACTTTCGAGCTGCGTTGCAGTACAGAATCGAAACGAACACTGGTAAACGGTCGCTGCGCTTCCCAATTTTTGCAACTCGGACACTGCCACAGCAGGCGCTGGCTCGAGAATCCGCATTCATTACATTGATACCTGGGCGTTGTTGAGGCCAGTTTGCTAAGTGCCGTCCGTACTTTGGTCAGAGCCGTGCGGCGATCATCAACATTGCCATCATCAAGTGTTTGCAGGTCAATGAAATCAGTCAATGTCGGTTCATTCAGCATATATTCTTCGACACAGTCATCGATTACTTTTATGCCGCCAATATCATTGACGATCGCTGTATAGGCGACCTCTTTTTTCATTTCCGGATGCTTATCAAACAAAGTCGTGAGGCTTTTCTCAAGTTGATCCGTCGAATTATCACGCGCATGAATTTCTACAAGCTTTGGCAACGCCTCTGATACCAAATAGCTGTTTTCATCGACAATGCGATGATATAGACGCAGCGCAGTTTTGTTGTCTTCAGTATCCCGGGCGATATCCGCTCGCGTCAATGCGCCGCGAAGCGTACGCGGCCGGCCACTTTGTGCCTTTTTTACGTAAGCGCGGGCAGCGCCATAATCCTTCTTCGTCACCGCCTGTTCTGCTAGCTCGCAATAATAATGTGCGATTTGCAGTGCCAGCGACTCACCACTGAGCACCTCCAGCTTTTTCCCGGCATCGATTGCCCTTTCCCACTCACGCTCCAGCTCATAGATCCGGCACAACTGCTCCAGCGCCTCCACCTGGTAGCGAGAACCCTGGGACAAGCGAACAAACAGATTCTCCGCACGATCAAGCAATCCTGCGCGAAGATAGTCTTTCGCAAGCGAGAACAATGCCTGGTCGCGCTGCTCCGCAGCGAGGTCCGGGCGCGCAATGATGTTCTGATGGATGCGAATTGCACGATCGATTTCACCGCGACGGCGAAACAGGCTACCTAATGCAAAGTGAGTTTCAATAGTCTTGTCGTCAACCCGCACCATTTTCATAAAATGCTCGAGCGCCTGATCCGTTTGTTCATTCAGAAGGAAATTCAGGCCCTTCAAATAGTCGATATTCAGTGGCGGTGGTGCGGCCTCGTCTTCTTCTCTTTCACCGAAACGGCCAAGCGCCCAACCGGCTGCCGCCAGCAACAGGAACAGGCCTGCAAGCAGAAATGTTGATTCAGTCGGCATCGGCTAGCGGCAGGTTCCGTAGGCTTGAAATCTCGGACTCCGTATTCCTGAGCGCACGGCGCAATCGGCGGCGCTCGTTGACAATACGGAACATGAAAAAGCTGGTGCACAACAAGCCAAATGCCCAGCCAATAACGAATGTGACCGAAAAGGCCAGCGGAATCGACGGCTGAACGACACCAAACGCCAGGTCAATCTCAACCACACCTGGATTATTACTGGTAAACCAGAGCATTAAGACGAAGATCGCTACGATCAGGACGCCGATGCCAATTCTTTTCAGCATTTGCCAACTCCACTACATTCAGGCCAATCGCCCATCCGAAAACACGCACAGTGTATTGCTTTCTCTGGAATATGGTAAGCGGGCACGAAAAAATGCCCTGTGGTCAGCGTCACGGCAGAAAATATTCTAGCTCTTAATGGGAAAATCGCGGCTGGTGTTCACTCTTTCTCGCAGATCTTTGCCTGGTTTGAAATGCGGAACATATTTTCCGGAAAGCGCTACCGCCTCACCGGTTTTCGGATTCCTGCCGATTCGGGGCGGCCGATAGTGCAGCGAAAAGCTGCCAAAGCCCCTAATTTCAACGCGTTCACCCTTGGCGAGCGAATCGCTCATCAAATCCAACAGGTGTTTGACTGCAAGCTCAACGTCTTTCGCCGGCAGGTGTTTCTGCTTTCTGGCGATCAATTCAATGAGTTCTGATTTTGTCATAACGCACTTCGCTTATTATTATGAATGTTGTACGGCTAAGCTACCGATTATAAAGGAAATATAGCCCGGACCGCGAGGCCCGGGCCACTTTTTTTTCTATTTTGTCCCACCGGACATCTTTTCCTTCAAAAGCTCGCCAAGTGTAGTTCCAGTTGAGGAAGCAGCTGTTTCAGACTTGTAGCTGCTAAGCGCCTCTGCTTCCTCGTGCACTTCCTTCGCCTTGATAGACAGCGCAACCGTGCGGTTTTTGCGGTCAACATTGGTGAATTTCGCCTCAACTTCATCGCCAATCTTGATCATCGTTCGTGCATCTTCCACACGACCCATCGCCAGCTCGGAAGCTCGCAGCGAGCCAAAAACACCGTCGCCGAGATCTACCGTTGCGCCACGCGCATCAACCTCGGTAACCAGTCCCTTGACCACCGTGTTTTTCGGATGCTCAGCAAGCCAGCCTGAAAACGGATCTTTGTCCATCTGCTTGATGCCCAGCGAAATTCTTTCGCGCTCGGAATCAATCGCCAGCACACACGCCTCAATTTCCTGACCCTTGGCGTAGTTGTGAACCGCCTCTTCACCCGGGACTTCCCACGAAATGTCGGAGAGATGAACGAGTCCGTCGATGCCGCCGTCCAGTCCAATGAAAATACCAAAATCGGTAATCGACTTGATCTGACCGCTGACTTTGTCGCCACGATTTACTGTCGTGGAGAACTCCGCCCATGGATTCGATTTGCACTGTTTGATGCCAAGAGAAATACGTCGACGTTCTTCATCGATCTCGATGACCAGAACTTCAACTTCTTCTCCAATCTGCACAACCTTGGCAGGATTGACGTTTTTATTCGTCCAATCCATCTCGGATACATGCACCAGGCCTTCAACACCTTCTTCGATTTCAACAAAGCAACCGTAATCAGCAATGTTGGTGATCTTGCCGAACAATCTGGATTGTGGCGGATAACGCCGTGCCAGATCATGCCAGGGATCATCACCAAGCTGCTTGATACCCAAAGAAACGCGCTGTCGCTCACGATCAAACTTCAAAATTTTGACGTCGATTTCTTCACCAACATTAACAACCTCGGAAGGATGCTTAACGCGCTTCCAGGCCATGTCAGTTATGTGCAATAGACCGTCAATTCCACCAAGGTCAACAAATGCGCCGTAATCGGTAAGATTTTTGACGATTCCCTTGACGGTCTTGCCCTCTTGCAGACTCTCCAGCAACTGCTCACGCTCGGCGCTGTATTCCTGCTCAACAACCGCACGCCTTGAAACAACGACGTTATTGCGACGCTGATCAAGCTTGATAACTTTGAATTCGAGGGTCTTGCCCTCCAGATAGGCAGGGTCACGTACCGGTCGCACATCAACCAGCGAACCAGGCAGGAACGCCCGAACGTTGTCGATCTCGACGGTGAAACCACCTTTCACACGGCCGTTAATGATGCCGGTGACAACCTCACTCTTCTCAAACGATTTTTCAAGTTCGATCCAGGTGCGCGCACGAACTGCTTTCTCACGAGAGAGTTTGGTCTCGCCGAAACCATCTTCAACGGCATCGAGAGCAACCTCGAATTCGTCTCCGACAGAAACGTTAGATTCACCCTGCTCGTTCTGGAACTGTTCGATTGGGATTACGGCCTCAGATTTGAGACCCGCACTTATCATAACTACATCGTCATTTACCGCGACAACTATGCCTGTGATGATGGCACCGGATTTTAATTGTTGACTGGCAAAACTTTCTTCAAATAACTCAGCAAAACTTTCAGACATTAGATTTAAACCAAGAGAATCGTAAGATTCTCACCCAATCATCTCACCAATACCGTTTGGCGGATGGTTATAAAAAAAGAATCAGAGCATCCTTTCTGACTCACACAAGTACAAAAACCTAGCTTTCGCTTGCCCATTCCAGGATCGTTTGAGTTACCGCATCGATCGTCAATTCGCTGGAGTCCAGCATTCGGGCGTCATCAGCGGGTCGTAACGGGGCAACCGATCTTTCGGAATCCCGTCTGTCACGATCTTCAATGTCCCGCGAAAGGGCCGGCAGGCTAACATCAATACCCTTGTCTTTCAACTGCTTATGGCGCCTTTTCGCGCGCTCATTGGCACTTGCTGTGAGGAATACTTTCAGCCTGGAATCGGGGAAAACCATGCTGCCCATATCCCTGCCGTCCGCCACCAGGCCAGGCGCCTTGCGAAAGCCCCGCTGCAGCTCCAAAAGCGCGGTTCGGACCGTCGGCAAAGCGGCTATTTTCGAGGCCATCAGGCCGCATTCCTCTGCTCTGACCCTGGCGCTGACTTCCTCGCCCGCGAGCCAGATTTGCTCGGAACCGCCCTCATCTGTGCCAAAACCGACCTCCAGGCTCGCCGCAATCGCCGCTAGTTCATCCTCAGATGCGTTGCTCTTACCCGATTCTTTAGCTGCAACGGCAACCAACCTGTACAGCGCGCCGCTGTCCAGCAAGTGCCAGCCAAGCGCCAGTGCAACCTGGCGGGAAATCGTGCCTTTGCCGGACCCGCTTGGCCCGTCTATCGCGATTACGGGGATATCATTCGAATCCGGGCTCATACTGAAACGCCGATTTCGTCGTCCACAAAGCTATTGATACCGACCCCGAGAGACCTCAGGCAGTCGACAAAGCCTGGAAAGGAAGTATCCACGGCGGCAGTGTCCTCAATGCGAACGGGCCATCCAGCCCTGGTCGCCGCCACCGCAAATGACATTGCGATGCGGTGGTCGCCGTGACTTTTGACACTACCTCCCGATATCACACCGCCATGGACCACCGCGCCGTCATCGGTCTCATCCACGTCGATTCCGAGGATCCGCAGCCCTTGTGCCATCGTTGCGATTCGGTCGCTCTCTTTAACGCGGAGCTCACCAATGCCGGAAAACGAGGTTTTACCTTTTGCCATCGCTGCGGCAATAAAGAGAATCGGGAACTCGTCAATTGCCAACGAGACCATGGCTGGATCGACATCGATACCATGCAGCTCCGACGAGCGCACGACGATATCCGCTACCGGCTCCTCACCGAACAGCCTTACATTATCGAGACTTATATCAGCGCCCATTGAGCGCAGAATGTTGATAACACCAGTGCGTGTTGGATTAACGCCCACGCCCACCAGCGTAACCTCGCAGTCGCTTGCGATGGCTGACGCCAGAATAATGAATGCAGCTGAAGACAAATCGGCCGGTACATTGACCTTCGCACCGGTCAGGCGTTGCCCGCCAGGCATGACAATCTGCGTCTCTCCAGTCCTGATGTCGACACCCATTGCACGTAGCATGCGCTCGGTATGATCCCGGGTAGTTGCCGGTTCGATAACAGTTATCTCGCCCTCAGCAAATAGCCCCGCCAGCAGGATCGCAGATTTCACCTGTGCGCTGGCAACTGGCAGCTGGTAAACAACACCGGACAACTTACGTTCCCCGCTTATTAGTAGTGGCGGTTTACCGTCTGATGAATCGATCTGCGCGCCCATCGACGTCAATGGATCTATGATCCGATTCATTGGTCGCTGGCTCAGTGACGCATCGCCAATCAGTTTCGATGAAAATGACTGGCCGCTTAACAGACCTGCAAAAAGTCGCATCGCAGTTCCGGAGTTACCCATATCCAGCGGCCCGGGCGGCACATGCAAGCCATCACTACCACAACCATCGACGCTAACCCGGGTATCACTGACACGATCGATACTCACGCCCATAGACCGTAACGCCGCCAGTGTTGCAAGACAGTCTTCACCCGGTAAGAAACCGCTGATGTCGGTGCGACCGTCCGCGATCCCACCCAGTATTAATGCGCGATGGGATATTGATTTATCGCCGGGTACGGAAACTGCGCCGCTTGCCAGTGCGGAGGGTTCAACGACAAAATGCATAGGGGGGCCGGAGGACCGGCTAGCCCGGACTATTCATGAATCGTCACGATGATTGCACAGAGCATTGTCCGCACTCGGGATTTTCCGATCGCGCGGAATACCAGGGTATATTCCCGAGAGAGAAAAATCCCGAGTGTGGACAATGATCAAGCAAGGGCATGGCGCATTCATGAATAGTCCAGGTTAGTTAATCGCTTTGGGATAAGCGCCAACGAGGCGAAACAACGAGCTGTTTTTTTCCAGCTCGACCAGCGCTTCCTTTAGTGGAGACTCTTCGGCATGGCCTTCGAGGTCTATAAAGAACACGTAGTCCCAGTTCTTGCGGCGTGACGGCCGCGACTCAATACGGGTCATGCTCACACCGTTGGCTGCAAAAGGTTGCAACAAAGTATGCAGGATGCCGGCACCGCCCGTTCCCGACGTCGAAACGAGAATCGTCGATTTGTCTTTGCCGCTTGCAGTCAGCAGTTCCCTGCCGATAACAAGAAAGCGCGTCGAATTATCCGAGCGATCTTCGATGTTGTTGACCATTACGTTCAGGTCATACACTTCGGCTGCTGCATCACCACCGATCGCGGCCGTACCCGCCTCGTCACGCGCTCTCCTGGCACCGGTAGCATTGCTGGCAACGCCGATCAGTTCGACGTGTGGCAAATATTCACGTAACCAACCGCGACACTGTGCCAGTGACTGCTCGTGTGCACAGATGCGATCGATTGCCTCCAAACCTGACAGGCGACCGAGCAGGTTTTGTTCGATCCGCATTTCTATTTCGCCACCAATCTTTAACGGCGAGGTCAGGAACATGTCAAGTGTGTGATTGACAGTTCCCTCCGTTGAATTCTCGATCGGCACGACACCGAAATCTGCAGCGCCGCTTTCCACTTCCTGGAAAACTTCATCGATAGTGGAATACGGCAAGCCGCGTACTGAATGACCGAAATGTTTGTAAACGGCCGTCTGCGTGAAGGTACCCTCGGGACCGAGATAACCTACCTTTAGTGGCTCCTGCTGTGCGAGGCACGCTGACATAATTTCACGAAAGAGGCGCAACATTTCTTCGTCGCGTAATGGTCCTTCGTTTCTTTCCAGGACCGCACGCAACACTTCCGCCTCACGTTCAGGACGGTAATAGTCCACCGCTCCAGCCATTGGCCCTTTCGATACACCGACGGCCTGTGCAAACCGCGCACGCTCGTTTATCAGCGCCTGAATCTGGCAATCAACCTCATCAATACGCTTGCGAATAGCCACAAGGTCTATAGGTGATGCATCTTTTTTTGTTTCTTTGGCCAATCCTACACCCACTATTTATGTGCGTCTCAATCTGTCCTGGTCTATTTATGAAACGCCGCGATGATTGTGCAAACAAAGATCAAGCAAGGTCGCGAGCGCAATTATGAATAGTCCCTGGCTAGGATATCGGTTTGCCGAGATTACGCAATGCCAGAACGCCTTCAATATTGCGTAACGTCGCAATTGTTTCGTCAGGCACGGGCCCGTCGAGGTCAACTATTGTGTAGGCCAGACCGCCAAAAGACTTGTTTAGCAGGTCTTCAATATTCAGTCCGGCGCCTGCCAGGCAGGTTGATATCTGGCCAACCATGTTCGGTACATTTGCATTGGCAACCGTAATTCTATTTTTGCCGTTACGCGGAATAAACGTTTCCGGGAAGTTGACGGAAAAACGGACGTTGCCATTCTCCAGGTATTCTTTGACGTTTTCCGCAACCATGATGGCGCAGTTCTCTTCCGCCTCCGTTGTCGACGCACCAAGGTGTGGCAATGCAGTTACTTTTGGGTGAGCGATCAGTGCCGGCGTCGGAAAATCGCTGACATAAGCATGCAATTTTCCGCTGTCCAAAGCAGCAAGCGCAGCCGCGTCATCGACAATCCCGCCGCGTGCAAAGTTGATCAGAACTCCGCCATCCCGCATCAGCGCAATCCGCTCGGCGTTGATCATCCCGCGCGTCGCATCAATCAATGGAACATGGACCGTAACGAAATCCGATTCCTTGAAAAGGCGGTCAAGCGTATCCACTTGCTGCACACCTGAGGAAAGCTGCCAGGCCCGGCGCACTGTAATCTGCGGATCGAAGCCAACAACTTTCATACCAAGCGACAACGCCACGTTGGCAATTTCCACACCGATCGCACCGAGCCCGATAACACCCAGAGTGCGCCCCGGCATCTCAAAACCAACAAACTGTTTTTTGCCTGCCTCTACTGCAGCACCGAGTTCGTCATCTGTTACGTCGAGGTTTTTCACATAGTCTCGTCCGTTACATATATTTCTCGCTGCAATCAACATACCTGCAACCGCCAATTCCTTGACGGCGTTGGCATTTGCGCCTGGCGCATTAAATACCGGCACGCCACGCGCGCTCATCGCGTCTACCGGAATATTGTTCACACCGGCGCCCGCCCTGCCAATCGCCATGACAGTCTCAGGAATGTCCATATCATGCATATTAAAAGAGCGCAGGATTACGGCGTCCGGTGCCGATACCTGGGAACCGGTTTCATAATGTTGACGTGGCAGGCGCCGCAAACCCTCGACGGCGATGTTGTTTAGTGTCAGTACTTTAAACATGGCGGAATCGTAACCCTTTCTATTCGTTGGTGCTCTCAAAATCGCGCATGAAACTAATAAGCGCATCGATCCCGGCTTCCGGCATAGCGTTATAAATAGAGGCTCGCATGCCGCCTACCGAGCGATGACCTTTAAGACTGGTCAATCCTGCTGCGGCAGCTTCGCTGAGAAATTTCTCGTCAAGCTTCGCGTCTTTCAGGATAAAGGGCACGTTCATCCAGGAACGACTGTCCTTGCGTACCGGGTTCGTATAGAAGTCTGATTCATCGATCGCCGCGTATAGCTTGCTCGCCTTGCGCTCGTTGATTTTCGCCATAGCCGCCAAACCGCCCTGCTCCTTTAGATGTTCAAATACCAGCCCTGCAACGTACCAGGCGAAAACGGGCGGCGTGTTGCTCATCGAGTCTGATTCTGCATAAACCGAATACTTGAGCAGACTTGGCGTTAGCGCCCTTGCTTTCGACAGCAAGTCGTTACGAACGATGATCAGAGTAATGCCCGCGGGACCAATATTCTTTTGCGCGCCGGCATAAATCACACCAAATCGACTCACGTCAATCGGCCGCGACAATATTGTGCTCGACATATCGGCTACCAGCGGTGTTTCACCCGTATTCGGTATGAACGAAAACTCTACACCACCGATCGTTTCGTTCGGCGTGTAATGCAAATAGGCGGCGTCTTCGCTACGTTGCCATTCTTCCTGTGGTGGCACGTACGTAAAATTTTTGTCGGCACTGTCCGCGGCAACATTAACGTTGCAATATTGCCGGGCTTCGCCAATGGCCTTCTTTGACCAGCTACCCGTCTGCACGTAATCGACCGTTTGCCCCTCCGTCGACAAATTCAATGGCACCATTGCAAACTGCAGCGACGCCCCACCCTGTGTAAACAGCACACTGTAATCATCCGGTACACCCAGAAGATCACGAAGGTCCTGCTCGGCCTTCGCTGCAACGGCAACAAACTCCTTGCTGCGATGACTGACTTCCATCACCGACGAACCGGTGTTATTCCAGTCTGGTATATCGTCGCGCACTCTGGCGAGTACGGCATCGGGAATGGCCGCAGGGCCGGCACTAAAATTGAATACGCGGGACATTACGCGACCGTCCTGTTGGGAGGGAAAGTTAGGGTGTTGAGGCCTGTTCGCAGGGGTATATCGCTCGAATGGTGCACTTTAAATTACTCGTCAACATCCTCAATCGATTCGATCCGCGCAAGACCCACAAGACGCTGGCCAGATTCAACGCGAATCAGCGTAACGCCCTGGGTATTCCTGCCGATAATAGAAATATCGCTGACGGGAGTACGCACGAGCGTGCCGCTGGAACTAATAAGCATGACTTCGTCTTCCTCGCGAACCTGAATAGCACCCACGGTTCGGCCGTTACGCTCGGTCGTTTGAATCGCAATAACGCCCTGCCCGCCGCGACCTTGCACCGGAAATTCCGAAATCTCGGTTCGTTTGCCAAAGCCATTTTCTGTCGCCGACAAGAGCATGCCTTCGCCGACGATAGTTAAGGCAATGACCTCATGTCCGGTCGGCAATTTAATGCCACGAACTCCGGCAGCGCCACGCCCCATCGCCCGGACGTCCTTATCTGCAAAACGAATCGCCTTGCCATGACTGGCTACCAGCATGATTTCCTGATGACCGTCGGTAATCGCAACATCCACAAGCTTGTCGCCGTTACGCAAGTCGATCGCAATAATTCCGCTGGTTCTTGGTCGGGAAAACAGGCTTAACGGCGTCTTCTTGACCGTGCCGTTACTGGTTGCCATGAAGACGAAACTATCAGCGTCGAATTCACGGATTGGCAAAATCGCATTGATGCGCTCGCCTTCTTCAAGAGGCAGCAGGTTAACGATCGGCTTGCCGCGCGAGCCCCGGCTTGCCTGTGGCACTCGATACACCTTGAGCCAGTACATTTTGCCGCGACTGGAAAAGCACAGAATCGTGTCATGTGTATTGGCAACAAACAGCTTGTCGATGAAATCTTCGTCTTTCACCTTGGCAGCTGATCTGCCGCGCCCACCGCGTCGCTGTGCCTGGTACACATCGATCGACTGCGCTTTGGCATAGCCACCATGCGACAAGGTGACGACGACCTCTTCCTCAGGAATGAGGTCTTCAGCCTGCAGATCGCTGTGGTCCTGGATGATCTCCGTACGTCGCTCATCGCCATACGCTTCAAGAATCTCAGCGAGCTCTCGCTGGATGACCCGTAGCAGCTCATCCGGATCCGTGAGAATGCCAGATAATGCTTTAATTTTAACCAGCAACTCTTTGTATTCTTTATATATTTTATCTTGTTCAAGACCGGTCAAACGATGTAGCCTGAGATCCAGAATCGCCTGCGCCTGAACTGCCGAAAGCCGGTATTCACCGTCGACCAGGCCGAACCCATCCTCAAGCGCATCCGGTCGCGTATCCGTTGAACCCGCCCGCTCAAGCATCTCCATGACAGCGCCCGGCGGCCAGCTTTTCGCGATCAAAGCGGTTTTGGCTTCAGCCGGAGATGGCGAGGCTTTGATCAGTGCTATGACTTTGTCAATATTCGCCAGTGCGACAGCCTGCCCTTCCAGCACGTGGGCGCGATCGCGGGCTTTGCGCAGCTCAAAAATTGTACGGCGCGTGATTATCTCTCTGCGATGCGAAAGAAAAGCTTCCAGAATCTGCTTGAGATTGAGCAGTTTCGGCTGTCCCTCGTGCAACGCCACCATGTTGATGCCGAACACACTCTGCAGCGACGTCTGCTTGTAGAGGTTGTTCAGCACAACATCACTCAACTCGCCTTTACGCAGCTCAATGACGATACGCATGCCGTCTTTGTCGGATTCATCCCGCAGCTCGGTAATTCCCTCGATACGTTTCTCACGCACGAGGTCGGCAATTTTCTCGATGAGTCGGGCCTTGTTTACCTGGTAGGGCAGCTCGGTGACGATAATGGCTTCTTTGCCGCTACTGCCAACGGGCTCAATATTTGTCCTGCCGCGCATGTGCACGCGACCACGGCCGGTTTTATAAGCCTCATAAATGCCCAGCGCACCGTTGATAATGCCTGCGGTCGGAAAATCCGGGCCTGGCACATGCTGCATGAGGCCCGGCACATCGATCGCCGGATTCTCGATCAGCGCCAGGCAGGCGCTGATAATCTCATTGAGGTTGTGTGGCGGTATATTGGTGGCCATGCCAACGGCGATGCCGGAGGAGCCATTCACCAGCAAATTGGGGACCTTCGTTGGCATTACTGACGGCTCGGATTCCGAACCATCGTAATTTTCTACGAAATCGACGGTTTCCTTGTCCAGGTCCGCCAGGATCTCGTGCGCGATGCGCGCCATGCGCACTTCTGTGTATCGCATTGCCGCCGGGGCATCGCCATCGACGGAGCCGAAATTGCCCTGCCCGTCGACCAGCATGTAGCGCATTGAAAACGGCTGCGCCATACGCACAATCGTGTCGTAGACCGCTGAGTCACCGTGTGGGTGGTACTTACCAATGACGTCACCAACGACACGCGCCGACTTCTTATAAGGCTTGTTGTAGTCGTTATTGAGCACGTTCATGGCGTGCAGAACGCGCCTGTGCACTGGTTTCAGGCCATCGCGGACGTCAGGCAATGCTCTGCCTACAATTACGCTCATGGCGTAATCGAGGTAGGACTGCTGCATCTCGTCTTCGAGACTTACGGACAGAATTTCCTGTGCAATTTCAGACATACAAACTCACAATGCCAGTGCGTTTCCGTTTAGTTAAGCGGAACCGCGACTAAAATAGTTGGGTGCTTTTGAGGAAAAAAATTCCAGTTTTCCGGGACTTGAAACGAGCGCCAGACAGCGTCAAACCAAGGCGATAATAATATCACAGCAAGCCGCATAACAGCACGCTTTCCCGGTGTTTTATTGATTAATCGATGACCCTTAGCAGCGCGGCATTTGATCGTTATACTTGCACCCACACTAAGCCTTGATTCTCACCTGACAAAGCAGACAAAATGCAGCATTGCGACACCCTGATACTGGCCGACTGGTGTATTCCGGTTGAGCCTCACGATCTGGTATTGACCCAACACGCCGTGGTAGTCAACGACGGTCGAATCGTCGAAACCCTGCCCGCGGCCGAGGCCAGGCAACGCTATGAGCCAGGTGTGCTGGTCGAGCGTCCGGGGCATGTCCTGATTCCAGGCCTCGTAAATACCCATACCCACGCGGCGATGACGCTTTTCCGTGGTCTGGCAGACGATATGCCGCTGGAACGCTGGCTGCGCGAGGGGATCTGGCCGGTTGAGACGCGCTGGCTAAGTGCCGAAATGGTGCGAGACGGTACGAGACTCGCTATCGCGGAAATGCTGCTCTCAGGTTGCACCTGCTTCAGCGATCAGTACTTCTTCCCTGAAATCGTTGCAGAAACAGCCGTCGAGATGCATATGCGGGCGATGGTGGGTACGCCAATCATCGAATTTGCCACACCGTGGGCGGAAAACGCCGCTGATTGCATGCGCAAGGGCACCGACCAGGTCCATGACCGCTATGCCAATCATGCACTGGTCTCCAGCTGTTTTGCGCCGCACTCGACCGGCACCGTATCCGATGAGTCGTTTAACGCATTGCGGGTCCTCGCAGACCAGCTCGATGCGCCGGTACAGATACATTTGCACGAAACCGCGCAGGAAATTTCGGACGCTATGGCAGAGACCGGCAAGCGCCCTTTCGACCGTCTCAAAGAACACGGTTTGATCAACTCGTCGTTGCTGGCGGTGCATGCTGTCCATATGAACGATGATGAGATCAGCATGTTTGCCGACTCAGGGGTTTCCGTCGCGCATTGTCCGCGCTCCAATCTGAAACTCGCCAGCGGCATTGCCCCTGTCGATACTCTGCAGAAAGCAGGAATCAATGTCGCACTCGGCACCGATGGCGCGGCCAGCAACAACGTGCTCGATATGCTCGGTGAAATGCGAACAGCGGCGTTGCTCGCCAAGGCCCGCGCCGGAGATGCATCCGCGTTGCCCGCGGCGGACGCGTTACGAATGGCAACCCTGAATGGTGCCGCTGCCCTGGGACTGGCCGATAGCATCGGCAGCATCGAGCCTGGCAAATGGGCAGATCTCGCCTGCATCGATTTACGACACATCAACAGCCAACCTGTATACGATCCGGTTTCGCAGGTGGTGTATACGGCTGCTGCGAACCAGGTAAGTGACGTCTGGGTTGCGGGGCGACACCAGCTCGAAGACGGCAAGCTGATCCGCATTAACCCGGGCGATTTGCTGCAACGGGCAGGCGAATGGCAGCGTCGGCTGCACAATAGCAAAGAGACAGAAACCGCATGAACGCAACACACGTTAACGTAGATCAGGCAGAAATCGCGAAATTTGATGCCCTGGCATCCCGCTGGTGGGACCCGGCCGGCGAATTTGGCGCCTTGCATGAAATCAACCCGCTGCGGCTCGATTTCATTCGCCAACGCGCCACATTGCCGGGAAGCAAGACTGTCGATATCGGCTGCGGCGGCGGCATCCTCGCTGAGTCGATGGCAAAAGCCGGTGCTTCAGTGACCGGAATCGACATGGCTGAGGGCCCTCTCGCGGTTGCCCGTTTGCACCAGGCCGAATCAGGAACTGATGTTGAATATCTGCACTCGACGGCGGAAGCATTAGCCGAGGAGCGCCACGGACAATTTGACGTCGTAACCTGCCTCGAGATGCTGGAACATGTGCCTTCGCCGCGGACAGTGATTGCTGCCTGCGCAGAGCTGGTTAAACCTGGCGGCCATATTTTCTTTTCGACCATCAATCGCAATCCGAAGTCATTCCTGCTCGCAATCGTCGGCGCCGAATACGTGCTACGCCTGTTGCCTGCCGGCACCCATGAATACGCGAAATTCGTTAAACCCTCGGAGTTGGAGGCCTGGGCACGCCATGCCGGCCTGGACCTTGAGGGCAGCATCGGCATGCACTACAACCCGGTCACGCGGGAATATTCGCTAGGAGCCAACCTCGACGTCAATTACCTGATGCATTTTCGGCGTGCTGACGAGGCATGAGGGACACTTCAGTGGCTATCTTTGATGCCGTACTCTTTGATCTTGATGGCACCCTGGTCGATACAGCACCCGACATGGTTGCGGTACTGGACGATTTGCAAAAAACAGAAGGCCAGGTTCCGCTGCCTTATGCAACAGCTCGAGCCCAGGTATCAAATGGTGCCGCTGGCCTGATCAACCTGGCGTTTCCCGATGCAGACGAGGCAAATCACGAACGTTTGCGGTTGCAGTACCTGGAACGTTACCAGGAGGCCGTCTGTGTCCATTCGTCGCTTTTCCCGGGCCTTGCCGACCTGCTGGATATTCTCGATGCGGACCAGTGCCCCTGGGGTATTGTGACCAATAAACCTGCCAGAATGACAGATCCGCTGCTGGCTGGCCTGGGTCTGAGCCTGCGTGCGGCCTGCGCTATCAGCGGCGACACAATTGAACAGCGCAAGCCACATCCGGCTCCTTTATTACTGGCGAGCGAGCAAACCGGTGTCGCGCCGGAACGAACGGTATATGTTGGCGATGCATCCCGGGACATTGAAGCGGGCCGCGCAGCAGGTATGGTCACGATTGCAGTCGAGTACGGGTATATCAACGACGATGACCCGCAAAGCTGGGGTGCAGACCATATCGCGGCGGATACCGCGGAACTCACCAAAATGTTGTTAAAAGGGTTTAATCTGGACACGTGATGCAGACGATCGAAATTAACCCGCTGTGGATAGAGATAGGTGGCCCGGCGCTCCTTGCCGGCCTGCTCATGGGCGCATTGATCAGCTGGCTGGTGTCACGCAGCAAACAACGACATTTACAGGAATACATCAAACTGCTCGAGGCCAGCGTTAAAGATCAGGATACGATGCAGCTGGAGCGGGACTCGGCGTTCGAGGTTGCGCGAAGCAAGCTGGCGACCGAATTTTCAGAGATGGCTAACCAGTCCCTGAAAGCCAACAGTGAAACATTCCTGCGCCTGGCCGAGCAAAATCTTGGCGCTCATCAGGAACGGGCGAAACGCGAACTCGGTGACCGCGAGCAAGCCGTTGAAAATCTGGTGAAGCCAATAAGGGACGCATTACAACAGTCGCAAAAGCAGATTTCAGACCTGGAAAAAGCGCGCAGCGAAGCATACGGCGGCATCAGATCGCAACTGGAAGCGATGCAAATCAGCCAGCAATCACTCACACAAGAGACGCATAACCTCGTTAAAGCTTTGCGACGACCGGAAGTACGTGGCCGCTGGGGAGAAATCACCCTGCGTCGACTGGTGGAACTGGCGGGCATGGTTGAGCATTGCGATTTTCAGGAACAGGTGCACACAACGTCGGATGACAAGATTATTCGTCCCGACATGATTGTTAGCATGCCGGACCAACGCGTGCTCGTGGTTGACGTCAAAACGCCGTTGGATGCCTATCTCGAGGCGGTCGAGGCAAATGATGACGCGCAACGAAAACGTGGGCTGGAACGCCACGCGCGCAACGTTCGCGAACACATCAGGAAACTTGCCAGCAAAACCTACTGGGAACAGTTTTCCAACAGCCCTGAATTTGTCATCCTGTTTATTCCTGGCGATCAGTTCCTGAGTGCTGCATTGGGAGAAGATCCGGACCTGATCGAATATGCGCTCGCCCATCAAATCATCCTGGCAACACCAACCAGCTTTGTCGCATTGCTCAAAGCAGTAGCCTACGGCTGGCGGCAACTCGCGCTTGCAGGCAACGCAGAGGAAATTCGCAAGCTTGCCGAGGACCTCTACGGACGCCTCACAGCCTTCGTCGGCCACATGAACAAAGTCGGCAAGCAACTCGCCAGTAGCGTTGAAAACTACAACCGTGCGGTAGGTTCCCTCGAGAGAAAGGTCTTGCCGGGCGCGCGCAAGTTCGTCGAGCTTGGCATCAGGCCAAAGAAAGACCTGGAACAGCTTGAACCACTGGAATCATTGCCGCGTACGATGGTTGAATCAGGCGATGACAAAGATGAAGATGCCGGCGACAAAATATTGCAGTAACACGTCAGCTACAACTAATCACAATACATGAAGGGCCACCCAATTGACCGTTGATCCGATTTCCTATGCCTATCCGGCAGATATACTGAAAGACCGCATAATCCTGATAACAGGTGCCAGCGATGGCATCGGCAAGACGCTTGCCTGTCACGTGGCCGCGCTTGGCGCGCAGGTCATTTTGCACGGCAGAGACACAAAAAAGCTGGAAGCTGTGTATGACGAAATCGAGGCGCTCGAAAACGTCCCGCGACCGTCGATCGCTATCCTCGATCTGGGCACGGCTGACAGCGAAGCTTACTCGTCGCTCGCGAGCATCATTGAGGAAGAATTCGGTCGTCTTGACGGGCTGGTACACAATGCCGGTATATTGGGAGAACGACGTTCCATAGAGCAATATGACGTGGCCGACTGGCAACGTGTTCTGCATATCAATCTCACGGCACCATTTGTTCTCACCCAGGTACTACTGCCACTACTCAAGAAATCCGCTGATCCGTCCATCATATTCACCAGCAGCGGTGTCGGGCGGGTGGGTAAACCGTTCTGGGGAGCTTATTCCGTCTCGAAATTCGGCACCGAGAGTCTCTCGCAGATGCTTGCGGCGGAAAACCAGCATACGCCACTGAAAGTGAACTGCATTAATCCCGGCGCGACCCGCACGAAAATGCGTCTTGCTGCTTATCCGGCAGAGGATCGGGATATGTTGAAAACGCCGCAAGACATCATGCCTGCATATATCTATTTGCTGGGACCGGACAGCCAGGGAGTGACCGGGCAAAGCATTGAAGCACAGTAAGAAATTAGATTAAATAACACCTATTACCTTTTCTTTTTAAAGGTATTTTTCTTCTTTTTGAAATCCCTTTTTTGCCGCGGGCGATGCTCACTCACCGGCGCACGCAATCCTGCCTCTTTATAGATCATCCTGACTTGCGCGGCTGTCAGCGGCATATGTTGGCCTCGCCGCAGCTTTCTCGGTAATTCAATCGGCCCGTAACCGATTCGCATCAAGCGGCTGACCTTGTAGCCCAGCGCTTCCCACATGCGCCGAACCTCACGATTGCGCCCTTCCTTGAGGGTCACGGTAAACCAGCGATTAGCGCCATCTCCGCCGGTCGACACGATGCTGTCAAACGCAGCCATACCATCGTCCAGGAGGATGCCGGTTTGTAATTTCCTGATCTCGGAGCGATTCGGATCACCGTGTACCCGCACCGCATAACGGCGGATCATTTCCGACGACGGGTGCATCAGGGCATTTGCCAGCTCGCCGTCGGTCGTAAACAGCAACAACCCGGTCGTCGTCAGATCCAGTCGCCCCACAGCTATCCAGCGGGCACCTGTGAGCATTGGTAAAGATTCGAACACAACCCGCCGCCCCTCTGGATCGGAGCGACTGGTAATTTCATTGCCCGGCTTGTGATAAATGATGTGTTGGTGGCTTTGCCGCGAGCTGCGTACGCGTAACGGACGACTATCGAGCGCGAATTTTTCATCACCGGATACTGTGTCGCCCAATTCTGCCTTACGTCCATCAATGGTGAGTCGACCTTCTTTGATCCACCCTTCTACCTCGCGTCGCGATCCATGGCCTGCCGCGGCCAGCACTTTTTGCACGCGATCAGCCATCAGTTGGCTACTGGACGTTGGTCACTGACGAATCAACTTCTTCACGATCGTCATCTGACTCGGTTTCGGAGTCCGGTTCGACAGCTCGAACTATTGTCTTATCGTCATTCGGGTCTGGCCACTCTGTCGCTTCAATAGGCTCCAGGTTTCCCTCGGCCGACAATGCGGCCTCTATATCCGGTATGTCCTCCACAACGACAAGCGGCTCATCACTTATATCGTCACTTATCTCACCACTTGTATCTTCACTTATCTCGTCACTTATCTCGTCATGACTATCCTCTGCATTCGCCCCGTCAACGGCTTCAATCTCACCGTCTCCCTCATCATCTTCGGGATAAAGAACCGGCAAATCGACCACGTGCTCGGCTGGCTCCGGTTCTTCGTCTTCTTCGACAGCGGGCAGATTCAGCTGGACCCGTAAGCTTTCCCAATCCGACAAGTCGGCAAGCGGTGGCAGATCATCCAGCTTTTTCAGGCCAAAATAATCCAGAAACATTTTTGTTGTGCCAAACATTGCCGGGCGTCCTGGCACATCCCGATGTCCAACCACCCTGATCCACTCCCGTTCAAGCAACGAACGGACGATGTTGGTGCTCACCGCTACACCGCGAATTTCTTCGATCTCACCGCGGGTCATCGGCTGTCGGTAAGCGATTAACGCCAGAGTTTCAAACAAAGCGCGTGAATAACGTGGCGGCCTTTCTTCCCACAATTTTTGCAGCCGATCCGCCATCTCGCCCTTGAGTTGCAGACGAAAACCGGAGGCGACTTCCGCTATCGTCATGCCACGATCTGCGTAATCATCCAGCAGGCTGCTTATCGACTGTCGCAGCTGGGATTTCTCAGGCATGGAGGCATCATCGAACAGATTTTGCAATTGATCGATGTTCAGCGGCCGCCCGGCTGCCAGCAGTGCTGACTCGATGAAATATTTTATCTCGTTGTCGTCCATTCAGGATCGGTCTCTCTTGCTCATTAATTGATTAGGGAGGTTGCAGATCACAGGCTCTCGCCCTCGTCAGCAACCAATCGAACTGATGACGCCACCCGAATATGCAAGGGAGCAAACGCCTCTGCCTGTACTACCTCGATCGTCGCCTCGCGTAACAGCTCGAGAATGGCAATGAAGGTAACGGCAACGCCCATGCGGCCTTCTTCAGCATCGAACAGGTCCGAAAATGTTGAAAAATTGTTCGCCTCGATACGTGACAATATCTCAGACATCCGTTGCCTGACTGACAGCGGCTCGCGCTGCAGGTGCAGGTTGGAAAACATTTCAGCACGTTTCAGTACGTCGTGAAACGACAGCAGTAATTCCTTTAACGTCACGTCCGGCATCTTGATTGTGGCGACTTTTCGTTCCGGCGTTTCGACATTGGCCAGGAGCACGTCGCGTTCGAGGCGCGGCAATGCGCCCAGATCCTCGGCCGCTTTCTTGAACCGTTCGTATTCCTGCAAACGCTTTACGAGCTCTAATCTTGGATCCTCTTCCTCTTCTTCCTCTTTTTCCGGTCGTGGCAGCAACATGCGCGACTTGATCTCTGCAAGCATGGCAGCCATCAGCAGGTATTCGCCAGCGAGGTCGAGCTGCAAATCGGTCATCATCTCGATGTATTCGACGTATTGCTTGGTTATCTCAGCAATTGGAATATCGAGAACATCTATATTCTGTCTGCGAATAAGATAGAGCAGCAGATCCAGAGGCCCCTCGAACGCCTCCAGGAACACCTGCAGAGCATACGGCGGTATATATAAGTCTTGCGGGAGTTGCGTTACAGGCTCGCCATCGACGACTGCGAAGGGCATCTCACCTTGTTCCGGCCCTTGCGCCTCATGCCCTTCAGGCTTGGGCGCATCTTTGCTGGTGACTACTGTCAGTTCAGGTTTCATGATTTTCCAATGACGGGACGACGCATTTTAGCGTAATTCGTATGCTTACCGACAGCGTGTTTATCAGGCCAGCGAGCTGACATCGCCGCGTCCCTGGCGCAATACTTCGACGTTGCCGCCGGACAGGTCAATAACCGTTGTGGCTTCCACGCCGGTGGGGCCACCGTCGACGATCATCTCAATCTGATTGCCAATACGCTCCTCAATTTCATACGCATCGGTCAGCGGCAGGTCGTCTCCAGGCAGCAACAACGTTGAGCTCATAATGGGCTCACCAAGTGATTCGAGCATGTCGTGGACGATCTGATGATCCGGCACACGCAGTCCAACCGTGCGGCGTTTCGGGTTCTGTAGTCGTTTGGGCACTTCACGAGTCGCCTGCAGGATGAACGTGTAGGGCCCCGGGGTAAGGGACTTCAAAAGCCGGTAGGCCCAGTTATCTACCTTCGCGTACAGGCTGATCTCCGACAAATCCGTACAGACCAGCGTGAAATGGTGCTTCTTGTCCGTTTCCCGAATTCGCCGAATCCGGTCCATGGCCCGCCTGTCACCTATATGACAGCCAAACGCGTAGCTGGAATCCGTTGGATAGGCGATGAGCCCCCCATTGCGGATAGTCGCGACCACCTCGGCAATGAGCCGCGGCTGGGGATTGGTCGGATGGATTTCTACGAGCCTTGCCATGCGCGGATTGTAGCGGCACATTCCGGCCACTGCTGAACTACTTTGCCCGTTTCGATCGGGCTGCCATTTACGTTATCATGCGGCACCCTGTGACCAGCGCCAGAAGTGAATTACCAATGCAATTACTCATCGACTACATACCGATAGTCATTTTCATCGCCGCCTATTTTTATAAGGATATTTTCTTCGCCACAGGCGTATTGATGATAGTGATGCCGATCGGGTTATTCGTTCAGTGGCTGATGACCAGGAAGCTCAACAAGATATACGCGGCATCAACTGTGCTGGTGCTGATACTTGGCGGCGCAACGGTGATTTTCAGGAACCCGACGTTTCTCTACTGGAAACCGACTGTGCTGAACTGGGCAGCTGGCATAGCTTTCCTCGGCAGCCAGTGGATCGGGGACAAGACCTTCGCACAAAGAATGCTCGGCAGCGCCGCAGAGCTGGCGGCAGAACAGTGGATCCGGCTCAATCAGATATGGGTCGTATTTTTCATCTTCGCGGGCAGCGTCAACCTGTATGTCGCCTACAACTTCAGCGAAGCCTTTTGGGTGAAATTCAAGCTGTTTGGCATGCTGGGCATCACGCTGGTCTTTGTCATTATTCAGAGTATCTGGCTAACCTACACGGCTCAAAAGAATGAGGCACCACCCCAGGAAACGGAGAGTTAAGTATGTGGTACGCCGTCATCAGTCAGGATGTAGAGAGCAGCCTTGAGCTCAGGGCGACGTCGCGTGAGGCGCACGTGGCACGACTCAAGGCACTCGTTGCCGAGGGCAGATTGCTTATAGCAGGCCCGCATCCGGCCATAGACGCCGAGGACCCGGGAGCCGCCGGATTCAGTGGCAGCCTGGTCGTGGTCGATTTTCCGTCGTTGGAGGAGGCTCAGGCCTGGGCCGACGTTGATCCGTACGTCGAGGCTGGCGTTTATGCCAAAGTGATCGTCAAACCGTTCAAGAAAGTGCTGCCGTGAGCGAGGATCGGCTGCAATTGATCCGCCAGGAGCTTGAGACAAAATTCGCGCCTACGGAACTGCTGATCAAGGACCAGAGCCACCTGCATGCAGGCCATGAGGGGGCCAGGGACGGCAAAGGCCATTTTGATGTCAGCATCGAAACGGAGAAATTTAGTGGAAAAAACCGCGTACAACGCCATCAGATGATTTATGATGCGCTTCGCGACCTGCTACAGACAGATATTCACGCGCTCCGCATCAAGGCATTCACGCCGTCAGAGCGTTAAACAAACCCACACTCAAAACTTAACAATCACTTTAGTTCAAGGACTATAGCCATGAATTTGATCAATCGTTCGCGCACTGCCGGAACAATGCTGGCGACATTCGCCCTGACCGTCACTGCGACATTGGCTGGCAATCATGCCGCCGCTGACACCATATTCACCGTTAACGGCATTGACGTTGACAGTGCCCTCGTAGATTTGTATTTCGAAAACCGTCTCAGCGGCCAGGGCGCAACAGGGACGCCGGAAGAACGCGAAGTCCTGATGTCCGAGCTTAAGGATATCTATCTGCTCTCTTCCCAGGACATTGTCGAAGAGCTGGCTAAAGAACCAAGGGCTGCCGCGCAACTTGAATTGCAAAAGCGCGGCATCCTCGCACAGATAGCCGCCGCCAATTTCTTCGAAAACGCCACGGCTACTGAAGAAGAACTGCGCGCCGAGTATGCTGTACAGATCGAACTCGCGCCGCCGTTGCAGTTCAAGGCGAGCCACATCCTTGTCGCAACGCAAGGCGAAGCCACCGATCTGATTACTCAGCTCGATGAGGGAGCTAACTTTGCGGAACTGGCGACGGAAAAATCAACAGGACCTTCCGGACCCAACGGTGGAGATCTGGGTTGGTTCTCGCCAAACCAAATGGTTGCAGCTTTCACGACTGCTATTGAGGCACTCGAAGATGGCGCATACACGCCCCAACCCGTACAGACAGAATTTGGCTGGCACGTGATTTTAAGAGAAGCGTCCAGAGAGACTGAGGCACCTACTTTCGAAAGTGTCCGCGACAATATTGAGCAGGTCGTACAGCAGAGAAAATTTCAGGAATTCCTGGAGACGCTTCGTACTGCGAATGCCGAGTAGGTCTTACTTAACTTAATACCATTGCATTTAACAAAAGGGCGCCATTAGGCGCCCTTTTTTTTTGCTCGGAATTAATATGTGAGGCCGATCACAGCATTGCACTCATGAGCTACCTATAGTGCCCCGGAGTCGTTCCTAATCGCTCAGGGACGGCTTCTCCAACCCTCGCATCTTCCTTGTGTTGATACGAGATCTAAGTCGGCAAGGACGCCGACTTTTTTATGCCTGTAACTTTTAGCGAAGCTCAAGCTGCATTTGCGGATCAGCGACCAGCAAACCAACATCCCTGTATGCGCGTCC
>RCNF010000116.1_pt1 | contig 35322 bp, 30 predicted proteins | sample 2041311 | NCBI WGS metagenome assembly RCNF01 (sample SAMN09708228, study PRJNA481090) | Marine sediment metagenome, whole genome shotgun sequencing project. | biome: marine sediment; feature: ocean; material: sediment; isolation source: Sewage treatment plant 2 marine sediment (STP2) ...
AAGTGGTATCGGCTGGCCGCAGAGCAAGGACATGCGTTTGCGCAAGAGCATTTGGGTTCTATGTACCTCGACGGCTCAGGCGTCATTCAAGATAATGTCTACGCTCACATGTGGTTCAATATTGCGGCGTCATTGGGTAGCATAGGCATGGCGGAAATTTATAGAAACGATGTTGCCGATACAATGACCGCCGAAGATATTTCAAAGGCGCAGCAACTGGCGCGGGAATGCGTGGCCAAGGACTACAAAGGCTGCTGACCTGCAGGCTTCAGAGGGGCCGCGTTTAGGGCCGCGCAACTTCTGGCCCTGGCCAAAGCCGTTAGGTCGAATTCATCGGACGCTTACGAATAGGTCAGGTGGTGCGACACAAAACATCTTGCATCTATGGCGGCTAAATTGGGGTGTATCAGGGTAACATCTTGAATAGCGGCGCTCCGGGGACATTGGAAACCACTTTCGGGGGATAAATCAGGGGATATCAAAACTGGTTGCGAAATTATTGTTATTTACCAGATAGTTAGGGGATCAATTGGTGCCCAGGAGAGGACTCGAACCTCCACACCCTTGCGAGTACTAGCACCTGAAGCTAGCGCGTCTACCATTCCGCCACCTGGGCAGGTGTCGTGAGCCGAGCATCTACGCCGAGCAGGTTAAGGTGTCAAACGGTATTTCGGGCTCTGGACCGAAGTCGCTATAAGAGGCTGTTGACGGCGACAATTAGGATGGGGCCAGGCGGATCTATCAGACGTGCGGATTGTCGCGGCATTTTTGCGCCTTGTTTGCAGGGCGGTCCGCCTGTACATCAAAAAGGGCTTGAATGGCAGGAGAGTCTTATGTCCAAACTGGTCACCATCTACGGCGGATCTGGCTTTGTCGGACGCTATGTTGCGCGGCGAATGGCCAAGCAAGGCTGGCGGGTCCGAGTCGCGGTGCGCCGTCCGAACGAGGCTATTTTTGTCAGGCCTTACGGTGTTGTTGGTCAGGTAGAACCGGTTTTGTGCAATATCCGTGATGATGCGTCGGTTGCAGCAGCAATGCAGGGGGCGGATGCGGTGGTGAATTGCGTCGGCATTCTTGCGGAGAGTGGCAAAAACCAGTTTGATGCGGTGCAGGTCGAAGGCGCAATTCGTGTCGCGCGCCTTGCAGCGGAACACGGCGTCAGCACTATGGTGCAAGTCTCTGCCATTGGCGCACATGTGCAGGCCGATAGCGAATATGCCCGCACTAAAGCCATTGGTGAGGCGGGGGTGTTAGAGCACATGCCAGAGGCCGTTATCTTGCGCCCCTCGGTTATCTTTGGCGCGGAAGACCAGTTTTTCAACCGATTTGCTGGCATGTCCCGGATGGGTCCTGTCCTGCCGGTGGTTGGCGCCGAAACCAAATTCCAACCCGTTTTTGTGGATGATGTGGCAAAAGCCGCCGCTATGGGTGTGACTGGTGCGGCACCGGCTGGCATCTATGAACTTGGTGGTCCTGATGTGAGTACCTTTCGCGCCTTGATGGGAGAGATGCTGACAGTGATCCATCGACGCAAGCTGGTGCTGAATATTCCATTCTGGATCGCTTCGATCATGGGGTATGGATTTGATCTGCTGCAGACCGTGTCATTGGGTCTGATATCCGCACCGCTGACGCGGGATCAGGTGCGCAATTTGCGCACCGACAACGTGGAATCCGGCCAAGCCAAAGGATTTGCTGATCTCGGGATCAAACCAACCGCGCTAAAAGCCGTATTGCCAGATTATCTGTGGCGGTTTCGCCCGTCGGGTCAATACGACGCAATCAAAGATTCAGCGAAGAACCTGCGGGCCTAAGTGTAGGCGATGGCGAGCAGGACAAGGCCCAACACCACCCGGTAAAGCACATAGGGAGTGAAATTTACGCTGCGCAAAAGTCGCATCATGAGGCTGAGTGCAATCAAAGCTGCGATGCACGAAAACACCGCGGCGATCGCTCCATCGCGGGCGGCATCGGCATCTGCTGTAGCAAAAACTTCTCCGCCGATCAGGACACCAGAGGCGATGATCGTGGGGATCGACATCAGCATTGAAATACGCGCCGCTTCATGACGCCCATATCCCAAATGCCGCGCACCTGTGATCACTATGCCCGAGCGTGAGGTTCCTGGCAGCAATGCCACTGCCTGCCAGCACCCTGTGATCACAGCATCTTTTAGAGTCCAGCGCTGAAGGGTTTTGCTGCTGCTGCCAGTGCGGTCGGCCCAATACAGCACGATCCCAAAGATCAACATGGTCCAGCCGATCAGCGCGACAGAGCGCAACATGTCGTTCCAACCGGTTAATTTAAGGATCAGCCCGGCAATGACCACAGGGACAGTCGCCACACACAGATTTAGGGCCAGCGACGCGCCGTCGGTGTCAACTTTGCCGCGCATCAGCCGGGTCATGCCGACAAGTGCGTTCTTCACGTCCGCCCAGAAATAGAGGATGACAGCGGCCAGAGATCCCACATGCACGGCGACATCAATGACCTGACCCTGATCCTGCAGTCCGGTAAGGTAGGGCAATAGAATCAAGTGGCCCGAAGACGAAACTGGCAAAAACTCAGTCACACCCTGAAGAATGGCGATTAGGATCAGATGAAACATCGTCATGGGTCTGCGGTCCTGCTGAGTCTGCCCGTGAGAATTCGTATAAGTGCTTTTGCTTAAATGAAAAGGCCGGAATTAGGTAAGCAGTGGCACCCTATTATCGACCGACGTTGCAAAATCTGGAGGCTTGCGCGGAAATAAAAGTGATTATAGGTCAATATATGTGACTTTATTTTCGAATTGCAGTGATTTAAAGACAGCAGACAGAGCCGAATGGGGGAGTCGAGATCTTGGCCAAACAACCGATGTTGAAATTTGTACAGATCGGGCGGGATATGCCAGCCAAACGTGACGCCGGTGCGCGTCGCGAAGATTTTAATGAGATTTATGCAGAATATGCGGATGCCAAGGCCAAGGAGCAATCCAGCCGTTGCAGCCAATGCGGCGTGCCGTATTGCCAGACACACTGCCCCCTGCACAACAACATCCCTGATTGGCTGCGCCTGACCGCTGAAGGCCGTTTGCGTGAGGCTTATGATCTCAGCCAGGCAACCAACACCTTCCCAGAGATTTGCGGTCGCATCTGCCCGCAGGATCGATTGTGCGAAGGCAACTGCGTGATCGAACAGTCTGGCCACGGCACAGTTACTATCGGCTCGGTCGAAAAATACATTACTGATACTGCCTGGGAAAACGGTTGGGTGCAGCCAATCAAGCCGGCGCAGGAGCGCCCTGAATCAGTTGGCATTGTTGGTGCAGGTCCCGGAGGCTTGGCGGCAGCGGATGTGCTGCGACGCGCCGGTGTTCAGGTGACGATTTATGACCGCTACGACCGCGCCGGTGGGCTACTGACCTACGGTATTCCGGGTTTCAAACTCGAAAAAGATGTGGTCATGCGCCGCAATGAACAGCTGGCGCAAGGTGGAGTCGATTTTCGGCTGAACTGCGCAGTCGGCGTGGACATTGGGTTCGAGGATATTCGCGCCACCCACGACGCGGTTGTGATTGCGACCGGTGTCTACAAAACAAGGGACTTGCAAGTCCCGGGCAGCGCAGCTGATGGTATTGTTGACGCTATTGATTTCCTGACAGCCAGCAACCGCAAGAGCTTTGGCGACGCAGTGCCCGCATTTGATTCGGGGGCGTTGAATGCCAGCGGAAAACGGGTTGTGGTCATAGGTGGTGGTGACACTGCAATGGATTGCGTGCGTACCTCAGTCCGTCAGGGCGCCACATCGGTGAAATGTTTATATCGGCGGGACCGCGCCAATATGCCGGGGTCGCAACGTGAAGTTCAGAATGCCGAAGAAGAAGGTGTTATCTTTGAATGGCTGAGCGCGCCAAAAGGCTTTGTTTCTGATCTTCGGCTTACAGATGCGAGTGTGCAGGATAAACCAACCGGACATGTGCGCGGCGTAACGGTGCAAAAGATGCGTCTGGGTGCGCCCGATGCCACCGGGCGTCAGGCGCCTGAATTGATTGAAGACTCAGACTATATCGAAGACGGTGATCTGGTGATCAAGGCACTTGGGTTTGAGCCCGAAGATTTGCCCCAATTGTGGGACGAGCCGGAGCTGGATGTGACCCGATGGGGCACGATCAGGGCGGATTTCACCACCGGTGCAACGGCGATGCCGGGCGTCTATGCGGTTGGTGATATCGTCCGCGGTGCGTCGCTGGTTGTTTGGGCGATCAAGGATGGGCGTGATGCGGCGCAGGCCATTCTTGCGCAGCTGAACGACGCCAAAGCAGTTGCTGCTGAGTGATCGAAACGCCGCGTCGGCGTAATATTGTAATGATTTCCAAGACTGCAATTCCAAAAGGGCCACGGTCCTGATCCAAATTGTTAAGAAAGCGTGACTGCTATGAAAGATCACATTTCAGGACGGTGTATGTGCGGGGCAGTTACTGTCACAGCCACGCGCGACAAGCCCGCCTTGCGAGCGTGCCATTGCAACATGTGCCGCCAGTGGACCAGCAGCATGTTTATGTCGATCCCAACCGCGCCGGGCACGATAGTTGTGGACGGTCCTGCCAAAACCTATCGTTCGTCCGACTGGGCCGAACGCGGTTTTTGTGGCACCTGCGGATCGGCGCTTTGGTACATGACCGTTCATAATCAGCAGCGCCATCTTGCTGCGGGTCTGTTTGAAAATGCAGCGGGCAACACGCTGAAAGTCGAATATTTCAGCGATCACAGACCAGAAGGATATGCGCTGTCAGGCGATCACCGCCGATTAAGTGGCGCCGAGACAATTGCCATGTTTACGTCCCCACCTGAAGGAGAAGCCAAATGACTATATATGATGACGCATGGGTGCGGGCCGAAGAAGAAAAACGTACTTGGATGGCGCAAAACGGCATGTATTCCGAAGCCGAGGAGCATTCCTCTTGCGGCGTCGGGCTGGTGGTGTCGCTGGATGGCAAACCCAGTCGGGCTGTTGTCGAAAAAGGCATTCAGGCACTCAAGGCGATCTGGCACCGGGGCGCTGTTGATGCCGATGGCATGACCGGTGATGGTGCGGGCATTCATGTCCAGATACCGGTTGGTTTTTTCTACGACCAGATTGAACGCACAGGTCACACGCCCCGCATGGACCAATTGGTTGCTGTCGGTCAGGTGTTCTTGCCGAGGACCGATTTTGGCGCGCAGGAAACTTGCCGAACAATCATGGAAACCGAAGTGCTGCGCATGGGTTATTACATCTATGGATGGCGGCACGTTCCTGTGGACATCACCTGTCTGGGTGAAAAGGCGAATGTGACCCGGCCTGAAATTGAGCAGATCATCATTAGCAATTCTAAAGGTGTAGACGAAGAGACCTTTGAGAGAGAGCTTTATGTGATCCGCCGCAGGGTTGAAAAAGCCGCTGCAGCCGCGCAGGTGCAGGGGCTTTATGTTGCGTCCCTGTCGTGCCGGTCGATCATCTACAAAGGCATGATGTTGGCCGAGCAGGTAGCGGTGTTCTACCCCGACCTGTTGGACGAACGTTTCGAGAGCGCGTTTGCGATTTATCATCAGCGATATTCCACCAACACGTTCCCGCAATGGTGGTTGGCGCAGCCGTTTCGCATGTTGGCTCATAACGGCGAGATCAACACGCTGAAGGGCAATATCAACTGGATGAAAAGCCACGAGATTCGCATGGCATCCGGGACGTTTGGCGATATGGCCGAGGATATCAAACCGATCATAGCGGCTGGATCTTCGGATTCCGCTGCGCTGGATGCCGTATTCGAGGTGCTGGTGCGTGCAGGTCGCAGCGCGCCGATGGCCAAGACTATGCTGGTGCCCGAAAGCTGGAGCAAACAGGCAATCGAGTTACCGCAGGCCTGGCGTGACATGTACTCCTATTGCAATTCGGTCATGGAACCCTGGGACGGCCCCGCGGCCCTAGCGATGACCGATGGCCGCTGGGTTTGCGCAGGACTGGATCGCAACGGGTTACGCCCGATGCGCTACATCGTGACCGGAAGTGGGTTGTTGATTGCCGGTTCCGAGGCTGGAATGGTTCCGATCAACGAGGCTGGTGTTGTCGAAAAAGGCGCGCTTGGCCCCGGTCAGTTGATCGCTGTCGACATGCAGGAAGGGCGGCTTTACCACGACACCCAAGTCAAAGATAAACTCGCCGCCGCGCAACCGTTTGGCGATTGGGTCGGCAAAATCAAAGAGTTGGACGCCCTTCTGGACGCGGTGCCAGAGGCGCCGCTGTTTGAAGGCGGGGAGCTCCGCAAGCGCCAGATTGCCGCAGGCTATACCATTGAAGAGTTAGAACAAATTCTCGCGCCTATGGCCGAGGACGCCAAGGAATCTTTGGCGTCTATGGGAGACGATACTCCCTCTGCGGTGCTTTCAAAGCAATATCGCCCACTCAGCCACTTCTTCAGACAGAACTTTTCTCAGGTCACCAATCCGCCGATTGACAGCTTGCGGGAATTCCGGGTGATGAGTTTGAAAACCCGGTTTGGGAATCTCAAAAATGTTTTGGATGAAGATGGGAATCAAACAGAAATTCTGGTGAAGGACAGCCCGTTCATCGGCAATGAACAGTTCAAAGAGTTGCGAGAACACTTTAACGCCGATCTGGCGGAGATCGATTGTAGTTTTGCGTCCGGGACCAGCGCGCTCAGCGAAGGTCTGGCACGGGTGCGGTCAGAAGCTGAAGACGCGGTGCGATCCGGCGTTGGCCATATCATTCTGACCGACCATCTTTCGGGTAACGGCCGCATGGCGATGCCAATGATTCTGGCGACCAGTGCGGTCCATAGTCATCTGATCCGTAAAGGATTGCGCACCTTCTGTTCTTTGACCGTGCGGTCGGCCGAATGCATCGACCCGCACTATTTTGCAGTGTTGATCGGCTGTGGTGCGACGATTGTGAACGCCTATCTGGCCGAAGATTCACTCGCCGACCGCATTAGGCGCGGCTTGCTGGACGGCCCCCTGACAGAAGCAGTCGCGCGCTATCGCGAGGCGATAGATCAAGGTTTGCTCAAGATTATGGCGAAGATGGGAATCTCGGTGATTTCCAGCTATCGCGGTGGCCTGAATTTTGAGGCAGTCGGCCTGAGCCGCGCCATGGTGGCGGAATATTTCCCGGGCATGACCAGCCGGATTTCCGGGATTGGTGTCAGTGGGATCCAGCGCAAGGCAGAAGAAATCCACGCGCGCGGCTGGGAGAACGGTACCGACATCATGCCGATCGGAGGATTCTACAAAGCCCGCGCCAGTGGCGAGACCCATGCATGGGAGGCCACGTCCATGCATATGCTGCAGATGGCCTGCAACAAAGCCTCCTACGAGATGTGGAAGCAATACAGCGCGAAGATGAAGAGCAACCCGCCAATTCATTTGCGTGATTTGTTAGAGATCAAACCCATAAGCGCACCCATTCCGATCGAAGAAGTGGAGAGCATTACCAGCATCCGCAAACGCTTTGTCACGCCCGGAATGTCGCTTGGCGCGCTTTCGCCTGAAGCACATAAGACGTTAAACGTGGCGATGAACCGGATCGGGGCCAAGTCTGATTCCGGCGAAGGTGGCGAAGATCCGGCGCATTTTGTGCCCGAACCGAACGGCGACAACCCGTCCGCCAAGATCAAACAGGTCGCCTCGGGCCGTTTTGGAGTCACAGCTGAGTATCTGAACAACTGCGAAGAGCTGGAAATCAAGGTTGCGCAAGGTGCCAAACCTGGTGAGGGTGGTCAGCTGCCGGGCATGAAAGTGACCGAACTGATCGCGCGCCTGCGTCATTCAACGCCGGGTGTCATGCTGATTTCACCGCCACCGCATCACGACATCTATTCGATCGAGGATCTGGCGCAGCTGATCTACGACCTCAAGCAGATCAATCCGCGCTGCAAAGTGACAGTCAAACTTGTCGCCAGCTCCGGCGTCGGGACCATTGCGGCGGGTGTTGCCAAGGCCAAGGCAGACATCATTCTGATCTCTGGTCATAATGGCGGAACCGGTGCTTCGCCGGCCACATCGATCAAATATGCGGGTCTACCATGGGAAATGGGTCTGACCGAGGCGCATCAGGTGTTGTCGATGAACAAACTCCGCGACCGGATCACATTGCGCACCGATGGCGGCCTGCGTACCGGGCGTGACATTGTGATGGCGGCTATGATGGGGGCCGAGGAATACGGAATCGGTACTGCCGCACTGATCGCGATGGGCTGTATCATGGTGCGCCAATGCCAAAGCAACACCTGCCCGGTTGGCGTGTGTACACAGGACGAGGACCTGCGCGCCAAGTTCACCGGCAATGCCGATAAAGTCGTCAACCTGATCACGTTTTATGCCACCGAAGTGCGTGAATTGCTGGCCAGTATCGGAGCGCGGTCGCTGGATGAAGTGATTGGGCGCGCCGACCTGCTGACACAAGTGAGCCGCGGGTCAGCGCATCTGGACGATCTTGATCTCAATCCAATGTTGATCACCGTCGATGGCGCATCCGAGATCGTCTATGATCGGGCCAAGCCTCGCAATCCGGTGCCTGATACGCTGGACGCCGAAATTGTGCGTGACGCAGAGCGGTTCCTGAAAGATGGCGAGAAGATGCAGCTGTCTTATGCGGTGCAGAACACCCATCGGACGGTGGGCACACGTACCAGCAGCCATATCGTGCAGCGGTTCGGGATGCACAATAAACTGCAGCCGAATCACCTGACGGTCAAGTTGAGCGGATCAGCAGGTCAATCCTTGGGCGCCTTCGCGGCCCCTGGGCTCAAACTGGAGGTGAGCGGAGATGCCAATGATTATGTTGGCAAAGGGCTGTCAGGCGGCACAATTGTCGTTCGTCCGTCAATGGCCAGTCCACTGGAGGCATCAAAAAACACGATCATCGGAAACACGGTTCTCTATGGCGCAACGGATGGCTTCCTGTTTGCAGCCGGGCGCGCGGGGGAGCGATTTGCAGTGCGAAACTCGGGGGCCAAGGCCGTGATCGAAGGCTGTGGCAGCAATGGGTGCGAGTATATGACAGGCGGCGTCGCCGTGATTCTGGGTGAGATCGGCGCGAACTTTGCGGCCGGCATGACCGGAGGCATGGCATACCTCTATGACCCGACCGGCAAATCCCAGACTCTGATGAACATGGAAACTGTCGTGACTTGCCCGGTAACAGTGCCGCATTGGCTGTCTGAACTCGAAGAGTTGGTCGAGCGCCATGCTGCTGAAACTGGCAGCCGCAAAGCGATTGATCTGTTGCAGCACTGGGATACGGAACTTGTTCATTTCCTGCAGATTTGCCCCAAAGAAATGTTGGTGCACCTGCCCCAACCACTTCAATTGGAAGAGACGGCAGTGTCTGCAGAATAAAGCGAATTGTGACTGGGTACCTGCGCAATTATGCGCAGGCGCCGCTAGTTTCAGCGCTACTTGGTTGAAACACTTGACCATGGACCTCCGCCGCTGGTGTGGATCGGACGGCAAAAGATGTGCACCGTTGGTGTCCCGTCGAAAAGCTATTTTCCCGAGCACCCATTGTCGAACGATGATTGGGCAGCGCGGCAGGAAATTGAAGCATTGTTTTTGCAAGCGCCAGTACTGACTGCCACCCCATTGAGAACAGCCCGTCCGGTTTTGCGGCGGCCAGAGGCACAACTGCTTGTGGCGTGATCTTCTGCTTTTCTATGGCGTCTGCGGCGCCTATAGATTTGCCCATGGCCAAGGCACCCAAAAACAAAGCAAAAAAATCGTCCAAGACACCGACGTCCCGGGGTCGCAGGTGGATGTCTGTTCGCCCAATGCGCTGGGCGTTGCGCTGGGGCTTGCGAATCTTCGGGGCTACAACAGCTGTATCGCTGTTATTGGTTGTCCTCTTTTCAGTTGTTAATCCGCCGACCACTTTGTTCATGGCTTCAGAATCATGGCGTCTTGGCGGTGTGGAATATGACTGGGTTGATTTGGAGGATGCAAATCCAATTATGGCCCGCGCCGTTGTGGCTGCGGAAGACGCCAATTTTTGCGACCACTGGGGTTTTGATCTGGTTGCGATCAGGGCGGCGCTGGATGCTGGCAGCAATCGGGGGGCCTCAACCGTCAGTCAGCAAACCGTCAAGAACGTCTATCTCTGGCATGGCCGTAGTTGGGTGCGCAAAGTGATGGAGGCCGGACTGACCCCGATGGTCGAGGCGGTGTGGTCGAAGCGGCGGATTGTCGAGGTCTATCTCAATATTGCAGAGTTTGACGAGGGCGTGTTTGGCGTCAACGCGGCAGCCCGGCACTATTTTGGCGTCAGCCCCGACAAGCTTAGCGATGTTCAGGCGGCGCGTCTGGCCGCCGTGTTGCCGTCGCCCAAGACTCGCTCTGCGTCAAAACCTAGTGCTGCGGTGCGCCGACGAGCTGCATCCATACTGGACGGGGCGGCCACGATCCGCGCGGATGGGCGTTCTGCGTGTTTCGAGAGTTGAAAATTCCCGCTGCAACGGGCATTGAAGGATGAGCAAATTTCTTGTTATCTGGATTGATTGAATGGCCCGTCTGTTTCATGTTCCCCTGTCCCCCTTCTGCCGGAAGGTACGACTGAGCCTTGCCGAAAAGAAGGTTGAGGTCGAATTGGTCGAGGAACGCTATTGGGAAGCCGATGCGGACTTCCTGCGCCGAAATCCGGCGGCAAAAGTACCGGTTCTCAAGCTGGATGGAATCATGATGGCCGAAAGTGGTCCGATTTGCGAGTATATCGAAGAGACTCGACCCGACCCCTCATTGATGCCGAAAGACGCTGTTGCGCGGCTCGAAGTGCGCCGGCTGGTTAACTGGTTTGATGACAAATTTCACTCTGAGGTGACGTCGAAACTGCTTTACGAACGGGTCAACAAAAAGGTTATGGGGCAAGGTTTCCCCGACAGTCGGAACGTCAAGGATGGGGCCAAGGCCATCAAGTACCACCTCGATTACATGGCGTGGCTGCTGGATCACCGGCGCTGGCTGGCGGGGGACAACATGACGCTGGCTGATTTTGCAGCTGCGGCGCATCTGAGTTCTCTTGATTATATTTCCGACGTGGACTGGAACCGGTCTGATGTAGTCAAAGACTGGTATGCCAAGATAAAGTCGCGCCCTGCGTTCAGATCCATTCTGGCTGATCAGGTGTCCGGATTCCCACCGCCACGTCACTACAATGATCTCGATTTTTAGCCTGACATCGCAATCAGGGGCGCGCTGGGCCCAGACCAGACATATGCGTGGCATAAAGATCCATGGGTGAAGCGCTGAAACAAAGGCTTGTTTCTGAAGCCCTGAATATGGGGTTCGTTGCCTGTCGGGTCTGTCGTCCGTGGGATGTACCCGAAGTGCCCGCACGTTTGGGAGCTTTTGTCGAAGCAGACTACCACGGGCAGATGGCCTGGATGGCCGAGCGGATGGCATGGCGCGGTGATCCGGCAGCGCTTTGGCCAGAGGCGAAGTCTGTGATCATGCTGGCCGAGAGTTACACGCCCGAGCACGATCCGCTGGCGGTGTTGGAGCAGCCGCACTTGGGGGCGATATCGGTCTACGCGCAGAATCGCGACTACCATGACATGGTCAAGAAACGACTGAAACGATTGGCACGATGGCTGATCGATCAGCAGCCCTGTGAAGTGAAGGTGTTTGTCGATACTGCACCAGTGCCCGAAAAGCCTTTGGGGCAGGCCGCAGGGCTGGGGTGGCAAGGAAAACACACCAATCTGGTAAGTCGGGAGTGGGGCAATTGGGCCTTTTTAGGCTCTGTTTTTACAACAATTGAGTTGCCTTCAGATATGGCGGAAGTGGATCACTGCGGAAACTGCCGGGCATGTCTCGATGTTTGCCCGACCGATGCCTTTCCCGCACCATATCAACTCGATGCCCGGCGCTGTATTTCTTACCTGACAATTGAGCATAAAGGGCCGGTAGACGATGAATTGCGTGGCCTTATGGGCAACCGCATTTATGGCTGTGATGACTGTCTGGCTATTTGCCCCTGGAACAAGTTTGCGGTCGCAGCCTCTGATGTCAGGTACGCGGCGCGTGACGATCTAAAGGCACCGGCATTGGCAGAATTGGCGTTGCTGGACGACACGGCGTTCAGGCAGCGTTTTTCCGGATCTGCGATCAAACGCATCGGCCGGGACAGGTTCGTGCGGAATGTGCTTTACGCGATAGGAAATTCGGCGGACGCCTCTTTGCTGGCCGCCGCGCGCAATCTGTTGGAGGATGCAGATCCGGCGGTCGCGGATGCGGCGCGCTGGGCTGTCGACCAACTGGCCGCCTCGGAAACCTGATTTTGAACTTTGAGATGCCGCTTCCGGGCTGGAACGCTGTGATTTTTGCTCTACACCGTTTTGAGCTAACAGGGAGACAGACATGGCGTTGTTGTTGGGTGTTGATACAGGCGGGACCTATACAGATGCGGTTTTGATCCGGGATGAGACGGCCGTGATCGCCAGCGCCAAATCGCTCACGACACGTCATGATCTGGCCATCGGCATCGGCGGTGCGGTCGAAGCGGTACTGGCAAAGTCCGGGGTAGACGTTTCTGACATTGCCATGGCGTCCCTGTCGACGACTTTGGCGACAAACGCGTTGGTCGAAGGACAGGGCGGGCGCGTCGCTCTGATCTACATTGGCTTCAAAGAGCGGGATCTGGCCACACATGGACTACTGGACGCGCTGAAGGGCGACCCCTATCTGGTTCTCGATGGCGGCCATAATCATGCCGGTGGTCAGGCGCTTGCGTTGGATGAGGAGGCCCTTTTGGCCTTCTTAGAGACTGATAAATCCGATGTCTCGGGATTTGCAGTCGCGGCGCAGTTTGCCACACGCAATCCGGCACATGAGATCCGTGCGGCCCAGATCATTGCAGATGTGACGGCACGTCCGGTGTCCTCCTCACATCAATTGTCGGCAAAGCTGAACGGACCGAAACGGGCCATGACAGCGGTCCTGAACGCACGTTTGATCGGAATGATCGATCGGCTGATTGGTCGGGCAGAGGACAAGCTGCAAGAATTGGGTATTGTGGCGCCCCTTATGGTGGTGCGGGGCGACGGGGCCCTGATATCCTCTGCAATGGCCCGAGCGCGCCCGATCGAAACCATCTTGAGCGGACCGGCGGCGTCACTTGTTGGCGCGCGGTGGTTAACGGCTGCTGATCATGCGCTGGTGTCTGATATTGGCGGAACCACCACCGATGTGGCGGTTCTGAAGAACGGGAAACCTGCAATTGATCCGGGAGGCGCGCGCGTTGGACCTTATCGCACCATGGTAGAAGCTGTGGCGATGCGTACGACCGGGCTGGGCGGAGACAGCGAAGTGCATTTCATCAGCGCGGGGCTAAAAGGCGGCGTGGTCCTTGGTCCGCGTCGGTTGCTGCCAGTATCTTTACTGGCCATGGATGCCCCTGATGTGGTGCTGTCGACACTTGAGGCGCAATTGCGAGCTGCTGTCCCAGGCGATCACGACGGGCGGTTTGTGCAGGCCATCCAGGGTCAGACAATCGAAGGTCTGGGCCTGCGGGAAGGGGTTTTATTGGAGCGAATAGGCACCGATATCCATCCGCTGGCAGCCGTTTTACGCAACCGAATTGAGATGGGGTCGCTAAAACGATTGGTCGAGCGCGGGCTTGTGCAGGTTGCCGGGCTGACCCCATCGGATGCAAGCCACGTTTTGGGCTTGGCGAATGAGTGGAACTCTGACGCAGCGCAAATGGCGTTGATGCTGTTTGGCCGTCGCCGAACAGGAGCGGGCGAAATGCTGGCCCCTGTGGCCACCGACATGGCTCAGATTATCATTGATCAGCTGACAGAACAGACAGCTTTGGCCTTGCTAGAGACTGGTTTTGCGGAAGAAACCATTGATTTTGGTTTGCCACCGGAACAACTGGCACGGCACGTTCTAACCCAAAGAGGGTTGGATCGACATCGAGGTTTGATCCGTTTGGACGCGGGTTTGAACTTACCTGTTGTTGGGCTGGGCGCGGCGGCCCCGACGTATTATCCAGCCGTGGGCAAGCGGTTGCATTGCGACATGATATTGCCAGAGCATGCAGGTGTCGCAAATGCCATCGGTGCGGTTGTCGGGCGGGTCACAATGCGCAAGACGGGCACGATTACGTCGCCGTCTGAAGGTAAATACCGTGTGCATCTGGAAGCCGGACCCGAAGATTTTAGCGAAGCCGATGGCGCATTGCGCAGGCTTGAAGCTGTATTGCGCGCTGCGGCGGACGCAGACGCACGCGCTGCAGGGGCCAGCGACATTCAGATCACTGTTTCGCGGGACGTAAAAAAGGCGGCGGTTGAAGCGCGCGAGGTTTTTGTGGAGGCGACAATAACAGTTGAGGCATCGGGCCGTCCCCGCATTGCAGCGGAGTAAGGTGGGTTTGAACCCACCTTACAGTTCAGGATGCTTTGCGTGACGTCTTGGGCAGCACCCAATCAGCGCGCGGGAAGTGGCAAGTGTACCCCTGCGGGATGCGTTCGAGATAATCCTGATGCTCCGACTCTGCCTCCCAGAAATCCCCGACCGGTTCGACTTCGGTCACAACTGTGCCCGGCCAAATCCCGCTTGCGTCCACGTCTGCGATTGTATCGAAGGCCATGTGCATCTGATCCTCGTCCACATAATATATTGCAGACCGGTAACTCAGGCCCCGGTCGTTGCCCTGACGGTTGAGCGTTGTCGGGTCGTGAATCTGAAAGAAAAGCTCCAGTAAATCTCGATAACTGATCGTGTTAGGGTCGAAAATGATCTCGATGCCTTCAGCATGAGTGCCGTGATTTCGATAGGTTGCGCTTGGGATATCACCCCCGGTGTACCCTACTCGAGTGCTGATCACGCCCGGTCGATTGCGGATCAGATCCTGCATGCCCCAAAAGCATCCCCCAGCCAAAACTGCGCGTTCCTGTGCCATTATGCAACGTCCTCCACCTGATTGAGATACTCTGCGTAGCCCTCGCCCTCCATATCATCGCGGTGGACAAAACGCAGCGCCGCAGAGTTGATGCAATACCGCAGGCCTCCATGGTCACGCGGTCCGTCATCAAACACGTGGCCCAAATGACTGTCACCATGCGTAGAGCGCACCTCTGTGCGGATCATGCCAAGCGTTGCATCACGGATTTCGGCGACAAAGGCCGGTTCGATCGGCTTGGTGAAACTGGGCCAGCCGCAGCCGCTCTCGTATTTATCAGCCGAAGCAAACAGCGGCTCACCCGAAACGATATCCACGTATATACCCGGTTCTTTGTTGCCGAGCAGCTTTCCAGTGCCGGGCCGTTCGGTTCCACTTTGTTGGGTGACCCGGAACTCTTCAGGAGAGAGTGTTGCGATGGCATCCGGGTTTTTGGTGTATTTGGTCATGTGGCCTCCGGTTCAGTGTGTCCGCAGTACTAAATGGCGCATTTTGACCAAATTCAAAGGGTTATTTCAATCCGCTCTCGGCGTCGTGTGGTGATCTGGAAAGTGCTGAGGTGCGTATCTATATAAACACGAGAGGGGAGAACTGATGACAAGGTGGCTTATTGCAGTTGTTTTTGCCGCGATCGCAACCGCCGGATTGGCGCGGGAACGGTCGGGCGTGTTTACATCGATCACGGGTGGGACGCTTGATTTGGCCGACTGGTCCGGGCAACCTGTATTGGTCGTCAACACCGCGTCGCAATGTGCATTCACTGGCCAATATGATCAATTGCAGACCCTGTATGATCGCTATCGGGCGCAGGGTCTGGTTGTGTTGGCGGTGCCGTCGGATGATTTCAAACAAGAACTGGCAAACGCAGATCAAGTCAAAGAGTTTTGCGCCCTGAATTTTGATCTGGACCTGCCAATGACAGATATTACGCCTGTCACAGGGGTCGGTGCGCATCCGTTCTATCGCAGTGTGAAAGCGGAGACCGGATTTGCCCCGCGTTGGAATTTCAACAAGGTCTTGATTGGACCGGATGGGTCAGTAGTTGCGACCTGGGGAGCAACGACCAAACCGCTGTCACGCAAGGTGACGCAGCAGGTTGAGGCGTTGTTGAACTAGGATTGGGTTGTCAAAAGGCACTGACAGCGCAGCAACGGCAAACGTCTGCTCTGAGTGTGATTGCCGACTGGAGCAACGCAATGCGGATGTCTTGCGCCGCTCATTCTAGGCGTTCTCATCGGCGAGAAATTTTGAAACTGTTGCCGAGAGTGCTGGCCAGTCGGTGAATTCCTGGTCGCCGTCTTCCGGGCCATAGTCACGCCCGCTGAGCACCACATGTCGCAGAACCTGTGTGGAAAAGTAATCATAGCCAGTGGTGCGCACCGCGCCTGCGACCAGACATTCGGCGTCAGGTGAAATACCTGTTCGCATCTTCAACTCGGTTATATATTCGCCGGCTTCCTCTAGACCATCCGGGAATGCGGCTTTCAAACTGACCGAGATCAGGAGTGTGCTTTGCGCCTCTAACTGCTCACGTTGGGCGGCCAAGAACAGCTCAAATAACTTTGGATGGCGCCGCTCGTGTACTGGCGCGGCAAGGATCGTTTTATCGACCCCTTTGAAAGATACCGGCGTCGCATTGTCGGCGGCATCGACCAATACAATCTCATGACCCGCGTCACCCGCTTCCTTTGCAACAAAGCGGGCGATCTTGCCGGTCTGGCCTTCGACGGTTGCGAATAAGATCAGAATTTTCACTTTTCGGCTCCCTCCTTTGGAGGTTTGGAAACACTCATTCAGAGTAGGATATCTGGGTTTTCCTGACCTTGTTTTAGATCAATCTCGCTGACTGGCCGCCTGTGCTGCGCTAAGCCTCGCCGGATTCGCTGAGCAGTCGCCACGTGTAGTCGTGCCCATGATCGATGTGGCGATTGGCCAGCGACAGAGTTTCTAGGGCGCAAGAAAATCCCAGCTGGGAAAACCCCGGCAATAGGGCAAAAACTTAGCGTTTTGCTGTGGGAAACGCGCCAAAGTCACTTTTGGATTGTTATGTAATATCCCCAGTCATCTTGCCTTTATGTGGATTTAGGCTGGGGTGGCCGCAAACGTCGTGTCAATTTGAGACTTGCCGTTGGCCGGATGTGCAAATTGCGCCGCAAGATTGCCGACTGCAATGGTCAATCTGTAGATTATGTCGCGAACCCCAAGAGAGTCAGATAAGATGATGACGGCAATTGCGTCGAAAGCATCACGCCCTAAGGTGCGGGAAACTGAGACAACAGCTGATCGACTGCAGAGGGATCTGAAAAGTCTAACCGCACCGGCAGCGTAATAACCTTCTGTCGAAACGCATCTGGCAACCGCACGGCGTCTTTCTCTGTTGTGACCAGTTGCGCGCCACGGGCAACGGCATCTGCCTCTAGTCGGCGCATCAAAGCGGGCGTCAATTGTTGATGATCCTCCAGTGCCTCAGCTTGAACCAGATCGGCCCCTAGGGCGCGTAAGGTGTCAAAGAACTTCTCGGGGTGGCCGATGCCGGCAAACGCCAGATAAGTTCCGTCGCCCCACGGCATGCCGGTTTGCAGCGGTGCAAGGGCACCTTTGAGGTGCAGACTTGGCAAGGCGTGGCCCCATTTTGTCTGAAAGTTCTGCTGCGCCTGCAGATTGCCAATCGACAATACAGCATCGGCGCGGGCCAGACCGGGCGCAACAGGCTCTCGCAATGGACCGGCTGGCAGACACAATCCGTTCCCGAAACCCTTGTCTGCATCGACGACAACAATTGATAGATCGTAGGCCAGAGCAGGGTTTTGAAATCCGTCGTCCAATACCAGAACACTTGCGCCACTTTGCTCAGCTTGCCGGGCACCGGCGGCGCGATCCTTTGCAACCCAAACTTCCGCAAATGCAGCCAGCAAAAGGGGTTCGTCGCCAACCTGCGCGGCATCATGAGCCCGAGGCTCGACCCGCACCGGACCATCCAGAGTACCGCCATATCCGCGCGACACGACATGCACTTCGTGGCCTTTGTCGCGCAAACGCTCGATCAGAGCGATCACTGTGGGCGTTTTACCTGTCCCGCCAGCGTTCAGATTGCCGACGCAGATCACCGGAATGCCGATCCGTTCTCGTCTACCTTTGGCCAATCGTCGCGCCGTGGCATGGGCGTAAAGTGCGCCCAACGGTGCCAGCGCACGGGCCTGCCAGTTGGGCGGCAAATACCAAAATCGCGGCGCACGCATCAGATGACCTGCCGTTCATCCAGCGCCGACTGCACCAGATCTATTATCCTGTCGGTCAGTTCTGCCCCTTCCGAGACAACCTCCCAGCCTGAGTGGGCCATCGATGCAGCCAGATCCGGCGCTATCAGACGCAATACGGCGGTGCCCAGACCGTCTGCATCTTTAACAATTCGGGCGGCACCTGCTGCGGCAAGGCGCGAATAAGCTTCCAGGTGATCGCCGACATTCGAGCCGTAGAGGATCGCTGATCCCAATGCGGCCGCTGCAAATGGATCGCGCCCCCCATATCCCGGAACCAGCGAACTGCCGACGAAAGCCAGTGGCGCAAGCCTATACCACAGCCCAAGATCGTCAGAGCTGTTCGCAACCAAAACCTGCGTGCCATCATCAGGCAGAGTGCCGGCACTCCAGTCTGCAACGGGAAAGCCCATGGCTGCGACCTCATCCGCCAGTTGCTCATTTGCAAATGCTGGCACCATGATCAGCAACAAACGGTGGGCGCGACGGGCGGCTTGCCGATGCGCAGTGAGAACCCGAGGGACCTCTTCAGGTTGAACTTCAGCCGCGAGCCAAACCGGGCGGCCCAATAGGTGGCTCGCGAACTCATCGAATTTAGTCTGGTTGCACGGCGGAGGTAAGGCGCCAGCGCGTAACGGTGCCGTCAGATGAATGTCTTCCGCGGTCAGGCCAAGGCTGATCAATCTTCGTTTTGCGTCCTCCGATTCTGCCATCACAGCCGAAAACTCCGATAGTAGACGGCGTGAAACCTCGGGGAACCAGCGCTCTTGACGGCTGTCAAAACCATCGGCGCTGGCGTCGATCAGAAATTCCGGAACATTGCGAACCACTGTCTCGAGGTTGAGGTTCGGGCGCAGGAATCCACCGGTCCAGACACAGGCGTCTGGTGACCAGTGATCCAGAAACTGAGCGACTGTGGCAGGATGATCTGCTGGCAGGATTTCGGTAAAACAGGCGTCTTGAATTTTTCCGGCACGCGCGCAGGCGGCGGCGGGCACAAGATCGGGATCACAGGTAATGAGCACATGTAAATTCCCCCGCAAAGCCGCCAGCCGACCACCCAGATCCACCAGCGCAGTGAGACGGGTTGCACTGGTGGCGTGGGCCCAGACCAGCTCGCCGTTGGGACGCGGCCTGGAAGGGGTATAATTGGGCGTAGGACCTCGCCTTACAAAGGCACGATATGCAGCCAGACTAAGCGATGGCCCCATGCAGGGTTTACCCGAGTTCTTCGGTCGACGACGCTGGGGTTTCTTCGTCCCGCAAGCGGTGCAGATGGGCAATAAAATATCGCATATGGGCGTTGTCCACGGTGCGATGAGCCTCGGACTTCCAGGCATTATAGGCGCTGGCATAATCGGGAAACATCCCAACAATGTGGAGATCATCGACGTCTTTGAACACGTTCTGGGCCGGATCGACCAACTCTCCTCCAAAGACAAGATGCAGGCGTTGGGTCATGTCAGTGTCCTTTGGTATCCGGTGATCTAAAGCTCTGGTCAACCTACGCCATTGGCCTGTCGCGTCAAGCCGGGCGGGGGTCTCTGTGATCCAAGGCCGCAATGATCTGACCATGAACCGGCGCGCTGGCGGAAACTACACCGTTCAACATCGGATGAGCATTGTTGAACCGCAACGGCGCGCCGGTTTTGTCGCTGCAAACGGCACCTGCTTCACGCAAAATCAGATCGCCGGCAGCAATGTCCCACTCCCAGCTATCACGCAGAGTCAGCATGGCGTCAAAGCGCCCCTCGGCTACCAGTGCAAGACGATAGGCCAGCGACGGGCGATAAGATCGCGTGACCTCAGGCACCGCGCGCAGCCAGTTTTGCGGGTCAAAATTTGGTCTGGCCGAAAGCACTGAGGCGCCTGCCAATTCTGCTGTATCGGATGCTTTGATCGGGACGCCATTCAGAAATGCCCCCTGGCCCGCTGCAGCGCTATAAAGCTTATCGCGCATCGGCAAGTATATTACCGCAGCGGAGACTATGCCGTGGTGGGCCACCGCCAGTGCGTGTGCCCATGTCTTGGACCCTTCGACAAAGCTGCGGGTGCCATCAATCGGATCAACGATGAACACGGTGTCAAGGTTTAGGCGGTCGGCGGTGTCTTCGGTCTCTTCAGATAACCAACCATATCCTGGGCGGGCTGCCTGCAATGTGGTTTCCAGCATGGCGTTCACGGCAAGATCAGCTTCGGTCACCGGCCCCGCACCGCCGGGTTTGTCCCAGCTTTGCGCGTCCGGTCCGGTGAAGTTGGTTGCAATTCTACCTGCCGCCCGTGCGGCGTCTATCAATAGGGACAGATCACTTGCCGGCAAGTGTCATTCCTTCGATCAGCAGGGACGGCACCACTCGGCTCAGATGAGCGCGCGCATCATTGGCAGGTTGAATACGGCGCAGCATGTCGCGCAGGTTGCCCGCAATAGTGCATTCATTGACCGGATGGCTGATCTCTCCGTTTTCGATCCAGAGCCCAGATGCTCCGCGCGAATAGTCCCCTGTGTTGGGGTTGATCGTCGAACCAATCATCGATGTCACTAACAAGCCGGTTCCCATGTCGCGGATCAGGTCCGCGCGACTTTGTTCGCCCTGGGTCAAAGTGATATTCCAGTTCGAAGGCGATGGCGGGGCAGAGGTTCCGCGCGCGGCATTCGCGGTCGAAGCCCTCCCGAGTTTACGACCGGTGGCCAAATCAAGCGTCCAACCGGTAAGAACCCCATTCTCGACAATGACCCGCCTTTGCGTCGGCAGACCTTCCCCATCAAATGGCCGTGATCCGGCGGTACGAACCCGATGCGGATCTTCGATCAGCGACAAATGATCGGGCAATACGGCTTCACCCAATGCGTTGCGCAACCATGATGCACCGCGGGCGATGGCTACCCCGTTGATGGCAGACAGCAGATGGCCAATCAACGACGACGAAATACGTTCGTCAAACAGCACCGGGTAGTTTCCTGTCGGGGGTTGGGTTGCACCCAGACGGGCCAATGCGCGTTCTGCGGCCGCTGCTCCAATATCTTCCGGGCTGCGTAAATCGGTCTGGAACAACCGCATATCGCCGTCGTAGTCTCGCTCCATCCCGGTTCCAGTTCCAACAATCGCGACGCATGAGATCGCCCGATCGGTGCGCCCGTAGCCCCCCGAAAATCCGTTTGACGCCGCCAGATGGATTTGCCGCGCAGCATAAGCCGCAGTCGAGGACTGCACCTGAGTGACCCCGCTGACGGCCAGCGCAGCCGCTTCCGCGCGCAGCGCATCGTCCTGCAATTCAGTTGGGTTGGGTTCCGGCGCCGGATCCGCCAGCTCTAGTGCAGCGACGTCCCAGTTTTTGGCCAATGCGTCCGCATTTGCCAATCCAATATTGGGGTCCTCAGGGGCCTCGCGGGCCATGGCCACTGCGCGCTGCGCCATTTCGACAAAAGTTTCAGGACGTGTATCAGAGGCCGAAACATTGGCCTGTCGCTGGCCGATCATGACTCGCAGACCGATGTCGATGCCTTCCGAGCGTTCCGCCTGCTCCAGCTTGCCTTCGCGTACGTCGATAGACACGGATGTACCTTGTACAGCCATCGCGTCAGCGGCATCCGCCCCGGCATCTTTTGCTGCCCGCAGAAGGTCGTGGGTCAGCTGGTCAAGAGGTCGGGTCATATCAGGCCTTTTCGCGCATCTCGGGCCCGAGGTAACGTTCGCGTCCCCAAGCCGCAATAGTGTATGCCAAAAGGGGGCCGCATTATACAGCCCCCTTTGGCATTTTCGATCTACAGCGGCTACTGAATGCGCTGACCATTGGCGAGGACATGCCCCTCATCATTGATTTCGATCTTGGACGTCAACGTATCCTCGGCGCCGCCGGGGACTGCAAACAGACCCATCATCATGCGCGCCCCCATGGCTTGTTCTTCCGGCAACAAGCCCATCAACACCAGTTTGTCCAACAGCCCATTGCCGCCAACCAGTTTCAGGTCAACCGCGCCGGTGGGTTTGGGCATGCCATTGAATTCCTGCGTGTTGTCAAAGACAAAGTCTCCCATGCCGGTCAACGTCGCGCCGGCGACCGAGACCAGCAGGTTCTTGAGACTAAGCGAGTTCAGTTCACCGGGAACAGCTCCGCTCTGCTCCAACATAGCTGCCTGCTCGGGGTCCAGGAAATTGACCAGAACTTTCGCTTTGCCTGCGAGATCAAGTGACACTGTGGCCGGGTCGCGCGGCAGCGTTTCAGACGGGTCAAACAGGTTCCACAACGTGTCATCCATGGTGAAGTTGCCCAATGTCAGTGCAAGGCCAAAATCCTGTTCTTCGTCAGATTTCGAGATTGGCATCACTAACCGAAAAAGCGATTCATCCATCTTAAGCCCGATGCCAAACGGAATCTCATCGCCAGCAAAACTAGCTGATGTGTTACGTGCCGTTAGATCATATGTCAGCGTCGACTGGTCCATTGTGACCTTGGCTGTTCCACCTTGGGATGACGTTGAACCCTCGACATTGCCGTCAGGTCCTTCTGCCTTGAATTCACCGCTGCCGCTTTGGTATTCAAAACCGCCGTCAATACTGAACCCGGCGGCGAGCATCGCAGGGATGTCAGAGCTGTCGATCTCTAGCGGCAATTCGCCGGTTCCCGACATTCTTACGCCGGTCAGGGAGCCTTTGAACATTCCGCGGCCGTCATCGTTGGGGTCGGTGAAACTCATGTCATAGGTCAGCGAATCGGCAGTGAAATCCTGACCGATGGTCCGAATGTCGCCGGCTTTCATCGTGCTGAATCCAGCGACATTTGCCATTGAGACATTAAATTTGACGTTGTCAGCTGACACGTCTTCGCCTTCTACATCCAGACTGACAAGAGTCATGGACAACTGATCGGCGGTCAAGTCATAGGTCATGTCATTTGGCACGCCAGATGCAGTCATTGCAAAGCCGGAATGCCGGTAATCAATTTGCATGTCGACCGGCCCGTCATTTTCGGGCGTCACCGCGATATTGATCGGCATCACTTCGGGAACCTGTATCAAAACAGTTCCGTTCCCGTTCTCGGTAAAGGTCAGACCATCCATTTTCATCGAGACGGTGCCTTCGTCGGCAGCCATTTTCATCGACATATCTACGTTCGACACGGTCAGCACATTGCCTGACATGTCTTCGCTGGCCGTCAGCTCATACCCCATGCCTTCGATATAATCGCGCCAACTCTCCCAGACCTCCAGGGCCGTAACATCCGCAGATGCGGTCTGAGCGGCAAGAACGAGGGCCAGAGCGCTTGTCGCGCCCAAATGTTTCAAAATGCGCATTGTGGAACCTTTCTCAGTCACATGGTGGCGGTGTATTTGTTTTATGCGGGGCAATGGCCAAGAGGGCAAGGTCTGGACCCTCAGCCAAGTGCAGTTTACCACGCTTTCTTAGGGCAGTTGTCGATAAACCTTTAAGAAGTTGCGGGAGATTTCAGATGGATATGACCGGAAAGACCGTCATGATCACAGGGGCCAGCCGTGGTATTGGCGCGGCGGCAGCGCGGGTTTTTGCCTCAGCGGGTGCAAATGTGGCCCTTCTCGCGCGCTCAAAGGGTGATATTGGCGACATAGCCCGCGAGATCGGGGCCAAGGCCGTCGCGATTGCATGTGACGTCAGTCAGTACCGCGAGGTTGAGGCAGCTGTGGCCGCTTGTGTCGATGGATTTGGTGGGCTTGACGTGTTGATCAACAATGCAGGTGTGATCGAACCGATATCCCATCTTGCTAGTGCTGATCCCGAAGAGTGGGGCAACGTGATCGACATCAATCTCAAGGGCGTATTCCATGGCATGCGGGCGGCTATGCCGGTGATGCAGGCTGCTGGTGGAGGCAGTATCCTGACAATCAGCTCTGGCGCCGCCCACGGCCCGGTCGAAGCCTGGAGCCACTATTGCGCCTCAAAGGCAGCCGCCGCCATGTTGACCCGCTGCGTCGACAAAGAAGCGGCCGACAAAGGCATCCGCGCTATTGGCCTGTCTCCTGGAACAGTTGCCACTGAAATGCAGCGAGAGATCAAGGCAAGCGGCATCAACCCGATCAGCCAGCTTGATTGGGACGATCATATTCCGGCAGATTGGCCTGCAAAGGCTCTGCTGTGGATGTGTGGCGGTGATGCGGATGACTGGTTAGGTCAGGAAATCTCGCTCCGCGACGATGACATTCGCAGAAGGATCGGCCTGATATGATCGAACTCGAAAAAGAGGGTGGTCTTTGGACTGCGACCATCAATAGGCCTGACAAGGCTAACTCTCTGACTCATGCGATGCTGACTCAGCTAGCAGAGTTAGCCGAAGAGGCGCAGGCTGCCCGGGCCTTCATCTTGACCGGTAAAGGCAGAGTATTCAGTGCCGGTGCCGATCTGGAGGAGGCACATGCGGGGCTTGCCATCTCTGGTGTGTGGGAGCGGTTGTCCGGCGCCATCGCCGCGTTGCCCGGCTTCAGCATAGCGGCGCTGAACGGCACGCTCGCCGGGGGGGCCATGGGAATGGCGCTGGCGTGTGATTTGCGCATTGCTGTGCCCGAGGCCGACTTTTTTTACCCGGTGATGAAACTGGGGTTTTTACCACAACCTTCAGACCCCGGCCGGATGGCAGCGCTGATTGGCCCGTCGCGCACCAAACTGATCCTGATGGGCGGGCAAAAGATAACAGCGACTGACGCATTAAGCTTTGGGCTGGTGGATCAACTGGTGCCGACCGCTGATCTGATGAACACCGCACATTTGCTGGTGAAAGATACTCTGGCAGCCAAACCGATTATTGCCACCGGCATTAAGGAGCTTTGCGTATAAGCATAGCCCACTGGTGTACGCGACCCGCTTGTCCCAACAGGTTGAGGTTTTGCTTTGGGTTTTACGCGGCTTGGGCAACTATTAGTCACGCGAGAAATAAGCACTTGTTTGGAAAGCCATTTTTTGATGAAAGTTCTATTTACATCCACTAAAGGCACTGGCCACTTCCGCCCGCTGGTTCCTTATATTGAAGAGCTCCAGAGGCGAGGGCATGACGTTCAGGTTGCGGCACCAGAGAGTCTCAGAAATAGTATAGAAGAGGCGGGCGTGCCGTTTGTGCCTTTCGACTCTCCGACGGAAGAACAGCTCAGTCGTATCTGGGAAAGCATGGAAGGCTTACCCAAGGATGTGGTCTTACACATCGCCATTCGAGACGCGTTTGCCGGCCTTTGGGCACAAGCCGCGCTGCCAATCATTTCACGGCATGTCAAAGACTGGAAACCAGACCTTATCGTGCGCGATTCTGCAGAATTGGCGGCTGTGATAGCCGCGGATCAAGCCAGCGTGCCACATGCGCGCGTCGAGGTTCACAACGGCATAACAGAGTCATTGTTCATCGAACATGGCAGTGACCCCGTTGATGCCCTGCGGTTGCAGGTCGGTTTGCCAGCAGATAACGGTTTGTCGCTGCGCAGTGAGCTTGCATTCACGTCGTTCCCAAAATCACTGGATACCAGTGAAACTCTCAACGGCGAGGATAAGCGGTTTCGGGTGCGCAGTTCGATTGTCATAGAACAGCCGCGATCTGAACCGGCCAGTTGGGCACCCAAAAAAAACGTACCCTTCCTTTATGTGACTTTCGGGACGTTGGCGGGCGAAGACGAAAATGAACAGGCGCTGTATAAAGCGACACTCGCCGCGATTGCCCCCCTCCCAATTCAGGCGCTTCTGACAACCGGTCCGGTCATGGCCACGGCAGAGTTGGGGGATATTCCGCAAAATGTCATCGTGAAGCAATGGGTGACCCAATCGGAAGTGCTTTTGCTTGCTTCAGCGGTGGTGTGCCATGGGGGGTCGGGAACCTTGCTCGGTGCATTGGCGGCGGGGCTTCCTCTTGTCGTTGCGCCTATGTTTGCAGATCAACCGGATAATGCACGTCAGGTTGAACGCGTTGGCGCCGGTATTGCCGTTTTGGAGCCAGATGTGACTTTGCTTCGAGCGGCCATACAACGTGTTCTGGAGGAGAAAGAATTCCGCGAAAAGGCGGCACGCATATCCGCCGAAATTTCAGCGCTGCCAGATATCAGAGCAGCGGTCGACGCAATGCTTGAACACATTGTGGCTTGAAGTATCGGCTCAACGTGGCCTTTCAGGTCAGCAATGCAGTTGCGTGGAATAAGAACGGAGTCCGCGCCATCAGGATGATCCCGCGCCCACCGGGCCGGGGCGCGTTTGGCAAAATCGCGAAAGCCGCTCACCGGCCCTTGATCCCCTGCCACAGGACAGGCATGACCACTTCTGATCTTGTCTATTTTCCGTTAGGATGCCGCCATGGAATTTGATCTCAAAGACCAGCCCGAAATTGTCCAGCAAGCTGCGGCTTATGGCGTGCAGGGCTGGGAGCTTGCCAAAAGTTGGTTGCTGAGCCCTGCGGCATGGTCGCAATTTGCGCTGTTGATCGTTGCCTTTGTATTGGCGGTTCTGCTCACGCGCCGGATACGCCCTGCATTGACCGGCCTGCTGACCCCGCCTGATGATCAAAACGGGATCACTGCGTCAGCCCGGCGTTTTGTACTGGATTTTGTCCCGCTTCTGCTGCCGTTACTGGCCTATGTGTTCACCGCCATCGGCGAAAGTGTGGTGTTGTCGCTGTTTGAAAGCGGTGCGGTGATCGCATTTGGTAAGCGGGTTTTCCTGTTCCTGGCCGCCCGAATTCTGGTGCGCGAAGTCATTAACGACCCGTTTCTGAAGCTGCTTGGCAAATATATCCTGTTGCCGATCGCGGCCCTGAATGCTGTCGGACTGCTGGACGAGGTAATGGAGGGGCTGGCGGCGATGAATGTCCAACTGGGCAACATCACGCTGTCCCTGATGGCGCTGGTGCGCGGTGCAATCGCGGGCAGTTTGTTATTCTGGTTGGGGCGTTGGTCCAATGATCAGTCCGCCGCCCTGATCGGCAAACAAAAAGAACTTCGCCCCGCCACGCGACAATTGGCAGTCAAAGCTGTCGAAATTGCCATTTTTGGCGTGGCGTTCCTGCTTTTGATGAACATCATGGGCATTTCGCTGACCTCGCTTGCCGTGATTGGCGGGGCTGTCGGTGTCGGTCTTGGATTTGGTTTGCAGAAGATCGCAGCAAACTTCATCTCTGGCGTAATCTTGCTGCTTGAAGGGCAGGCGACAGTGGGCGACCATGTCGAACTTGACGGTGGTGAGCATGGCAAGATCGTAAAGATGACAGCGCGGGCTGCGATACTTGAGACGTTCGACGGCCGCTGGATCGTCGTCCCGAACGAAGATTTTATTACCACCCGTGTCGTCAATTATTCCGACAGCGGATCAGCCAACCGATACGAAGCACCGTTTTCAGTAAGTTATGATACGGATATCAATCTTATCCCAGATATTGTGGAAAAAGCTGTCGCCAGCCATGCGGACGTACTGGATTTACCTTATCCGCCTGATTGCGAGCTGCGCGGATTTGGTGACAGTGGCATCGACTTTGCGGTCGAGTTCTGGGTCAACGGGTTTGATGACGGGCCCAACAAGTACACCTCGGACGTGTTATTCCTGATCTGGAATGCACTGAAGGACCACAATATCGAAATCCCATTCCCACAGCGTGTTGTTGAGCTTAAGGGCGAAATTCGCACCACCGCCACATGAGCGATGCTGTTGTCATTGGGGCCGGTCCCGCCGGATTGATGGCCGCCGAAGAGTTGGCGCGTGCTGGTCATTCCGTCCTGATCTGCGACGCCAAGCCTTCTTTTGGGCGCAAATTGCTGATGGCGGGCAAATCCGGGCTCAATCTCACCAAAGATGAATCCCTTGAGACACTCTTGGCGGCCTATACCGAGGCCGCCCCCGGTTTACGTCCGATCCTTGAAGCCTTTGATGCCAAGGCAGTACAGGTCTGGGCACAAGGGCTGGGGCAAGAGGTGTTCACCGGTTCAACAGGCCGCGTATTTCCTTCGGCGATGAAAGCGTCACCTCTGTTGCGTGCTTGGCTGGAAAGATTGGACGGGTTGGGCGTTCAGAGACAGGTTCGTTGGCGCTGGCAGGGCTGGAAGGACGACGCACTGCAGTTTGATACCCCGGATGGCCCGCAGTCACTGTCCCCAAAAGTCACCGTTTTGGCGCTGGGCGGCGCGAGTTGGGCTCGGCTGGGGTCTGATGGCGAATGGGCAGATCATTTGTCCGCAAAAGGTGTGCAGATGGCCCCATTCCAGCCCGCCAATACCGGGTTGTCGGTGACGTGGTCCGATCACATGGCGCCACTGTTTGGGCAAGCAGTCAAAGGTATCGCGTTGCATGCTGGAGTCGGGGTTTCGCGCGGAGAAGCGATGATCTCGGCACGCGGGTTGGAGGGTGGTGGTCTCTATTCCATCTCGCGATATGTGCGGGGTGGCACACCGCTGACGATTGATCTAATGCCAGATTGGAGCGTTGAGAAAATAACGGCAAGGCTTGCCCGCCCTCATGGAAAGGCCAGCCTGAACAACCATTTGCGCAAATCTCTGAAGATGGACAAAGTGAACATCGCTTTATTGCAGGAATTTGGGCGGCCCTTGCCCAACAATCCTGTTGCGCTGGCCGCATTGATCAAGGCGCTTCCGATCAATCACAATGGACCCCGCCCTATTGACGAGGCAATCTCGACCGCAGGTGGCGTCTGCTTCGCCGCACTTGATGACTCTTTGATGCTAAGAGATGTTCCCGGAACCTACTGCGCCGGCGAGATGCTTGATTGGGAGGCCCCGACAGGCGGGTACCTGCTGACCGCCTGTTTTGCCACCGGGCGTTGGGCGGGCCGGGCCGCCGCCAAAATTCTTTAGGTAGAGGTGGCACCTAAAGCCCTGACAAAGGCGGGTCGGGCGCGCAGCCGCTCCATATACTTCCGCAGCACAGTCGGCGCTGGTTCAAATTTGGCAGTGATGGCCCATCCCAGACAATGGGTCAGCAGAATATCAGGCACTGTCATTTTATTACCCATCAGGAACGGTCCCGTCAGACCCGTCGCCAAACGATCCAGATTCACGGTTAGCTCCCAGCGTAAACTCTCCTTGATGCCGGTCACTCGGCGCTCTTGGGGAAGCACAAAGCTGTGGCGCGACGCCGTCCACAACACCGCATCAACGTCATCGAGAATTTGATGGGTCAGGGCATCTTGCCGGGCGCGCTCGATCGTGCCCGCCGCAAAGGTCATCTTTTGATGTTTGTCGGCCAGATAGGTCATGATCGCAACGCTGTCGGTCAAAACCGCATCTCCGTCGCGCAAAACTGGGATTTTACCCGACGGATTAAACCCCGTCACAACCTCAGAGCGAGGACTTACATCGGTATGGGAATAGGGTTCGCCCAGCTCTTCCAGCATCCAGATGACCCTCAAGGTCCGGCTTTTGCGGGTTCCGATAATCTCATACATAACAATTATTTTGTTGTTTCATCTTTGTTGACCCAGCATCGCGAGCCGGATTAGGGCACGTTCCATCACCGCCAGTGCTGGCGCATTCTGACCTGCTGAACGCAATTTCAAATCCGTATCCGTCAGCAATGTTAAAGCGGTTTCCAGTTTATTCACTCCCCAGTTTTGCGCTTGCCGCACCATTTTGTCCCGGCGTGGGCCAAAGACCGGGGGGCGTACTCGACCAATTCCGGCACTGGGTCCACCTGGATCAGATGCGGCGGCATAAAGCGTGCGAAAATGGCGTGTTGCCCCGATGCACAAACTGACGGCGGTCACGCCTTGCGCCTGTAATTTGCGAATCACCGGGCCAATTTCGCTGGCGCGGGTTTCAGCCACGATGTTGAGCACATCATCAAGGGCGGCTTCGGTCGACGTAGGAGCGCAGGCGGTAATGTCGTCGCCGGTAAGCGGGGTTGTGTCGCCCCGCTTGTAGAGGCCAAGCTTGTCCATGGTCTGGCGAAAATCGCCGGGATCGAGTTCGCCGGCCAAAGCGGTGAGCTGGCCCATCATCTCGGATGAGGGCAAGACAATTCCGGCGTCGCTCAACGTTCGCTCGATCTCTTCGCGCGATGGCGGATCATCATAGATCCCGACTGAAAAAGCGTTCTTGTGCCCCTCAAACAGCTTGCGCAGCTTCGATGTGGCCTTCAGCGCACTTGCTGTCACAACAATTTGCGCATCTCCATCCTGCCAATCATGCACCGCAGCGCTGACAACATCAGCAATGGTCTCATTGGCGTCTTCAACAAAGGCGACGCGGGGGCCAGGGAAGAACCCAATAGCCTTGATTGCGTCCAACAGCAGGGCAGGGTCTTTGCGCAGATCCGAGGCCGGAATGCGTGTCAGCCGCATTTCCTCGTCGCCTCCTGGACCCACAAGTGCCGCAATAACCTGTTGACGTTTTAAGGCAACGCGCATCGCATCGGCACCGTAGACCAGCAAGCCGGTTCGCGCCGGATCGGGTTTGGCAAAATAGCCCAGGGCTTCACGCGGGTTCAGCTTCATGAGGTTGGATCGACCGTTGCAATCAGCCGTGTAACAATCTGATCAGCGAGAATAACCATCAGCCTTTCACGTGCATCGCGCTCAGCTGCCAAAGTAGCAGCAGAGTTGCCGGTGGCTGAGTAGGATGAAAAATTGTTCACTGTCCCCGTCACAACTTCGTTTCCTGTATTTATGTCGCGCAGGACGTACTTGGCGATACCGAGAATGTCATATCTGTCGGTATCCCCCTGAGGGTTAATCGCGATTCCGGTCTCCCTTACCGCGATATCAACTTTCAGACCAAAACGGGCGTCGCCGCCTCGCCCTAGCCGTTCCTCGACACGTTGCGTGAGAAGATAGGTGTTCTGGTCTCCTGGCGCGTCCACCAGGACTCGGTTTCGCAGCGCTGTTCCGGCGCCGTCCGGGCTGTAGACGGGGCTGAACCCGCAGGCGGCGACCAGCAGCACGGCACATAGGGTGATCAAGGGGTGGTTAAACGACAACATTCACAATCCGACCGGGGACTACGATGATTTTCTTGGGGGCGGCCCCGTCCAGCGCCCTTTGTACAGCGTCTACTGCCAGCGCAGCTTTTTCAACCTCTGCTTTGTCCATGTCACGCGGCACGCTGATTTCTCCACGCCGTTTTCCGTTGACCTGGATCGGCAGAGTGACCGTGTCATCGATCAGCATGCTCGGGTCCGCCTGAGGCCACGGGGCGGTCGAAACCAGACCTTCTCCGCCGAGTTGCGACCAGACATCTTCAGCAAGATGTGGCGTCATGGGCGACATCAACTGGACTAACACCTGTGCGGCCTGCTTTTGCGCGCCGGCCCCTGCTTTTGATTTCGACAAGGTATTTGTGAACGCATAAAGTCGTGCGATGGAGGCATTAAAGCCAAAACTTTCGATGCCGTGCGTGACCTCGTGAATGGCTTTGTGCATCTCGCGCAGCAATGCATTGTCTTCTGCCTGTGGGCCATTATCAGCCATTTCCGCGATCTCGGTGGTGATCCGGTAAACACGCGACAGGTGCTTGAAGGTTGCTTCGGCCCCAGCAGTGGTCCATTCCACATCCCGTTCAGGCGGGCTGTCAGAAAGCATGAACCAGCGTGCGGTGTCCGCGCCGTAGCTGCCAATGATGCTGACCGGATCAACGACGTTCTTCTTGGACTTCGACATTTTTGCCGACGGAATAACAGTGACGGGAGCCCCATTTGCCAGTTTCCCATCTGCCACGTCCTCGGGCAGATGATAGACGGGCCGATCACGATCATCGCGGGTCTGGTATATTTCGTGAGTGACCATGCCTTGCGTGAACAGCGCATCAAACGGTTCGATGGCTGTTTCAGGAAGATGGCCGGTGATCTGCATCGCACGTGCAAAAAACCTCGAATAAAGCAAATGCAGAATCGCGTGCTCAATACCGCCAATATACTGATCAACATTCATCCAGTACGCAGCATCCTCAAGGTCCGTTGGCGTTTTGGCATGCGGTGACGTAAAGCGCGCAAAATACCACGAACTGTCCACAAACGTGTCCATCGTGTCAGTTTCGCGCAGCGCATCGCCACCACAAGAGGGACAGGCACAGTTGCGCCACGTCGGGTGGCGGTCCAGCGGATTACCGGGTTTGTCCAGCTCAACGTCAAAAGGCAGTTCTACGGGCAGATTTTCCTGCTTCTCAGGCACCACGCCGCAAGCATCACAATGCACCACGGGTATCGGACAACCCCAATAGCGTTGGCGCGACAAACCCCAATCCCGCAGCCGATATTTGGTCACACCTTGTCCGACGCTATTGGCCTCGCAAAACGCTATGGCGGTATCGACACCTTCGTTACCGGTCTGCCAAGCCTCACCTGCGAACCCTCTATTGTAGTACACCTTTTCGGTTTTCGGCGGCACAAAAGCTTCGGCCAGTTTTTCCGGGCTGTCTTGCGACGGCAAATAGGTCGAAATGATTGGCAGTTCGTATTTGGTCGCAAACTCGAAATCCCGCTGATCATGGGCCGGGCAGCCAAAAACCGCCCCTGTGCCGTAGTCCATCAGGATGAAGTTTGCGATGTAGACCGGCAGTTCCCAAGCTGTATCAAACGGGTGGCGCACACGAATTCCGGTGTCCATGCCCAGTTTTTCAGCGGTCTCGATGGCTTCTTCGGTTGTGCCACCCTTGCGACATTCAGCGTTAAACGTAGCAACGTCCGTGTTGTCCCGCTCCAAATGTTTCGCAAGCGGATGATCCGGCGAAATCCCGATAAAGGACGCACCCATCAATGTATCCGGGCGCGTTGTGTATACTTCGATCCGGTCATGACCAATTGGGGCATCTATGGTCGAAAAGGAAAACTGCAGGCCGCGCGATTTGCCGATCCAGTTGGCCTGCATCAGCTTGACCTTGGGTGGCCAGTTATCAAGCCCATCTAGGGCGTTCAGCAACTCTTCGGACATCTCCGATATCTTGAAAAACCATTGCGTCAGTTCGCGCCGTTCCACCAAAGCACCAGAGCGCCAGCCGCGCCCCTGTTCGACCTGTTCATTGGCCAGAACCGTCATGTCGACTGGATCCCAGTTCACCACCGCATTTTTGCGATAAACCAGACCGGCGGCCAGCATATCCAGAAACAGCGCCTGTTGCTGGCCGTAATAATCCGGATCACAAGTGGCAAATTCGCGGGACCAGTCGATGCTCAGCCCCAAAGGCTTCATCTGAGCACGCATGTCGGCGATATTGTCATAGGTCCACGTCTTGGGGTGGCCGCCAATCGCCATTGCGGCGTTTTCGGCAGGCATCCCGAAAGCATCCCACCCCATCGGATGCAAGACATTATGACCGGTCGCCATCTTGTAGCGGGCAATCACGTCCCCCATTGTGTAGTTGCGCACATGCCCCATGTGGATGCGCCCTGACGGATAGGGGAACATCTCGAGCACGTAGTATTTGGGTTTGTCTGCACTGCGCCGGGCAGTGAATATTTCCGCCTTGTCCCAGGCAGCTTGCCATTTCGCTTCGATGTCAGCGGCAGAATAGCGGGGCATGTTCATTTGGTCCTTTACGGGAAACGCCGGGCTGAGGCGGCCCGGCGTTTGATCTAGGGTTGTCAGATCGAGACGCTACAGTTTGCTGTCTGCGATCCGCAGTTGGCGGGCACGAGACAAAATAGCGTTTTCAATGGCGCGCACCGTCGCCGGATCAGCAGACCTGCCGCCACTGGTGTGCAGGGCTACCGTCAGGGCGCGGGCGTCTAACGCAGGATCATCTATCAGCACTGTCGCGCGGTAAGAACGCCCGCCACCCGGCGGTGTTCCAAAGCCGGTTACGATGATCCCGGTAAAAGGGTCAACAGATTGAACAGGCAGAAAATTCAGCACTTCAAGCGACGCGCTCCAGATATATTTGTTCACCGATACCGAGTTTTCAGTATTTGGCTGGTTGAAATAGTCCCAGACAGTCTTGTTTCCTGGCCCAGGATCCTGATTGCCACCTTTGCGGGCACCAAGTTGTTCTGGCGGAGCATTTGAATCGAGCGCGGCTGGCTTAACCCCGCCCCCGCAAGAAGACAAAATTGCCAGAGCGGCAATCACCACTACCAGAATGTATTTCGAATGAGATTTCATTCTAACGGCCTCATACTTCATGTTGATACCGTCCTACCCAAGCCGCCGAAAGGGGGCAAGACCTATGTCACTTGGGCTTTTCTCTGTCTGCGACGGCAAGCTCATCGAAATTGGAGGGTGGCGGGGCCGTTGGGAACTGTGGCAAAGCTGCATCATCCTTGACGACTCTTTGCTTCTGATGCGCCCAATCCTTGCCAAAGAGCACCAGAAAGGGCGAAAGACACATTCATACCCTCACCGGATTCCCCGGTTTGGGCGAAATTTTTGAAACCGAGGGAAAAACTATGAAAAAGGTTCTCTTTGCAACAACCGCACTGGTAGCGACTGCAAGTGTAGCAGCTGCCGACGTGACATGGAGCGGTTACGGCCGTTTCGGTCTGCAATATGAAGAAAATCGCAGCACGGATCCAAACGTATCCGACACCAACATTGAAAGCCGTTTGCGTCTGCAAATGGACGCGTCTACCGAAACAGACGGTGGCGTAGTATTTGGTGCTCGTTTCCGGGCTGAAGCCAACGAAAACGCAGACGGCACAGCAAACGGTGCCAGCTTTAACGGCGCGCGTTTCTCTGCTGCCTACGAAGGCTTCGAGATGCAGGTCGGTAACATCTCCGACGCGATCGATGACCTGCCAAACTTCTACGGCTACGAGCCCGGCCTGATCGGCAAAGTTGGTCAGTATGGCAACTACGAAGGCCCGAACAGCGGTTACTCGTCCGGTGGTGACGGCACAAACGGTGTTCGCTTCCAGTACAACGTAGCTGACTTCCAAATCTTGGGTGCTTACAACCAAGACAACGATGGTGCGTTTGGAACAACAACAGGCACAACCGGTGCAACATTTGGTTCAGACGTTGAGAGCGGATCGCTCCACGTTGCTTACACCTTCAGCGACTGGACCGTTGCTCTGGGTTACGCCAAAGAGAAAGACGATGGCGGTGCTTCGCTTAAAGGTACTGTCCTGACTGTTGGTGGTACTTTGGGTATTGTTGATCTGGCATTCTTCGTTGCAGAAGACGATGATCCGGGGCGGGACATTCGAATCATCGATATATCTGGGCTTCCGAACGAGGTGGCGGGCCCGCTGGCAGCGATGCTCGC